>Ga0209936_1000056_pt1 | contig 76257 bp, 64 predicted proteins | sample SalPonR1_A_D1_MG_FD_185694 | JGI IMG/M metagenome (GOLD analysis project Ga0209936, IMG submission 185694) | Salt pond soil microbial communities from South San Francisco under conditions of wetland restoration - Salt Pond MetaG R1_A_D1_MG... ...
AAGCCGTCTGTCCGGTAAACTACCAATTCACCAAACGCTAAAATCTGTTCCAGCCTATTCTCTATCCGCCACCCGAAATCCTCATTACCGGGCTGACGGCAGGGGTGACTTCTCTGACACCGCCGCGTCCACCCAAAACCGATATTCTTGCCAGCATCTCCGGGCTGACGGTAGGGGCGGCCACCATGCCACCATCGCTACCACCCAAAACCGATATTTTTGCCAGCACCTCCGGTCAGCCGGCCTGCGGGATCTTTACCATTAGCATCAATCCTGCCATTGGCCGACAGACCGGAAATGAAAAAAGGCCTGAGAATCTCAGGCCTTTTTAGGTTTATGCTATTAGTAATTGTTTCTAATTTGCAAAGAAATCATCAAATTGAGATTCTGAAAGCGGCCGTGCAAATTTGCTGTATACCTGGGTACTTTGCGTCGGATCAAATTCTGCATCAATTTCCAGTACTGTCTCGTCAAGGATACCGTAACGGCGTAAATCGAACCACCTGTGTCCGAGTTCAAACCAAAGCGAGTATCTTCGTTCAAAGAGTATCTGGTCAATGATTTCATCTTTATCCGAACTATTAAAGTCATCCAGATCCCACGTATCCCGAATCAGGTTAATAGCATCAACTGCATCCGGAAAGTTATCGAGCTGGGCATTAGCTTCAGCGTAAAGCAGGATCAGCTCTTCGTTCCTCAGGAAAGGGAAACTCTCTTCATTGGAATCAAAACGATTATCTTGGTAAAGAGAAGCAAATCCCTGGAACGAAACCGGGTTTTCTCTGAGGAAGAACTTATTTTCTACCCTCAAGTCCCCTTCTTCGGCTTGTGCGGGAAGTGAACTGTGTACCATTGGAATTTGTGATGTGGCTGCATTTCTAGGAAAAAAGAATGGATTAAACAGATCAGGTGGTGAACCATAACTGTGAAACGCTCCTTTGTTCATCACATCCTCGCCACTTGCCAGTTCAAAAAACGGCGCTGCTTCCTGAACAGACTGAAGTACAAGAGGCCAGTCTTCTGCATATACAGCTACACGGGCTTTAAGTGCCCTATTAAGTGCCACAAATGTTGCCGGCGTATTAAAATCAGAAAATCCGGATTGTAAATTAAATGCAAAACTGCTGCCTGCACTATTGAGATTGCCTTCTGCCTCATCCAGCAAATTCAGTATTCTCTGAAGGCCTTCATCAAACCCTACAAACGGCCCGGGATTCAACGGATCATCAACATCAAAGCGGATGCCGTTGTCGAGTTGGGCCAGCAGTGGCATTAGAAAGTTGAATGACTGTATCGTTTTGGCAAAACCCAGGTATCCGTTGCGCTCCTGCTCGGTAATTAACTCAGAATTACCTACTGCGTCCATCAGAAAATTGGCTTGTTTAATCGCATCAAAAAACGGATTAAATGCACCTGCTGCTCCAAAGAATCCTGGGTCGGTTTCTGCATCTGAAGAAGCATTTGTTCCCATCCAGTTGGTAATGAATCGGGGGTCAGAGGCGAATAATGGATAGACTTCACGGCCTAATGTACTGAACAGCGTAACAGTTCCGCCAGCCCCGGTTGCATAAGCCCTGTTTCTGAATTCAAGACCTGATACAAGGTTCTGTAACTGGCTTTTATTTGGATTATTCAAAAACTGGCTCTGAGTGGCATTATTTGGATCATCAATTGTATCGACCTCAAATATGTCATCACACGCGATGAACCCAAACATCAGAAGGGCCATCGCTACAAATTTATATGTGGATTTTAAATGTTTCATAATGTATATGATTTCCTTTTAAATTTTTATAGATCTACCTGAAGTCTGAAGATAATTCTTCTCGAAGATGGGAAAGGCGTTACCTCCACTGCACTGTTAACCGGCTGAGTTCCAAATACCGAAGTCTCCGGATCGTAACTGTCGTAAGGAGAAATAAGCAACAGGTTCGACCCTGTTACCCCAAATTTCAGTCTTTCAATGAATCCACCGAAAAACTCGTTGGTAGTTCTGACAGGAAGTGTGTAAAAAAGGCTTGCTTCTCTTAATTTGAGATAACTTGCATCTTCCACGTAAGATTGGCCTGCAGGTGATATTAATCTTGCAAGCCCCTTAGGCAAATCTGTCTCTTCATCAATTTCATTCCAGTCATTGGTTGTACCTCCAACGTCAGTCAATAATTTACTGAGGTTGATGTTATCACCGCCTTTCTTCCAGTGCCACAAGAAGCTGAAATCAAAATTATTCCAAAAGTTAATTTCGTTGCCAAACGACAATTGGAAATCTGGTTCACTGTCACCATATATCGTGAACAGAGATTCGCCGTCAACAGCAGGCGTCCCAACGATTGTAGTGGGTGAAAACCCTTCTTGGATCAGGAAGTTACTCAAACTGACACCGAAACCTCCTGTTGTAAATGCAGGAACAGAGAGATCTGTGATTTCAGACTCATTAGTCCACCACAAAAATGTTGTACTCCAGTTAAAATTCTGCTTTTGAATTGGAGTTGCATTAATCGCCAGTTCAAATCCTGTATTTTTCAGGTCGGCAGCATTTGTTGCAATAGCAGCAATACCGGTTGATCTGGCCGTGGGAAGATCAAGTATCAGGTCGCTTACAACCTTGCGGTAGTATGATCCTTCAAAAGTCAATTTCCCGTTGAATAATCCAAAATCAAGTCCTGCTTCGATCTCCTTTGATCGCTCAGGGTCAAGTTCGGGATCAACACCCCGGGTAGAAATGGTTGAGGCAAGATTACCGTCAATGTTGTTTCCGCCGACTACCTGGAATGTACTGCCAAATGCAGGTAATCCACCGGTTTCACCGTAAGCAATTCTCAGTTTAAACTGGTTAAAAGTGTCCCACTTCCAGAAATCAAAATTGGTCAGGTTAAATGCCCCGGATGCTTTGGGATAGAAATAATATTGATCCTGATCCTGATTCAGTGAAGAACGGTCGGCCCTTGCACCGGCAGTAAGAATGATTTTATCATTCCAGTTTACTTCCTGCTGGGCAAAAAATCCGATATCAATTACTTCCTGAGTCTGTTGCTGTACTACTTGCTGTACTCTGCCCTGGTTCAGGTTATTTTGCCCGAATGCAAGGCCTTGTGCACGGTCGAGTTGACGACTTTGATCTGTATCAAACCTGGAGACACCAGCCTGAGAAGTTAAATCCCAGAAGTTATCTTCATCTCCTTTTTGTGTGTTAAAGACCAAAATAGCCTGGAGATTGGTATTCAGATTATCCTCTTTGGTTCTTACAGCATCACCGGGATTAGCAGATGCCTGCTGGTGCTGCAACTGGTTGGGCTGCCAGACCAAACTGTTAAACTGGAGAAAATCCAAACCTCCGGATCCTTTGAATAAAAGACTGGAACGTTCTTTTTGCAGAAGTTCAATATCCAGCTCAACTGATTGCAGAAATCTGTCAACTGTAGAATTATTTACACTCTGTTCCGCAATTGCAAGTGGGTTATCGTTGAAAAATGGATTATTGGGGAAATTGCCCTGCGCATCCGGAAACGGATTAAAAAAGTTAGGAGTAGCCGAAAGGGCATAACCGATAGAGGCGCCTGTTCCGTTCTGGTTTCCTGTAAAACCCCTGTCATTTTCCGTTCTCAGGTAACTGCTTCGGGAAGCAACTCTTACACGATCTGAAATCCTGTGATCCAGGTTCAGCCTCAGTGATTTTCTGTCGAATCCTGTATTCCTTATTATGCCATCCTCTTCACTAAACTGACCGGCAACGTAAAATTGTGTTTTTGTATCACCGCCTGAAACATTTATCCCGGTAGAATTGATAAATCCTTCTCTTCCATACAGCAACTCTTCCATATCAACAAACTGTCCGTTTGATTGTGCCTGCTGGAACAAATCTCGAATTTGATCTGTCGTAGCCGTTCCCTGGAAGCCAAGTGTACCATCAACAAAATCAATTTTATCAAGATCCCACTCTGCACCAATTTGGCCCAGGTTCAGTGCGGAATTAAACCCAACTTCCTGTGTAAAGCTTACTTTTGTTGCACCGCCCTGTCCTTTCTTGGTGTTGATAATAATTACACCTGCATTGGCTCTTTGTCCATATATAGCAGCAGCGGAAGCACCCTTTAGAACTTCAATACTTGCGATATCCTCCGGATTCAGATCTGCCAAACGGTTTGCTGCATTATCCTCAGCAAAACTGTTTGCACCGGTTGTTAAAAAACGCCCGTTTGCAATAGCATCGTTATTCACATAAACGCCGTCAATAATATAGAGAGGCTGTGATGAGCCGGCTCCAAGTGTACTGATTCCCCGCAGCTGAACATTGATACCACCGCCTGGAGCGCCACTTTGAGCGCGTATATTCACACCGGGTATCTTTCCGGTTAATGAATTATCCAGTGTTTGCGGAGTTACATTACCCGTTAGTTTATCTGAATCAATCCGTGTAATTGAATTGGCAAGATTTTCACGTTTAATAGAAGTTCCCAGTCCTGTGACCACCACTTCATCAAGAGCTGATATCTCCTGTTCAAGATCAACAGTAAGATCAGATGTGGATGGTGTTACCTCTATGTCTACCGTGCGATATCCGATGAAGGAAAACCTGAGGGTAGTTGTACCTGAGTAAGTAATGGTAAATTTACCATCAAGATCAGTACTGGTTCCTGTGCCTGCGTTTATATCAAGAACAGATACACCGAATAACGGCTCACCGGTTCTTGAATCAACTACTTCACCTTCGAGTGTATTTTGGGCCTGTGCCAGCCCTGCAGTGATCAAACTTATAATAAAGAAGAGCACTGCGAATGGTATCTTTTGCAGCATATGACTTGTTTATTTGTTAATGTTTATTCCGAATAAAAGATAAAGCCGGTTACTTATAGTAAATTCGAACAGCTCGAATTTTTTACCGAAACCTAATATTTGTAGTAGATTATACTAATTGATTTAACGGCAAACAAATATTTATCGCAAAACCTTAAATATTTTATAATATTTAGATCATAATAAACTCTATTCTTCCACTTTATGATAGACGTTAAAAAGCAATATCATGCACTTGTAACTGAAAAAATTGACGGCCATTTTGTAAACAGAATTAAGCAGTTACAACTGAATTCACTACCCGAAAACGAAGTACTGATCCGTGTTCAGTACTCATCTCTCAATTACAAGGATGCACTTTCGGCAAGTGGTCAACCGGGTATCACAAAGAACTATCCTCATACACCCGGTATTGATGCGGCCGGTATTGTAGTCTCAAGTCAAAACCCTCAATTCTATGAGGGTGATGAGGTTATCGTAACCAGCTATGATCTTGGAATGAATACTCCCGGCGGTTTTGCAGAATACATCCGGGTTCCGGCCGAATGGATTGTGCCTTTACCACAAGGATTAACACTTCGTGAAAGTATGATTTATGGAACTGCTGGATTAACAGCAGCTATCGGTGTTAAAAAGATAACAGAATCTGATATAAAACCGGCAGATGGCGACCTGCTGGTAACCGGGGCCACCGGCGGAGTTGGATCTTGCGCGGTACTGTTACTTTCTCATTTAAAATATAAGGTCACAGCCGTTACCGGCAAGAAAAAAAAGCATGATTATCTGGAAAAACTGGGCGCCACTGCAATCATTGACCGGGATGAGGTGCGGGATGAAAGCGAAAAACCACTGCTTGGAAGCCGATGGATTGCCTCGGTGGAAACGGTTGGTGGTGAAATACTGGATACGGTAATCCGCCAAACCGCTCACAACGGAGTTGTAACCTGTTGTGGAAACATACTGGGACATGAATTGCATACAAGTGTATATCCTTTTATTCTGCGGGGAGTCAGCTTAATGGGCATTGACTCCGGTATTTGCCTGATGAGTCTACGTAAAAAAATCTGGACACTGCTGGCAAATGAATGGAAGCCTTCAGGTCTTGAAATGCTTGCCAGGGAAATCCCGCTTCACCGGCTTCCGAAAGAAATTGACAAAATGCTGGAAGGAAAACAGTCAGGAAGAGTCATTGTGAATCTGAAGTTATAAGTCCTATCGCAAACCTGAAAAATAGTCAATTCAAAAAATGCCTTCGAAATTGAACCCACCCGAAGTGCAATTCTATGCTACAAAATTGCCATTTTCATTCAGGCACTCTTCGTTCATTGCATTTCGCAAAGGAGTAACCAGGTCATCTGCAGTGATAGGTTTCACAAGATAGTCGATATAATCCGTTTTCCGGGCTCGTTCCATATTGTACTTATCAGAATTCCCTGATAAATAGATTACAGGTACATTCGAAAATTCACGAATCATCTCCATCGCCTGAACCCCATCCAGATCTCCCTTGAGAGAAATATCCATTAATATTGCATCAGGATTCAGCTCTTTAGCTTTTGTTACGGCATCTTCACCATTTACGGCCTTTCCCGCAACACCATATCCTAATTTTTTTAACAGCCTCTCTTCTACTAATGACAATAAGACGTCATCTTCGACAATGAGAACACGGCCTTTTTTTATCTTTGACATATCACTACTTGATACAATTAGAGTTTGTCAGAAGATAATATTAAAAAATTCTAATGTTTGCAATTTATATTTAGGGCCGGGGCAAATTTTTATTCAAGAACAAACCGAAATGTTATGGTACCCCACTGAGGTTCTTGCGGAACACCTGAAGGCAACCTTGAAAATCTCCATCCACGGAGAGTGCGAAAAACCTCTCGCTCCAGCTCAGGGTTCATTTTTCGCATTGGAATAATTCTCCCGATTGAGCCGTCCGGATTTACTTCAAAACGAACAGTAATTACTGCTTCCACATCAGCCCTGTTCTCGGGCAGCGGCTGCATCATCGGGTCACGCTCCAGGTCGCCTTCCCATCTCAAATCATATGGCGCCGATTTCTCTTCATCGCTGCCTGTTCCCTGGTCTACATTCATCCTTCCTTGTGTGCCGTCTTCATCACCGCTTGCCGTTACCCCTTGCTGAACCTCTTCCGCCTCTTCAACTTTTGGCGGGGCTGATTCCTCCTCTACTACTTCTTCTGTCTCTTCTTCCTCGGGTTCAATTATTTCCGTTTCGGGTGTTTCAATCACTTCTTCATCTTCAATCTCTTCTTCCTGTTCAGTGAGTTCCACCGGCTTTGTAACCTCTTCCGTTACCTCCTGTGGTGTCTCCCGGGGAGTCGTTACTTCAGGATCGGGTTCATCAGGTTCTGTTTCTGAGGGAGTTGGACGTGTTGCTACCTCTTCGCTTTGAACTTCAGCTCTTTCTGCAACCGTTCCGCTTCTGAACTCACCGAGTGTCACTTCAATATATGATGGCCGCGAATCAATGTTCATATCAAACGTATAGAGAAGTGCAATTATTAAAAGCACCAAGTGTATGCCACCCGTTACGGCAAAGCCAAACCTGTCTTCCTGATCAACATTCAGATATGTAAATAGCCGGTCCAGCATATATATTAGCGTGAATCCCTCTCTGTTGCCATTACAATTCGCATGTTTAATGCTTTACCTATATTCATAACGTTTACTGCATCTTCAACTTTTGCATCCCTGTCTGCACGAATAACGAGTGTACCCTGCGGTTTCGTCTGAAATGCCTGCCGGATTGCAGTTGAAAGCTGGCCTCTTGCTGTCTGTTCTCCATCTACAAAAAAGTTTCCCTCGGGCGTGATGGCTACCGAAATATGCCTCACATCCGTTGTAGTCCCTGCTTCCGCCTGGGGTATGTTCACCCTGATCCCAAAATTTGTGACGAAAGAGGATGTAAGAAGAAAGAAAATCAGCAATAAAAGTATAATATCCGTCAGCGATGATTGTGAAAACATCGTTAAGGGCTCAAGTTTTTTGCTGCCTTTTCTGAAATCCATTACACATTCACCTCATTTCTTTTTTTGGGTGTCGGTGATTGCAGAAGGTCAATAAAATCTGTGGAGGCATTTTCAAATTCAAAAATCTGCCGGTTAATTTTACCCTGTAAAAAGTTATAGAACCCATAAGCAATGATGCCGACGATTAATCCTGTCGCTGTAGTGATAAGGGCTTCCCATATCCCCCCGGCTAAAACACTTGGATTCACGTTACCCTGAAGTGATTGTATATCCATAAAAGCACGTATCATCCCTGTTACTGTTCCGGTAAAACCGACCAATGGAGCAACACCTGCTATGGTTGCCAGCCAGTTCATTCGTTTTTCGAGCTGGAATATCTCTTTTTTTCCGGCATTTTCGATTGCATCCTCTATGTCACGGATAGATTTTCCGAGCCGTCTTATCCCGGCTTTCAGAATCCGGGCAAGTGGCTTGTCAAATTCATCACAGTACTGCAGGGCGCGTTGCTGATCACCCGATTTTAACATCATTTCAAGTGAGTTCAGCATTGAGTTTATATCCATTTTCGAATTATTCAGGGTCCTCCACCGCTCAGCAATTACATAGATCGCAACGATTGAGAGTATAAAAAGGGGAATCATAAGGATACCGCCCTGTGATAATACTTCGAAGAATGACATGGATGATTCTTCGGCAAGCATTTGCGCTAATGTATCTGCAACTGCTTCATCAGCGTTTTGAAATAGCAAATGTAAGGTAAACATAGATGGTTTATTAGTTATTGAATTCTTTGAATAAAGTTATTTTCGTTTAGTGGATCCGGCAGATTATCTGCAACACTTCTCGCATTATCCAGCGTTTCGAACTGTCCGATTCCCACGCGCCAGACAAAACCGGTTTCAGGCAGCTCACGGGAAAACACCATCGCACGGAATCCTTCTTCCTGAAGCTGCTCCATGGCCCGCCTTGCATTGCCTTCATCACGCAGAGAGTGAACAATAATTGTGTAACCGCCGGATATATTTTCATTCACGGCTCCTCTTAACCCGTAAACGGAAGTATTATCCTGAAGTTCCACGCCTGATTCCGCGGGTGTTCCAGCTTGATTTCCAGCCTGGGTAACATTACTGTTTGTTTGGACTGATTCATCACCTGTTTCTCCGGATTCTCCGGCTTCTTCCCCGGCCTGTGTTTCGTCTGCCTGGCCATTTTCCTCAGACTCCTGCTCCGAGCCACCATTCCGTTCGGTCTGCTGTTCCATAACAACAGGTGTTGATACCGGTGATTGACTTGAGGTTAAGTCACTTACCACAAAATACCCTACTACTACTACTATCAGCACAGAGAGACTTATAATAACCATATTAATTGGAATGGCATGTGATTCATCGTCCGCATATTGGTACGATTTTTTAGGCTTTTCAGGAAAGCGGACAGGTTTTTCCTTTTTCAGCTCAGATTTTCCTGGTTTCTCTTCTTCTGCAGGTCCGGAATCAGCCGGTATAAAATCATCAATTTTCTTTTCATCAGACGCAATTTTATCGGTCTTTTCCGGTTGTTTTGCATCTTCTGATTTCCCGGTGTCAGTCTCAAAAGGATCTGAATGAGCTTGCTCCTCTTCTTCTTTTTCCTCATCCATTGTATCAAAGGCTTCACCAATTAAATCTTCGAAAGGAGTATCTCTTTTCTGACTCTTTTCCCCGGTTTGTTCCGGTTCAGCTTGTGCTTCTTTTTTCAGTTCTTCTTCAGGCACAACGTCAGCAGCTGATGTTTCCGGCTCACTCTCTTCTTTTTCGGAACTTTCAGTATCAGGAACTTCCAAAGATTCTTCAATTTCCGGTTCTTCTTCTCCTGTTTCAGTACCTTCTTTTCTCTTTTCTTCCTCTCCGGCTGCCATGCCCCAGATATCTTCATCTTCTACCTCTTCACTGATTTCAGTGTTAGGTTCATCTTCCGTAATGATATCATCCACGCCCGCTGCAGCATGTGCCTCCCGTACTTCAATAGGTTCCAGTCCGGTGTATTTAAAATTCACCTCTGTTTTAAACTCCTCTGACGGGTCGAACTTCAGATCGCCGGTTTCTGAGTAATAGAACAAACCAAACCCTTTCACTTCCAGGGCTTTGCCTCTGTCTGCAGCATCCCTGATTCTCCCCACAAGCTCATCAAGTTGTTTTTCAATTGATTTTTGATCCAACCCTGTTTTTACAACTAGTAATTCGATTAACTGCTCTTTTTCTATTTTCATGGCTTCTCTGTGATTTCCGAACTGAAATTTATCTTGTCGCGCGGTGGCAACAGTACGATTCTGCCGTTTTCGAATTTTTTCTGACGCTGATTTTGATGTTTCTTTTCGAATCGGCCAAATCCATCAATTTGTACCGTGTTGTTATTAATTATTTCTTCACGGATTGTTTCCTTAAACGCTTTTATAAAAATCTTTTCCATTACTTGATTAAAAGATAATCGTTATTCCCGCCATTGCCTGAAAATCTCTTTCTTCATATCCCTGCCATATCTCATACTCCTGGTTCAGCAGGTTTACGATTTTTCCATAAACACCGATTCTGTTCGTAACTGTAAGTTCCAGTCTTGTTCCGAGCAGTAAAAATGAATCCAGGTCTGAACCGGCCGGGTTTTCACGAGAACCGACAAATTCGCCCCAGCCTTCAAACAACAGTCTTTCAACAGGCCTGAATGATAGTGCACTTCTAAGCGTAAAGGTCTCCTCAAAAGGTATATCTCCGCCATTTGAGAGTTCCGGTCGCCGCCAGTGACCATCTGCATCCAGCCAAAAAACATTATTCACTATTTGTTGACTAACTCCGGCAAATATTTTTAAATCCGTTGCGTCCTGGTAATTCAGAGTGTAAAAAGTATTAAAGGTGCCGGTAATATCAGATTCCACTTCTCGTGAGTAAAAAGCATGATTATCTATATCGCTGTAGCTGACGCCGCCTCTTACAAGGGTTCCCTGCACAGGCTCTATTATTAATTCACCAAGAAGTTCAACGGTATAAGAGTGCTGAAGATCTGTATTTTGTGAAAGAAAGCGATTTTCCCTGAGATAATCCATCAAACTTCTGTGTTCAGGAAGACCTGAGGCCTCACCCCGTATTTTCAGCCCGTTGAAAAGTGAATGTGTAACCCCGATTTTAGGAGCCAGATAAAAGGTTGAATTCTCAACCGCATCACTCACGTGATAGAACCCGATATCCGCTACAACATTTGTCTTATAATTAAACAACCGCTGATAACCTCCGCTGAAACCTGCAACAGTCCATGATTCTGATCCTCCGGTCACAGTTTGATCTGCACTACCTGCCTGAAGATCAGCCTTTATATTAAAAGTTTCATTCAGACGATTACCGGCCCATTTTCTTTGTCCCTTTGCTCTTATTCCCCACTCATCTGCATCCGTGCTCAGAAACTGAGGATCAGCCAGCAGATCAATTGAGTGCACAAAGCCATCAACGGACGCCTCCCATCCCTCAACTGTATTCACACTGTTCCGGACGGCCGTACGGAATGTAATTCCCTCATATTCATTTCTTGCCGTTTCGAATCCGGCAGCTATGCCAACTCCTTCCACTGCCGGTAAATGATTAAAGTTATTAAAAAAACCAACCTGTGTTTCAAGCAAAACTTTGTCAGTAATACGACCCAGGTACGAGAGATCACCATTGAAAAAGCGGAAAGAGCTCTCCTGGTTGTCCAGATGTCCGCTTGTGGAGTAATAATCCGCATTTACGGAAACCCAGTTACTTTTTCCAATATTTGTCATGGCAAAAAGTTCAGATTCAGGAGATGTATAGTTCCCGAACCCGCCTCTGAAAAAACCATGATTTGGACTTGCGTAGGGAAGGAGCTTTACTTCCGGTACCTCAGGCCTGTCAAGCATTGCGACTGGCAGCGAAGCCATAACCTGGTTGTAAGATTCAATAAACGGCATCCGGTCCGGGTCGATCTGGTATACTCTTGGCCTGGGATTCATTCCGAGGATCGGCTGCCTGCGCAGACCAGGAAACCGCGCTGTAAACTGACTTCTGATCTCAATATCCTGCGGATCAATTTCAGGCAGAAGTGATTCCTGAGCTTCCTGCTGCTCTTCGGATTCCTGGGCAAAAGCAGAATTTATCGAAAGAAATGAAAGAAGTAGTAAAATGAGGGTAAATTTCAGATTCATCGAATTTTGCAGACGCATTTAATAAAACACCTAAAGGTATGAATTTAATAAAAAAAGACACTATTACAGATTCAAAAAAATCAAAATAAAAAATCAGGTTTGGACCGTCTCTGCATACAGGCCCAAAAACGTACCTGTCAGCTCTTAAGTGTATAATATTTATCCCACCATAACGAGGCCGGGCCTGCAAGAAATATCAATAACATCATAGATGCATGTGTAACCGTAGCGTAAGCGAGTCCGGTTACCAGGGGTACACCATAAATCAGCCATAAAGCCTGCTGTACAAACAAATGATAACTTCCAAGTCCCGCCGGAGTCGGGATCGTAATTCCGATAGATGATATTACTGTAATTACAAGGGCACTGGCCATTGTGAGATTGTATTCAGTAGTCAGATCAAACATATAAAATGGCAAATAAGTCATAATAATATATCCGAACCAAATGGCCGCCGTCAGTAGTAAAAAACTGGGCCAGTGGCTGATATTTCTGACTGATACCATACCTGTACCAAATGACTTTGCTGCTCCGACAATCTTTTGAAGGTATGGATTTTTTAACTGATTTTTATTCTCAAAATTAACAAGCAGTTTGTAAAATAACAGAATCCCCGACACAATCAAGAGAATCACAACCGGAATAACTGCAAAATGATACCACATCCAGTTTTCAGTACCAAAAACACGCAATACAAGATCTGTATCACGCACAATAAAAAATATGGTCAATAAAAAAATAGTGAGCATTGTAATGATATCGATAAATCGTTCAAGTACAATTGTACCGATCATATTGCTCTTGCTCAGACCATGTTGCCTGGCAACATAAACAGGGCGTGAAATTTCTCCCAGTCTCGGAACAAGGTTATTCAAAAAATATCCGAGCATAACACCTGCAAACAACGTTGATCGCCGCAGCTTCCATTTTTTGGGGAAAAGCAGTTTCCATCGTTCTGCCCGTATGTAGTGACTTAAAAGCGTTACAACAATAAAAGGCGGTATCCACCAGACAGATATTGTCTTTACCTGGATCCACAATTCCTGCAAGTTAACTGACTGGAAAGCAAGCCATAAAAACATCGCGGCAACAATGATGGATACAACAATGTTGAGTATGCGTTTTGTCATTGGCTTTCGTGTCGCAGATCGATGATTTCAGCTGATCCGGAAACATCCATTTCAAATATTGAATTTTCCTGATCGGTAAATTTGCCATTTCTGAACTGTGTCACCAACCTGTTTTCCGCCTGGTCAGTTGCTTCGATTTCCAGGGGCAATCCCTCTGAATCAAGTGATATCTCAACTCGTTTAAAAACAGCAAAGGGATCTTCGTTTTCAAGTATAATAAGAGGGTCTCCTCTGTCACCTGTTTTCTCACTCACACTGTAGGATTCATCCACACCCTGCAACATTCTGGATGGCGCGTAGTCATCCTCTTCTTCGATATATGGACTGATAATCAGCCGGTTGCGTGTCCGGTTGTAGACTTTTGAGAGATCTCCGTCAACTACCATAACCTGGTTATCGGCTTCTATCCTGTACTTCTCCTTTCCAATCCATATTTTCCCTTCAGTAACCGTTTGCTCTCCGGTAAAAGCATCATTATACTGGTGCCTGAAATCTGCAGAAAATATTTTTCCGGCCTCAAATTTTGACTTCAGCTCATCAAACCGGGGAGTTTGTGCATCCAGTGAATCAAAAGTAACAAAACTGAAGGAGCAGCTGATCAGCAGACATATGAAAAATTGGTTATACATTGAGTTCGTTAAAAATTTCATCAAGTTCTTCCTCATCTTCTATTAACACATCCCGGGCTGTACTACCCTGGTAGGGTCCGACTACTCCCGCATTGTAAAGCTGATCAATAATTCTGCCGGCCCGGTTATAACCTATTTTCAGTTTACGCTGCAAAAGTGAAACAGATCCCTGCTGATGCAGCACTACTACTTTCGCCGCATCTTTAAAGAGTTCATCAATGTCATCAAGCGGATCAGGAATCCCGCTCTCCTCATCTTCAACGACAGGCAGATAAAAAGGTTGCTGATATCCCCGCTGATTTCCGATAAAAGCCGTAATACGTTCAACTTCTTCCGTTGATACAAATGCATTCTGGATACGGGTCATGCCCCCTCCCCCGGAAAAGAGCATATCACCCCGTCCAATCAGCTGATCGGCCCCGCCGGTATCAAGTATGGTGCGGGAATCAACTTTAGAGGCTACCTGGTATGCAATTCTTGCCGGAAAATTTGCTTTGATAGTTCCTGTAATAACATTTACAGAAGGACGCTGTGTGGCAACCACCAGGTGAATTCCTATAGCTCTTGCGAGCTGTGCCAGTCGCGCTATCGGTTCTTCGATCTTTTTGCCGGCTGTCATCATCAGATCAGCAAGTTCATCAATAATAACTACGATGTAGGGAAGATGCCGGTGACCAAGGTCCTCATCCAGTTCTCCTGAATCAAACTTTTCATTATATGCCCTGATATCCCGTACCATTGCCATCTTCAATAAATCGTAACGCTCATCCATCTCTTTTGTCACACTTTCAAGTGTTTCAAGAACCTGGGAAGTATCTGTGATGATCGGTTCCTCTGCATCCGGAAGGGTTGCCAAAAAGTGCTTTTGAATGTTCCTGTAAAGGGAGAGTTCAATTTTCTTGGGATCGACAAGGATAAATTTAAGATCATCCGGATGGCATTTGTAGAGCAGGCAGGTAATAATGGTGTTAATGCCTACAGATTTTCCTGAACCTGTAGCGCCGGCAATCAGCAAGTGTGGCATTCGTGTCAGATCAATCATAAATACTTCATTTTCGATTGTCTTGCCAAAGGCTACAGGAAGCTCAAAATCGGTTTCTACAAACTTCTTGGTATTAATTACTGATTTTATGTAGACGGTTTCTCTTGTTCCATTAGGCACCTCAATCCCGACAGCCGACCTTCCGGGAATTGGGGCAATAATTCTCAATCCGTGAGCTGCAGTAGCCATTTTAAGATCGTTGGCATAACTCTCAATTTTACTGATTTTGACATCCGGTGCGGGATCGAGCTCATACAGTGTAACTGTTGGTCCTACAATTGCATTAATTCCCCTTATCTCTATCTTATGCCTTTTAAGTTTATCCAGGATAATTCTTTTATTCTCTTTGATCTCATCAAGATCTACCTCGTTTCCTTCATTGGGCGCACTGTCCAGAAGACTTATAGTGGGAAATTTATATTTTATCACCGGTACCTCTTTTGCCTTATCCCGGTTTACGCGGTCGAGTTCCCTGCTGTCTGCTTCCTCATCACCTTCACCGATATATACCGATATTTCAACATCATCATCCGGATCATCTGAATCTGATTGAACTGACTCACTTTCAGATTCGGAAATACTCTTATCAAGGATTGCACGAGGCGGTTTTTTCTCAAGCTTATCTTCTTCTTTCCTGCGTTCTTTTTCACGAGCTTCATCTTCCCGCTGCGACCGGCTCACGATCTCATCAATGGATGCTTCAGTCTCTTCAGTGTTTGCAGGTTTTTGCTTGTGATATTCATTTTTTTCTCTTGCTTCAGCTTTTTGCTGTTGTTTGATACGTGCCTTTTCTGCTTTTTTTCTTTCACGGTTCTCCCTGCTCTCTTTCAATTTATTCCCAGCATTTGCAGCCATCAGTTTCATTTTATCAACCGTCTTCTGAAGATCACGATCCACAAGCATCAATCCGGTTATAATCAGAAGAACAAAAAGAATAATAATTGAGCCTATACCGGTAATATTTTGCATGATCCTGGCAACTGCCACACCGGAATTACCGCTCCATATCGCAGATTCCCATTCAAACCGGTTGTGAAACCATCCGATTGTGGTTGATAACAAAACCATTGACCATATGCCAAACGTTATCGGCCATGTAAGCTGTGACAGGTTTAAATTGCGGAATACAAACCATCCGAAAATAAAGAGGAGTATGGAAAGAATAACACTTATATAACCAAAAAGAATATGCACAAATAAAAAAGAGATATGCGCACCCACGACCCCGAGCCAGTTATTTACACGCAGGGCCGGCCCCTGATCCATCGAAAAAAGTGATTCCGTTGGCAATGATTTTACAATACCGTAGTCATTCGGATTGTAGGAAATAATACACAAAAAAAGGAGTCCGGCTATTCCCATAATGAGTATACCGGCTATTTCCATTTTGCGGCTATAGCTCAGTCCGCTTAGAAATCCGTTTTTTTTCTTTTTATTCGCCATATTTGTTGGTAATTATTCCGTCCTTTAGAACAGGGAGAACATCCGTTGTATTTATCTGACAGCAATATTTCGTATCCTCATCTCCGACAATTTCTTTTAACCGAACTGCATGATTTGAGTTTAATATAGTGGATTGTATATCGTGGCCAAATTTTTCGTAAAGCCCAAATGATACTTTGGCTCCATCCCTGGCATCAGAATGAAGCTGCCCGTCCACAAGTTCATGAATTATTTTGCCTGAGAGCAGCATATCCTCAAGAGCAAGCCGCCCCTGCCATCCCGCGCAGACCAATACAATATCTGTATCGGTCTTCCGGAGTCCTTCAACAATTGTACTCACATTTAAAAAACCTGCCACATACACATTCGCAGCATTAACCGATTTTTTCATGGCTTTTGTGCCATTTGTTGTTTTAAATATAACTGTTTTTCCGCCAATTACTTCCGGTGTATACTCAAGAGGTGAATTCCCCAAATCATACCCCTCGATTTTCTTACCCTCTTTTTCGCCGCAAAGCAGGTAGTTATCCGAGTCCACACTTTGTGAAATCCTGCTTGCTTCAGCCATATCATCAACCGGTATAATACCTTTTGCGCCATTTAAGAGTGCTGTTATAATAGTTGATGAGGCTCTCAGAACATCAATAACAACAACCGTTTTATTTCTCAGTTCCTCTTCATGAAATGACTGAGCCGAAAAAAACACATCAAGCCTGCTGATCTTATCCATAAGGTTATTTTGCATCAATTAATTATTTTTTTATAAACGGTGGCTTTTGTACTGTGGCGGACTTCAATTTGTTTCTGATTGCTATACGTATGTCTGAACCATCAGCTGCCTGATCTATATCTATATATCCCAATCCAATCCCTTTGCCCAGGGTTATGGATTGTGATCCGCTTGTCACAAAACCGGCAATTTTGCCTTCCGGCGTACAAATATCATAACCGCTCCTCGGAACCTGTCTCTCTTCACTCATTACAAATCCTGTCAGGCGCCTCGTTATACCCTCTTCTTTCTGTTTTAAAAGAGCTTCGCGGCCAATAAAATCGCCTTTATCCAGTTTAGTCAGCCATCCCATTCGTGCCTCGAGAGGAGTAGTGTCTTTGGTTATATCATTTCCATAGAGAGCAAACCCCATTTCAAGACGAAGCGTGTCTCTTGCACCCAGTCCGGCAGGCTCAAGTCCAAAATTTTTCCCGGACTTCATCAAACCGTCCCATATTTTCAGCGGATCCGAAATCTCAGTATCGATATATAATTCAAACCCCTTTTCACCGGTGTATCCTGTAGCTGAGATGATAATGTCATTTTCTCCGGCAACAGAACCGGTTTCAAAATTGTAGAAGCCAATATTATCAATATCAGTATCGGTCAGCTTCTTAAGGAGGGATACAGAATCAGGCCCCTGCAAGGCAAGTAAGGCTGTTTTTCCCGAAACATTTACGAGTATGGCGCCGGCTTCATTTTTACCGGTTATCCAATTCCAGTCCTTTTCAATATTTGATGCATTTACAACCATCATGTAGTGTTCAGCTTCAATCATGTAAATAATAAGATCATCTACGATTCCGCCATCTTCGTAACACATGGCCGTATACTGAGCTTTTCCGGGTGATAAAACGGAAACATCATTCACAGTAAGCAGTTGAAGTAATTTTTCTGCATTGGGACCGCATACAAGAAATTCACCCATATGTGAAACATCAAATAGTCCGGCTGCACTACGCACCGCATTGTGTTCCTGTTTGATGCCCTTATACTGCACCGGCATCTCATAGCCGCCAAAGTCGATTAACTTACCGCCCAGTGCAATATGTTTTTTATAAAAAGGTGTCTGTTTCAACATGTTCTCTGTAATAAATATACGGTTTGAATGCTTCTGATTTATAATTCAAATTACCACAAGTGAATATAAACGATCCTGTAATGCAATATGACTGTTAATAGGATTTTATCTGTTGATCGATATTAGTTATAAAATAGATGACTTAAATCCCAACTTAATTTAAGGAATGGGGTTGTAAACCTGGAAGATGTTATGAGGTTGAATTCAATGCCGATGATATTTCAGCTATATATGTATCCGATACGTAACTGTCTAAAAGGTACGCATTTCTGATGATTTTTAAAGAATTCGTTAGCGCAAAAGGTAATGAATTCTAAATTAATCGATTGCAGCAGAGTAAGTAATCAATAATCATATAAAGACTGACGGTTTCTGGAACTTGAAGTCAATGCTATTCCGTTTAATTTACATCGGCAATATTGTATCTTATGAAAAAATTAGTATAAAGTTTCTTCAACCATTTTAAATCATGAGTATCAAAAAAGAACAAATTATTCACGCATTAACACATGTTATTCATCCTGAGTTTAAAAAGGATCTTGTTACTCTTGATATGATTCAGGATTTAATTGTGCAGGAAAAGTATATTTCGTTTACACTTGAACTTCCTGAAAAAAATGATTCACTTGTCCATCAACTGAAAGAAGAGTGCGAACAAGCCATTCACAAATTTGTAGATGGCGAGGCTGTTGTTGATATAACAGCTGGTATTAATATCTCCAAAAAAAGGGATCTTAAAAATGATGGCAGCAACCCTCAAAAGCAGGAAAAAGCTGAACCTGCACTCTCCGGGGTAAAAAACATTATTGCTGTTGCTTCCGGTAAGGGCGGGGTCGGAAAATCTACTGTAGCTGCAAACCTGGCTGTTTCACTGGCTCGTTCAGGAGCTTCTGTGGGACTGCTGGACACCGACATTTATGGCCCAAGCGTCCCTACCATGTTTGGTATCACAGAGCGCCCCAACATTACCACACAGAAAAAGCTTATTCCCATCGAAAAATATGGAGTAAAACTTGTATCCATGGGTTTTTTGGTGGATACAGACCAGGCGATGATCTGGCGTGGCCCTATGGTAACAAGCGCGGTTAAACAATTTATGGAAGAAGTAGAATGGGGTGAACTTGATTACATGGTTCTTGATCTGCCTCCCGGAACCGGCGACATTCAGCTTACAATTGTTCAAACCGTTCCTCTTACAGGCGCTGTGATTGTCTCAACTCCACAAAACGTTGCTCTGGATGATGCGCGAAAAGGTGTAGCAATGTTCCGGAAAGTGGATGTGCCTGTTTTGGGAATTATTGAAAATATGGCCTGTTTCATTCCCCCGGATATGCCTGAAAAGAAATATTATATTTTTGGAAAACACGGTGCGAGAAAGCTGGCCCAAAAAATGGAAGTACCTTTTCTTGGCGAGATTCCGATTGAAGAGAATATCAGGGATACAAGTGATAAGGGCGAGCCCATTGTATCGGCTGACCAGGCGTCTAAATCGGCGGAAGTTTTTATTGAAATCAGTAACAGGGTTCAGCAGGTTCTGGCATTGAGAAAAAAAGAACAGCCTGAGTCTAAAAAAATTGATATAAAATTCCGGCCGTGAGCCGTCCGGCAGAACAGGCGCGTTTGCAAAAAACCATATCGGGGCCGGATTTGTTTCAACAGCCGTTTAAAATGTTGGGAGATACAGATGGTAAACCCCGGATAACGTTGATTCAAATTTTGCCCGTTCCCATCGGATTAAGATTTCCGGGCTTTTATGAAATCGCCGCCGATGGGGTGGTTGGTATGCGCGTCTTTATTGCTACCTACCAGTCGTCTCTACAAGACGTTTTCTCTGTCCTGAATTTTCAATAGTCTTTGTTTGCATCAGCATGCAATTGTATTTCTCGCAAATATACTATCAAGAAAAACTGTAAAAAATGGTATGCACGTCCAAGGTGCTGATTTTTTACTTTTGCCAAGAATCCCGTCCCGGAGGGCCGGCTCGTGGGTAGAAAAAATGGTAGCAGTATCCACACATCCCGAGGCAGGATTCTGCCATCGACCGTTAATGTTGTCGAGGGATGCCACTGGAAAATAACGGAAAAGAACCCACCGGATAACGTTGATAAAAACCAGCGTGCGTTCCCATCGGGTTTTGATTCCCCGGCCTTTATGAAATCGCCGCCGATGGGTTTAATGATGGATCTCAATTTTCCCCCGGTTAAAACCGGGGGCAATGGATATCATCTTTGTTTTATACCTACCAGTCGTCTCTACGAGATGTTTTCTCTGTCCTGAATTTTCAATAATCCTTGTTTGCATCAGCATGCAATTGTATTTCTCGCAAATATACTATCATAAAAACTGTAAAAAATGGTATGCGCGTCCAAGGTGCTGATTTTTTACTTTCGCCAAGAATCCCGTCCCGGAGGGCCGGCTCGTGGGTAGAAAAAATTATAGCAGTATCCACACATCCCGAGGCAGGATTCTGCCATCGCCCGTTAATTGGGATCGAGGGATGCCGGCAGCAAATCCCGACATTGAACACACGGGGGTAGCGTTGATTCAAATTTTGCCCGTTCCCATCGGATTTTGGTTCCCGGTCCTTTATGAAATCGCCGCCGATGGGTTTTAAAGATGCATCCCATTTACCCCCGGTTAAAACCGAGGGCAATGGATATCTTTTTTCATGAAAAGACAATTATTGAAAAAGTTCACATTCTCTGATTCCGCTATTGAACCCGTCCTGTAAGGACGACCTGTTTATAGAACGACAGGGGCACCAAACAGACACATCCCGAGACCGGATTCTGCCATCGACCGTTAATGTTGTCGAGGGATGCCACTGGAAAATAACGGAAAAGAACCCACCGGATAACGTTGATAAAAACCAGCGTGTGCTCCCATCGGATTTTGATACCCCGGCTTTTATAAAATCGCCGCCGATGGGTTTAATGATGGATCTCAATTTTCCCCCGGTTAAAACCGGGGGCAATGGATATCATCTTTGTTTTATACCCACCAGTCGTCTCTACGAGACGTTTTCTCTGTCCTGAATTTTCAATAATCTTTGTTTGCACCAGCATGCAATTGTATTTCTCGCATGTAAAATAGATCTCTTGAAAACATAGACATCGAATGCAGTCCTTTTTAATCGTCCGGATTGATTGGCACCGGATTGACTGGCGGAGAGCCAGGAAGAATATCTATCTTTTGCCAATCAATTTCGGCGATGTAGTGGGCCTCAGCACCCGAATGGTACCTGATCTGAAAATACCGGTCCGGATTGTACAGGGTGATCGATCCACGCAAATGGCCCTCTTCTACAGTTAAAGCAACCTGACCATCGTAAGGAGATAAAACAGTCGCTGAAACAGAAGTCAGCTCCAGAATTTCCTGAATCCGCTGAACTTCAGCCTCAATCTTCAGATCCCGGTCCAGAGAGATAGTTAACCCGGCTCCCTTCTCAAGATTCAAAATTTCATCAACTGACCTGCCAGGTTCCACATAGGCGTAAGCAATAACCCTGTCCTCTCTGAGGGATTCCGAAATGCCTCTTTCGGGATCATCTGCTGGTAAAAAGAGATTGTCTTCTCCACTATCGCTGATGTCAAGTTTTGACAGAGTATCTCCGGTACTGTTTTCATCCTGTTCACCGGCCGAATCCCGTTGGCATGAAAAAGAAAATAAAAGAACCATCACCCAAAGTACCGAAATTAATTTTATCATTATTATTTACGTTTGATCTGTTGCCTATTTAATGAGCGTCATTCGCTTGGTAAGTGATTCCTGCGGAGTAACAAGCCGGTAAATATATATTCCGCTGGAAAGTGAACTTCCATCAAATGAAATCGTGTGCCTGCCGGCTGACCTGGTTTCATCATTGAGTAAGGTGGCTACTTTTTGTCCAACCACGTTATAGACTTCCAGGGATACATTTGCAGCCCGGTTTAATTCAAAATTAATAATCGTGCTGGGATTGAATGGATTCGGAAAATTCTGTTCGAGTTTAATCTCCCTCGGTATTTCCGGGTCTTCTTCATTAGATACCGTATTATTTACATTCAGCCGCACTGGTATCGTTTTGGTCTGGGCGGCCGGATCATTCGTTGACAGGATCAGATCCGCCTCAAATGTTCCTTCTTCTTTACCGAATGACTGAAAATTCAGCATCAGGTCCTCCGTTTCACCGGGAGCAACCACGCCACCCTGTTTTTCCACCTCAAGCCAGGAAAACGGCTGAAACGGACGGGATATGCTGATATTATCAATATCAAACGTAGCCCCGCTTACATTGTTTGTATTGATCAGGAGAAATGAATCGAGTTTTTTTCCGGTTGTATAAGGCGTTGTGGCTATCTGAGAGTTATCATAAAAATATCTGATTATCTCATCATCAGGATCATAGGTAATCTTTAAGTTTTTATAAACATTTACATCATAAGCTACAGTTTGTGAAAACCCAACGCCCCCCTCCTGATTTAGATTACGAACATATATAAAACCGTCTGTAAAAAAAACAGCTCCGGCTGAGATCTCACCTGTATTGTCATCTCGCATCAACACATCGTATCTTTCGAACTGATTGGATGTACTAGGACTTATGGAAATATCAGCCGAAAACTCAAATGCACCAAAAGGCTGAGGACCAAAGTAGGGGCTTTGTACCCTGATTGCATTGCTCGATTCAGTTTTTTGAGTAAACCGGAAATGTAAAGAGCCGTTTGATGGATTTACTCCTGAAATATTAAATACCTCATTATCAGAAAACCCTCTCCAGCCACCTGTTGCTGATGTCTCACCGGAAGAAAAACCGTCTGACATAGCAAAGCTTTCAGTAAAAATTTCGCCAGTTTCTGCAGCCGGAGAAAATAGCGAACTTTGAGATTCAGAGCTTCCAGTCAATTCGATTTCCTTTAATTCAATCCATTCAGAAGTTAAGCTTTGACCGCGTATCTGTTTAGTTAATCCGCTTGACCTGTTAAGGCTGCTGCTAAAATCAAAATCCAGGTTCCAGACAAGCGGCTGTTCTCCGGAAGCAGCATTATTTGATATTTGCAGAGGGAAAGTAAAACTGTCTTCCCTGTTGATATCAATTTCGATAAAGTCTTCGGAAGCAGACAAGACCGGAGAATCAGTAACCGAGAGCCGATAAAAAGAGACCGATCGTTTTGCCTGGTTTAAACTAAGTGCTGCATTGGCCGGGCCAAGACCATTTCCGGAGTTGGTACCGGTCGGATTTCCCTGGAAAGAGATACTGGGATTGGAAAAGTGCTGAACCGTTCTGAAATTCAGATCTTGAGGAATTTGGCTCATAATTGTCTGAAACTTCTGAAGTGTTGATTCTTCCCACAAAAAGCCTGCGGAATATTCAAACATGCCACCAACTTCTCCCGCCGGAGCAGCAGAACGGGAATCCCTGTCATGAACCAGTCCCAGGTTATGACCAATTTCATGAACCAGTGTAAATCCAAAACCCACTTGCTGAACCCTGTTCATAGAAAATCCCAGCTCAGGCACGCCGGATACCACAGGCAACCGCCAAGCTACGCCACCTGTATCATCGATATCTAAAATCCCGGCCACCACATCGGCTCCGGATTCATTTCTGAAATCATGGACTTCAAGAAACTGATCACTTGGAATGCCCTCATCCTCCCACGGGTTAAAGTCGGGTTTAGCAGTCATGTTTTTAAGACGATCCGTTGTGCTGTCAAACTCCTCGCTGTTTTCACTAAAGTTAACCTCTTCAGCCCGGACCAGACGAAGTTCAATTGAAACACCACTGTTATCAAAAGCACCCTGTGATAGTATCATTGCCTGCGAAATAAGGTTCTCAATAGAGCCGAATTCCTGCCGCCCTTCAGCCCACGTTTTTGCCGCCGGTGAGTAGACTAAGAGCAAATCAACTGTAATTTCTTCTTCAATTTCCGATGCAAGAGCTTCAATACTCGGAACAATTCGTGATTCATTAATTTGAAAACCGGTTTCCGGGGTTGATAAATCAGTACTACTGAGGGTATGTTTGTGATTGTCAAAACTGCAGAGAAGATTACCGGAATGGTCTGTTTGATGGATAATAGCAGACTCCGAATCAGGATCATATCGTATATCCATTTCACTGTTGAGATCACCATCCACAATCTTTCCGACAAAAAAACTAGTATTCCTGTCTGTAGTAAACATCATGAGGCTGCCGGAACCGTCTGTTGCTTTCGCTATCACTGATTGGCTTCTTTCAAAATAGCTGACCGACCTTATGATTTCAAACTCATGAATTTTACTGAAATCATCACCCAGCGGCACTTCAAAAGTAACTCCGCCCGTAAAAGAACTATTTTGCAACAGATTAGTGTTCAGTTCAATATGGTAAGATATTAAACCCGGATCAGAAAAAATCGAATTTTCATTTACTTGTTCTGATACGTTAAACAGATTTCTGTCCAGACTATTTCCAGTTTGGGAATAGAGTGGTAATATTGTTCCAAACAGAAGAAAGGAAAGTAGAAGTACCTTTTTTTTCATATGAATAGAGTGTATCGTTATTTTATAGAACCGGATTTATTTAAATATTTGTACACATATAAATAAAACAGTGTATTTATATAAGTAATCAAAGAACATTCACATTATCAATAACATTTCTGTAAATAATAAAAGATTGGTAGTACCGGCCCTTTTCGGATGGATTTTCATCTGTTTTCTTGTGGCCTGGTTTGCAGCTCAATATTCACCGGGAGCTGCTTCGGGCGTATGGTATGAATCTCTCGAAAGACCGTCATGGAACCCGCCGGCCTGGGTATTTGGCCCGGTATGGACTATTCTGTATACCATGATGGGTATATCTGCCTGGCTTGTATGGAAAGATTATGGGTTTTCAAATGCTCAAACGGCACTTTCTCTGTTCCTGGTACAACTTATTTTGAATGGAGCGTGGTCCTATATTTTCTTTGGATTACATTCATTACCAGGTGCGTCTGTTGAAATTCTTTTCCTGCTCCTCTTTATCGGGCTGACAATCTTTCAATTTTATAAAAAATCCAAACCGGCCGCATGGCTTCTGGTGCCGTATTTTCTCTGGGTTGCATTTGCTTCGGTTCTCACTTTTGCAATCTGGTCGATGAACTGATTGTAAGTAAATCTATCTGATTTTACCAACCTGCGGGCGGCTGTGCTAAATGTAGTTGACAGCAGTTCTTTTAAATAGTTGTAAAATGAGTTATTCGTGTTGCCTCGTGTCCTCGCGTCCTGGTGGCAAAACCCGGCAGTATATTGTCACGAATTGGTCAGCTGGCAGTTCAAAGATTCACGAAAACCGGTCAGCCAGCCTGTTAATCAGGTAGCCGCTCTCTTCGAGTGCCCGCGATGCAAAACTTCCAAAAAAGTCGGTGACAGACTCAAACTCTTTGATAAAGCCTTCTTTATCATCATCTCTTACCAAATCAGCCAGTTTTTTATGATGATCAAAAAATTTAAGCAAAAGGTTTCGCCGGTCTTTATTGCTAAATACAATATCTGCATAGAGTTCTGCATCCTGGGCAAAGATTCTGCCGGTCATCATCAGCTCGGCCCGATAGATCGGACTTGAATACTCTAGCATTTCATTTGGATCCAGGTCATATTTCTTCATAAACGATCCGTGCAGAAGGGCCACATAGTGACGCAATCCCTGGACAAGATTCATGACATGATCATGATTTTGGGGATCTGCCTCAATAATGCGCATACCCCACAGTTCACACTGATTAATAAACCACTGTGCTTTTTCTGAATCCCTTCCGGGACTCACTACCATCAGCTGCTTGGATAAATTTGGAACATCGGGTCCGTGCATCGGGTGAAGCCCCAGAACAGGTCCGTCGTGTGACTCGAGCATAGTTTTCAGCGGCCCGGATTTATTGCTTGTAAAATCGGCGAGTATTGTTTTGGGTTTCAGTTTTGCACTCAGCCTTTTAATCACATCTACCGTTACATTGATGGGAACTGTGACTATCGCCATGTCCGTTTTTGGAGCAATCTCATCTAACTCATGCCAGTTCCCCTTATCGAGGGAATAGACAACATGGCCGGAACGCTCAGCAATTCTCCTGTAAAGTGTCCCCATTCCTCCTTCGCCGCCTGCAAACAGAATATGCATGGGTCTGTCGGTTGATCTCGGAAAGGTCTCAGATGACTGACTCGCTCTTGAAGCTGCCATTATCATGCGGAGAAAATCTTCAGCCCATTCCGGGTCAAGCCCCCGCAGTACAGCTTTTTCTCTGAAGTCACGGGTTTTTTCAAGTTCCCGGGTTGCCACAAAAACAGGTAACTGCTTTTCAATTTTTTTCCTGATTACATCCTGAGACACCTCATTGCGCTTCTTTAAAAGATCCAGGATCTGTTCATCAATATTATCAATACTTTTTCGTTGATCGTGTAAAGCTTCTCTGTCCGCCATTATTTCAATTATTCAATTTGTTTTAATAGAGAAAATAAACAGGTAGTGAAATTCAGCATTTATTTGCTTTCATCAAAGAAATGAATCCATAACATATTTATTTACTTGGGTGTAAATAGTCCTTATTTTAGTAAACATGTCAAATTTTAAGCTTCAGTCACCATGGGCGCCGGCAGGCGACCAGCCAAATGCAATTAAAGAGCTCACAGAAGGAGTTAACGAGGGAGATAAATATCAAACCCTGCTGGGAATTACAGGTTCCGGAAAAACACGAACCATAGCAGGTGTTATTGATAATGTCAACAAGCCCACCCTGGTAATGAGCCACAATAAAACCCTGGCTGCGCAGCTTTATCGTGAGTTCAGTGATTTTTTTCCGGAAAACCGCGTTGAATTCTTTATCTCGTATTACGATTACTATCAGCCTGAAGCCTACCTCTCTGCACAGGATAAATACATTGAAAAAGATCTGTCCATTAATGAAGAGATACAGCGCCTGAGACTTAGAGCCACAAGCTCGTTACTTTCGGGACGCAGGGATGTAATCATAGTTTCATCTGTAAGCTGCATTTACGGTATCGGCTCTCCGTCAGAGTATGAACAGCTTATTATAAATCTGAAGCGGGATATGGAAATTCCCCGGAATACACTTCTTTATGACTTAGTTGATCTCCATTATACCCGAAAAGATAATGAGTTTACACGCGGATCATTCCGTGTAAGAGGCGATGTTGTAGATATCTACCCCGCTTATTCGGACGAAGGTTTGCGAATCACTTTTTGGGGTGATGAGATTGAAAATATGGAAGTGTTTGAAGTGGAAACGGGCCATACCATTGAACAAGTTGATGAGTTCAGAATATATCCGGCCTCCCATTATGTAACAACCAAGGGGAGACTTGACCAGGCAATTGATCAGATCCGGGACGAAATGCACTGGAGGGTAGATGTGCTGCAAAACGAACAGAAATATCTTGAAGCCAAGCGTTTGCAGCAGCGTACTCTATTTGACATTGAGATGATGCAGGAGATCGGGTATTGTGCCGGAATCGAAAATTATTCGCGCTATCTGAGCGCACGTAAACCCGGAGAGAGGCCTTACTGCCTGTTTGATTATTTTCCCGATGATTATCTGCTGGTTGTGGATGAAAGCCATCAAACCGTGCCGCAAATCGGGGCCATGTATGGGGGTGACCGTTCCAGGAAAATTGAGCTTGTAGAACATGGATTCCGGCTTCCCTCTGCACTTGATAACCGTCCGCTGACATTCGAGGAGTGGGAATCGATGGTCAATCAGTCTATTTTTGTAAGTGCTACGCCAAAAGATTACGAACTTGAAAAATCAGGCGGCATATTCGTAGAACAGATTATACGCCCGACCGGTTTAATGGAGCCGGAAATAGAAGTCAGGCCGCTTGATACCCAGATCGACGATCTGCTTGACGAGATCCAGGTTCGTGCTGAAAAAAATGAACGCGTTCTCTGTATAACGCTTACCAAACGTCTGAGTGAGGAGCTGAGCGAATATCTTAAAAACCTTGGGATAAGTGCCGCCTATATGCACAGCGAACTGGATGCAATGCAGCGTATTGAGGTTCTCTATAAATTCAGGCGCGGTGATTTTAATGTACTGGTTGGAATCAACCTGCTGCGTGAAGGTATCGATATACCTGAACTGAGTCTTGTGGCCATTCTGGATGCAGACAAGGAAGGTTTTTTGCGCTCAGAAACATCCCTGTTTCAAATTGTCGGCAGGGCTGCAAGAAACGTTGGCGGAAAAGCAATTTTGTATGCGGATAAAATAACCAACAGCATGCAAAAAGTAATTGATGAGACAAACCGGCGAAGAAAGCTTCAAAAGGAGTACAACAAAAAACACGGAATAACCCCAAAAACAATAGAAAAAGAGCTGAAACCTCTTGTTGATCCTTCACTCATTTCAACACAGAATTTTAATTTTGATACAAAACAGAAAGAAGATGATTATCTTGAAGTAGTTAAAGTGGCTGAAGATGGAGTAAAATACAAAGCCAATCCGGCCATGAAAGAAATAACATTTGAAAGCAAGGATAAATTTATCGATTATCTACGCGACACGATGTTGCAAGCTGCAAAAAACATGGAGTTTGAAGAAGCGGCAAGAATTCGTGACCAAATAGCACAACTGGAAGAAGAATTATGAAACCTGTAAAATGAATACCACACTTACATACATAAAGAATTTTATCAAAGACCGCGACGTCGCTTCTATTACACCGACATCTTTACGATGTGTCAAAAAAGTCTGCCAGCATATTGATTTTACCGATGATATCAATTTAGTGGAATACGGTCCCGGCAATGGTGTGTTCTCCAGGTACATTCTTAATAAAATGACATCAGGTTCGAGAATGATACTAATTGAAGCAAACCAGAATTTTGTCAAACAATTGCAGCTCACTTTAGATGATCCGAGGGTGGAAATTCACAATGTGCTTGCCGGAGATGTAAAAGAGATCCTCCGGGAAGAATTGATCGGTAAAATTGATTATGTATTATCGGGAATTCCTTTCTCTTTTCTAAAACCTGATCGCAAACGGAAGGTTTTACAGGCGACCAAAGAGATCCTGAAACCAAGCGGAAAATTTCTTGCCTACCAGACATCCGGCCATCTCAAAAAACCACTTATGGAAGTATTTGGTAACGTGAAAACAGAAAGAGAGATGTTAAATATTCCACCCTACCTCATCTATGATGTTGAAAAGAATGGCGTATGATTTTATTTATTTGCTGTAATTCACCTGTTTTTCCTGATTTCGACTATTTTTTAAATTTTTTAAAGAAAAAATTGTACTCACAAAATCAAAATTTTAGCTGCTCTGTAATGTGACTAAAGCCACTTTATTCGCTTAGCCCTAACTACAGATCCATGAGCGGAACGAATGATAGATTTTGTATTCCAAATATATCCATTTGCATCAGATTTAATCCATTAGAGGCTGTCCAAAAAGATGTAATTGTTTTATGAGTACCTTAATAATTAAAGTTTACTTCGTGAATCTTCGTGGCAATAAAACTGACGGTATTTGCCACGAGGACGCGAAGACACCAGGCTACACGAAGAATTAGTACTACATCTATTTAAAAATAAACTAAATAATTTAAGTTGAGCTGCGGTCAACTACACTTTTTGGACACCCTCAATGAAAACTTCACCTTCAAAAGGGCTTTAGCCACATTCATTATACTGTAGTTGCACCAACAGATGATCCTTTCCGTAAACTGGGAGATGACTTCGAACAAATAAGAAATAACCCCGAACAAGTACAGACAGTCGTAATCAATCATCTTTTCCAGGGTGAAGTATCTGCTGAAGAGGTGGAACCTGCAATTAATGTAGAAATTGAAAATGGTGACATTCCGGCCACCAATGGTCTTGTCCACTCAACAAAAGATGTGATAATGGCTGAGTAAATTGTATATCGATAAATAGAAGGGCCTGATTGCTCTGCAGTCGGCCTTTTTTTATGTTCTATGTAGATAAAGCAATAAAATATTCCAAATCAAGAACTGTATTGAAAACCGATTCACATAAGATCATACCTCCTGATGCCCTTATAAAAGGGTATCAAAACGGAATTTTTCCGATGAGTGCATCTCGCCATGATGAAAGCTATGAGTGGTATGGTGCACGCAGAAGGGGCATTATTCCCATTAATGACTTTAAAGTCTCTAAAAACGTCCGGCGGCTGATTCGGCAAGGACGCTACAGCTGGAAGGTAAACAGCTGCTTTCGTGCGGTAATCACTGAATGCGCAAATCGTAAAACTACATGGATATCGGATTTGATTATCCGTTCCTATGATTATTTAAATAAACTGGGATATGCACATTCAGTGGAGATATTTGATCAGGACGGCAACCTGACGGGCGGATTGTACGGGGTTTCAGTTGGCTCTGCATTTTTCGGAGAATCCATGTTCAACAGAGAACCGGAAGCAGATAAGATCGCCTTACACCACTGTCACCGTGTACTCGATCTTAACGGATATGAATTGTGGGACACACAATATTACACAGATCATCTTGCACAATTCGGGTGCAAAGAAATTCCGAACATCCTGTATCTGGAATTATTGGAAAAAGCTTTGCAAAAGGAAACTCTATTCGACAGCAGTGTTATAAAGACCGACTAAAATCATAACTGCTTTTTTCACAACCGAATCAGACGCGTTTATAGCTCGAACAACCTCCATTCTCTTTTCCGTCTTCCTCACATTTTTCCTTCTCTTCAAATCCAGTTTTAGAATATGCTTTGATCTCACCGTCTTTGGTAACCCTTCTCCATCTCCACTCACCTTTTACATCTTTGTAGATTTCACATTTAGGCATTCAAACCTCCATTTTCAATTAATTATTGATTCACCGAAATTTTTTCGGCTTTTTTCAAAAATTTTATAATCATATTAGTTACAAAATATTCAGACAAATTTCTAATCATTGAAAATAATCCGTAAGATTAACCGGGTACAATTTTTTGCTTACCTGAAAATTCTTGTACTGCTTCCGGGTATTATATCCGCTGCCAGTATTAAAGAGTACAATTCGCTCTTTCGCACCCAGATACCCCGTCTCTTTTAATCTCAATGAAGCTGCCATAACCGCCCCACCCTCCGGTGCCGGAAATATCCCTGTTTTCGATGCAATATGTGCGGATGAAGACAAATTATGCAAACCTCTTGCATCAAATTGCTCACCGGTTTTTGAACACTCCAGATGAGTAATGATACTTATTGGCAGTTATATGCGTTGTTTACCTTGATTATGGTTTTGTATACATTTGCAACGTTTACAAATTATGCGGAATTGTTCTGAGTCGATGCGTTCAAACAATAAATCAACCATTTTGTCAAATTATTAACTATTTTATTCATAATATCAAAGCATTTCACATAAATCTTATTAAATACCCACTATTATGTTCATATTAAAAAATTCATGCGTCCTATTTTTACTATTCGCCATCGGCTGTGCAACCACGAAAAGCAGTTCACAATACCGGGAGTATGATGAAGACTTTAATATTGCCGTTGAAACGGTGGAAAAAGCTGTTGGCAATGTGGGATTAAGTGTAGTTAATAAGGAATCGGACGGCCCTTCATCTGTAAAAATTACAATAGCAGAAATGACCAATGATTTTGGAATTGAACCTGTACAAACCCTTTTAATGGAAGTGTTTGTTCAACGTACTGAGGAAGGACCAGTCAGTGTAGAGATAAAAGGATCTCAAAGAAGCAGAAACGTAATGGCCGGAACCCAGGAGACCGCTGTAAGCCGATACAGATCACGCATATTTGCACAAATTGATGATAATCTTGTCCGGGTGGACTCCTGATTAATCTTTTTTTCTGCTGAAAAAAGTACCCTTAAGAACCCAATCTGAGTTACGCCGGCTTCAGTCCGTCCAATACCCAGGGCATCAGTTCGGAAACTGTTGGATGAACCAGCACTACTTTTCTGTATTCTCTGCATGGAATTTGGCTATGCATAATGGCGGCAAACATATTGATAATCTCGTCTCCACCCGGTCCCAAAACAGATGCTCCAAGTACAAGATCCGTATCACCATCTACCAGCAGTTTGGCAAAGCCTTTGGTTTCACCCATCTCTTTTGCCCGGCTGATTTTACTCATCGGACGAGTTGCCTTTAGTATTTTTTTACCTGCTTTACGTGCTTCTTTTTCAGTCATGCCCACTCGTCCCATAGGCGGATCAATAAAAAGTCCGTAGATCACTTCCCGTTTTGAGATAGCACGATCACCGCCATTCAAATAGTCCAAAACAATTTCCGCATCGTTTACTGATGTGTGTGTAAAAGCACCTTCCCCGTTAACATCTCCGACTGCAAAAACCCCTTCAACATTTGTCCGGCAGTAATCATCTACCTGTAAAAAACCTCTCAGGTCCGTTTCCAGTCCTGCAGCCTCGGGATTGATGGTGTCGCTGTTCGGAACGCGTCCGGTTGCAATCAGCAGGTGTGAACCTTTAACTTTATCACCGGATGTAAGAGTAAGCTCAATCCTTCCATTTTCTTCTGAAGCAGCCTCTGCCTCGGAATTGCACATTACCATGATTCCTTCGTCTTCCAGAATTTTCTGTATAGAATCTGCCACATCCTCATCTTCTCGCGGCATAAGCTGATCACCACGCTGTATAATAGTCACTTCGCTTCCGAATCGTCTGAATACCTGGCTGAATTCAACACCGACATAACCGCCTCCGATTATCAATAAATGTTCCGGCAATTCTTCCAGGTCAAGAAGCCTCACATTGTCCATCCACGACACCTCATCGAGGCCTTCTATGGGAGGATTAAAGGCCCTTGTACCAGTATTGATGTAGATTTTGTCACCTTTGATCTCTTCACTGCCGGCTTTGATTGTTTTGGGACCTGTAAATGAACCCCATTCTGTAAAAAGGGTAACATTGTCCGTTCCATTCATCCAGTTCTCTAGACCGCTGCTGGATCCGTTTCTGATTTCATTCATCCGTTCACGAATCCGTTTGTAATCCACTTTAATATCTCCGGCACTGAATCCGTAAAAATCTCCGCGTCGTGCCATATGAATTGCGCGGGCACTCGCTACCATTGTTTTTGTTGGCGTACAGCCGTAATTCACACAACTGCCTCCGACCATTGCTCCTTCAATAACAGCGATTGAGTCTCCCGTTGGAATTAATTTCCCAAGCAGTGTTCCTGTTGCCTGTCCTGTTCCAAGAATGATATGATCAAAAGTTTTCATAGTATCAATTTCAGGTTTAAATTTTTATTTCCTGAAGTTAGTTATGTTTCGTGTTTATAGTAAAAATGGAGACGGGTGCCGTTGTCGCTTTCAACATTCAATTTGGCTTCAAGCTGGCTAACAAGGGTATCAATAATGGTAAAACCAAGTGATGACACCCGCCTTTCCTCAAAATCATCAGGAAGCCCCACACCATCATCCTCTGCAATAAAATGAATTTTATTTTCCTCTTTAAAAACATGTACCCTAATTACACCATTCCGGTTATCAGGATAAGCGTACTTGTAGGAATTTGAAATAATCTCATTAACAATCAAGGCAGAAGGAACTGCCTGATTCACATTTAAATGAATGGATTCGCAATCCACTTCAATTGAAATATTTGTTCGTTTGGTCAGTGTTTGCCTGATCGATTCAATTAAATCTTCCAGGTATGCTGATAGCTCGATCGATGCTAAAGTGGAAGAGCGGTAGAGCTTTTCATGAATTAGTGCCATCGATTTGATCCTCATCTCACTGTCAGAAAGCAATTCAAACAGACGATCATCCTCGTAGCTGAATTTCTGAAGAGTTAATAATCCTGAGATAACAGCCAGGTTATTTTTTACCCTGTGGTGAATTTCCTTAATCAGGGTTTCACGTTCGTTCAGCATTTTTTCTAATTCATCTTCCCTCTTTGTCACATTTTCAGGTTCAAAAAATTCAAACAAAAAATGTGTTGTATCGGTGTTCTCTAAAGGCTGAATCGTAACTTCATAATTCAACTGGGGTGCATTTTTATAACCCGCTCTGAGTCTTTTTCGATATACTTTTCCTTCATTTTGAAGAGTTTTCACTTCTTCAAGTACAGATTTGAGTTTATCTGTTTCAAGAAAAGAGCTGACAGTGCAGCCAAGCACCTCAGCCTTACTACTGCCGGATAATTTTAAAAAGGATGGATTAGCATAAACCACGATTCCCTCAGAATCAGTAATCAGCAATCGTATCGGTGTTGCTTCTGCTGCTTTGTAAAAGAGTTGACTCTCAGCTTCCTCTTTACACCCAATTGGTTTCATAGTAATGCCCTTTTTTGTTTCTCTCCCAAATATTACAAATGTTTATATACACTGAAAACTGCATTGAAAGAGATACAAGAAATTCACCCATCTGCTTTTGATTCATTAATTTCTTTAAATACTGATCACTATCATAAAGTAATGAATTTAAGTTAACATTGGAAAAGCAGAACTATAACTTATCGGTTTTGGGAATTGTGTTTACTGTTGCTAATTGCGGGATGATTCCTTCAAAACTGAGAAATTGACCAAAACAAAGACCGCAGCTGCCAGCGCACTAAAATAAAATGTTCCCTGAAGGCTGAATCCCAGGTAAATTAAACCGAGAAGGTACGGGCCAAGAGCCTGTGCAACTCTCATAACCATCCAGTTTACAGATAAAAAGGCAGCCCTGTGTTCCTGTGTAGCCTCACCGGTAAGCAAATTCAGAATACTCGGAATATTTATACCCTGGGCCAATCCAAAAACGGATACGGGCAGTAAAAACCACCAGACATTATCTACCTGCGGAATAGCAAGAAAGACAAACAGATAAAGAAAGGATGCTGTACGGATCAGTTTTACTTCAGAAAAACGAAGTGTCAGTTTACCAAGTTTTGCTGCCGTATACGACGTGATAAGGGATGAGCTTGAAAGAAGTATCCCGATATAAAACGGACTGAGCCCGAACTTTTCATCCAGTAAGATCGTAAAGAAAGTGATATAGCCCCCGTAAAGCATGATAAATGTCAAAAATATACCCGCAAATAGTGCCAGAACTTTTACAGATTTTAGTGACGTGAGAACTTTCCCAAATATCTCTCTCATTTTTGTATCGTCTGAATCAGCCATCGGATCCAGTAAATAGAGAACAAGTAGCCCGACCGGTATTGCAAGGAGGCTTAAAAAAAATGGGTAGAACCACCCAGCAATAGCAAGTGCCCCGCCAATTGCAGGATAGACAGCAGTTCCTATGCTCAGCACGCTTGCATTATAACCCATTGCCGAGGCGCGCCTGTTACCGGTGTAAAGATCCCCGATTAGCGTCAGGTTCAAAGCACCGAGTGCCGCACTTCCAAATCCCTGAAGCACCCGGAAGAAAAGTAACTGATTAAAACTTATTGAAAATGCACACGCCGCCCCTGCAATCCCGAAAATAAAGAGAGAGGGAACCAAAATAACTTTCCGTCCATAGCGGTCGGCCAGCAGGCCTAGTACCGGGGTCAGGAAGATACCGGGAAGTGTAAAAAAAGTTATCAGTAATCCGATTCTGGCAGGCGTTACATCAAATGCATGTGAAATTGACGGCAAAGCCGGTGCGATCGTCGTAACACCCATAACGGCCGTAAGAGTGATTCCGAAAATCACATACAAATTGGTGTCTTTAAGAAGAGATCCGGATTGTGTGTCAGGGCTCAATACGTTCAAATATCAGGTTAATCAGACTTTCTTATCACAGGTTATTAAATATATCGGGTTAAAATAAAGATATTCCGTCATCTGTACTAATAGTTAAATATGCATTCATTAATGAGAACTCATATGAGGGTATCTGGCACATAAATAATTTTTTTCAGGTAACTCATCACTTACTAAATTTTTCTATATTTTTATTTGTATATCAGCATTTACATTTGCAACCTCTTTTATTCTGCAAATTATGATAAGTTCTTCAGTTTTTTGATTCTTTTAAAAACTATTACCTTGCTGAAGAAAAATTTCACAATTATAAAAAGTACAGGACATCTCTTTTGATTGCCAAAAGTAACATATTACCGGATATATCTGATCACAAGTACTCAGTTCAGATTGCCAAAACCGAAAACGAAATCAGAGAAGCTCTTCAGCTGAGGTACCGGGTTTTTTACAAAGAGCTGAAGAGGGAATTTGATTCTGACCGTGCGATAGACAAGGATGAATTTGATGATCAATGCCATCATTTGATTGTGAAGGAGATCAGTTCCGACAAACTGATTGGCACATACAGGCTGCAGACCTATGAACAGGCAGCCGCCGGTGCAGGCTTTTATTCTGACACACTCTTCAAAATGGATGATTTGCCTGAATTTGTACTAAAAAACGGGTTCGAGGTGGGGCGTGCCTGTATTGAAGAGAGTCACAGAAATGGCCGCGTTCTGTTCCTGCTCTGGAAAGGATTTGCCGGTTATCTCAATCATTTCCGTAAACAGTATCTGTTCGGAAGCCTGGGCATTCCGGCTGAAAGTATCGAAGATGGAGCAGCCGTCTACAACCGACTGATCGACAGAGGATATCTTCATTCAGACTATCTTGTTCGTCCGCGTGATTCATACTCATGCAATTTTGATGATATCGAAACGAACGGTACCGGGGAAGCCAAGACCACGGCATTGTTGCAGAATTACATCAAAATCGGGTGCAAAATATGCAGCCGGCCGGCCTACCATAGTGGACTGAAACTACTCTACGTGATGGTCATATTAGATGTAAAAACGATTAGTCCTAAAATTCGCAGGATGTTTTTTGATACCTGATCAGAAACCGAAGCCATCTGCGGGGAAATTCACCGATAAATGCGAAACTCATCTTCAATCAATCCATTCAAATAGCTGTTCGGGATGAAATCACTTCGAAGTATTGTAAGGATCGTGTCACTGATCATCCACACCGGATTAACCTACTCCATTTATATCACCGGGCTGATTCCGGTTAAAATACTGCGTCTTCGATATGAAAAATGGAGAAATCTTTACATGCATACCTGGGCTTACGGTGTGGCAAAAATATTTAACCTCCGCATTGAAGTGGAAGGAGTACCGCCGGAGCCACCTTTTTTTATTGTTTCCAACCACCTGAGCTACCTGGATATCATTCCGCTCTATCTCAATCTGAAATGCACATTCGTAGCCAAAAAAGAGGTTAGAAGCTGGCCTGTTCTCGGACCAATGGTAAAATCGGTAGGTGTTATCTTTGTGGACAGAAACAGGCGAAAAGATGTCACCAGGGTGAATGAATTGGTAAGCAACGTACTGAACAAAGACCAGGGACTTATTCTTTTTCCGGAAGGAACTTCATCCGCCGGATCAACCGTACTTCCTTTTCACTCATCCCTTTTAAAACTTCCCGCAGCAAGCGGTTTGCCGGTTCATACTGTATCTCTCTATTATGAGACAGCCGAAGGTGATCCGCCTGCCCAAGAGAGTGTATGCTTTTACGGTGCCCGGGAATCATTTGTGGATCATGTCCTGAAACTTTCAAAAACAACGAAAGTAATCTGCAAAATGCGGTTTGGAACTACTCCTGTGAAATCAGATGACAGAAAAGTACTGGCCGTAAAACTCCGTGAAGAGGTGATTAAAATATTTGAATCAACCACTTAACCCGATAAAATTGAGATAGAAATCAGCAACAGTATTTCTCAGCTGAAAAACGTTTGAATGTGGTTCCCGACCTCTTCCGGCTTTTCGTCTATAAGCCAGTGGCCTGCATTTTTGACCCAAATTAGTTCCGTATTTGGAATTACACCGGCCAGTTTTTCCGCATAAACCGGTTTTTGGAACGGATCATTTTCTCCCCATATCACCAGGGTTTCCTGCGAAATGTGAACAAGCTCATCCGCAATGGCCCGGGTGTATTCACTGTTCAATCTTCTGAGATTTCGAAAGAATGCGCGCTTACCCTCTTCAGTTGACCATGGTTCCAGGTAGATGCCAATAAGTTCGTCTGTCATCACACTTTTGTTGTGAACGCCATTTGGCATAAAATCTCTCATCATGGATAGAAAATCATCCAGGCTCATGTCGGACTCAGCTCCCGGTTCCTGCAGCGGTTCAAATTCCGGGATGGGCCACGAATCAAAACATACGCTGTCCATCAACACGAGCTTTTTAATCTTTTCAGGATGATTCACTGCAACAAGCTGGGCAATTCCGCCCCCAATATCATGGGCTGCAATATGAGCGGCGGGCGCCCCTACTGAATCCATGAAATCAACAATCATCCGTGACTGAGCATTGATGGATACATCATCACCGGCCGGCTTACCGGATTTTCCATAGTTGAGCAAATCGGGTGCAATCACGCGATGATTTTTAGCAAGTATGGGAATGATCTCACGCCACATCAAACTGTTCGTGGGGATACCGTGTATCAACAGCAGAGGATTACCCGTACCCATTTCACGAAAAGCGATTTTGTTTCCATCAATATATGTATGGTCTTCTTTAATTTTTGTATTCATGGTATACTCCTGATTATTTGAAAAATGACAAACTTATATATGTTCCGGATTTATCTGCTTAATGACTGAAAAATGTAACTCCACTAACTTGATACACGCATTACAATTATATAAAATCTCCAAAATAATAGTACCGTTATGCTGGAATTTTTAATATACAGCATGCTCCGCACTCGATTGACTCTTCTCTAAAACCTTTTAACTCATTTAGTCCATGTTTTAATTTTATTTCTGATCCATTTATAGATCTCTCCCGCCCATAAAACAACACTGGACAGAAGAAAAATAACAGCTATATCCGGATAGGGGATATCACTAAAACCAAAGATATCCTGTAACCACCCTATCTTGATTACAGCAAGTTGTAAAATAATGGAGGCGATAAAAGCGCGGTTAATCCATTTATTGGAAAGAATACCGACACTGAAAGCTGATCTGTCCAGGGAGCGCATATTAAAAGCATTAAAAATCTGTGTGGAAGCTATTACTATAAAAGCCCCGGTACGGGCTGTTTCCGCACCATCAGGCAGATAATGAATAAATGTAAATGTTGCGAGTGTTACCATAATAGCAGCCATAATAAGCAGGTAAGGAACTACATCCCAGGTAAGAATATGTTCATTTTTTTTGATTGGCTTTCGGTCCATCATTCGGCCATGCCCCGGTTCGGTGGCCAGTGCTACATCCATAATTCCGTCTGTTACCATATTAACCCAAAGAATCTGAACAGCCGTTAAAGGTAAGGGCAATCCAAGTGACAAAGCGGCGATAAGTGTTGAAGTTGATGCAAAATTTGTTGTAATTAAAAAATAGCTGGTAGCTTTAACATTTTTGAAAACAATTCTGCCTTCTTCGATCGCCTTTACAATACTGGCAAAATTGTCGTCAGAGAGTACAATTTGGGCAGAATCTTTGGCAACATCCGTCCCTTTCTGTCCCATGGCTATACCCACATCCGCTTTTTTTAAGGCAGGAGCATCATTCACTCCATCACCTGTCATAGCAATCAGTTCACCGCTTTCCCGGAGCCGCTCTGCAATGCGGAGTTTTGTATTTGGACTCACCCGCGCAAAAACCGATACTCCCCGGATCATTTCGTCCAGCTTTTTATCAGCAATATCAGCAATATCTTTTTCTGAAAGAGCCGGTGGATATGTATCCCTAACTCCATTGTTGTCTAAAATTCCAATGTTGCGCGCGATAGCGGTTGCTGTTTTTATTTGATCACCGGTTACCATAATTACACGTATTCCGGCTCGCTTACAATCAGAAATTGCCTCCTTTACTTCCGGACGAGGTGGATCAATCATACCGGCAAACCCGGTCCAAATCAATTCGCTTATATCATCGGAGCTGATATTTTCAGTTTCGCCGGGCATCTCTTTGTAAGCCAATGCCAATACGCGCAGAGCCTGATTAGCCCATTCATCATTTTTTTGGAGGATTTCATCCCTCATTTCAGGATTCATTTCTTCGCATCCATCGTCTGTTAAAATGTATGAACAAAGATCCAAAACACGTTCAGGAGCACCGGTTACCAAAATTTTTTTCTCTGAGTGATCCGTACTGACCAGCTTTGCCCTGTATTTTTGCATGCTATTAAAAGGGATATCATCCAGCTCTTTTACGCTGCTGAAATAATCTGTTTTCCAGATTTTACTTTTTTCTCCAAAAATACGCAGAGCCACTTCCGTTGGATCGCCGCTAACATACAATCCATTTTCACCATTGTTTTCGGAATTATCGTTTTCAGACTTTCCATTTGATGATTTTCTAATGATCGCGTTATTTCCGAAACTGGCTATGAATGTATTCGTTTTTAAAACCAGATCTTCTGACACTCCCGATAGCGTTTTTCCATTCTCTTTGATATTCCCATCCAGTGAATAACCAGAGCCGGTAACGGATCGCTCTTTTCTGTCGCCACCAAAGATTTTTTTGACAGTAAGCACACTTTGGGTCAGTGTTCCTGTCTTATCAGTAAGAATAGTCGAAACCGAACCAAGCACTTCAGTAGCGGTAAACTCACGTATAATTGCATTCCTTTTAGCCATTCGGTTAGCACCAATGGCCAGTACAATTGAAATAACAACAGGCAGACCCTCCGGAATCGAAGAAACCATCGTTGCGATCGTTACCAGGAGTATTTCCTGGAATTCCAAATCCTGGACAAAATATCCCAGAATAAAGACAACTACTGCTGTAAAAATTGCCAGGCCTGCCATTTTCTGCGCCAGTTTCCCGGTTTTCTTACGAAAGTTGGATTCTGTCTTTTTAATCTCTTTTAAAGATTTGGCAATTTTCCCAATTTCAGTGTTTGCACCGATTGCAGTGACCATTGCTTTTCCAGAACCTTTTACAACACTGGTGCCTTTCCTGGCCATATTTTTTTGATCTGCCAGTTCAGTCTCTTTATTAAGAGGTTTCGTTACTTTCTCTACTGGTTCCGATTCTCCGGTAAGAGATGCCTCATTTGTGCGTAAGTTATGTACCTCAAAAAGGCGGGCATCGGCTGCTACGGTCTGACCTTCCTGTAAAAGCAGGATATCACCCATGACTACATTTTTTGAATCGACTGTATGCTGAACCCCGTTTCGAAGAACAGTTACTTTATGCTTTACCAGGCTTTTAATAGCTTCAACAGCTTGTTCAGCACGATACTCCTGAACAAATCCCATGATGGCATTAAATAGAATTACTGCCATAATGATGTAGGTGTCTATAATCTGATCAGCAAAAAAGGCTATTCCTGCTGCTATAAAAAGAATCAGGATAAGAAAATCTTTGAATTGCTTGATAAAAATTTCGAAAGCAGTTATTTCATCTTTTTCAGGAAGTATATTGGGGCCATGCTCCCTTCTTCGCCGGTTTACTTCTTCAGAGTTGAGCCCTTCTTCGGGGTCTGATTCCAATTTTTTAATTACTGCGTCAGTTGTCTGACTGTATGCATCTTTTAATTTTGCTTCTTTTATTGTCTTATCAGACATCTTGATGAATTCCGGCTTTTTTTCTTTCGCGTATTCATAGTTATCAATTCTGAACTGTTCTAAAATTCCAGCACATTTCCGTTTTCACAGATGAATAGATTCTCATTTAGCACATATCCCTCTTCTTGTGCAAGAGTTGCATGCTCAGCAAGTTTATGAATGTCTCCATGTCCCGGAATCATTATTTCAGGCCTCAGGGTGTGAATCAAAAATCTGAGATCTTCACGGTGGCCATGACCGGAAGCATGAATTTCAAAATGAAGACGGGCACCGGTCTTTTTCAGAGTTTTTTCAAGTTTATAGCGCTCGGCACGGTTTATTTCAGTAGGTATGGTTGAAGAGGAGAATATCACGTCATCACCCGGAGCAAGCCGAAATGGATACTGTTCTTCGGATATTCTCTTTAACACGGAACGGGCCTCTCCCTGGTTCCCTGTACAAACGATCAGCCATCTGTTTTTTTCTTCATTGATGATGCCAAAAAGCTTGTCAACTTCTTCTTTGTAGCTGGCTATTTGTACATCATTCAGCTGAATGTATCCCAGGTCGGAAGCGGGTGATGTATATTCTTTAAGTGACCGGCCTATGAACGCAATCTTTCTGCGTCCATCATTCACTTTCAGAATGCTTTTTAACCTTCCAATATGAGAAGAGAAGGTTGTTATGATAACCGCTCCATCCTCACTGTAGAGTTGATCCAATTTAAAACGCAACTGTTCAAGAACATCTGATTCGGAGGAACCGGTGCCGGGGGCATCTACACGTGTGGAGTCTGCCACCAGAATTTTGATACCCTCTTTCCCAAGTTCTTTAAGTCTTTCTATGTCGGTAGGATCTCCTAAAACAGGTTTGTTGTCTACCCGGAAATCAAGTCCGTATGCAAAACGGCCTTCGGGCGTGTGCAGAACCGTAAGCATGGTATCCGGAATCGAATGTGTTACTTTTACAAACTCAACTGCAAATTTTGATGTCAGGTTGTAGGTACTGCCGGGTTTCAGAACAATACGCTCATTCCCGATCTCTTTTTTTAATTCACCGATCTGTTCTTCAACAATTTTCATTGTGTATGGTGAAGCGATAATGGGGCAGTTGTAGGAAGCTGCAAAATTGGCAACTGCACCCACATGATCCAGGTGACCGTGGCCAATGACAATCCCTTTTACCTTTTCACGCTGATCATATACTTCTTTATCCTTTGGAAGGATACCTTTTTTGATCAGATCTTTTGTGGATACAGATTCCACCTCATTCTCTTCATCCATAAGAGATTCCATATCATACCCCGCATCAAGGATCACAATTTCATCCCGGACCTCCACTGCTGTCATGTTTTTCCCAACTTCGTTGTATCCGCCGATCGTATACAATTTCATAACTGTCTCCTCTCTTTTCCAGAAAAATTGTCAATTGAAAACAGGCTCTTACAAGTAAACAATTTTTTATCGTACAGGATTCTTCAGAAGCTCATTGTTTTAAAGATTGGAAGCTTCCGGATTACTCGTTTATTTTAATTATGGGCTACTAAGCACACCCCCTTTATGTCTCAGTGTTTCCTGGCCATAATCAGCATTTTGACATTAATCACCAGGAATCTGAAGAACTGCCAGACCGGGTTCGTACGTTTCCACTCTGTAAATTTGGAAGGTACCGGCGGATAGTACGTTTGTCCGTACGGTGTTCGTTTTGAGCTTTCCTTATTCATGATTTTATTCTCTTAAAGTTCTGGTTTCAAACTACTCGGGAATGAGTCTCCACAATGGTTTTGCCTGTGCTTTGTACATAAATCCAAAGTGCAGCAGATGTTTGGTCCAGTGTCCTGCCAAACCTATTTCGCCAGTGGTATATTTCAGTGAACGGCCTGTATCGGGATAGGTTTCAAAATCCGGAATGATGGGATACATAGTCATTGAAACAGCCGTTCCTTTTAATGCACCGGCACCTGCTGAAGCGATACAGGCTGCTCCCATATCTGCCATCGATGCATGACGAACAGGTTTTTCAGCATCACCTTTCATCATATCAACAATATTAAAAGCTACTTCACGCCCCATTACCCCTGAAGGCATCCCGGTTCGGGGTGGCGTGGGAGATATCGGGTTCCCGTTGCTGCTTTTTGCCGGCATAGAAATGGCATGCGGAGGGGCAAATGCAATACCGACTGCAAATATGTTGTCGTATGTACTGTTTTGGTAGGTCTCGGGCCAGTCAGACGGGCTCCACTCTTCATAAAGTTTTCCGGAATAATCCGCATCCACTTTCATGAATCCGTTTGGAGCAAACAACCGGTCTGTAATCTCTTTTCCCACATTATCAAAAGCTTGCAACGGAACACCGGTAAATGGCGGAAGCAGCATAGCAAAATCATACGCCTCCTCATCCACGGTTCCATCCAGTAACTCATATTGACATCTGTTTTCGTCAATTTCTTTAACACCTGCGCGTTTAATCCATCTGATTCCACGTTCGGTAAAAAGTGACTCGGTAAATATCCGGCTGTGGGTAATATAGCCGCCTCTTTTTATATGCATACCGCCCATACCGAAATCACCCATCTCCATTTCATTTGTTATCCAGGTGATATCCGCTTTATCACGCACGCCATGTTTGCGGGTCAGGTGCTCCACATTCAGAAGGTATTCAAATGCTGCACCCTGGCAGGTGCATGTTCCGTGTCCCGTTCCAATCAGAAACTTCTGCCTTTCGCCCCTCTTCATTCTTTCGATAGATTCTTCCAGGTGCTGAAACGCGTGCTCGGCATGTCCATGTGTACAGACAGACGTTGTATATCCATTATCCGGGCCCAGTCCTTCGGTTTTATCAAAACGCAGCTGCGGACCGGTGGCATTTATCAGGTAATCGTATGCCAGTTTTTCCGTCTCTCCTTTCCGGTTTCCCCCGGTATAGGTAATCTCAATAAACGGATCCTGGTTATCACTGTCTCCCTCCGGGTAGATAGCTGTTGCTTTCGCCTGGTAAAAAGGAACGCCGATCTTTTTGTAGATGGGAGCAAGGTCAAACGTAACCTGTTCCGTATTCATAAACCCAACACCCACCCATATGTTCGAGGGAATCCAGTTCCATTTTGAATTAGGACTTACCACAACTACTTCGTGATCTCTTTTTAGTTTTCGATGTGCGTGCAGAGCTGCCGTATGACCGGAAACTCCTGCTCCCATTATTACAAGACGTGCCATAATCTCTTCCTCCCGGGTTACTTTTTTTACTATATGATTTTTCCCTGAATTGCCGAAAAATACACTACTTAATTAAAATGTACAGCAGAAAGTAATCAATCTCAATCGCCATATAAAGATTTAGGAATCTACTATACTTTGTAAAATTGAGTTTTATGTTGTTTCAAGCAAATTGAATTAGCATCCGTGTAATTTTCTCTGATTAATTTAGATCAACATAGATCAAAAATGAAACTATTGACTCCAGTAGCTATTATCTCTATATTGTGAGTGAACGTTCACATATAAATAATTGCATTGCGATTTGTATTGTTTCAAATTTTAATTTTGCTTCTCGTTAGCAGTCTCGCTGCAGCTCAAAATAATTCTGATCAGGCAGCGATTCACTTATCCGAAGCGATTGAGAGAGCACTGGAAAATGCAACGCATACACGTATTGCCGAAGCTGATAAAGAGGCAGCCGAAGCGGGCAGCGGATTATTGTCATCAGGTTATGTTCCTGTGGTTAACAGCAGTCTCTCCTACACCCGGTCTCAATTTCCGCAAATTATCACACCCATTCGTCAGCAGGGAACCTTTCCCCCTATTGATAATGAACTATACGAGGCGACTGTTCAGGCTGACTGGAAGCTTTTTGATTTTGGCGAAAGCCGTGCAGTAAGGCAAAAAGCACTCGCACTGGCTGATGCAGCAAATATCAATTTTGAGCTTGCCAAAATGGAAACAATTGAATCAACAACGTCAGCATTTGTGCAACTGGAACAACTTAAGGAGCTTAGGAATGTACAAATGGAACGAGTTGATGCTTTAAAAAAGAACCGGGATCAATTGGAATCCCTGCGGCGCGAGGGAAGAGTGGCAGACATTGATATTTTGAAAATTGAGGACGCAATTGTTTCAGCAGAAACCAGTCTGATTTCAACAAAAAACAGCATTGACCAGCTTTTACAAATACTGTCTGATGATTTGGCTGTAAGACAGAAATTGACTGAATATGATATCATTACACCCGGTTTTAAAAATGACATTCTGTTTAATCCGGATAACCCGGCAGCTGAAGAGGCACCCCCTGTAATGGCGGCTCGTGAACAGTGGATGGCCTCTGAGTTCGAGAAGAAAGCTTCCTACCGTGCTTTTTTACCACAGGTCAATCTTTTTGCAGCGGAACAGTTCCGCTCGGGAAGCAATTTTGAAATTGATGATCAATGGATGGTCGGAATTCGGTTAAACATCCCGATTTTCACAGGCAAACAGATCGTGAACAACCAGGTCAAAAAGAATGAAGCCAAATCAAAAGAGATTCAACTGGAACAGGCGCGGCAAATCTATCGTCAGCAGTTAAACAACTTGACGAATGCCCAATTCGAAACACAAAAACGGATTGAATCAGCAAAAACGCGCGTGAAATATCTTGAAGAGACTTGCCGGATTGAGATGATCTCCTATCGTGAAGGCAGATCTACGCTAACCGATTTATTGACCACCGAATCCACACTGAATAGTGTACGGGCTGAATTGATTGGCATGCGAGCACAGCTCCGGTTACTCAATCTCAATATTGCAGTATTAACCGGACAACTAAATAGAGAAATGGCGATTAAACTGGCAGAAGGTGAACAGCTATGATTAGAAAATACAGGTTACTTATCATCGGAATATCTCTCCCGGGAGCTTTACTAATTTATTGGTTCAGCAGCCCCGGAGAAACTGCAGTACCACAAGTATCTGTCTCCTCAGTACAACAGGATACAGTCGCCGTTGAAGTGACACAGGCAGCAGTTGCTACCGTTGCGGATTATCTTTCCTACACAGGTACAGTTGCCGGAACTCAAGATGGCAACCTCTCCTTTCGTCTACAGGGAATGCTGGAATCCATTCATACAGAAGAGGGCGAAAAAGTTCAAAAAGGCCGCTTGCTGGCTCTTATTTCAGTACCTGAGCTGGACGCCCAGCTGCGCCGGGCGGGCAGTGAATTAAACAAAGCGGAATCCTCTAAAGAATTTTGGGAGAAAGAGGCGGCCACAGACAGCACTCTTTATCACGAAGGCGCAATTGCAAAAACGGTTTTTGACAAAACCACTTTTAACTATGAACAAGCCCGCAGCAGTTACAACTCAGCTAAAGCCGCACTCGAAGAAGTGCGTGAACGCAAAAAGCTCACCCGGTTGGAAGCTCCTTCAAACGGTACAATCGGGTCTGTTTTGGTCCGGCAAGGCAGCAATATTATGCCCAATCAGCCTGTCTTCTTTTTCCACCAGGGAGAGCCTGTTGTACATGCGGATCTGATTGAGCAGGATATTCAGAAAGGTATAAAAATCGGCTCACGTGTGACTGCACAACTGAATTCCGGAGAAACAACAGAGGGAGCCGTAACGAGGATAGATTCGCAAGCCAAGCTACCTTTCAGAAGCGTTCGCGTGTTTACATCCTTCCCGGATAACAGACTCATTGGACGCCCATCGGGAGCAGGAGTCTCCCTGAAGTTTGAAGTCAATAAACAAAAAAACGCATTGTTGGTGCCTGTATCATCCATTGATTTGAGAGGTAAAACCACGCGTCTTTTTAAAGTAAATGGTCAGGAGATTGCGGAAGCCATTCCTGTAGAGCTTGGTATTCAGAAAGGACAATATCGACAGGTGAAAGGCGAAATTTCTACATCGGATAAAATTATCAGTTCCGGAGTCAATAGTGTAGAAGATGGCGACCTGGTGAAGGTTGTCCGTGAAGTTAAGCCGAATATTTAATGATAATCTACCAAAAATTATGAACTGGGCAGGATTTTCGATAAAAAACAGGTATACCATTTACGCATTGGCTTTAGCCATTTTTGTATTTGGTGTGCAGTCATATCTAACCCTTCCTATTTCCCTGTTCCCGGAGACCACCCCTCCAATCGTTACCATTATCACTCAGTACCCCGGTGCAACGGCACTTGATGTAGCCGATAAGCTGTCGGAGAATATTGAAGAGGAAGTAGCTTCACTTGACGGTATTGCGAAAGTTACTTCAAAATCACAGGACGGTTTGTCGGTGGTAACCGCAGAATTCAAGTATGATGTAAGTGCGGACCTGGCCGCAGTAGACGTTCAAAACGGGGTGAGCAGAATTCGCGGCAGCCTGCCCCCGTCTGCAGGTGAGCCCCGTATTTTGAAGATCAGTTCAACTGATAAGCCGGTCATAACACTGGGCGTGAGTGCACATGACGGTGATCTGAAAAAAGTGCGTCAAATTGCTGATGATAAAATTGCTCCGGCCTTACAGCGGCTCCGCGGCGTTGCCTCGGTAGATATTTTTGGCGGATTCCGCCGTCAGATCAACATATCAGTTGACCGGGATCTTATGGAAGCTTCAGGAGTTACACTCGGCTCTGTCAGCCGGGCCATACAAGAGGCCAATGTCTCCCGTCCATTGGGAACAATTGATAACAGCCGTCGTGAGGTTCTTCTGCGCTTTGATGAGTCCTTAACGTCAGCTGAACAGATCAAAGGCATTCCCATTAAAAACGAAAAGAACCAAAGGCTTTTAATTGGAGATATAGCTGATGTTGCAGATGGTTCCGCTGATGCCAGGAGTTCCTTCATGGCCAACGGAACGGAAGTCGTAGCTGTGCAGGTCTTGCAGCAGGATGATGCAAATACAGTTGAGGTTGTGGAGAGAGTAACGGCCGAATTACCCAATTTACGCCTGCAGTATCCCGACCTGAAATTTGAAGTCGCCACAGAAGAAGGCACCTTTACCGAGCAGGTAACAAGCAATATGGCAACATCCACTGCACTTGCGCTTTTCCTGGCCTCCTTAATCATTTTTGGATTCCTTGAGAGTATCAGACGTGCCTTTATTGTGAGTATTGCCATGCCCATGAGTTTTCTGCTCACATTCGCACTGATGAAACTGAATGGCGTTGAGCTGGACCTGGTAACTCTTTCAGCCATTATCCTGGCTGTTGGAATGGTGGTTGACGGCGCTGTGGTTGTTATCGAGAATATCAGCCGTAACTACGACAAGGGAGGCATGTCTGCCAAAGAAGCCGCTATTGAAGGAACCGGTGAGGTCTTTTTTGCCGTTCTTGTAGGTGTGGCTACAACCATCATCGTGCTGATTCCTTTTCAATTCCTGACAGGACTTGTAGGCAAAGTATTCGGTCCGCTTTCACTTACCATGATTTTTGCGTTCGGCTCTTCCATACTGATGGCTGTGACACTGATTCCACTTCTTTTTTATCTGCTTGAAAGAAAAAAGAGAGACAAAAGTTCGTGGATTAAAAAATACGTTGCCCCCTTCAATCGCGGGATGGATAAATTGAGAGACGGTTACCTGTTGCTTCTGAAATGGTCATTAAAACAACGGACGGTACTGCTGACCGGTACTCTGATCCTGTTTATCGGGAGTATGGCACTTCTGGCCATGAGAGGTATGGAAGTGCTGCCCAAACTGGATTCAGGATCTTTCTTTATCTCTATGGAAGCAGAAGCCGGAAGCTCCTTTGAACAGACCAAGTCGATCGTTTATGAGATTGAAGATCTGCTCAGCAGTGATGAGGATGTGATCAACTACACATCTCAGATCGGTTTTGAACCGGACGCAAAATTTTTCGGTGATGCAGGCGCCATGGGAGTTCAACAGGCATTTATCACAGTCGATTTGGTTTCGAGAAAAGATCGGGAGCGATCTATATGGGACGTGGAAGATGAACTGCGGGAAAAAATCAGTCAGATTCCCGGGATCAGAACCGCCGTTCTAAAAGAGATGGGCGGTACAGCTAAAAGTTCTACCTCTGCTCCCATTGATGTGCGCATATCGGGACCAGATCTGAATCAGCTCGATGTCATTGCAAAGGAAGTAGCCCAACGGGCACGTAAGGTTGAGGGAGCTGTGAATGTGTACCGGCAGTGGACACTCGAGCGCCCCGAGGTTCAATTCACGATCGACAGGCTGAATACATCTTATTACAATCTTTCCCCCGACTATATCGCAAAGGAGACGTTTGCCGCTGTGGATGGATTTCCGGTAACCAAAATGGATGCTGCAGATGGAACCGACCCGGATATTGTGGTCAGATATGATTCGCTGAACCGGAAAGTTCTGGATGATGTTTTACAGACAAAACTGAAACCCGGATTGCCACTCTCTTCCGTTGCAAGTACTAGTATGCAACTTGCTCCCAACCTGATCACACGGGAAAACCTGGTTCGTACAGCAGATGTTCTGGGTTTTACCTACAACCGGGCATTCAGCCATGTGATTGCTGATATTGAAACCTCTATCGCCGATATGGATCTCCCCAATGGATATGAAATCCAGGTAACCGGCGAGAACTCCGACCTGCAGGAGTCCAGGTCACAAATGCTTTCCGCGCTTCTAACCGCATTGATAGCTGTTTATCTTCTCATGGTTGCGCAGTTCCGTTCTTTTATTCATCCGTTAACGGTTATGCTTGCAATCCCTTTGGTTGTTGTGGGAGCTGTAGTGGGGTTAGTCATCACCGGTAAAGTGATTTCCATGTCAGTTCTGATAGGTTTCATATTACTCATTGGAATTTCTGTCAACAACTCGGTTATTCTTATTGATTTTATTTTAAATCAGATGCAGGGTGAAAGCCGGGAAGAAATTGTAAGAAATTCAGTCGCAATTCGGTTTCGGCCTATTATGATGACCACTTTCTCAACCGTAATCGGTATGTTGCCCCTGGCCCTCGAAATGGCATTGGGTGCCGAACGGTTTTCGCCAATGGCAATCGTTATCATCGGGGGCCTGACAGCTTCAAGCTTATTGACGATGGTTGTGATCCCGGTATTTTACACGGTAATTGATGATCTGATTCAGTGGATAAGCAACAGAAAATTGGCAGAAAACACTCAGCCGTCACACGATTCGTGATTAATGATGAATTAGATAAAAGCAGGTTGGATGTCTGATTTAATCCATACTCTTGCTATAACGTGAAGAGTGCCGATCTATCTATCAATTCCACGGGCATTCCGAAGATCAAGTCCCCGGGGAACTCGGCGGACGAGTGATCTTAGTTGGGCTGGGTTTTAAATAGATCCACTCGTCAGTCGAGGGCAACAAAATATGGGCAAAAAACAGGCTGAAAACCTGATGCAGGACAGGTTGCGAAAATGAACGGATATATGATTCTGATTGCTATTACAATGAACTTTGACCGAACTCCACTCCTTCAACAGATGTGAATCTCTCTGCAGCAGGCCTTCAGCCTGTGATGACCGATGCGTAACCCACTCCTCGTCTGACGACTTGGGGAAAAATATACCAAGAGCAATAAACTCTCAGTCGTCTGACGAGTAAGAAAGGCAACATCCCTTCACGGGCATTCCGAAGATCAATCCCCGGGGAACTCGACGGACGAGTGATCTTAGTTGGGCTGGGTTTTAAATAGATCCACTCGTCAGTCGAGGGCAACAAAATATGGGCAAAAACAGGCTGAAAACCTGATACAGGACAGGTTGCGAAAATGAACGGATATATGATTCTGATTGCTATTACAATGAACTTTGCCCGAACTCCACTCCTTCAATAGATGTGAATCTCTCTGCAGCAGGCCTTCAGCCTGCCCGTTTGGCACCTCACTGAAACCCCGACACAACCGTGTCGGGGCTGAGTTGCGTCAGGCCTTCAGCCTGTGATGACCGATGCGTAATCCACTCCTCGTCTGACGACATGGGGAAAATATACCAAGAGCAATAAACTCTCAGTCGTCTGACGAGTAAGAAAGGCAACATCCCTTCACGGGCATTCCGAAGATCAATCCCCGGAGAACTCGACGGACGAGTGATCTAAGGATAACCAGAATTTAAATAGATCCACTCGTCAGTCGAGTGGAATAAATCAGTTCTTGATGATCCGCAAAGCTGCATCAACTGTCTGTTCAATAACTTCATCCTGCGAGAGCGGGGTCATGCCACGTTCCAGGAATGTAAAACTTCGCTGAACCATTCCCACATACCAGGAGACAACGATATCCGGATTCACTGAACGGAAATCACCTGCCTCCATCCCTTTCTTTAAAATGTCAACAAATACATCTTTAGGAAGAGGCTTGGAAAGGGTTTCTTTGGTAATGATTTCTTCCCGGTGAAATACAATAAAAATATACGCAAACTCCCGCTTCATGTTGATGGAAAAATCAAATATAGAACGGACCAGTGCACTTATCTGCTCCTCCGGGCTATCCTTCTTTTCCACAGCCTCTTCAAAAGCAGATCTGAACTGCATGGTGCAATTCAAAAAAATCTCACGGGCCAGGTCATTTTTATTTTCAAAGTGTCGGTAGATATTACCTTCGGCAGTTTTTGCGCCCTTTGCTATAGACCGGATGGATGTTGCGTCAATTCCATTTTTTACAAATAGATTCAGTGCCGCATCTAATATTGCTTCTTTTTTTGTACTGTTCACCTATCTGCCTTCCATTATTAGTTTTCGAAAATTTACATGGCAATTTACACAGCCCCTTTGAATGATATTGTAACGTTTAAGAATCAATTCCATCTCTTTTGCTTCAGCTTCCTGTGCCAGGGTATCTGCGTGATCGTGTACCAATTTGTCGTAAGCAGCAAAAGCTCTCATTTTGTTCTGTCCCAATATACTTGCAATTCTTTGCCGCTCGTTAACAGGGATTTTAGGATGGTTTACAATATTTTCTGCACCAGCCCGAATCGTCTCATAATTTTCGTACCAGATACCAACCTCAATAGTTTGCATATCCGACATTAAAAGCTGCATGATAGTTTTAAGAGATTTATCCTCTTTCTCTTTTGTCACATTGCCATTCTGAGTGACAGCAATCAAAAGGAAACCAATGGATAAAAGTGAAATCATTAACCCTGGTTTCATAAGACCTGATTAGTATGTGAGTATTTACTCACAATATGATGAATTAAAGGTAGGGAAGCAAGACAGGGCAGTTTTTTTATTGACACAAAGCATCTCACTTCTGAATCTTTATTCCGCTTTTACCGTATTTTGATATATGTTTCCATAGCTCTGCTAACATAAAATAACCAGATGAATTCAACTGCTCTGAAACCACAGCTACGGCGTATTGAAATCATAGATGCTTTTCGCGGGTTTGCACTGGCAGGAATCGTTTTTGTCCATTTTACCGAACAGTTCCTCGCCGCACCGGCACCCGAAGGTGCAATGGATGCAGTGGTTCAGGGCCCACTTGACCAAGCTATAGACATCTTTATCAATCTCTTTCTTCGCGGTAAATTTTTTGCCCTCTTTTCGCTTCTGTTCGGGCTCGGCTTTTTTATCCAAATGGACCGGGCAGCTCACCGAGGCGTCGATTTCAGGCTTCGGTTTGTGTGGCGACTTCTGATTTTGATGATCATCGGCTACCTGCATCACATGTTTTACAGGGGTGATATTCTCACTATCTACGCTGCATTGGGACTTGCCCTGGTCTTTTTTCACAAAGTGCCTGGCAAATGGCTGATGGTAATTATTACACTCATTTTCCTCGGGATCCCCCGAATCATCATTTTCTGGATAAACGGATCAGAGAACCTCTTCAGTGCTATAGAATTTCTGCCCGATTCACCGCAACTTATGGTTTACTTTACCACACTTACATCCGGCAGTTTATGGAGCGTATTTGAATCCAACGCAACGGAAGGAATGCTAATGAAGGCTGATTTTCAGCTTGGCGTTTTCTCCCGCGGTTACCTCACCTTCGCATTTTTCCTGGCCGGACTGATGCTCGGCAGAATGAGGTTTTTCGAAAACACCATCCGGTACACAAAACAGTTGAAAAAAGCAATGAAATGGTCCGGTGCCGGACTGCTAATTGTAGTAGCTGTTTCTACCATTCTATTTTTTACATTTGATGCATCAGGCATAACCGGCCTCGACTCCTGGCTTGTAATGATTGGTCTTACACTCTACGATCTTCTCAACCTATCACTGACCGTTATTGTGCTATGCCTCTTTATATTGACATTCCAAAAGATCCGGGGAGCCCGCTTTTTCAGCCACTTTATCCCTTACGGCCGGACAGCCCTCACAAATTACGTCCTGCAATCGGTCGTGGGCACAGCCATCTTTTACGGATGGGGTCTGGGGCTCCTCGGTGAAATCAGAAATGTTTACACTTTCTCGATCGCTTTCGGATTCATCGTGCTGCAAATCATTGTCAGTAAGTGGTGGCTCAGCAAATTCCGATACGGTCCGCTCGAATGGATCTGGCGCATGCTAACTTATGGAAGATTCTTTCCTGCCAAGAAAGAGTAATGGATTTGGCAGATAACCGTCTAATCATAAACTATTTTAGATATTGGTAAAAAAGTTTGGAATACTTGTTCCGGAAAAAATTGATTAAATTTAATCATAGGAGACTAAAATAGTATGAATTTGTAGCGAACCGCAGAACTACTCAAAATAATTTTCATCAGCAAAAGAAATAAAATTGTTAATAACCAATGAATCTGGAGAAACTTATAGAATACGGAGTAAAAGCGCCATCCGGACATAATACACAGCCCTGGTTATTTTCAACCGGGGAAAACGAAATCGATATTCACCCGGATTTCACTCGTGCCCTGCCCGCGGTGGACAGCGACAATCATGCACTCTACATTAGTCTTGGTTGCTCTGCCGAAAATATTGTTATAGCAGCTGCCAAATATGGACTTCAATCTTATGTCAGCATCCCTGAATCAGAAAAGGGTGACACGTTCATTAAGATTGTTCTAAAAAATGATGACGCAATACAAGGAAATCAGCTGGTAAATTTTATTGAAAAAAGGCAATCCACAAGAAATAATTATACCGAGAGAGACGTGCCATCACATGATTTAGATCTGCTTAGAAAGTCTTTTGATTTTGAGGGTGTTGATATGATCACCCTTACCCATAGCAATGAAATAGAAGATCTGGAACCATTAATCATTGAAGGCAGTAATCTCCAGTTCCAAAACCAGGATTTTATCAATGAACTGGTTCACTGGATTCGATTTTCAGATCGTGAAGCGAAAGAAAAAAATGATGGCTTGTGGGCAAAATGTATGGGTCTGCCAAATATTCCCTGCTTTTTAGGCTCGATCTTCATGAAATATTTTATCTCAGCAAAAAGCGAAGCTAAACGCTGGAAAAAACTTATCGATGCATCGGCGGGATTCGCTCTTTTTACCGTTGATACGAACGATGCCGCTCACTGGATCAAACTGGGCAGGGCTTTTCAGCGATTTGCACTTACGGCAACTAAACTGAATATTCATCATGCGCATGTAAATATGCCTTGCGAGGAATTGGAGGTGAGGCAAAAGCTTATCGAACAATTCAATCTTGGTTCGAAACATCCCCTGCTATTAATTCGATTCGGATATTCTGAAAAAATGCCATATTCGCTGAGGAGAGACGCAGAGAAAGTAATTCTGTAACAAGTAAATAGCCGATGTGAAAATTGGATGTCGCGATATCAAACCAGGATTTATTGGTTAATGGATCCTGAACCGAATATCTCAGCATGTAGTTTATCTTTTATGATACCCGGCCTAACGTTCCCTTGATGATAGAACAGTTTCAGCAAGCTTGGATTCCATTTTTGGTACCACAGAACTTGTATCATTCATAATTCCGATATCTGTGTTGATCTGAAAGGCAATTGCAACACCGTATTCGCTATAATATCGAAGGCTGGATGTATATCCTGGAATCCATCCTCCGTGGCCATAAACTGTACCGAATTGGCTTTTCTGATAAATGGCGACACCCATTCCATAGTGAACATCCGGGTTAGATGGATCAATTGAAGAGGAAGTTAATAACAGTTTACGTGATGCTTCCGGTAAAGCTTTTCCACTGAAGAGAGCCGCGCCCCAGCGTGCAAGGTCGCCTGAAGTAGTTACCAAGCCACCTCCGGTCCACTCGATTCCCGGGTGCCAAGCCATCTTTCCATCATCTAAGGTAGTTTTCACGGGAAATCCGAATGGGTTTTCCTCTGCGTAACCCGATGCTAATCCCGGAAGATGTCGACTGTTGGAGGGGCTTGTATACGTTAGTTCCAGTGGCTTTAAAAATTGATCTTGTACTATCTCATAGTAATCGCGATTTGTTGCTTCCTCAATTATCATTCCAGCCAGGATAAATCCTGTATCAGTGTACGCCCAGCCTTTACCGGCTTCAAATAGTGGTGGTTTATCCAGCACAAACTGAACCAGTGAATCAGGTGGGAAAGGAAGTTTTTGTTCACGCCATCGCCTGTTTGCCTGATCCGCAAACTCTGGCATGAATACATGATTTGGAAGACCAGACCGATGTGTGAGAAGTTGCCGCAAAGTAATTCGTTTGTGATTGGGAAGCCTTTGAAACCAGGTGCGATCGCCAAGCCATTGTTGAATCGGCACATCTAAATCCAGAACACCTTCATGTGCAAGTTGTACAGCAATTGCCCCAACAAACGTCTTCCCAATACTGGCAGATAACATCCGGGATTTGGCTGTCATCAAGGCACCGTTTTCAAGATCAGATAAACCGGTGGCCGCTGCTCCAAACTCTCCATCCTTCCACATATATGCGGCTGTTGCACCGGGAAAACCATATCTGATTCGCACTGAATCGAGTGTCACCCGGAACATCTCTCTTAGGTTAACACTATCCTTAGTTGCAGAATTACTACTCGCAATTCGATTCGGTAAATACTCGGACGGAAAGAAATTACCGCCCATTAGTAGAATCAACATTCCGAGAAGAATAATCGGGATTGTTAGTTGAATTCTTGCTTTATTTTGGTAACTCATAATTAATCAGTTTCAAAGTTTGTATTGCCATAGTGGGTCATAATTGTACTATCAGTCCCCCATGGATTTCCATCTTTTTTATCTGTCAGTTGGCGTAGCCACGTTTTGGGATATCGGTTTTGCAGTTTTGACATTCTCAAATTTGTCTCCTTCGTATTTCCCCGGAGAAAGTATTGTATACACACCACTACTCTTTTTGAGCATTGTTTCCCGGTTAATCCAAACAATTACAATGGCAGCCACAACAAATGGTATAGTGTCGTAGGGCTGGGCATCGGGCCAGAGCGGATTGATCACTTGAAGATGGAACAGGGCCGGGAGCAAAATACTTCCCCTGGAAGCGTTGAAAAGGGCAGTAGCGATGATGCTAAGTGCAATGGTTCCGACAAAAAAATCAGTGAAAGACCAGGTGCTTTGTGGGGTGCCGCTCAAAAGGAAAGCGGGCAGGTGCCAAAATCCCCATATGATACCAATTATGAGACCCGCCGAAAGCGGGGACATCTTGCGTTGCAACAACGGAAGTGCAAAACCTCTCCATCCTATTTCCTCAACGGGGCCCTTGATGGCAAACATGGCAAGGGCACCCAAATAAGCAGCTATTGACCAAGCCGGGAACATCTCGGACAAACTGAGTTCTTTCACAATAGCTCCTGTGTAAAAGAGTATCGGAATGCCAATTAACAGGAATAGGTACCAACCTGCAGTGGTGCGCCACATAAAGAGACGACCTGAGAAGCGCCTGAGGCCTTTCAGCCCGGTTTTAAAAAGAACAATTACAATTGCAGCAACAGCTGGGCCGTAAGTCGCCAGGTAAAAAAGTGGATGCTGACCGGTAATCTCTCCAAAAGCGGCCGCCATTTGCGTTGGTAAAAAAATATATAATCCAATTATTCCCCACGTTAAACCAAATGTAATAATCAGGAAGTAAAAAAATGTTGAAGCCGGGAATGAGTCTGTGTTTCTGTTTTTTGGATGTGTCATGATTTTCAATTCCTCTAATGTAATTTTTTTATGTTGTTCAGGTCTCCCGGTTTGCACAAGGAGTATTACTGACTAATGTTCAATGGTGGTTAATCACTGACCTTTAAGCGGTGACTGACCGCCAATAGTAAACTGCCAGTGAAGGAAACCTGCCTGATCAGGCTCAAAATTGATAACTTCTTCCCTGCCATCTGTTATTTTCATTTGCCTGTACAAGGAAATCCCGGAATCTATGCTAAGATTCAACCATGGTGTTAAATACAGAATAATGGATGGCCCCATAACCGTATCAAAATAGTCAGAGAAGGGTTTTTGCATAGAAACGGTCCCTGTTTCCGTTATGTGGTGACGGTCGCCCATCGATTTTAATTGTAACCCAATCTCAAGGCGTCGGGCCGGGATAACCCATGCTTCCAGGCTCGAAGGCAGCAGTGCACTTCCACGCCATTCAGGCCCTCCACTCCAAAGAGGGGCCCTGTAGTCGAATTGAAGCAGCGGAATTGGTACCGGTGCACCGAAATTTGTCGAATACGCAACACCGAAACCGTAAGATGACCGATCACTCAGTTGCCGGATGGCGAGAATCGCCCCTTCAATTGCAAAATCCTCGCTTGCCAGTTTTTCTTCAAGTCCGGACTTAAGTGCCGGAGTAACCTGTGCCAGCAGAGACCATCGCTTGGAAAGCTGACGCTGACTGATAACATTAAGGTCGATTATATATGCATCTGTTGGTCGCGGAAGCTCCTCTGTCCAGTTGTCATAGCTGAATTGAATTCGTTGAAATCCGGGCTGAATATCCAGAAACATTTGTCCATTCTGAAGCATCATTGGATAAGATACCCGAACAAACCGAACGTCTGTCCATATAGAGAGATCACTCAGTGACTGAACGAGTGATTCATCTGTATCTAAATTCGAGACCGATGAAGACGGCCAGATTTCATGACCAAATGTAAGACCGGGTCTCAATTGCGCTGCAGCAGATTGGCTGAACAGAATTAGAAAGACAACAAGTAATACACCGGCACAATTTTTAGTAAAAGATTTTTGCGCTGTCATGTTAAGCCGTTCAATACATTGTGATGAACGGGTTGCGAGTGAATAGAGAGATGGATCCTCTGACGGGTGAAAAATATTTATTCGTTTCATAACTATAAAGTTTGATTGTTTTGAATAATTATCTCAACCACTCTTTGATGTTTATCCAAATAACTACGGCCATAATTACTATGCTTATCACAATCAGGATTCCAAAAGCGATACTCTCGTAAATATTTCCGGATTTGAATCTTTTCTTTTTCATCATTTGGTGGATGAGTTTACCGAAAGATGACGTTTTGTTTGACACACATCGTCCAAACCTGTAAGTATGAACCTATTAAACGTCCGGGCGGGTGGGTTTGTCCCTGTTTAAGACAGTCTCAGTAAGCACCTTGTCTAAGACACAGATACTTTCCTTGTATTCAAATATTGGGTAGGGGTTTTGCCTTCAATTTTTTTAAATACCTGGTTAAATGATGACTTGGAATTGAACCCTGAATCATAAGCAATTGCAAGGATACTATAATTACTGTTTTCCGGCTCAAGTGCTCTCTTTTTGAACTCCTCAACACGATACCCATTTATGTAATCGTAAAAGTTTTTCTTCTCATACTGATTTATAATTTGCGAGAGATGATTAGGAGACATATCAAGAGCTTCGGCCAGCATGGTGAGCGATATTTTTGGTTCAAGAAATGGTTTCCGGGTTTTCATCATCCCATTAAGTTTTTGATGATATAACAATGCATCTTCTTCTTTCAAACCAGACCTTTTGTACTCACCAGTAGTTTTCGGATCTGGAACATGGACAGTTGCATTATTTGTAGAAAAAATCCCCTGGGTTCTGATTCCGGAATAGCCCAGATATAAAATGAAAAGAATTATCAGAGAATAGAAAACCGGATCTGTGTTAAAATCGAAATCAATCTCCAGCCACTCCTGCATGATCGACAGAATAACAGCAATAACAAAAATCAGGCCGATCCCCCATATAAAGTGATTCAGCCAGTTCAAATCAATCGATTTACGATATGCAAAATTTTGATCGGTCATTTCACGGTAAAGGTGTAACAACCGTGATGAAGCAATAGCATAGCCAACCGCCGAAACCAGGAAAGCCACCAGCGAAAGAGCAATAAAAACGGAATAATCATCAACCAGTCCATCATTTACCATCGCCCTCTGCTCTGAGGTATAGAAGAAGAAAAACGGGATCAGGTAGATATAAAAACCCACAGCAGGCAGAAAGTGGATATAATTTTCCCTGGTAAAACTTTTTTCCGGTCTCAGTGAAAACAGAATATAAAGATAAAGCATAGGTCCATGCAGAAGAGGGAGTGGGTGATGTATCCCTGCCAGTAAAGGGTATGTTTCCCAAAATCCTTGTGAATGTATAAAATAACTAAAAAGATGTATTCCCAGGAAAAACATCCAGAACGCAAGTATCTTATCAGAAGTGGATTTCCCCGGTTTAAACATCAGTAAAAACTGAAGAAAAAAGCATAAGAAAATGCCAATCGTGAAGATTGTACTCATTATAATACCAAATTTTTCTCTGTTTGATAACTACTTGTAAAATACACATCTCTATTCAATATTTTTGCCTGTAGCAAGAGATCTCCCACCTCATTTCCGGTTTTCTGTTTTCTGTTTTCTGTTTTCTGTTTTCTTATAAAACTAATCAGATTGGAATTTCAGTACTTTTTTGTTTCTCTTAATCTGCATTGATGGGAAAATATTACAATTTCCTCTTTTCCAAATGAATGGGCGGAAACTGTAAAAGATTGCTTTGCCAAAAATAAACAGTATAATTTAAATGTTATATTCAATCTGAATTAAATTTTTTAAAAAAGAATTTTGAAGTACAATTAAATATGAATTCTCTAAAAGGATTGCTGTATTCATCTTTAGGGTTCCTGTCGAAAAGAATTCCTTACCTGTTTAGCTTTAAAAAAGTATTGCTGATTTCACTTTTTCTTGGCGGTATCCAGGTATTCGTAACCATTTTTCTGGAACCTCATGGTACCGATAATTACCAGGTGCCTTATCGCAATCTTCGCCTCTCCGGTTTTGCGCTGTGTTTTATATTCCCCTTTTTACTTTTTTATGGACTTGAAAGATGGTTTTATAATCTGAATGCCAAAGTCTGGAGAGTATATCATGAAATTATTTCAAAGTCTTTTTTAGGCATCTCAATATCGACAGCCAGCTATTTCTACAATATTACAATAATTAACTCAATCACACCTTCACTAGATCGCTGGTTAGAGCATCAATTGGTTTTTGCGTGGCCTTATGTGCCCCTTTTTATTCCCTTTTTAATAATTATATATGCCATACTTTACAAAAATCACTCTTCCCAGGAAAACCTGATCAAAATAAAAGGACAGAACAAGGAAGATGTTTTGAAGATCAGTGAGAAACAATTTGTATTCGCAGAATCTGATCAAAATTATGTGACAATCTACTATATAAATGGAGAGGAACTCGATAAAAAATTAATGCGCTCATCTCTGCAGGATATGGAAAATCAAATAGATTCTGCTATCAGGGTCCATCGGTCATATATTATTAATCCTCTTTATCTTGAAATAATTCAAGGTAATAAAAGAAAACGTTCAGCTGTTCTAAAAAATGTTGATTCCCCTATCCCTGTTTCTCAAAATTTTGATGATAAAAACCTTTATTGACCTTCACATTAGTACCAAAATCTTCAAATACTTCCCTGAAGGTTAGATTTCTTCACAAAATTCTTCATCTTCATCACCTTCCCGAAAAAAGCTTTCTCTTTGTAATTAGTTTTGTTCCAAAACATGAACCAAATAATTAAAATATGAATACTTTAATTGCCAATTTAATTTTCCTGACAACAATTTTTGCTTTGCAAATTGTCCCATTAAAAGCTCAATCAACTCAGTTCGAGCTGGATGAAGAAAATAATCCAATTCTTTCAGACTTGTACGCTCAGAAAATAGTCAATGAACTTGAATTTGAATCCCTGGATGGAACCACAGTTAAAATCTCTGAACTGAAAGGTAAAATCGTGGTGCTGGACTTTTGGCAAACCTGGTGCGGACCCTGTTTGGTGAGTTTTAAAGGATTTCAAAAAGCAAAAGAGACCTGGCCGGAGAAAATTGAAATTCTTGCAGCCTCTCCTGACTGGGCAGATGGCAAGCGTAAAATCAGGAGATTCATTCGCGAACACAACTATGATTTCAATTTCATACTGGCTTATGATCTTGAAAAAAAACTCAGCCTTTCTTCCATTCCATACAAAATTATTTTTGCTCCGGACGGAACGTTGATCAAAACCGTTTCCGGTTCAGGGAATGCGGAAGAGGAATTCAATGATTTAGAAGTTTTAATTAAATCCTGGTTTAAAAATTAATCAGCTATCTTTTAAAAAATTATTTTATCTGCAGTTTCGCTTCTAAGATTATTTTCATCTGTGTATTTTCAGTACAGCGGTCTTTAAATGATTTAGCTGATTGAGACCATTGGCAACGGTGTGGCAGCCAAACAACTCTGTAACAGAGATAGGTGTTTCAATTAGCTATTTCAAACTGGTACAAGTAGTATGTATTTAATGAATCTTTAAATTTTGATGGCTGGCAAAATCGACATAACTGATGGACACTAAAAAAATACTGATTATTAACGGGCATCCCGATACGGAAAGTTTTAATCAGAGCTTGTCGGAGGCATACCTGACAGGCGCAAAGGCTTCGGGAGCTGATGTAAGAGTGATCAACATAAGAGACCTGGCGTTCAACCCAAACCTGCAGTACGGGTATCGTCAGAGGACGGAACTTGAGCCGGATCTGCTTCAGGCACAGGAATCTATTTTGTGGGCCGGGCACATGGTTTGGATTTATCCCGTTTGGTGGGGATCGGTCCCCGCTATTATGAAGGGGTTTATCGACCGGGTGTTTTTGCCGGGATTTGCGTTTAAACACCGGGAAGGCTCCGTTTGGTGGGACAAATACCTGACCGGAAAAAGCGCGCACATCATCTGTACGATGGACCAGCCGCCATGGTACTACCGGTTGGTGAACGGGGCACCCAGCCATAAAGCAATGAAGAAATTGACACTGCAGTTTGTGGGAATAAAAAAAGTTAAAATCACCTCGATCGGGCCGATCAGGCTTTCAAAAGATTCATTCCGGCAAAAGTGGCTTGCTAAAATAGAAAAACTTGGCATGAAAAATAAATGAATAAAGGAAAAATGATTAGGGTTATGTTTACAGGTGAGCAAGCCATCAATTTTGCGCTTTGATAACTATTTGTTAGTATAATCTTGCTGCCTGAAACTTTTTCCCGAGAGATGCATAAGAGAATAAACTTTTAATACGGAAATTAGTAAAGTTATTCGCATCTTTTTTCTATAATTTATTCTTTAATAAACAGCATTATCTCTTTAAAATGATCTATATGGTTAAGCATCGGGTAATTTTTTTTCTTTCATTTATGATTGCTTTCCCTGTTTATGGTGGTCTGTCAACCCAATCTTTATCAAAACAAGAACTACAGCCCAATAATAAATACGGGGCTGACTTTGAGGAAGCCTGGTCTTTTATTCGGGATAATTACGCCTGGCTCGAAGAGAAAACAACAGACTGGAACCGGGTTTATGATCACTTTATGCCATTTGCGGAAAATGCTGAAAATAACACGGAATTTATTGCTTTGCTCGAGCAGCTGATTGAGCAATTGTACGACCATCATGCTCATCTTGGTGTAAACACCTCTTCTTCGCCAAGGATGGTGCCAAGCGGTTCTGATATATGGGCAGAATTTCGGAAGGACAAGGTTCTAATCACATCCGTAAGGGGCAACTCCGGAGCTGAGAATGAAGGTGTGAAGGCGGGTATGGAAATTATCTCAGTTGGGGGAGTGCCTGTTCTGAAAGCTGTTGAAAACCGTATCCCCGTTACCATTAGTGAACCGGGTCCAGAAGTTCTGGACTGGGCACTTCAGTCAGTTATCGCCGGTTATCACGATGAACCGGTTCAAATTGAAGTCAGCGCAGGCGATCAAACAAAGAAAATGGAATTTCAGCCGGAATTAAGAGATCAAACCGGTGATCTGCTTTCAATGGATATTTTAGATAAAAATACCGGGTACATTCAAATTCATAACAGTCTCGGAAATGTGGATCTCATCAGGGAATGGGACAGGGCGCTGGAAAAACTGAAAGATACCGATGCCCTGATACTTGACCTGCGCAATACACCCGGTGGTGGTAACAGTACGGTTGCCCGTGGAATCATGAGTCGTCTGATATCTCAGACGAAACCGTATCAAATGCACGAACTGCCTTCAGAAGAGCGGGAATTTGGCGTTAAACGAATCTGGGTCGAACAGGCAGCACCCAGGGGTCCGTTCACCTACACCAAGCCGGTTGCTGTCTTGGTTGGCCGGTGGACCGGCAGCATGGGAGAAGGTTTGGCTATCGGCCTTGATGGCATGGAAAGAGCTACGGTTATCGGAACACCTATGGCCGGGCTGCGGGGTGCTTTATACAACCATACGCTGCCGAACACTGGCATTGAAATCAGAATCCCGGCAGAACGGCTCTATCATATCGACGGCACTCCGCGTGAAAAGTTCTTGCCGCCGGTTTTGGTTAAGTCTGATCTTGGTGTTGAAGAATTGCCGGAAACTATATTAAACTCAGATTTTATAAACCAATAATCGTTTCATTTTTCAACTTCCCTTTCAGTAAAAGATAAATCAATACACTGGAAAATACCCATAAATAATACCCGGCCAGAAGCTCTTCTCCGGCAATTTCCTCATTAAAGTAGTTATAAAAAAAGAACAGAATAGTGTTCAGCGTTGAGACGGCAAGGATATTGGCTAACCACCGATAATATCCCTCTGCAATTTTTTTACAGAGCAGCAGGCAAACCGGCACAATCACATTATGAAGCCCAAGCAGAAGAAAGTGTCCTTTCGTTAAGAGTTGTACAAAGAATCCGCCATCGATATTAACATTCGCATCGAAGAGAATTGCAAAAGCAATGTAGGCGCATTCGTATCCAAGTAAGTTTAACCGCTCGGAGTACGCCGGCAGAAAAAAGGAGAGCAAGTATGTCAAGGCGGAAAAAGTTAACAAGAGCCTGAATCCGTGCTTTTGCATCCAATATTTTTGATTGTCACTCATGGAAATTTATTTATGAAAACAAATAAGGTAACAAAACGGCTTCTCTTTTTTCATGAAATCGTTATTTCATTCAGGGTATTTCTGCGGACCAATTCCGCTAACATTTTTAATTTATGTAAAGAATATTTGACAATATGTAATTATAATTTTACTTTTAGTAAAGTTTTTAATCCAAAAAAATATAAAGTATGTATCAAACCGGCAAAAATCACTCGGAGTGGCCCTATAGTTCGCTCATTATATTTGGCTTTTTCGGTCCGGATTCACCGGCCGGGAGGAGACTGATGATACGCTCAGCCCTTGGCCTGATTTTATTTATAGCCGGGTTTATTGGAACTCAGCTCCCGGAATCGGCTATCTGGGTAAATGCAAGTGCAACCTTGATACCCGTATCCGTATTGATCATCATTTATGCCAACACGGTCTACATCAAATCTCTCGATTCGCTTGAGAAACTGATACAGCTCACGGCATTTGCTGCTGCTTACGGAGCTGCAATTTTTATCGGGTTTGCAATCTTTGCTCTTTACTCTGCCACCGGTTTTTATATATCACCCCTTTGGCTGTTATTAGCCGAACCGCTTCGTGGTATGATTCTCTTTTTCACCTCAAGAAATTACAAATGAAAAACCGGATCAGGGAATTACGGGCACGGCACCGGTTGTCGCAGGCAGACCTTGCTGAAAAACTCAATGTATCACGACAGACCGTCAATGCGATTGAAAACGACAAATACGATCCAAACCTCACCGTTGCGTTTCATCTCAGTTTCCTGTTTGGTGAGCCGGTCGAAAAGGTGTTCGACAGAGAGGAATTTTTGAAATCGATTGACCAGAAACCACTGGAATGAAAAAGATATTCTCAATTCCTGCACATAATTCTTAATTAAAAATCCATTTACATTATGGAAACTTTCAGTTTATTAGCATTTATATTTGCGCTGCTCGCATTCATAACAGCAACAAAAAATTCACGGGATATTAAAAAGGGATTTGAAGAGTTGAAACAGAAGAATAATATGAAATCAGGATAAACTTGCATGATTTATGATATTAATTTTTTAATAACCCCCTGACGATAAAAAATGATTGAAGGAATAAGCCACATTACATTTATTGTGCAAGACCTGGATAAGGCGACCAGGTTTTTTCAGGAAATATTCGATGCGAAGGAAGTTTATTCAAGTGGTGATAAAACGTACTCATTATCCGGGGAGAAGTTCTTTCAAATAGGTGATACCTGGATTGCCATTATGAAAGGTGACAGCTTGTCTGAACGAACCTATAACCATGTTGCATTTAAAGTGTCCGAAACAAATTTCGGAACATACGTTCAACGAATAAAAGAACTCGGTCTTGACATCAGAAAAGGACGATCAAGAGTAGACGGTGAAGGAGAGTCAATCTATTTTTATGATTATGACAATCATCTTTTTGAAATACATACCGGTACATTGAATACTCGTCTGAAAAAGTATAATGTTTAATTTAACCCTCTATTTCATTGAGAAGCATTGGCCAAAGAGTATCCCGGTTCGACTCCTTAAAGAATCCGGAATGACCAATATACTCCATATCCAGATCCGCCGGATTGATGTGAATCCGTTTCTTGCTGCAGCATGTATAGCGATTTGTAAACCAGTCAACCGACTCCTTTGGGGCAAAGGTATCATTTTCAACACTGTAAGAAACCAGCGGACAATCAATTTTGTCATACCAAGTTTCATGTCCGTCCAAATGATCGAACAGGTAGTTCGGACTCAGGCACCATTTTCTCCACTGAAGTGCCGCGCTTTTGGGTAAATCTTCCATCCCGCTGATTTTGCTTGTTGGCATATAGCCGAAGAGTCTTGTTAATACCGGGAACCAGAAATACCATGTCATGAGCATTTTTGCCCTGCCGACACCTGTCCAGAATTTCAGGTAACCGGACGGAACGGCTACGAAAATCAGCTTATCTGCAGATAATGAGGAAGGCGCCAGCCCAAATATCTGCCCTCCCATGCTGTGCGCCACAACAACCAGTTTCTTATCCGGATAATCCGCTTTGATGGCACTCAGTACAGCTTCAAGATCATATTTACCCCAGTTCGTGATTGAGGTATCAAAACTGCGAAGGTTCACGCTTTTGGATTGCCCTATACCTCCGTAATCAAATGTATATACAATAATGTTATTCTTTTTTAAAAATAGCGCAAAATCCGAATAGAAAACTTGTTTGGATCCGTTTGCAGGCAGTATGAGTACAACAATGTCGCCCGGCGATTCCGGTTTAAATGTATTAATGGCGATCTCATAACCGGATTTTGTATGGAGTGCTGTTTTTATCACAAACGATCTGATACAGGAATAAATAGATGGATAACTTAAAGCATGTAGGGGAATCGTTTATCACATTTTGATCATTTCAAGCCCCGTTTGGCAAGTAATAAAATACTTTCATTACTAATTTAAAGGCAGAAAGCCCGAAACACTGCTTGTCACTATCAGTTCAATACTCTGCCTATACTAATTCCAAAACGCGTAAAGAAATCAGAGGAATTATATGTCGGAGTAAAACCTGCTCTGAAAATCCATCCTCCTGACTCAGTATCCTGGTAGCGGTATCCCAACGTTGAGCTTAGAAAAAAGCCTTCTGTGTTGGATCCCTGGTCCACCTCCAGGTAACCTCCCATGCCCAGTTCCAGCTTATGCTTGCCGGCTCCCGCCAAAACGTTGGCAGTGGTTATAATACCAAAAGAGTTAATAGCTGATTCCAGCTCTGTTTTTGGCTCTCCCATAAGTCCAACCCGGAAACCGTAGTGATTTTTAAATGTGTAGTCGTAGTTTAATGAAAATAAACCGGTATTTCCCCAGGCTTCAACATATGTGGTATGTGATTGGTCTGATCCCTGAGCTTTTGCCAATTGACATGTAAAGAAAAGTAGAATCAAAATAGTACTACAGAAGTATTTATACATATTAAATTATGTGTAATTCCGGATAATGCCTGTCTAAGTTGATTCTATGTGAATAGCTTAAAAATTAAATCCAAGGGCCATCAGTCCAAATTGAAAAACTGTTTCTGTTCTTTGAAAACTATCCGGACCTGCCTGAAAACTATGTACATTTGTCTGCCCTAACTTGACTCCGGGACCAACAACGAAACGTTTGTCGCCAAAAACTCTGATAGAAACAGGTATTGTAAATTCCCCGCCAAATGCCTGGTGATCAAATTCAGGAAAAGAGATAAACCCGGAAAGCGATGGCACGAGGTCAAATGATCCTGAAAGTTTTATTTTTCTAAATACTGAACTGTTCAGATTAGGGGTAAACCTGCTTTCAGCCGTGATATCATTGGTCAGATAGGATAGTTCGGTGCCGAGTGTATATCCCCATGTATTGCTTTTGTTTAAGTAATTCGTAAAAGATCCGGCCAGGCTTACTTTGTCCCGGTCCCGGTCAAAAAGATCTTCCCCGAATGAAGCTGATATATCAAAATGGCTGGCAAACCGATAGCCAACTCCGCCAATTCCATTTGTTATGAAGATGCCGTTTCCTTCCTGGTACCTGGTTTGTCCAAATAGAGATAGAGCAGGCAGAGAAAAGATCAACAGAAGGACTAATCGTAACGTTATTTTTCCATTCATGAAAGTGGTTTTTGATTGATTAAATGCATTAAGGTATGATTGAGTAATCTTCAACTGTCGATGATTTCAGGCATACGTTGATTACACAATTTATTTTATGTATAAAATATTGAACTTAAAGTAGTAAAATATATTCTAATTCAAAATAATAAAAGATAATTCTATCTTATTATTCATTATATTTTACTCCGGTTAAACTTATAGTACCCGCGATTTAGCTGAAGTGGAAAAAAGGAGGTTATTTACTATTTATTGAATTGTATTTGTTACAGATATTACTTCGGGTATTTCAGACATGTTACTGTAAATACGTGAATTGGACTCCGGATCTGTGTAAGAGAAGTCATTTTCAGTTACTTCATATAATGCGATATGAAACTCTGATCCGGACGGTATATTATTAATAAAACCGGAAGGAATCTGCGAAAAAAAGACATTCGCATCAAGATTGTTTATGGATACGTCAGGAGAATCATTGGTGGCAACCAAAAGCGTTTTTTCATCAAAATTGGTATTACTTACATTGTCGTTTTCACCCCAGAAGATGTAAAAGAGTCTTCTCGTTACATTTTTATCTTCTGTAAGAAAATTAGTGACTGTAAGATTCAACTGTAAAGCTACTGAAGATACACTGCCATCAGAATTATCAGTTCCGAAGGGCACTATATTAGCTTCAAGTGCTTCGATATTGTGAGATGGCAGTTCAGAGAGATTTACATTTATATTGTTCAAATCATTATTTTCCAATTCAACAGTTGGCACTTTAAATGTAGCGAGCCCTGCTTTCTCAAAAGAAATATAATAAGTTCCGTCGGGAATCTCTGAAAATTCATAAGATCCGTCATCACGAGTGGTTGTTGTAAAAATATTATTGGTGCCGCTGGCTGCATCTGTATTTGTCAATGTGACTTTAACATCTCCTGATTCAGCTATTCGTTCTCCGACTTCATTATGAATAGTTACGTTTCCGGATATTGATTTCAGATCACCATTAGTTGTAGTTGAACAACCATAAATGGAAAAAACGGATATCGATATGATCAGTAATAACATTAACCTGTTATCATTTTTCAGAGTGCTATAAATCATGTTGCAAATTTTAATTTAATGTTTCTATATTTATCAGTATGCATTGAGAAGTTTAAGTAAAATAAATATATAAGAAACCTTTTCAAAATAAATTGATCTATATCAATAAAGATGTAGTGTTGAATATTTTCCGTGAGGATTTTTTTACTAATCTAGACACCTTTAAAATAAAAAAACGGTTGCCATCATATAAGAGACCAGGGTTATTTCACTGATTCTAAATACTTCTGATTAAACCGTTTTGACAGATATCACATTTCTGCGATAGTTGTAACTTTTTGAAACCACTTCCGTAGTAAACCTATCCGATACACAGAAAATTATAGATTAGCTCTTAGTGAAAAAAATGAAAACAGCCCCTCTTTTTTTAATCCTGATCTTTATGTCTTCATTGGTATTTTTCGTAGACGATACTCAATCTCAAACATTGTCTAAGATGGAGGAGATTAAAGCTGATTACGCGCTACCGTCATTGTCTGTAGCTATTAGCCAGGGAAATGAAATCATTTTTGCTGAGGCTATTGGTTATGCAGATGTTGCCTCAGAAAAAAAGGCGAACACAAAAACGCAGTACTCTGTTGGCAGTGTGGCTAAACCAATGACGGGACTGGCAATAGCCAAATTGGTTGACGCAAATAAAATTCGGCTGGATGCTTTCGTAAGTGAATACATTAATGAACCCGGTTATACAAATTCCTTTACGGTAAAAGAGCTGGCTTCTCATCTTGCTGGTATTCCGCACGATACCCCGGAGCGTGACAATGCAGAATTTGTTGAGATAAAGGATCATAAAAGCCCATTTGATGCTTTTCCCGTATTTTCTTCTCATCCACTGCTTTTTGAGCCGGGTTCAGATTTTCAATACTCCTCTAACGGGTACATCTTACTATCCGCCGTGATAGAGCAGGCTGCACAGATGAACTATGTCGATTTCCTGAGCGAATCCCTTTGGAATGAGTTTCAAATGAGAAGTACTGAGCTGGATGTTTCAACTGCGGGAAAGCCCCATGAAGCGACCTATTACGCAGCTCGTGAAGATGACGGAAGTTATGTCCCATCTACAACAAAACGGGACAGAAGTTTTCTTTTTGGCGGAGGCGGTTTCATATCTACACCCAGTGATTTGGTTAGAATGGGGCAGGCAACATATCGCGACGACTATCTGTCTGAGCAGATGCAAATGGCTCTTCGCGCACCAACCAAACTCAACAATGGTGAAATTAATAAAGAAAAATACTCACTGGGATGGCGGGTTGGACAAATCAGCTTAAACGAAAACAGTGAGCAAACATGGACGGCTTTACATCACGGTGGAGTTACAGACGATGCCTCTACTGCATATTTATTAGTCATTCCTCAATGCAAGGCTTCTATTGCGTTTGCAACAAACTATATTCCGCCAAAGTTTTGGGAAATTCGGGGTGATATGGCAAGAATATTAATAGACAAAATTGATTCAACCCAGTGCTTATAAGCTAATAAATCAAATCGGCCGGCCGCTACAGTGCGACTGATAGACGCGTTAGAGTTATTGTACTTAACTAAATACAATACATGTGAAAACCCAACAAGCTCCCGAACAATACTCCCATTTTTACCAAACTCTCTTCGATTGTGTTGAAGAGATCATCGATATGCCGGAGTACGACAGGCAGTTGTGTTACAAATATTTTGAGCCGGTGACCTTTCCAAAATCCACCCTCATTGAAAAGGCCGGTAACATACCGGGGCATCAATATTTCATCATATCCGGACATTTGAGAAACTTTTACCTGCACAGTAATGGGGAAGAGGTTACAACGGATATGAATGAGGGCCCGAGGTTTTTCACTTCCTATACTCACTTTATGAACCGGACGGTTTCCAATGAAAATATTGAATGTATCACAGACTGCGAGCTACTTAAAGTGACACGAGACGATGTGGATATTCTCTACCAGAAAGGCTTGAGCATTAAAGACTACACCATGATGATCCTCCAAAAGTTTTTAGATGAAGAGAAGAAGAGGATGAAGGAGATGTCTACCCACACAGCGGAACAGCGGTATGATACGTTTTTGAAAACTTGTCCTACTATTGCACAAAATGTACCTCTCAAATATATCGCTTCTTATCTGGGCATCCGGCCGGAAAGCCTGAGTCGCATTCGCAGGAATAAATTACTTAACAATTGTTAAGTGGATTGAATATATGGTAAGCGATATTATATATGACCATTATTCAATTTAATGACCTTCATGTCCCTATCGGATAAAATTTCACTCAGTAATGAACTGGCAATCTTCAAACTTAAACATCGAAGTAACGCTGACAGGGCCCTGGCTTTATCAGCTGTTTTTTGGTTTACCATTGCTTTCATCGGGCAGCTCATCTTCGTTCTGTACATAATCGGACTTTATGGAGTTTCACTGATTGAGGGCGATTTTGAACGATGGAATGCCATGATGCCAAAAGGATATACCGAGGGTGATCTTGCAGGCAATATTAACATCGGTATTCACCTGATGCTAGCGGCTGTGATTAGTTTTGGGGGGCCACTTCAAATTATTCCCAGCCTCCGAAAATGGTTCCCAACCTTTCACAGATGGAACGGAAGGATCTATATAGGTACGGCCATTATTATCAGTCTTACAGGTTTTTACCTGACCTGGATTCGTGGTTCCGTGGGAGGCCTAATCGGCGATATTGCCATTACCATAAATGGAGTTCTTATCATCGCATTCGCGGTGATAGCTATCCGGTATGCCATGCGACGTACATTTGGAGCTCACAGGAAGTGGGCCCTGCGACTGTTTATGGTGGTGAGTGGCGTGTGGTTTTTCCGGGTTGGATTCATGTTCTGGATGTTGATCCACCAGAAGCCGGTGGGCTTTGATCCGGTTACCTTCCAGGGGCCGTTTCTCACATTCCTGAACTTTGCCCAATATCTTATACCGCTACTGATTCTTGAAATCTATTTTTGGGCTAAAGAAAAATCGGGAGGTACGGGTAAAATGGTTGTTGCAACCCTCATAACTATCTTTGCACTGATAACTGCCATCGGGATCTTTGGAGCCACAATGGGAATGTGGTTGCCTAATCTAACTTAATTACTAAATCAAAAAATAGCTATGGAACTCACACACCCACAACTAAAAAGAAAGGCACGTATTGCAGGTATCCTGTATTTCCTTATCGGAGTCTTCAGCTTTTACGGAGTTATGTATGTCTCCTCTCAAATCCAGGTTATGGGAGACGCCCAAGCCACATTCAATAATTTGCTCGACAATGAATTTCTCTTCAGAACCGGTATTTATGCGCACCTCCTGAATACGGTTGTGTTTACTATGATGGTTTTAGTCTTTTACCATATGTTCTCACACATTCACAAATATCTGGCACAAATCATGGTCGCATTTGTGATCCTCCACATCTCATTCGAGTTCGGGGCGCAGGTCTTTAACTATACGGCAATGATGCTTGCAAAGGGGCAGTTACTCGAATCAATTGAGCTACTGCAGCGGCAAGAATGGGTATATCTCTTTCTTCGTACAGCCAAATACGGATCTGTGGGTCTGGCAATTGTCTTTTGGGGGATATGGCTCATTCCCCTTGGCATACTGGTTATTAAATCAGGATTCATACCTAAAATTTTTGGCATCATGTTGATAGCCGGTGGAGTGGCCTACATCTTAGACAGCATGACTTTTATTCTGTTTCCCGGCGCAGGCAGCACCTTTAAAACCATATTGATGGTTGTTTTTTCAGTCGCTGAAATCTCCTTTATTTTCTGGCTACTGATAAAAGGTATCAGTAACCCAAAATCCCAACGTTCAATGTAATTTTGCCAAAGAAACCGGTTTAGAATACTCTGACTTTGCATATCGGATCAAAAAATAAATGACCTCAAAGGCTCGATTTACTATTATTGGACTCGTTACCCTTTTGATTTGGGCACATTTGGGTTGGGATTATGTTAATGAAGGTGTACCATCTCATACTATTTTGATATTTGAGAGTAAGCCAAAGATATCGAATTGGTGGGGTGGCACTATTCTGCCATTGCTTACCTGGTTTTTGTTACATCGTATTCAACGCAGGTTAAATGAAAAGAATGATGCCGGCGTAAAAATAGGTCCTCGGTATTCTGTTTATGGATTTCTTGTTTCACTCTTGTTTGGAATCTTGTTCCCCTATTTTTATTTAAGTGGACATTCTCTTAGTGACTCCAGTAACCCTGAATATCTGTTATTGACATTGATCGTCACCTCATTCTTTATACCGCTTTATCGAGCTGAATATTTCCTTGGTCTGGTAATTGGTATGACCTATGCGTTAGGACCTATTATACCTATAGGGATCGGAGTAGTTTTGATCACCCTCTTTGCGATACCATACAAGTTTTTACGGCCGGGCATTTTATACATAGTTTCATTAATCAGAGGCTGAGATTGCAGCATCGCAGCAGAAGGATAAATAGACGACATCTCAAGACGTGTAAAAACCTGCTACGATGGTCACTCAGAATAATATCTCTCCAAACGGACGGGGTGCGTCTTCATTCAACACCAAAAAATCAAGAAGCAAGCATTTTCTTAACCTGTGTCAACTCGTATTGATTTATTCATGCCTATCATAAAACTATCGTTTCAAAAATTTTTAAACAAAACGGTAAACGAATAGCAGAATAGCAGAACGAACAAATTAATATCTAATGAGCAACCTGAACTATTCAACAGTCTTAGTTTTCACCTTTATTCTCAGCATTGTAATCTGTCCTCGTGCTGTGAGCCAACATCATAGTGACAGGAATGCAAATGAACACATCTCAAATTTCGAACGACAGTGGCTGGCCGGAGATCATCATGTTCATTCACGCTACAGTGTTGGCTGGAATGATGAGACAGATCCGCCAACACCAATTATAGGCGGAGATGCCAACTACTCGATACCTATGAATGCCATTATGGCGCGCTTGTACGGGCTGGACTGGATGGTGACCACAGATCATGGTGGACCCAATCACAGCAAGGTCAATCTTGAAATGGCATATCCTGAGCTGCTTACATCACGCAAAGCAGTTCCCGATCTGGTACAGTTTTACGGTATGGAGTTCGATACTCCGGGTGCTGATCACTCCACGATAATTATACCGTATTCACATAAAGAAGCAGATCACCTCTATGAAATTGAATCCAATTTCAACAGCACAGAGCCTTACCCGGCTGATTCAACCTGGGATACAGAAGAACGCATGCTCGAAGCTCTTAGTAGGATGAATCAGTTTTCCAAAAAACCACTTGTCATAGCCAACCACCCCTCTCGTACGGCAACAGCTCTCGGTGTTTATGGCAAATATGACCCTGAGCAACTGAGAGACTGGAGTGATACTTATCCGGACATTGCAATAGGAATGGCGGGAGCTCCCGGACATCAGGCAGCTACACTCAATCGTGACGGTAATTTCCCAAGGGGTGCATATGGATTTGGAAGATACCCAACCATGGGCGGGTTTGATCAGATGACCGCCCGGCTTGGAGGTTTTTGGGACTCCATGCTTGGAGAAGGGCGGAAATGGTGGATTACCGCGAATTCTGATTCACATTATCACTGGACAGAAGGTCACATCGATTTTTGGCCGGGTGAATACTCAAAAACCTATGTTTTTGCCCACAAAAACTATGATGATGTTATCCATGGAATTCGAAGCGGACGAATGTTTGTAACACTGGGAGATTTGATTTCGGAGCTGTATGTGACAGCCAGCAGTTCTATTTCTGAAGCCGAAATTGGAGGAACAGCTGAAGTTACTAATGGAGGTAACGTTGAAATAACCATTCGTTTTTTAGATCCGGATGTACTGAATGCAGGAGATCGAAATCCATCTGTAGAGCGTGTTGATCTCATTATTGGACAAGTAGCGGGGCCAGTGAAGGATCGGTCCACCGATACAAATTCCACAACACGGGTTGAAGCCCGCTTCTCAGAAGATTATTGGGAAACCGAAGGTCAATATCTGAAGATAACCTACTTATTAGAAGATGTAGATTCCAATAGTTACATTCGTATTCGTGGAACCAATACAGATGAACTGGAACCTGAGGTGGATCCTATGGGTGAGGATCCGTGGTCGGATCTTTGGTTTTATTCCAACCCTATTTTTCTTGAGGTAAGAGAGTAATAATCTGATATAATCCTATAAATAAATGGCAGGCCCTTTTAATTGGTCCCAAAGCAGGTTTTAGTTAAGCTATTTGGAAGCATTGGTACAAGAAACGGGAAATGAAAGGTATCTTGTTTTTTTGATTGCTAGAATAACATACAAGTATATCAGGACAGGCATACTGTATATTGCATCTAAGACTAAGGGTTGGGATTAAGGAAAAAGTACCAACTACTGATACAGCCATACAACTTGGTTTATGTTTTGCTAATTCAGAAAGAATTACCCTTATTTTAATGTACAATCCTCATACAGGTTGTACGCTGTGATAGAGCAGGCTGCACAGATGAACTATGTCGATTTCCTGAGCGAATCCCTTTGGAATGAGTTTCAAATGAGAAGTACTGAGCTGGATGTTTCAACTGCGGGAAAGCCCCATGAAGCAACCTATTACGCGGCTCGTGAAGATGACGGAAGTTATGTCCCATCTACAACGAAACGGGACAGAAGTTTTCTTTTTGGCGGGGGCGGTTTCATATCTACACCCAGTGATTTGGTTAGAATGGGGCAGGCAACATATCGCGACGACTATCTGTCTGAGCAGATGCAAATGGCTCTTCGCACACCAACCAAACTCAACAATGGTGAAATTAATAAAGAAAAATACTCACTGGGATGGCGGGTTGGACAAATCAGCTTAAACGAAAACAGTGAGCAAACATGGACGGCTTTACATCACGGTGGAGTTAC
>Ga0209936_1000062_pt1 | contig 72554 bp, 60 predicted proteins | sample SalPonR1_A_D1_MG_FD_185694 | JGI IMG/M metagenome (GOLD analysis project Ga0209936, IMG submission 185694) | Salt pond soil microbial communities from South San Francisco under conditions of wetland restoration - Salt Pond MetaG R1_A_D1_MG... ...
CTTGGTATATTTAAATGTAAGGGTAATGACACCAGACGCGTACCTGCGGATCGCACCGCGGCCCTTTCTATCCCTTAAATTGGGGACCCGTGTTCAAAACCAAATTTTTATTCATATATCCCAGCCGCGTAATTCGTGTTCTATAGCCCCTTAGACATGGATTGCGCAGACTCGTAGCGCTTTAGCGGCGTAGTAAGGGTTTAGCTGGATTTTATGGATGCTTATTAAACGCAAAGCCAATCCTAGCAACTCACAACCTTATCGGCAATTGATAAAAGGAGGTTGCATTCTTCTCCTTGCCCCCGCGCCAGGGATAGTAGAGGAGGCCGCGCAGCGGGCTGTCTCGTGCTGACCGAAAGGGAAGGACGAGACCGATAGCCTCGCATAGCCCGGTCCCTTCGCGACAGCGCGAAGGGAGGTGCCCAAATCAAAAAATACCTAATACTGAAATGCTTAATCTAGTCTTCCTTCATCTTGAAGGTTTCCAAAAAGCCGGTGTGGTAATTGCCATTGATAAAATCCTCATTTTTCATCAATCGTTGATGGAAAGGTACGGTCGTTTTTATGCCTTCAATTACGAATTCATCAAGGGCTCGCTGCATCTTCTTGATGCACTCTTCCCGCGTCTGCGCCTTGCAAATGAGCTTGGCGATCATGGAGTCGTAATAGGGAGGCACCGCATAGCCGGCGTACACATGGGTGTCCACGCGGACTCCGTGCCCCTTGGGTGAATGAAAAGATTGAATCAGACCCGGAGAGGGTCGAAAATTATGAAATACATCCTCAGCATTGATTCGGCACTCGATAGCATGCATTTTTGGCGTATAACTCTTGGTGCCAATCTTGTCGCCGGCAGCTACTTTGATTTGCTCTTTGATGAGGTCGTGGTCGATCACTTCCTCCGTCACGGGATGTTCCACCTGAATTCGGGTATTCATCTCCATGAAATAAAAGTTTCGGTGCTTATCCACGAGAAATTCTACGGTACCTACGCCTTCGTAATTGATGCACTTCGCCGCATTAATCGCCGCTTCTCCCATTTTCTTACGCAACTTAGGCGTCATAAAAGGAGATGGTGCCTCCTCAACTAATTTTTGGTGACGGCGCTGTATAGAACAGTCACGCTCCGAAAGGTGAATGACATTCCCGTGTTGATCACCTACTATCTGGAACTCGATATGGTGGGGCTCTTCAATGAATTTTTCGACATAAATTCCATCATTGCCAAATGAGGAGGCTGCTTCTTTTCGCGCTCGGTCCCACTGTTCTTCAAACTCATCGGCTTCCCAGACGATTCGCATTCCTTTTCCACCTCCACCGGCGGTGGCCTTTAAGATGACGGGGAAGCCAATATCTTTCGCTAGTTTTTTTCCGGAGGGTACATCCTTTACCAGGCCCTCAGAGCCGGGCACAACGGGTACTTTGGCCTTAATCATTGTTTCCTTGGCTGTGATTTTATCTCCCATTTTGCGAATATGGTCCGCTTTGGGTCCGATAAACTTAATGCCGTACTCGCTGCACACCTCTGCAAAATCGGCATTCTCAGACAAAAAGCCATATCCGGGATGTATAGCATCAGCATTGGTAATCTCGACGGCCGCCATTATTCTGGGGATATTCAAATAGGAGTCTGCGGAGGCTGCTGGGCCAATGCAGACGGCTTCGTCGGCAAACCGAACGTGCAGACTTTCTTTGTCGGCCTGGGAATAGACCGCCACGGTTTTGATTCCCATCTCTTTGCAAGTGCGAATGACTCGCAGGGCAATTTCGCCCCGATTTGCCACTAATATCTTTTCAAACATGATGTTTCGATTTTGGAGCGGTGCTATGCCTTCGGATCAACGAGAAATAGAGGCTGGTCATATTCTACCGGAGTAGCATCTTCAACCAGTACTTTTACAACTTTTCCACTGACTTCGGATTCAATTTCATTAAAGAGTTTCATGGCTTCCACGATGCAAACCACATCTCCCACACTCACTTCATCTCCTACCTTGGCGTAAGGCGGCTTATCGGGTGCGGAAGATCTGTAAAAGGTGCCGACTATGGGGCTTTTCACTTCGACCAGGTCTTTATTATCTTCTTCAGCGGCAGCATTTCCAGCAGCCTCTGCAGTATTGGGGCTTTGATTATCCTGACTTGCCGCTGGAGCTGCTTGAGGGGCGGCTTGGTTGGGCTGTGAAGGCGGCGCCATCATTTGAGGAGGCTGTGCCGGCATCATGGCTTGTTGAGGAGGCAGGCTTCCCTTATTTTTCTTTACGTATTTATCGGTTCGAATCGATAACTCTAAGTCTCCATCCTTCATTTTAAATTCGGTGAGATTCGATTCCGAAATAAGCTTGATCAGTTTCGTAATTTCTTTGTAGTCTACCATGACTTCATTTTTTATTTTGCACGTTCAAGATATTCTCCTGTGCGCGTGTCAATTTTAATTTTCTCTCCGTTGCTGATGAACAAAGGGACTCTAACTTCCGCTCCGGTTTCAATAGTAGCGGGTTTCAGTGCATTCGTTGCGGTATCTCCCTTAACGCCAGGTTCCGTATATGTTATTTCTACCACTAAATGCGGCGGCAACTCAGCGGCTAGAGGCATTTCTTTATCTGCGTGAAACAGGATATCTGCCATTCCGCCTTCCTTCAAATACTGAGCGTTATCGATCAGGTCATCCTGAATCGCGACCTGTTCATAGGTTTCTGTATTCATGAAGTGATATCCCATATCATCGGAATATAGATACTGGTGAGGTCGGCGCTCCACGCGAACCTCATCTATTTTATGGCCAGCGGGAAAAGTGTTTTCAAGAACTTTGCCACTGGTTAAGCTTTTGAGTTTGGTTCGGACAAAGGCATTGCCCTTGCCAGGCTTAACGTGCTGAAACTCAACGACCATAAAGATGTCGTTATTAAATTCCATGCACATGCCGTTTCGTATATCAGATGTATTTGCCATTCAATTTTTTTATTATCAGCCACGAAGATAAAGAATATCGATGAAATGAAACAAATCTACTTTTTTGCTTTGGTGTTCAATCATACATGCATTTCGGGCTATTCAGACTGCGAGTTGTATGCCCACTTTATTAAAATGCTCCCCCAGGTAAATCCCCCTCCGAATGCGGTAAGAATGAGATGATCTCCTTTTTTGAGTTTATCCTCCCACTCCCACAAACACAATGGAATAGTAGCCGCTGTAGTATTTCCATATTTATGAATATTGATCATTACTCGTTCCATGGGGAAATCCAGCGCATTTGCTACAGATTGTAGAATACGCATATTGGCCTGATGAGGAACAACCCAATCTATGTCTTCATTTGTCATCTGATTGCGCTCCAATACAGTCTGAATAACCGAACTCATACCGTGAATGGCTGCTTTGAATACGGGGCGCCCTTCCTGGTAGGCGTAATGAAGACCCTGTTTTACGGTTTCTAAACTCGCTGGCATTGCTGAGCCTCCTGCTTTCATGTGCAAATACTTCCCTCCTGACCCATCTCCTTTAAGTTCCGCATCAACCAGTCCATATCCTTCGGTATTTGGTTCTAATAAAACACCTCCAGCGCCATCTCCAAATAAAATACATGTGGCCCGGTCGGTATAATCCACAATAGAACTCATCATATCTGCCCCAATGACAACCACTTTTTTGTAGGCACCGGAAGCAATGTACTGCGCTCCCGTAGTCAAGGCAAAAAGAAAACCAGAACAAGCCGCGTGAAGATCAAAACCGAACGCATTCTTTGCTCCCACATTGGAAAGGACCAGGTTTGCTGTATCCGGAAATCGGTAATCTTCTGTCACTGTACCTATAATCAGCAGATCAATTTCCTCAGCTCGGGTACCCGTTTTCTGTAACAGACCTTCCAGCACTTTAGTAGCCATATATGAGGTGGCAGCTCCTTCTTTTTTGAGGATTCGTCTTTCCTCGATACCGGTTCGGGTCTTGATCCACTCGTCATTGGTATCCACCATTTGCTCTAAATCCTTATTGGTCAAAACATCCTCGGGAACCCATCCTTGAACACCGGTTATTGCAGCTTGAATTCGATTCATGGTATTTTTTTCATTTTGATGGCGTTAAGTTATAAAAAATATTGTGCCCAAGCTCTACAGCTGTGATTGCAATTTGGTACGATTGTTGGAGTATTAAGGGTAAAGTAAGTTGTATTCCTATGTATATTTTTTATATACTGTTGATGTCCAGTCTCTTCATTTTTCCAAATGAAGCTCCAACTTCTGTCACTCCCTGGGCAGAAAATTATATCAAAGCACGAAAGTCAGCCATCGAGTTAAATCGCCCGTATGTGATACTATTCAGTGAAGTAGACTGTACAACTTGTAAGCAGATAAAAAACCATTTTGATAAATCAGCCATTCAAAGCGTGATGAGGCAGTCCTTCATTGGACTTCAGGTGGATATTAACGATTTTGATGGTCTGACATTGAAAGAGTACTATAAAGTTAAATACCTTCCGACACTCATTATATTTTCACCAAAAGGAGACATTCTCCATCGGTATAATCAAGTTTTATCAGAAGAACAATTATTGCAAGCACTGCTCCGACCCAAACAAAACGTATTTCCTAAAACGGATCGAAAGAGGCAATCACCTCCAGATGCCACGAGCATTCAGGTAGGTGTATTTTCAAAAGAAGCCGGAGCCACCGAATTAAAGAATCGCCTGACCCGGCTTTGTTCTATATCTCCGCGAATCATACAGGATGGTTTACATCATAAAGTCGTATTTGGACCTTTGGTACAAGATCGCGCAGAGAAACTGCGAGAAAAATTGGAAACATATGGATACTCGTATCAAGTGATGAATGAAAAAAAACACAACAGCAAAACATTATAAATTTATGTCAAGCATCTGTTTAACAGATATTAAACTCCTTTACGGTGTAGAATCGGAAACGGAAAATAAAGAAAAGGTAAGTGGAAAAGACCTGGCTCAGTTGCCCGTTCAGTCTGATGCCTATTTACTCATCGACGGTGAAAAAATTCAGGACTGGGGCCCGATGTCTGACTTACCCGACCATGCGAGTACTTACATTTCACTAAAGGATAGGCTCGTTTTACCCAGCTGGGTAGATTCGCATACGCATATCGTGTGGGCGGGATCCCGAGAAGTGGAATTTGTAGATCGCATTAAGGGGCTCTCCTACGAAGAGATAGCCCGACGTGGCGGTGGAATATTAAATTCAGCCCAGCGACTTCAGGAAACGGATGAAAATCTCCTTTACGAATCCGCCAGTCAACGACTTGAGGAGGTTATGAATTATGGTACAGGAGCCATTGAAATAAAAAGTGGATACGGTCTCACGCCTGAGGCTGAATACAAAATGCTTCGCACCATCCGAAGACTAAAGGAGAACTATTCTCTACCTATAAAAGCCACCTTTTTGGGGGCTCATGCCATCCCGAAAGATTACCAGAATAAAAGAGGGGAATATATTAGACTGATCACAGAAGAGATGATCCCCCACGTGGCTTCGGAAGGATTAGCCGATTATTGTGATGTATTTTGTGATAGAGGTTTCTTTACGACAGAGGAAACGAATACGATTCTAAAAGCCGCTGCTCAATATAATTTGCCTCCAAAAATTCATGCGAACGAGTTAGACTTTTCCGGAGGGATCCAGGTAGGCGTCGAGAATAAGGCGAGATCTGTTGATCATTTAGAGTTTACGGGGGATGAGGAAATACAGGCTTTATCAGGGTCTCAAACCATGCCTACTTTGCTTCCAGGAACTGCTTTTTTTCTTGGACTTCAGTATGCACCCGCTCGAAATATGATCGATGCCGGACTGCCGGTTGCCTTAGCTAGCGATTACAATCCGGGGTCTACTCCTTCGGGCCGAATGCCTTTCGTATTTTCTTTGGCTTGCATTAAAATGAACATGCTTCCGGCTGAGGCTCTTCAGGCGGCGACTATTAATGGGGCCTATGCCATCGACCTCCAAAGTCAGGTAGGCTCCATTAAAAAAGGGAAGTTAGCCAACTTTATCGTGACCAAGCCGATCAATAGTCTCGATTACATGGCATATGCATATGGAACCGATCATATCGACCAGGTTTACATATCCGGTAAAAAAATATAATTCAGTGACTTATGGCTACTAAAACGTATTTCAATAATAACAAGCGCCAATATTTTCCCCCTCTATGGATCTATTTTTCCAAATGGCTGGGTTTGCTATTTTGTTTAGCGTTATTTGGGTTTTTGAGTACGAAGCTATCGGCACAAGCCTCTGTTTCCTTCAGTCACGGAGACGATCGAAGTGTAGCTTTTGGTGATACGGTTAGTATTCCCCTTATTGCAGAAAACCTTAATGATATTCAATCCATTCAATTTAATCTTCACTTTAATCCCCATGTGCTTTCATTCGTTGAGATAAATGCACTAGATACTACTTCAGGCATATTTTCTGACAACATAGGTCTTTCTGAAACGGTCGAAGGCCGAATATTTTTTGTGGCGCTTGGAGGCGCAATGCCTATCGAGATGACAGATGGAGATACTTTATGCAATATAGTGTTTACGGCCACAGGCACCCCGGGATCCAGCACGCTATTTGGTGTGCAGGGGTATCCACTCCAATTACAGGCCTTTGATGGTGCTGATTTTATCCCCTTCGAACCATCTGCGATCCAAATTTCTGTTACCACTTCAGATAGCCCCGGGTTCACCTATTCCATTTGCAATAACCCGGACAGTGCTGAGGCCTATGACTTGCGCGTCAATTTCTTTGGAGATACGATTTCCTATCCCTTTTCTTTAATTCAAACGCAACAGAATGATACGGTCTTGACAGGAAACCTTTTTCCAGATAGTAGCCATATCATTTCGAACTTAGCCACCGGAAATTATCAACTTGTTTTGTCCTCTCCGCTCGATAGCACGGTTTGGGTAGATAGTTTAAATGTCACAGCAAAAGGGGATCTTGCCCCTCTATTTATTACTGAATCGGCTTCTTGTCCTCAAATACCGGATGGAAGTATCGAGTTGCCCTTTATTGAAGGCGCTAATCCGCCTTACACCGTGTTATGGCCTGATAGCACCTTACACTTTAGGGCTTATGAGGAGTTACTTCCGGGAGTGTATGAAGTAATCATAATTGATGAAGATCATTGTGCCTATAATGTTGATGTAGAAGTCGAAGGCCCCGAGGCTATAGTTCAAGAGACTGTAGTTTCGGCCACTTGTGAGACCTCGGAAGATGGAAGTTTAATGGTGGATGTCCTCAATTTGGATCGGTTTCAAGATAGCACTTTGCTGTTTTCACTTACCGGAACAGATTGGTTTCAAACGACAGCTCTCCAAATCGTATCCATTCCCACCGGACCCTTCACCTATTTCATCCAGGATACATCGGGTTGCATATACACTCAAAATGTGACAATCCCATTTGACAACACCATTCAATTAGAAAATATCAATCAGGTTGATCCTCGATGCTTTGGAACCAACGATGGTTTAGTCTCAGCGACAGCCAGATTGGATATAGTCAGGCCCGGTGATTTCGTCTTTGACTGGTCTGGCCCGAACCCTTCAATTACAGATTCGTTTTTTTTGGCCGTGGGCTTGCGCCCGGATTCCTTCACCCTGCAAGTCACACATACGGCCCTCCCCTCGAGCTGTTTCGATAGCCAAACCATCGTACTTGAGGATACGGACTCCCTTGAATTTGACTTTGAGTTAGAAGCTGAAACTTGTTTTGGCCAAAATGATGGTGTCATCTCCATCACTCCTGCCGGTGGAACTCTTCCCTACTCCTATTCCTGGACGGATGGGAACAATGATAGTTTGAGAACAGGCCTACAACCAGGCAGCTACGAACTTGAAATTGCCGATGCGAATTTTTGCTCCCAGTCTGCATCATTTATAATAGATACTGGATTACGCATATCCTGGACAGAAGTTGATGTTCAAAGTGTAAACTGCTTTGGAAATGAGAACGGGGCAGTTTCATTTACAATTGATACGCAATATCGATCAAATATCGATCTCGAATATGCCCTAACGCCCAGCAATATCGACTCGGTAAAACTAGATTCCTTAAGCAGTTCTATAGAAGAGCTCTCCGGAGGCACCTATACGCTATCTATACTCTCGTCTTCTGGATGTATGTTGGATAGCACGATTATAATTGAAGAGCCCGAACCTATACTTTTAGATACATTCTCTATTCGAAGTGGCGACTGTAATCTACCGAATGCACAAATCAATATCAGTACTTTTGGAGGCAACGGAGGTCCATTTCAATTTTCATGGTCGAATGGGCAGGAAGGTGAACTTCTGGACTCTGTTTTAAATGGAGATTATGTAGTCACCGTCTCGGACGATGAAGGTTGCATAGACTCCTTCTCCTTTTCCATTCCTACACCCCCCTCTCCTATTTTAGATTCTTTTATAATTGAAGAGCCCAACTGCTTTGGTGACACCTCTGCAAGTGTTCTATTAATTTATGACAATAGCCAAGATTACAATTTCGAATGGAATACCGGAGATACGACGACAGAACTCGGACCCATTGCTTCCGGAATTTATCAGGTAACGATCAGCACAAACAGAAATTGTCGGGACACCATTTCTATAGAAGTCAACGAACCCGATTCTATTTCTATAGATTTTGAAACCCAGAATGAAACGGATGGACAATCAAATGGACTGGCCGTAGCTATAGTAACTGGTGGATTACCTCCATATCAGTTTTTCTGGAATACAGCCCCAATTCAAACGGATTCAGTGGCCATGAATCTTTCTGCGGGAAGGTACGAAGTTCTTGTAATTGATGCCAATAATTGCAGAAACACTGACACCGTTAGGATTGATGGACTAACCCATTTAAATGGACCTCTACCCTCACAAGGTCTTACCCTTTGGCCTAACCCAAATTCCGGACGATTCTATTTGAACCACAAAACTACTACTGAAGAACGGCCTTCGCACCTCGTTATTTATGACCAATCAGGCCGTAGAGTTTCTTCAGCAGTCTGGCCTGAAAACCAAAATCAGGTCAATCTTTTTCAACCGAGCAGCGGTTTATATTACATTCATGTCTTATATTACAATGGCACGCAAAACGTGATTCCAGTCATTGTACAACAATAGTATATATATATAGTCGTTTCCTTGCTATAATTATGTTGTACATTGATAGGTCATTGAGTACCTTTGTGCCATCAAATGGTGATATAAAGACATTTTATGAAATATAACATCTTGCTAATTTGTGGTTTATTTATTAGCTTTTCTGCCATTTATGGCCAAAATCCACAATCAGTAGAGGTCTTCTCCACCCCGGATGGACCAGAGACCTGCACAGATACTCAGAATGCAGGAACAGTTAGCGGAATCACAACTTATCCGACTACCCAGAGTAATTCTATCACCTTAATCGACACGAGTTTTTTGTGTGCGAATGACAGTGCACTCGTTATTCACAGAGGTGATTTTTCCTTATTAGGGGATCCGGACCCAAACACCCCGGGAGAAGTGGGTTATGCGTTTTATAATTGTACACCATCTATTATCGGTGATGAATTGGGAGGTATCGTAGCTGACCCTTGTCTGATTACGGACCCTCCTCCTGCCGCAAATGGCATCTGGATTTCCCGGGCCATGGGACCTGGAGACGCGAACCTTAAACTTTTCAATGACGGAGCTATCAATAATTTATTTTCCGGCGGAGATCCAACCTACTTTATCCTGGCTCCGATCACTTTTGACGTATTTAACGGTAACCCCGCCTTTGAAAATAATGGCAGCTGCGTAAATGTGAGTATAAATCAAGCCTTTGAGCTGGTTTACTTGAATCCTATTGAGCTGATCTCTTCCAACACTTCAGGGCTCTCGGGTAGTTTTCGGGTTTCAGGTGGATACCCGGAATTTAATGGGTCATCTAGCTACACCAACATCGAAATCATAAATGATGATGACAATAGTATTACTGGGACCTTAACATCTGGGTCATTGGGTCCGGGCGACCTTATAGAATTCACTGTCCCTGTTTCTGGCGACTATACCGTAATTGTGGAAGATGAAAAGGCATGCCCATTATCTTTCCCGGTTACCTTTTCAGATCAAGCTGTGGAATTAAATGTCGGAGATGCCACTGTGGGACTTGGAGACAGTTTCTGTCTACCCATAACAGTATCGAATTTTGATTCGGTAACCTCTGTTACTTTTGTGGTTAATTTCGACCCCAATGTACTCGAATACGTGGATTTGCAAAATTTTGCTTTTCCGGGTGACGCCGCGCCCATAATCGGTGACAACCAGGCTGAAAATGGCCTTGTCCGTTTTATTTGGTTCGCGAACGACTTAGAGGAGGGGCAAACCCTTTCGGACGGAAGCGTTTTTATTGAACTGTGCTTCACGACTGCACCTGGAGCCTCAGTGGGAGATGAATCCATTGTAGACCTTATTGGCAATGGCCCTACAGATATAGAAATTACCGGTAAAGGAGGCTTTTATGATGTTAACGTGAATTCCGGACTTGTGATTATCGAAGCTAACGGATTAACTCCGGTAGCAGCAAGCTGTGGAAGTTTACCTGGACGGACCGACGGTTCTATTACAGTCACTGGTTTTTCAGGAGTCCCCCCATATCAGGTAAATATATCAGGACCTCAAAACGATAATGGACCTATTCTTACGGAAGGAGGATCCATCACTTTTAATGACCTGCCTCCTGGTATGTACACAATTACCATTACAGATGATAATGGAGATATGAGCAGTACGACTCAAGAGGTATATGATGGAGGAGTAAACGGACTGCCTCGACCCAATTACAACTTTTCTTTTATTGAAAATCCAAGGTGTTTTGATAGTGATGACGGATCATTGGGCATTACTATCACCCCAAACCCCGATGCCGAACCCTTTTTAATCGAATGGTCAACCAATGAATTCAATGTAGATACCTTAGAGAACCTAACACGAGGCACATACAGAGTAACGGTTACCGATAATTTTGGCTGTGAAGAAGAACGCAACCAAACTTTGACGCAATCTCAAATCCAAATTAGCGCCAACATAACCAATCCGGGCTGTAGTGGTTATTCGGATGGAGAGGCTATCATAACTGCTTCAGGAGGAACGCCAAATGGCGCAGGGGAATACCAGTATTCGTGGACAGTTGGAGGTGGCGGAGTAACAACAGGAACAGACGCAAATATTACTGGAATACCCGAGGGATGGTTTTCCGTTGAAGTTCGCGATGACAATAATTGTCTGTTCGTCGACTCCTTTTTTGTCACAGCAGACCGAACGGTCACCTATGATGTCTTTGCTATAAATCCTCCCACCTGCTTTGAAGGACAAGATGGCTCCATTCGAGTAAGCGGACAAACCTTGGGTGGACCCGCCAATGACCCTTACTCTATCCAAATACTTGACGACTTGGGTACCGACCTCGCTGTACCTTTTGGACCTTCCGTTTTTCGAGCCGGTAATTTAGAAGCTGGGTTTTACAATATTATCATTACGGATCAAACCATGCCGAATGCTTGTGTATTTGATACGATCGTAGAGCTTATAGAACCCGAACCTATAACGGTAGGTGTTATGACCTCCGATGAGACCTGTCTGGTTGGGAATGATGGTACGGCTACCTTGACGCCGGAAGGAGGCACACCTCCCTACAATTACCTCTGGCCCGGAGGTTTGCCAAACTCATCATCGCAGAGCAACCTCCCACCGGGAGATTACTCCATAATTGTTTCTGACATCAATGGATGTTCAGAAACGGTGGACCTGACAATCAACGAAGCCATGCCGCCAGAGTTCATTGAAATAATTGAAGTGCCTCCCACTTGTCCCGAGAGCTGTGATGGGACTATAACTATCGTAGTTGAACCTAATCCTAACTTTGAAATAGTCCGCTATCGAGTTAGACTTGGGCCTGGTCAGGTTTTAGACACCTTGACCAATGAAACCATGCTAACTATTGGTGGATTTTGTAGTGGTCAGTTATACTCTCTGGTTCAGATCGAGGACGAGGCAGGATGCATTCACAGCCCCATGCCTGTGCCCTTGGGTGAATTCCCCGAGCGCGATTCCCTGGAGTTAGATACCATCATTACAGTAAATCCCTCGTGTAATTCATTCTCAGATGGTTCCGTAGAAGTACGATTACTTGGAGGTGAGATGCCCTATATTTATTCGTGGAATGATGGTCAGGTTGACACCATTAATGGCCCTGGCATAAGAAATGATTTAGCCGATGGAAGCTATACCGTAACTGTGAATGATATCAACGATTGTGGGACCTTGGAATTGAGCTTCGAACTCGAGGAACCCGATCCACTCAACGTTCAATTCGATAACATCATGGATGCCTCCTGTTTTAATACCTGCGATGGCTCAGCACAGGCCACGGGTTCAGGCGGCCCCACTGATCCTAGTGGATATACCTTCACCTGGAATTCCGGCTTCTCTACTTCTGGAAATCCCAGCTCGGTAGCGAATGATTTATGCCCCGACGAAGCCTTTGTTATACTTTCATCAGATATTTGCACAGATACCTTTTCAGTAAATATTCCCGCTCCAGATGCCATTACCAATCAAGTCGTGGACAGTGTACCTCCTTCTTGCTTTGGAGATGCCAATGGGAGTCTCGAGGTTGCTGCCTCTGGAGGCAATGGAGGCTTTACTTATCAATGGCAGGGAGGGCCCCAAAATACGCGCTATTCAAATTTAGAGGTCGGAACATATATTGTGGAAATCACAGATGCATTGAACTGTACTTTAATTGACACCATTTCACTAAATGAACCTGATTCGCTCATTGCCTTTTTTGAGCCCGGAAATGTCCTCAATCCGAGTTGTCCCGGCGAAACTGATGGAATGCTCACGGTTTCCGTTGATGGAGGATTTGGGCCAAACTATATTTACGATTGGCAGGATGGAATTAGTCAGTCAAATGAGGCTTCAGGTTTGGAAGTAGGTACCTATGAGGTAACCGTTTCTGATGCCAATGGATGTTCAGATACCACTTCGGCTACTCTATTTACGAATCCACCAATATCCTTTGTTTTACCTCAGCCAGATACTCCCGTATGTAATGGAGAAACGGTCTTATTTCAAATCGATAGTATTTCCGGTGGAAGCGGTGGCCCCTACCAGTATCAGTTTCCAGGTACGGGGTTTGTAGATTTGGGCCAGGCTGTTCCGGTAAGTGAAGGTAATCAAGCCCTCACCATCATTGATGGTAACGGCTGCTCAATTGACACCTCTATCGATGTTCCGACACGACAAGCTATTGAAATTACTTTGGCCCCTGATCAGGAAATCAGATTGGGGGAAAGTTTGCAACTTTTTCCGGTCATTTCAGGACCTTTTCCTATCGTAAATTATCAATGGAGTCCCTCGGAAGGTCTTTCCTGCTTCAATTGCCCGAATCCGGAAGTAACTCCGGGTGGAAATACAACCTACACCTTGATTGTGACGGATGCAAATGGATGTACCGCAGCGGCTATAACCAATATTCGAACAAATACGCAACGAGATATCTATATACCAAATGTCTTCTCACCAAACGGTGACGAAATTAATGACGTGTTTCGAGTATTCTCAGGACCCGGTGTCGATCTAATCAGTTCTTTTCAGGTGTTTGACCGTTGGGGCGGATTAATGTGGGAAGGCCGAAACCTGCTGCCTTCAGGCGAAGGCTCACCGGGATGGAATGGAAGACGCAACGGGCAATCAGCCCCTGTAGGTGTTTATGCCTACAAAATAGACATCCTATTTATTGATGGTAGAGTCATTACTTACAGAGGAGATGTAACGATTGTTAGATAAGAGAACATCATTTTAATTCTGATAAAATCTTGTATTGAATGGGTTCTATGGCCGATTTGAGGAAAGCTAGCTCTATATTTCTCCGAATATCAAACCTATTTTAAATTTAACAATCAACGGCACAGGCAAAGACTGCGACCGTAACCCTATCCAAATCGCGAAGTTTAAAATAAGTTCACCCAGAAAATCTCGCCAATTTTTGAAGGTTCAGAACCAATGCGTTTTCTAGTGGAATATCCCTCCTACTCCGCTGAAGTATGGAAACGTCCTTAGAATATTTCATATTCAATTTTAAGCTTGAACTATTAGTCATTCTTACATGCGAATGGCTTAAGATTAAAACATAAAGGTGTCTGTTCTAAAAAAGACTGACAGCCTAAACAATTCTATACTTCATCACTGTTTCGTTTGACAAGCTATCACATCATACCCTGCGCTCTTAGGGCGTACTGAATGAGCTCTGAGAAGCACCCTTCATCTTTACCCTACCTCCTTTTATTAGCTTTTAGTTCTTAACGGAGAACTACCACCGTTCCTTGCTGAACCTGCTCCTGCCCCTCACAGATATAAATGATTTGAAACAAATAGGTGCCGGGATTCACGGCGTTCCCTTTGTACTGCCCATTCCATTGATCAAATGGATCTTGCGACTCAAACATTAAACCCCCACTTTGATCAAAAATTCGGAAACTGGTCAATTCATCGATAACAAAGGGATTTGCAATGCCAAACTCATCATTTATTCCATCATTATTAGGAGTAAAACCGTTGGCCATTGCCAGAGATTCACAACCCACGTCATCCGGATCGACAACTAGAACTTGAACCTCGTCAGTGGTTATGCATGTCGCACTCTCAAATCGAAGTTGATAAGTTGTGGTCGTGTCTGGACGAGCTATCGGAGTGGCTGCTGTAGGATCACTCAATCCATCTATAGGGGTCCAGGAAAATTGATTCGAGCACCCAGGAGAAACACGCATCTGAACCTCACCTCCCAAATAAAGCAAGGTGTCGGGAGTTAGGATGGATTCAGGCGCTACGTACAAGGAATTGAGATCGATGGTACCTAAAACTTCGTTATAAATCCGAACATCATCAATCGCTCCTTCAAATCGGTTGAATAAACTCCCCACGCAAGGGCCGTCCGATATGGAAAAGGTACCTGAGTTATTAAAATCGATTCGAATCAAGTTGGCAGCCTCATCTACAGTTCGATTATCAACTCGCAAAGACTGACGTCGACCATCCCGTATGATCACGACATGGTACCAACACCGATTCGGCTCTAAATTCGTTTGTAAAACAATGCGGTCCTGATCATTCTCTCCATACTCTACACGTAAACGGCGGACCTGCGGATCATAAGTGATTTCAAATTGCCGAGCATCATTGCAAGCATTGGTATAGGAAAATAACTGCTGTTCTCCCGACCCTCCATCTGGGCGAAAGTAAAAACTGAAGGTAAAATTCTGAGCAAAAAGAGTTGAAAAATTATCCGGAAAACGGATAAAATCAGACTGCCCATCAAACGCCAAAGCGTCTCCGATAACCCCACATACCGTTTCAGGAGTACCCGAAATAACACCATCGCGCGAGCCGATTCCAAAGTCATCTGCAGAGCCCCCATCGAAGGTATAATAAACGATGGGCTCAGCCTCACCTTGCTGTCCAAATACAATGGCGGAAATAAATAGAAAAAATAGCGTTATGATTCGCATAATAAGCAGTTATTCAAAATTTACATGCCGGGAAGTAATCCCGAAAATAGATTTTTAGACTCCTCCATTTGAGCCTCCATAATTTTCTCATACACATCATTCATTGCGAATAGAACAAAATCTTCAATAGCATCCTTATCTCCGCCCTCAATTAATTTCGGATCAATAATGACATCAAGGATCTTCCCTTTGCCATTCGCCTTAACCAGCACTTGCCCCTCTCCAGCAGTCGCCGTGAGCTCCAGTTCAGCTAATTTTTGATCTACCTTTTCCTGCTTTTCATTCAGTGAGTTCATATCTCCAAACATAGCTATTCGATTTAGTTTATTAGTTGATAAAGTCCGCTAATTCCACAATGTAGTACAAATATAAAATGAGAAGCATCCCACCTTCAAATCGAGTTATTCGTTTCGACCGCGTCATAATGACTAAAATCAAAGTAATGGCCAAAGCAAAGTAAGCACCAAAGTCACTAATGTTAGTGGGAACAATAATCACCCCAAATAATCGACTAATACCCATAACGCCAAAAGTGTTAAAGATATTCGATCCAATCACATTTCCTACCGCAATTCCGGTATTCCCCCTGCGAGCTGCCTGCAAGCTCACCACGAGTTCGGGTAGCGACGTTCCCAATGCCAGCAGGGTCAAGGCAATAAAGTCCGGCTGCATAGACAATAGCGTTGACAATTCAGTTATGCTCACAATGGTGTACTCTGAACCAAAATAGACCAATACACCACCAAGCACCAAAAAAAGGATGGTCTTGAAGCGCAGGGGCTTTTGTCGCTCTTCCTCATCAATATCTGACTTCACAATTTGGGATCGAAAAGTGTTAATCAAGAAAATCAGAAAAGCCATGAGCAAAAGCCCCCCCTCAATCATGGAATAAGTACCATCACGAAGCATGAAAACAATCAAAAAGGCAGACATACTCAGAATCGGCAAGTCCACATTGACAACTTTTGTCTCAAAAGTTATCATCCGCGAAAATGCAGCCACACAACCAAGCACCAGCAAAATATTCGTAATATTGGATCCGATGACATTTCCGGTAACGATGGTGGACTCATTCTTAACAATTGCTGCAATACTAGAAGCTAATTCCGGTAAAGACGTCCCCAGAGCTACGATAGTCACCCCTACGACATAAGGACTGATTCCCAATCGTATTCCAATTTTTTCCGCCCCCGCAACAAACCAGTCGGCCCCAACGATCAAAGCAGAAAGGGAAAATCCAAGAAGCAATAAATACAGAAAAACCTCCATGAATCGCCGTATATTTGATGCAAATGTAAACAATTAATCTCGCCACTTTTTACCTTTGTCCACTCATAATTGCAATATATGCCTTTAGATCAAGTCGATGTTGATAAACTCCCCCCTGATGGTGAAGAGGAAATGTCCTTCTTAGACCACCTCGAACACTTACGGTGGCATATCATTCGCTCCCTCGTAGCTATTGTAGTTGTTGGAATTGGTGTATTCTTAGCAAAAGATTTTGTCTTTGATCACGTTATTCTCGGCCCGACCAAAGACTCCTTTCTGACCTACCAATTGCTATGTAGTTTGGGAGAATTTTTATGTCTCAAGCCGGGGGCCTCGCTGGATATCATCACTCGAGATATCGGAGAACAATTCATCACGCACATCAAATCCTCTTTCTGGATTGGTTTAATAGTTGCTTTCCCCTATGTATTTTGGGAGTTCTGGCGCTTCGTAAAACCTGGTTTGTATGAAAACGAGCGCAAAGCTGCAGGCGGTATGGTATTTACCTGTTCAAGTTTGTTTATAGCGGGAGTTCTCTTCGGTTACTTCGTTATTTCGCCATTCGCCGTTTCCTTTCTTTCCGCATACTCTGTAAGCCCGGAAGTATTGAATACCACGACATTATCTTCCTTCGTGAACTATATGACCATGTTTACCATCCCCACAGGATTGGTCTTCGAGTTACCTATCGTCATCTACTTTTTAGCTAAAATTGGACTGGTCACTCCAGAGTTCCTCAAAACGTATCGAAAACATGCCATCGTCATCATTTTCATCGCCGCTTCCATTATCACTCCGCCTGATGTAATCACACAGTTTCTAATCGCCCTGCCCTTATTCGTACTTTATGAAATAAGTATCATTATTGCGCGAAGACAAATGCCAAAATCATAAGCTATGCCTAATTCCAATTCCATACAGCGAATATCTTCCAATTGGACACTGGGACTAAAGATCTTTTTTCCGACCTTTTGGTTCGTCTTTTATGGAGCCGTAGTACTTGCCCTTTTCGTAGCACCAGACACACAACTCCAAATTTTTGATCAAAGCGGCTTTAAAACGGCTGTACTTATTTTTTATGTCAGCGGGAGTATCGTTATCTACTTCACTCTACTCCCTCTCAAACGCGTAGAGTTTGACGACCATTTTCTATATGTGTCCAACTTTTTTACCACAATCCGAATTCCATGGCATAACGTAAAAACACTAAAAGATAGAAAGCTGCTCTTCCTTCATGTAGGCACTTTCAGCTTTCATTCTTCGACCCGCTTCGGCAAAAATATTACATTCATCGAATCGCGATTCCTCATAAAAGAATTTCATCTGCGTGCTGACGAATTGATCGAAAAGTAAACCCCTATCCCCGCGAACGCATTTTTATGATCGGGCAAATCATCTCCTCAAGAGATATTCCGCCGTGCTGAAAGGTGTCTTTATAGTAGTTGTTGTAATAATTGTAGTTGTTAGGATACAAAAAATACATGTCCTCTCGAGCAAAAATAAAGCGGGAACTGACATTGGGGGAAGGGAGCATGAGCTTTTCCGGGTTTTTCACCTCCAATACATCTTTAGAATTATACTTCAGGTTTTTTCCAACCTTATATCGCAAATTCGGCGTCGTCTCGCGATCTCCTACGACCTTAGATGGTGTCCCCACCCGAATCGTTCCGTGGTCGGTCGTCACAATCAATTGCATGTCGCGCTCCGCCGCGCGTTCCAAGGCCTCATAAAGTGGAGAATGCTCAAACCAGGATCGTGTCAAAGACCGATACGCTGTCTCATCGCCGGCCAACTCCTTGAGAACCTCCATCTCTGTACGAGCATGAGAAAGAAAATCAATAAAATTATAGACAATCACCGTGAGATCATTATTTAGATAGTTCAGAATATTGTCCTGAACATGCTTCGCTTTCTCATTTGTCGTCACCTTAGCATAATCGTGTTTAATGGGTTTGCGAAACGTTCGATCTATCAAATCCGCTAAAAATACATCCTCGCTATTATTCTTCCCCCCCTTCTCATTATCATTCAACCACAAATCAGGGAACCGCTGCTGAATCTGCAGTGGCATGAGTCCGGAAAAAATCGCATTTCTGGAATACTGGGTGCTTGTTGGCAAAATGCTATAAAAAGTATCTTCTTCTTCCACCGTAAACAACTCCGAAAACAAGGGTTCAATAACCTTCCATTGATCATACCTGCAATTATCCAACAATAATAAAATGGTAGGTCGATCATCATCTATCGCCGGAAACACCTTTTCTCGCATCAGCCGATTCGACATCACAGGCCCACTTTCACCTTCACTGCGCACCCAATCTTTATAATGAGACAAGATGAACTTTGAAAACTCCGTATTCGCCTCTCGCTTTTGCATATCCAGAATCTCCCCCATCTCCGTACTCTTCGATGAATCAATTTTTAGCTCCCAGTCAATGATTCGCCGGTAGATTTCAACCCAACCTTTGTGATCCAGACCGCTATTTATATCCATCAAAATTTGCCGAAAAGCTTGTTGGTATGCTGTACTCGTCTTTGATCGTACCAGCTGCTTCTGCTCAATAATTTTCTTCAGCGAAAGCAGAATTTGATTAGGGTTCACAGGCTTGATCAGATAATCGGTGATCTGTGACCCTATCGCATCCTCCATAATATCCTCCGCCTCATTTTTAGTAATCATCACCACCGGAAGCTGTGGATGAGAACTCTTCAGTTTTTCCAGCGTTTCTAATCCCGTCATGCCCGGCATACTCTCATCCAAAAAAACTACATCGTAATTCCCCTCGTCTACTTCCTCAATCGCATCATGCCCATTTGTTACCGTCTCCACCTGATAGCCTTTCTTCTCTAAAAAAACAAGCTGAGGACGCAGCATATCTATCTCGTCATCAGCCCAAAGTATCTTGATATCTTCCATATTTTTTATTTTAAAACCGTTTTAGTACCTCCTTTTCGTATATCGATTCGACTCAAGTTCAACCTCAACCGCAAAATTCCCTAAAAGTCAAGTATAGCCAATTGATTATCAACACATAATCTATATACTAATCTTATGTTAAATTCCTTCAGAATTGTGTTTTGGGCGTTACCCCGGCCAGCCGGGGTCGGGCTATCCACTCCTACACCGATTGCCGCTAAAAGAAAGAAACTCTAATGGCTTCCAGATGACTTTCTTCTCGACCTCAATTAAAGAAAAAAGTTCATCCGCAATCGGTATACCGTTCCTATCCCTAACGCGAAGTTCGAACCAGACTGCCCTATCCTTCATATCATATGGAACTATTTACGCTTAAGATATAAGAAAATCCATCAATACTCTTATTTTTAGGGTATGAGTGCAGAATATAAGATCCTCAACGATCCCGTCTATGGTTTTACCACCCTACCCTATTCTATCCTCTACGACATAGTTGAGCATCCCTATTTTCAGCGACTCCGCCGCATCAAGCAAGTCGGCCTTAGCCACTTTGTATACCCCGGTGCCGTTCACACTCGTTTTCAGCATGCATTGGGTGCACTTCATCTCACCCGAAAAGCCATTGAGGTCCTACAGTCAAAAGATGTAGAAATCACTGAAGAAGAAGCCATGAGTGTCCAATTAGCTATACTACTCCACGATATTGGGCACGGTCCCTATTCTCATGCGCTGGAAGGCCACTTCATTCCCGTCTCACATGAGCGACTCACTCTGGCCTATATGGAAAAACTCAATGAGGAATTTGAAGGCAAATTAAGCCTGGCTATCAAAATATTCAAAAATCAGTATTCTAAAACATTTCTTCACCAGCTGATCAGCGGCCAACTCGATATGGACCGAATGGATTATCTCATTCGAGATAGTTATTATACCGGCGTCGCCGAAGGAATTATTGGCTACGATCGAATCATCAAAATGCTAAATGTATATGATAATCAGTTAGTGGTAGAAGAGAAAGGGTTATATTCAGTAGAGAAATTCCTCCTTTCCCGCAAACTCATGTATTGGCAGGTCTATTTGCATAAAACAGCCTTAAGTGCCGAAAAAATGCTCGTTCGTTTATTCGAATATTACAAATCTCAGCCCACTGCATCCAAGGCTCATTTGAGTCCGGCTTTTGAATATTTCTTATCGGGACCGAAAAACCCCAAAAGCATGAAGACTATCCCACTGGAAATGCTCGAATGGCATGCCTCGATTGATGATGCAGATATCGATGTTTGGATTAAAAGCCTAATCCATAGCAAAAACCCAGTTTTGCGAATTCTCAGTCGAGGTTTAACGAATAGAAAACTTTTCCGGGTTTATCTCCAAAAAGAGCCCTTAACGCCGGCTGAAATAAAAGAAATTGAATTCAAACTATTAGAAAAACTAGAGTCCAATCAGGCACATTATACAAAAGACCTTATCATTCAGGGCGAGGAAACCAACCGATTGTACAATGCGACCTCCCCTGAAATAAATATCTTGATGAAATCGGGAAAAATCCAACCCCTTTCGTTAGAAACAGACGCAAAATTAGACACCCAACTTCTCCGACGATACTACCTCTGCCACCCGAAACTCCAATGAGCTCTACGAAGTTTTACATACATCTGAGATTCTTTCCCATCTATTTAAAAAGTTCCTCTATTTTGCATCCTGTTATCTTTATCTTAGCTTGAAATTAACGGCCTATGGATCCTATATTTGATATCATAAGAAAAGAAGAGCAACGGCAACTCGAAGGTGTAGAATTGATAGCCTCTGAAAATTTTGTCAGTCAAAATGTTCTCAAAGCAATGGGGAGTTGTCTGACCAATAAATACGCAGAAGGCTATCCGGGTAAGAGATACTACGGAGGATGCAAATTTATTGATCAGTCAGAACAATTAGCGATAGATCGTCTGAAAAAATTATTTGGCGCCGAATACGTTAATGTTCAACCCCATTCCGGGGCACAGGCCAACGCCGCTGTCTTCTTATCCATGCTAAAACCCGGCGACAAAATTTTGGGCTTTGACCTATCCCATGGTGGACACCTCACCCATGGCTCAAAAGTGAATTATTCCGGAAAAACATTTGAGCCTCACTTTTACGGCGTAGAGCAAGACTCCGGACTTATCGATATGGACAAGGTTGAGGAACAAGCCCTCGAAATTAAGCCCAAAATGATCATTTGTGGGGCCTCAGCATATTCTAGAGATTGGGATTATGCCCGATTCCGAGCCATTGCAGACGAAATTGGCGCCGTACTCCTGGCAGATATAGCACATCCTGCTGGTATCATTGCCACTAATCTGCTCAATGATCCCCTGCCCCACTGCCATATCGTTACTTCCACTACCCACAAAACACTTCGAGGACCCCGGGGCGGTATTATCATGGTGGGAAAAAATCAACCCAACCCTTTGGGCATTACTACCTTATCTGGAAAAGTCAGAATGCTCAGTGCGATGCTAAACTCGGCCGTCTTTCCTGGTATGCAAGGCGGCCCCCTTCAACATATTATTGCAGCAAAGGCTGTTGCCTTTGAAGAGGCCCTAAAACCTGATTTTGTAGATTATCAAAAGCAGGTTGTTAAAAATGCGAAGTCCATGGCCAGTAGATTTAAAGAATTAGGCTATCAAATCATCTCTGAAGGCACAGAAAATCATCTCATGCTTATTGATCTGCGGTCGAAAAATATAACGGGTGTAGTGGCAGAAGAGGCCTTAGGCCATGCCGAGATTACGGTGAATAAAAACCTCGTTCCTTTTGATGACAAAAAGCCGATGGTAACTTCAGGACTGCGAATTGGAACCCCTGCTATTACGACTCGAGGTCTGGAGGAGAGCGATTGCATAGAATTAGTCGATTGGATGGATGAGGTTCTAAAGGATCCCGAAAATGAAGTGCGAATCGAAAGTATAAGAAAAAAGGTCGTTGAAAAAATGAATCAATATCCCCTTTTCAAATCCTAAGTTTTACAGAAACCAATAAAATAACCTCCTTTATTAAAGACTTTGAAAAGCCGATTTCTTGGCTCGGACACCGCTATTCATTACAGGTTCTGGCTCTTAATTATCTCTCCCCTATGACTATCTGTAAAGAAGGTTAAAACTATTTATTCCCCTCATGAGTTACGACTATAGAACCTCGATTTATGGATGTTAGATTTGTTCCCTTTGACGAAATTGACGTGACTCGTTGGAACAGTTGTATTCACTTTGCTATTAATGGAAATGTGTTTGGATACCATTGGTTTTTAAAAAATGTCTCTCGGGAGTTCGATGCATTAGTGGAAGGAAACTATGAAAGCGTAATGCCACTCATATCACGGACATCTAAATGGAATTACCCCCAATTATTTCATCCCAATGACATAGGAAGACTAGGCATTTTTTCTGTGCATGTGCTCTCGCCTCCCAGAATTCAAAAGTTTATAGAAGCCATACCAAGTACTTATTTAGGTCAACAAATATCCTTTAATGAGTACAATAAATCTATAATAAAAGATTTGCCGGATGCAACGTCATCAGCTTGGTACCAATTAGATCTTTCAGCGCCTTATGAAATCATCCAAAATGGATATGACCCAAAAGCTTTGGATTTGATTGAAAACGGTCGAGACCAAAACTGGATGCCCCATTCCCATATTAAGCCAGAAGAACTCGTTGATTTTTTCGCAACTATAGATGGTGATACAGACACCCACATGTGGATGCGCATTCATTATAACCTGATGCACAGAGGTACTGCATTCCCCACAGTTTATTGTGATTCGGATGGTGAAATAGGTGCCGCAGCACTATTCACTTATTACAATGGATTTTTTACCTTGCTAAATTTTAAAGCAAAACCGCAGGTAGAAGAATCCTTGTTTCTCCTGATGGCGGATGATTTAATTCGTCTCCATGCAGAACGCCCTCTTCGGTTTGATTTCAATCTATTTGGTGAAGATTTAAAAGCAGACAAACTAGGAGCGATCAAAAAAGAAGTATACAAAGTCGATACTAATCCTAAATGGGGAAAAATATTTCGCCATTGGGTGGGGACTTGATCTGAGGATCATTATAGTCTACGCGATATAAAAAAAGACCCTTTGCCGGAGCTGAATAGGGTTTTTGTAATCTAACCTGCTGTTCCATTGCTTTTCGAACATCAGATAAAGCGATCTTTCCTTCAGCCACTCCTAGACACATTCCCACTATCAGTCGAACCATGCCCCGTAAAAATCGATTGGCTTCAATGCGATATACCAAATATCGATTCCGAATGATTTTCCACTCACTGGCATAGATCTGACACCGATAATGTTCTGCTTCTGACTTACTCTTACAAAATGGAAAAAACTCCTGATAATCCAGAAGAAGATCGGCAGCAGACTTAAGAAGATTAATGTTAAGTTGGTCAGGATTATAGGGGTATGCAAACACACAATCTTGAAGAAATGTAGGCATTTCAAGATCAATCAAATACTTATAGGTTCTTTTTCTCGCAGAAAAACGAGCATGCAAAGATTGATTCACTTCCTGAAATTGAGTGAAAACAATATCCGGGCCAAGCATTCGATTGAGTCTCCATGAAAGCTTAGAATCCCAAATGAAAGGTAAATCTACATGAAATACGTAAGAGGAACCATGAACGCCTGCATCCGTTCTGCCACAGCCTACAATACTTACTTTTTCAAGTCTAAGTAATTGTTGTAATGCATGTTCAATAGATGCCTGAATAGTTGGTGCATTGGGCTGAATTTGCCAACCCGAAAAATGAGTGCCGAGATACCGAATCCAAATAAAATAGCGCCTCATTTTCCCTATGCGGCCTTAAGCTTATTGATGGTAGAACCCGTTAGTTTCTCGTCCACATAACTTTTGTCAACGACTAATTCATCGACATCTTCTTCACTGGGAAGTTCAAACATGGCGTCCGTAAGAACAGCCTCGCAAATACTACGCAATCCACGAGCCCCTAAATTAAATTCTAATGATTTTTCCGCGATGCGATCCAATGCTTCAGTTTCAAACTTTAGAGATACACCTTCCAACTCAAATAAACGCTGATATTGTTTAACCAGCGCATTTTTTGGCTCCGTAAGAATTCGAATTAAGGTTTCTTTATCCAACGGGTTTAAATGTGTCAAAACGGGCAGTCGACCTAAAAGCTCCGGAATCAACCCAAAATGCTTGAGGTCTTGATGTGTAATGTAATGTAAAAGGTTTTCATTTTGAATATCCTTCTTCTCATTTCCGCTAAAACCAATTACGGAAGTGTTCAGCCGACGGCCGATCACTTTTTCTACACCATCAAAAGCACCTCCACAAATGAATAATATATTCTTCGTATTGACTTTTACCATTTTCTGCTCTGGATGCTTTCGCCCCCCTTGAGGGGGAACATTGACTTCAGTTCCCTCTAGCATTTTGAGAAGAGCCTGTTGCACGCCTTCACCAGAGACATCCCTGGTGATAGATGGGTTATCGCTTTTCCTGGCTATTTTATCGAGTTCATCTACATAGACAATACCATGCTCTGCAGCTCCTACATTGAAATCACAAACCTGCAGTAAACGACTGAGCATACTTTCAACGTCTTCACCTACATAACCGGCTTCTGTGAATACTGTGGCATCTACAATAGCGAACGGCACATTCAAGTAATTTGCAATGGTCTTGGCCAGCAATGTCTTACCCGTACCCGTAGGGCCGGCAAAAAGAATATTAGACTTTTCAATTTCAACATCCGACGAATCATTATTAATTCGTTTGTAGTGATTATACACAGCCACGGACAGGAATTTTTTCGCGTCCTCTTGCCCAATAACATATTGGTTCAAATACTCTTTAATTTTAGCAGGTGTGACATGCTCAGGCATAGAAAAATCACCATCTATACCTCCGAGTTCTCCTCCCTTGATTTCATCTTGAATAATCTCATGAGCCTGTTCAACACAAACTTCACAAATGTGCCCCTGGATTCCCGCTATGAGAATCAGGGCCTCACTTTTATCTCGCCCACAAAATGAGCATCTCACACCTTCTTCTGTCGATTTCATACCTCTTAAATCATTTTAACCACAACAATATTGCCTAATCTTCGTCCTCTTCTTTCTTCTTCTTAGAAACGGGAGTGTCTAAAACCTCATCTACAAGCCCATAGGCCTTTGCTTCTTCGGCTATCATCCAATTATCCCGATCACTGTCTTCTTCAATAGTCTTATAATCCTGGCCTGTATGGTAAGACAATATATCATACAGATTTTTTTGCAGTTGCTTTATCAAGTTATAATTGATTTCCATATCACTAACCTGACCTTGCATCCCTCCCATAGGCTGGTGGATCATAGCACGGGCGTGGGGTAATATAGAGCGTTTCCCTTTTGCGCCGGCTGCGAGTAAGACCGCTCCCATTGAAGCCGCTAAGCCGGTGCAAATCGTTCCTACGTCCGGAGATACGTATTGCATCGTATCATACATACCCAATCCCGCTATTACAGATCCTCCCGGACTGTTAACGTACATTTGAACATCCCTCTTCGGATCTGTGGATTGCAAAAACAATAATTGAGCCTGGACTACATTAGCCACATAATCATTAATGGGTACGCCCAGAAAAATAATGCGATCCATCATCAAACGGGAAAAAACATCCATTCCCACGATATTCATTTGTCGTTCCTCAATAACTTGAGGTGTGAAATTGTTAATATTCGGGACAGAAGTCTCCATATATTTATCAATATGTGCACTGTTGATGCCTTGGCTATGGACGGCAAACTTTTTGAATTCTTTAGGATCAATCATTTGTATATTTTTGTATTAAACGACCTGAAGCCGCATAGAGTTCAACCCATTTGAAAGCTAATGCAATAATAGGGTATAAATTATTCTTCCTCGCTTTGATCAGCCCCCAGATAGTGGTTGATTTTATCAACCTTTTCATTGATTCGTTCTACTTCAGCTTTAAACTCATCCTCAGACACCGTTTGTTGTTCAATGGTAACATTTTCTTTAATAAAGTCGGTGATCATAGTTTGAGTAACTTCCTGAGCAATCTTATTCATTTGCTCTCGATCCTCCAAAATAGTCTGTGTCAATTGATTCATAACCGAATCCGGCAAAGCCTGCCCTTGGAGCATTTGAGAAATCCGCTCCTGAGCTTTACCGATTAGTGCTTCCTGAGTCGGCTGAATATTGTTTTGAATAGCAATATTTTGGGTTATAAGTGACCATATGAGCTCATCTTTTACGGTTTGAGGTAGGTCTTCATTTTTATATTGAGCCGCTGTTTTTTTATCCAGTAAATATTTCTTGGCGTACGATTCCGGCAAATCTTCCAGACGGTTTTCGTCCGTCAATTTAAATTTCGCATCCCAATAAAAAAGATTGTCACTCCCTCCCTGATTGGCCATTTCCATACTCTCCCGAATTTTATCCAGAGCTTCTTCTTCAGAAGAGATCTCACCTTCGCCAAATATTTTATCGAAGGTATCCTGGTTAATCTCGGCCTCCTGTTTCGTTTTAACGGTCATTAATTCAAACCTGAAGTCTGAATTCATTTCCGGCTTTTCCTCATCTTCAATCTTAAGTAAGTGTTTTTCAACAAACTCCTCATCGGCATTCTTCTCGAGTTTATAAATATCAAAATCAAAAGTTTCCCCAATTTTAGCACCCATGACTAACTTCTGTGCTTCCTCTTCCATTAGGTCAGCCGCAATGGAAAAGTTGGAAATCCAACCATTCTCTTTTTCCTTATCACCGTCCAATTCAGAGGCCTCCAAAGTTAAAACGTCTCCTTCCTTCACAGGGCCTTCAGTTTCGACTTGTTCAGCAACTTGAGATAAAATTTCATCCCATCGCTCGCGAACTTTATCATCTAACACTTCTATTGTAAAATAAGGAACGGATAATGAGCCGTCTAGACCTTTAAGATCCATCTTAGGCAATAGCCCCGTTTCAAATATAAAGGAGTAATCCTTATTTTGAACCGGATCAAAATCCTGATTGGGCTGGTCTTCTGCCAAATCCATTTCCCCTAATGGTCTCCATTCCTGACCTTCTGAAATCTCTTTCAAGGCGTCCGAAGCCTTCTGATTTATAATATCTATTAGAAGAGCATGACCATACATTTTTTGAATCAATCGCATAGGTGCTTTGCCTGGTCGAAACCCTTTCATGTTGGAGGACTTTCTTTTTTCTTTGAGCTTATCCTTAAGCTCAGCTGAATAATCATCAGCTTCTATGGTAACTTCAAACTTTGCTGAATATGGAGATTGCTCCAGAATATTTGACTTCATATAAATTGTTTTCTGCCTTTCGTTAAAGAAGTGCAAAGATAAAAAACCTAAGAGGAATTATGGAGGAGATCAAGGATAAAGAAAAGGAAGTGCGGGTGGAGGGACTCGAACCCCCAAGCCGTGAAGCACTAGATCCTAAGTCTAGCGTGTCTACCAATTTCACCACACCCGCATGCAATAATTTAAAGCGATCGCAAATATAATTCATTTTTTGAAAAAGATATAGTCGACAAGGCATTTTTTTCTGCACTTCGGTTTAATGCCAATGGTTTAGTTCTCGATGAAAGTACCGAATGACCTGACTAAACAATATCCAACGAAAATCGAATAAAAATTCATTTAGAGGTTTGTTATTGAATCATTTTTTTTCATCTTTAATTAGTAGAATAGGTTCTTAAGAGAAAAGTGAGGTTTAAGCCATTTGGAAAGTATAGGGATTAACCGAACTATCAGTAGGGGTGGGTTGATAAATATTGTAGGTTCAGAACTTCTCACTAGTAGTTGTAACGCTATGTTGAAAACTCCTTTTGAAAGTTTCACCAAAACAATACGGTGAGATCATTAAGTTTGTAACATAAATTTCATAAATATTCCTCAAGGTGAGATTTCGAAAGATCAAGTAATCAGTCTCTGAAATTGCTGTATGGAACCCTTGAAAGAAAAAACGTGTTCTACTTTATAAGAAAGATGACCAAAATTGTATGGCGGAGGTTAAAGAAATAAAAACAGATGAACGCTCGAAAATTCAAGAGCAATTTACGCGTTTACTGAAATCAATTAAGTCGACAATAACGCCTGAAGATGACGTAAATCTGAATAAGGCTTTCGAATTAGCTGTGGGAGCACATTGCGATCAAAGAAGAAAGTCTGGTGAACCTTATATTCTTCACCCCATTGAAGTGGCACGGATTTGTGCCTCAGAAATTGGCTTAGGGCCTACTGCTGTCATATGTGCATTACTGCATGATGTCGTAGAGGATACTCCAGTCACCCTTGAAGAAATTAAAAGTGATTTTGGGCAAAAAATCGGGCATATTGTCGACGGATTGACCAAACTAGATGGCACCTACGATCAGGGCAGTCCACAAGCGGAAAATTTCAAAAAGGTCCTTTCTACACTGGTAAGCGATGTCCGCGTGGTTTTAATCAAAATGGCAGATCGCCTTCACAACATGAGGACTCTGGGAGCCATGCCCCGACACAAGCAGCTCAAAATCGCCGCGGAGACTCAATACATATATGCTCCTCTTGCGCATAGACTCGGCCTCTACAACATCAAAACTGAGTTCCAGGATATCTGTTTGCGTATTCTCGAACCTGATGTGTATTTCGATATTGCAGATAAACTGAGACAATCCAAAGCGGAGAGAGATAGCTATATCGCTGAATTTATTAAACCATTGAGTAAAAAACTCAATGAATTAGAAGTCGAATACCGCATAACGGGACGCCCCAAGTCCATCAGCTCGATCTACAATAAAATAAAGACTAAAAGTGTACCCTTCGAGGAAATTTACGATTTATTCGCGATCCGCATCATTGTAAATGTTCCGAAAGAAAAAGAGAAAAGTATTTGCTGGCAGGTATATAGTATTGTTACAGATGTGCATACTCCCATCCCTGAACGTTTGAAAGACTGGATTACAACTCCAAAGTCTAATGGATACGAAAGTCTGCATACCACAGTAATTGGTCCCCAGGGTCGTTACGTAGAAGTTCAGGTCCGTTCCGAACGCATGGATGATATAGCGGAAAGAGGTTTTGCTGCACACTGGAAATATAAAGGTATTCAGGATAGTCAGTCTGTTTATGACAATTGGCTGAACAATGTCCGTGATTTATTGGATAATGATGAAGGTGATGCTTTAGAGTTCATAAATGATTTCAAGACAAATCTCTTTCATGATGAGGTCTACGTTTACACACCTAAAGGGGACCTCATCATACTACCCAAAGGAGCCACGACTCTGGACTTCGCTTTTTCCATACATTCAGAGGTCGGAGCGACCTGTACAGCAGCAAAAGTCAATAATAAATTAGTACCCCTAAGTTATGAGCTTCAAAATGGTGACCAGGTATCCATAAAGACCAGTTCAAATCAAAAGCCTTCTGAAAACTGGCTGAAGATGGTAGTAACTGGGAAAGCGCGTTCAAAAATAAGAGCCGCCCTTCGGGAAGAACGAAAACGCTTTGGAGAGTTTGGCAAAGAAGCTCTATTGCGAAAATTTAAGAACTTAAAAGTAGATTTTGAATCCAATGTTGACCTTTTAACGGATTTCTACGATCTGAATAAACGAACTGACCTTTATTTCGAAATAGCCCGAGGTGAAATAGACCTTTCCCAAATAAAGGAGAATTTTTCGGCAAAAGGACATTTATTGGTTCCTAAAGAAGAAAGTGAGACCGAGACCCCGGAAGCCGTCCAACCTCCAGAGATTGAGATCAGAAGACCGCGAAAAAATAAATCAGGAAGTAAACCTAAACTACTGATAGGCGGAGAACCCGCAGACCAATATGAATTTCAATTAGCGAATTGTTGTAATCCGGTTTTCGGAGATAATATTTTTGCCTTTTTAAGCACTAGCTCTGGAGTCAAAATTCATAGATCCAGTTGTCCGAATGCTACTCACCTTATGGCGAGTTATGGTTACCGTGTCCTGAAGGCTGAATGGGTAAATAATAATAGTACCTCTTTTATCGTCAAGTTACTTATAACTGGTGTCGATAATGGCCCGGGAATCATAGAGCGACTGACAAATAAAATCTCCTCAAATCTGGGGTTAAATATTCGGTCCTTCAATATCGAAGGAAATGACGGTTATTTTGAGGGAAGAGTATCTTTGATCATTGAAAATAAAAATGAGTTGGAAAAAGCCATCCGATCGATTAAAAACCTCAATATGGTTTCTAATGTTACGAGAATAGAATAAATGTAAAATATGCCCATAACGATAGATAATCAGGAGAAGCTCAAAGAGCAGGTAAAAGAGATATTCACCCAGCATTTGGAAGAAAATAGCTACAGAAAAACTCCAGAGCGCTATGCCATTCTGGACGAGATATATAGCCGTACTGATCACTTTGATGCCGAAGCGTTGTACATACATATGAAAAACCAAAACTACAGGGTGAGCCGGGCTACCGTTTACAATACACTTGAATTATTGGTGAATTGCGATCTCATAAAAAAACACCAGTTTGGCAAAAAGCTGGCGCAATACGAAAAGTCGCACGGATTTAAACAGCATGACCACCTAATCTGCCTCGAATGCCGAAAGGTATTGGAATTCTGCGACCCCCGGGTACAACAGATAAAGGATATGATGGGAGAGCTACTCCAATTTAATATTACTCATCACAGTTTGAATTTGTACGGAGTATGCACCTATGAATGTGAACACAAGAAAAAATCTGTTGAAAAAGATTAAGAACCATTTCTCCAAGGCAGAAATAATTGGCGTTTAAATTGACTTCAAATCACTTTTGCCAATCGTTTAAGGATAACAAATTTCAAGGGATTTCGCCTTAAGTTATTGCACAAACCGACTCAACATTAGCTATATTTGGGACTTAATTCAGATATATGTTAGTAGATGTTCTTTTGGGTTTGCAGTGGGGAGATGAAGGGAAAGGTAAAATTGTTGATTACCTATCGAAAGGCTATGATGCTATTTGCCGATTTCAAGGGGGACCGAATGCCGGCCACACTCTTTACATTGACGGGCAAAAAACGGTCTTACACACCATCCCCTCAGGTATTTTTCGGGATAATGTAGAAAATATTATTGGACATGGTGTCGTCATTGACCCCACTATTTTGTCCAAAGAAATTGAAGATCTAACGCAAAAAGGGGTTCCAGTGCACCAGCGGCTAAAAATCGCAAAAAAAGCGCACCTGATTCTCCCCACTCACAGGTATCTTGACGCGGCATCTGAGTCTGCAAAAGGGAAGGATAAAATAGGATCTACTTTAAAGGGTATTGGCCCTACATATATGGATAAAACAGGCCGGAATGGTCTTCGTGTCGGTGATATTCTGGCGCCGAATTTTAAAGAAAAGTACAATGCATTGAAAAGTAAGCACGAGGGCATACTGGAAGGCTTGCCCGCGATAGATTTTCCTCTGCAGAAAGAAGAAGAAGAATGGTTTTCGGCGATTGAAGAATTAAAGGGATTTGACCTTATCGACGCCCAATATTACGTGCAAGAGCTCATTGGAAACGGTAAGCGTATTTTAGCTGAGGGAGCTCAAGGGTCCATGCTGGACATCGATTTTGGAACATACCCTTTTGTAACTTCATCTCATACCACAACAGCTGGTGTTTGCACTGGCCTGGGTATATCACCGGCCCAAATTGGTGAAGTTTATGGAATATCTAAGGCCTACTGTACTCGGGTAGGAAGCGGTCCATTTCCAACTGAAGATTTTGGGAATGAAGGAGAAGCTTTGCGCAAAGCTGGAAAAGAGTTTGGAGCCACCACAGGACGTCCCCGCAGATGCGGATGGATAGATTTACCCCAATTGCGATATGTTAACATGATAAATGGAACTACTCAGATCATTCTAACTAAACTTGATATCCTAAATTCATTTGAAGAAATCAAAGTATGCACTCATTACCTGATTGATGGAGAGAAAACAGATCGCTTGCCCTTTGATCTCGACAATATTGAAATTCAGCCTGTCTATAAAGCTTTTTCGGGTTGGGAGGCAAATGTATCTAAAATAGCGTCTCGAGATCAATTACCGCAGCAAGCTCTTGATCTTCTCCAGTATATTGAAGAGAGCCTATCCACGAAAATTAGTATGATTTCAACAGGACCGGAAAGAGATGCTCTCATCGTGAATGAGAAATCACTTAAAAGCACTGATTAAGAAAATTGAAGAGCAAATTTCAATAATAGTTAGATTTGGACCTATTTCGAGTAAAATTTACTGATCAATTATTGAGATTTTTGCCTCATTCCACAAAATTAGCTTGTGGGGCACTCCATTTGACAGGTGACAGCTCGACCCACAACAAAATTTTTATAGAAAAAAATCTACCTCGAAAAAGTATGGATTGCCAGGTAGCACTACAAAAGAATACTCCGTAAAAAGAACATTCTTTAAAACTCTCCCCACTTTTCCATGGTATACCCCACGTTAAAGAGGGCATCACCTTGGTTAACAACGGGTGAATTATTGTGTCCTAAAATAAAACCATCTTTCGGAGCTGTAACTGCTTTCCGTCGGCCACCATGTGGATCCCGAATATATCCGATGGTTTCACCCTTTACAACTGGCTGACCACTATCCTTCACCCATTCAAAGACACCAGCAACCGCAGCACGAACCCAGCCCGATTTTTTCACATGCATTGGTTTTCGGTGGCCTTCCGGAGCGTGGTCAAGCATACCTTGACTTTTCATGAGTCGTTTCAGTCCAGACAAAGCAGTATCGATACTCAATCCGTCTAGTCGCAATGCTTCTCCTCCTTCATAGACAAGAATCGGAACATCCATCTTATGGGCTTCCTTTCGAAATGTTTTTGAAAAGGCGGGTTTTGCAAATATGATGGGAGGAGAAAAAGATTTTGATAATTCAAGGGCGGAATCACTACCCCGTGTATATCGAATTTGAGGGAAATTATAACGATTGGCGCCGCCCGTATGAAAGTCAACGCCAAAATCCGTAACGGGCAAAATTCTTTTTGTCAGGGTTCGCGCCACACGAGAAGCCAGAGATCCCTTAAAATTGCCCGGAAAAGAGCGGTTCACATCCTTGCCATCCGGCACTTCGCGAGAGAAATGAAGAAATCCGTACACATTAAGTAGAGGAATAACAATAGCTGTCCCTGCCGTTAAATGGTCAAAAAATCCCTGATCCAGTGCACTGCGCACAATTTCAACTCCATTTATTTCGTCCCCATGAACGCCGGCTAATACAAGCATGCACGGTCCTTCTTTTAATGCGCGAAATACCTGCGCGTGAATATTTATTTGGGTTCCAGATGGGAGCCTTCCCACATGGATTCGAATTTGTTTCTTTTCGCCAGGGGCGACCTCGATTCCGTTAATATTTAAAACTTCGTTGTTCATGGACTTCAAAATGATCTATTGATTGAATTTATTGGATAGCGCTTTCTAAAAATTCGATAATTTTACCCGAAACATCCTGCCGAGTAATGGTTTCGATGCCTTCCAATCCAGGAGATGCATTGACCTCCAAAATTTTAGGGCCACTCCTCGATCTCAACAAATCCACGCCCGCAATGCTAAGCCCCATTACTTGTGCTGCTTGAAGGCTCACCTTTTTTTCATCCTCGGAAAGTGTCACATTGAATCCCACACCACCACGATGCAGGTTGGAACGAAACTCCCCCGGGGCTGGAACTCGCCGCATAGCAGCTACGATTTGATCACCGACAATAAATACGCGAATATCTTCCCCTCCAGATTCTTTGATATACTCCTGAATAATGATACGCTTATTTGCTTGAATATATTGGCCTAAGAGGGAAGCAGCATTGGGTACGGAGTTTACTTTCATCACGCCATTCCCATGTGTAGACTCAATCAATTTAATGATATATGGCGGAGAACCTAAAATGTTGAAAATCTCTTTCCCAGATAGTCCGGCAGCCGAAATAATTGTTTTGGGAATGGGAATCTGATGGTGTGATAAGACCTGCAAACAAGAAAACTTATTTCTCGCCCTCATAAGTGCCTCAGGATGAAGAGGCGAAAACACACCCTGCTGAACAAAATGTCGAATCACCAAAGCACCATAATTTGTAGCACTCGCCCCTATTCGAGGAATAATGGCCTGAACACCCCGAACGTGTTGCCGGTGATAAAAAAGCTTACCCCGCTTCTCCCCCACCGATATGTCCACTCGCATATGGTCTAACACCTTGATCTGATGGCCCCTGCGACGACCAGCCTTGACCAAGGCCTGAGTAGAATATAGCTCCCGGCTTCTGGATAAAATAATGATATTCATATTCAGAAATGAAGGTGAATTGAAAGATGAAATATCGGGCTCATAGGCAGGTCTTAGATGTGGGAAAAACTTAAAGATATAAAATATTATAGTTGTGAAACTATATCGTACAAGCCGCCCATTCGATGTGATAAAATCAGCGGTTTTTTCGGCTGGGGTAGCGATGCGAAGCAGGCCCGACCAGAGGGAGGGAGATCCGGCCTCGCTTCTGGCTTTGGCAGCAAAAGCGGAGGCCGGAGCCGAGCGAATAGAGAGCTGCGTAGCGTAGCGACCCCCACAGGGGGGACCCCCCAAAAAAAAGAAATCGTATGAAATACCTTACATTTACTTCGTGATAAGAAAGTTTCGTACTCCGGAAGACAAGGTGGTTCGTTCGTGGGCCTTTTTTGATTGGGCAAATAGCGCATTTGCTCTGGTCATTACCGTTGCCATATTTCCAGTGTACTTTGCCAGCATGAGTCCGGATACTCTGTATTTGCTTGGAATGGAGTTTACAGATAGTTCAGTATATACATACTCGATTTCCCTTGCTTATCTGTTGATTGCGTTTAGCTCCCCGCTTTTTTCTGGTATCGCTGATTATGCCGGGCGGAGACGATCATTTTTACATTTCTTTACTGTTTTAGGAGGGGTAGCTTGTATGGGATTAGCGGCATTTAGCTCTCCTGATGCATGGTGGGTTGGTATTATATGTTTTATGCTGGGAATCATTGGCTTTGCGGGTGGACTGGTCTTTTATAATTCATTTTTACCCATAATAACATCTAAGGATAGATATGATCGGGTGAGTGCAATGGGCTTTGCATACGGGTATGTGGGGAGTGTCATTTTACTGATCATAAATTTAATCGTCATTCAATACCCCGCTTGGTTTGGGCTTGCGGATGGAGCAGCAGCTTCGCGTTTGAGTTTTATCATGGTCGGGCTGTGGTGGATTGGGTTTGGTTACTTCAGCATTCGGGGGTTGCCTGCTGATAAACAGACCCCCATTCGTCTGCGGACTATTGCCTCGGGATATAGGGAAATTTTATATGTGACTCGTGAGGTAGCAAAGCAGGGGTTTATCGTGCGTTTTTTGCTCGCTTTTTTCTTTTATAGCGCTGGTGTGCAAACCGTTTTGTTTGTAGCTTCCACTTTTGGAGAAAAGGAGTTGGGATTGAGTGCTAGTGAATTGATCTTACTGATCTTGCTTTTGCAGATTCTAGCCACGGCCGGAGCCTACTTATTCGCCTATATTTCAAAGAGACTGGGTAACCAAGTCGGTCTGATGATCATGGTGATTCTCTGGATGGGCATTTGTATCAGCGGTTATTTTTTAGTAGAAAAATTTTCCTTTTACATTTTGGCTTGCTTTGTGGGTCTTGTCATGGGCGGCATTCAATCGCAATCGCGTAGCACCTATTCCAAGTTAATGAAGGAAGGCGAGAAAAATGTCAGTTCATATTTTAGCTTTTATGATTTAGTAGAAAAGGTAGCGATTGTGATGGGTACCTTTACTTTTGCTCTCCTGGATCAGTATAGCGGAAGCATGAGAAGTGGCTTACTTCTTTTAAGTGTATATTTTCTCCTTGGTTTTGTACTCTTAGCGCTGTTGCGTCCGCCAAAAAACAGACTGTAAGTATTGATGCTGAAACTCGTAGATTAATTATGGTCAATAGCCTAGAGCCCAGTTCATGGAAGGGGGTGACGATTGACGTCATCATTCCGGCATTTAATGAAGAAAATGCGGTGGGGAAGGTCATTGACGACCTGCCTTTGTCACTGATTCGGCATGTTGTTGTTTGCGATAATGGCAGCACAGACGATACGGCTCAGGCAGCGCAATCTCGGGGTGCTGTCGTAGTATATGAAAAACGAAAAGGCTATGGAAGTGCTTGTCAACGAGGACTTGCGTACCTTCGGCAATTGGAAAAGGAGCCGGACTTTATCGTGTTTTTAGATGCGGATTACTCAGATTACCCGAATGAGCTTCCTGATCTGGTTTCTCCTATGCTAAAGACCGATTACGAACTGGTGATCGGATCTCGAGTGTTAGGTCAGGTAGAGAAGGGAGCCCTGACGCTTCCCCAGCGATTTGGAAATCGACTGGCGACGGTCCTCATGAAAATCCTTTTCGGGGTACAGTTTACGGATTTAGGCCCCTTTCGCGCAGTGCGATATAAAAGCCTGGAAAAAATGAATATGAAAGACCCGGATTATGGCTGGACTGTAGAAATGCAAATCAAAGCAGCTCAAATGGGGATGAAGTCCCTGGAGGTCCCCGTTTCCTATAGACAACGCATTGGAACTTCAAAGGTAAGTGGGACCATTCGGGGGGTAATTGGGGCCGGAACTAAAATCCTGGGCTTAATTTTTTGGTATGGAATAATGAAGCGCTCATGATCATTGACTTCTTCGGTTACCTGGCTATTGCCTTGTATTGTGTGATTCTCACCTATATCTTGCTCTACTGTCTGTTTCAACTGCAATTGCTTTGGAAACACCACTATGGTCGCCAAAAATTGCCAGAAGAATTACACTTAACAAAAGGCCCCTACCCTGCGGTGACCGTCCAGTTGCCCATCTTTAACGAAATGCAAGTAGCTTCTCGCATTATCAAACACTGTGCTCAATTTGATTACCCAAAAGACAAATTACAAATTCAGGTTTTGGATGATTCGACAGACAAGACTCTGGAGATTAGTCGCAAAGCGGTAAAAAAGTATAAAGGCGAAGGCATAAATATTGAGCTTATCCACCGTACAAACCGGAAGGGATATAAAGCAGGGGCATTAGAAGGGGCTTTACCCAGGGCGACAGGAGAATTCATTGCTATATTTGATGCCGACTTTATTCCATCCCGGTCCTTCTTGAAGCAAACCTTACCCCATTTTGTAAGTCCGGAAGTAGGTGTGGTTCAAACTCGCTGGACGCATGTTAATGAAAACTACTCATTACTCACTCGGTTACAAGCCTTCCAGCTCAATGTACATTTCATGATTGAGCAGAGTGGTCGATTCCGTGGTGGGTATTTTTTACAATTTAATGGGACGGCAGGTTTATGGCGAAAACAAACCATATTAGATTCCGGCAATTGGAAAGCAGATACCCTAACGGAGGACCTGGACCTTTCTTACAGAGCGCAACTCAAAGGCTGGCGCATCACCTACTTAAATCATTTGGGGAGTCCAGCTGAGCTCCCCGTAGAAATGAACGGCCTCAAATCCCAGCAGTACCGATGGATGAAAGGAGGGGCTGAAACAGCGACTAAGATTTTGCCTCAATTATGGAAAAGTTCAATCAGTTTGGGACGAAAAGTACAGGGTACGGCTCACCTGCTATCGAGTAGTGTGTTTTTACTCATCTTTTTAGGCGCAGTGTGCAGCATACCGATGCTGCTTTTTATGTCGTACCGAGGAATCCCCGCTCACTTTTTAGGCATTTTTCTGGCCGCTACCTTGAGTATCATAGCGGTCTACTATTCTGCGAACGTACTCCAGATGGGACAAAATCCACGCACCCGAAGTCAAAAAGCCCTACAATTTATAGGGCTGTTCCCCATGTTCCTCTCCCTATCCATGGGACTGTCCCTGCACAACAGTATTGCCGTATGGGATGGATTTCGAGGTAAACGCACTTCATTTATCCGAACTCCAAAATACAATATTCGAAAAAAAGAAGATCGCTTTTCCGGCCATCCCTACCTCAGTCAAACCGTGCCGACCTCAACAAAAGTAGAAATAGCACTGGCTTTTTTGTTTTTAAGCGCATCTGCTTATGGCTGGTATATTGATTATATGGCATTCTTTTTATTCCATGTTTTGCTGACTATCGGTTTTGGCGGAATAGCTTATTTCTCACTTAAACACGTGAAGCACTCATGAATCAAGGCAGACTGCGCAATAGTCAATGTCTCATTTTAGCAATACTGATCTTTGTTTCAGTGACCAGTATCTTTATTTATGTCGAGCAGCATGACTTTTTTTTACTTCTTAGCCTCTACACCATTGCCTTTGCCGGCTACCTCCTTTTCTATCGCTTCGTCGAACATTCACAGATAAAATGGTTATGGGTTCTGGTCATTGCCATTCGATGCATGAGCTTTGCGGAATCACCGAAGCTCAGTGATGATTATTACCGCTTTTACTGGGATGCAAAAGTGGCAGATTCTGGTGAATCCGCTTACGCTTATACCCCTTCAGCTTATTTGGACCAATACCCTAAAGCCATTTCGCCAGACATCTATAATAAACTTAACAGCCCGGAGTACTATTCTGTATATCCACCCCTGCTTCAGACCCTTTACAGAACAGCTTTCTATTTATCTAATGACACGCTTCCCTCTTTTGTATTTTGGCTGCGTGGGCTTTTTTTCGGTATTGAGATCATGATCTTGGCCATCCTATATTTCGGCCTCAAAAACAAGCGCAATTGGCTGATTTACTCATTAAACCCTCTGATCGTCATAGAGCTGATGGGCAATTTGCACGCTGAGCTGCTTGTAGCAGGAGGAATCATCCTTGCTCTCCTAAAAGCCAAATCCAATTGGGCCTTTATATTTAGTTCCGGAATGGCCATAGGGGCTAAGTTATCACCTATTATATTTTACCCCCCCTTACTTTTCACAAAAGAAAAAAAGAGTATTTGGAAAATAGGGCTTCTATCCATCCTCATGTTTGGAGTATTATTTTATCCCCTCTGGTGGAATTGGGGGCTAGCTGCCCATTTTTTATCCAGTATTCAGCTCTATTATCAAACTTTTGAATTCAATGGTTCCCTTTATCTTATTGTGCGAAAACTATTGAGTCTGTATTATGGATACAATCCTATAGCCATTCTGGGACCCAGCTTACAAATCATATCAGCTCTACTCATTATGGGAGTGTACGGAAGATTTTATTTCAATCCGAACCTTCACTTGCCCGCCACCCTAATTTCTGTCTGGGTCATTTATCTGCTATTTTCCACGACCATCCACCCTTGGTATATTATTCCTGCTCTGGCTATCCTACCCTTTGGAATGTCCTACGGGGTACTGGCATGGTCATTCAGCATCATTTTTAGCTATATCTATTATACGAATTTACCCGAAGAAGTTGTCATTCCGTTCCACATACTGGAATACCTTTTCCTATTCATAGGCCTAGGAGTTGATGTAAGAAATTTAAAAATTAAGCAAACTTTGAGATTCCGTAGAGGAAATTAATCAAGGTCCTTTGGGCGATCCCCGCCTCGAATACGAGCCGTGGCGCTACGCTTCAGGGCTCGCTCATTTTCCCCGGCTACGTCCTCAATAAGGTCTCCATGAGACCTATATCAGGACTCCGCCGGATTCGCTCGGCCCTCAGCCCTAAAGGCTCTCGGTCGGCACCTTTGGTGCCCCCTTGCGCATCGCTATCGCAAAAGTACTATCCAGATGAGCATAACTATTCATTCAAAAAGAAACCACTCTGACCAGGCCAATGCAGAACCTTCGCTATCCCATATTTTTGCAGGTCAGAAGAAATTACCTACTTAACCTATCTTTCTAACATTAAAAGTAAGTAGGGTGGATCTGGACTCATATTTAACATCTGAAATACCTTATAAATGAGATCATAATAAAACATGGAAACCCTATAAGCATAAAAGGACAGATTACAAATCAAGAAATAATTCAACTGGAAATAAAAAAACCCGATAGATAGACTACCGGGTTTCATAATTTATTTAAACATGGAATCCTCTAATACGACCAGAAGTCATGTTCAAAATTGAACAAATCATTCTTAATCCGCTCAGATTCATATAACTGCTCTAATCTATCATCAGGATATCTGTCTTTCAATCGAAAATCTCTGACATTGGTCTGCTTATAAACGAAGCTGGAGAATCTTCTAACATCAAAATAATCCGCCCATGAAAGTGGGGCTGCATCATTTGCACCATTAAACACTTGGAATGAGGCTAAAAATTCCCGCGCACCTGGAAAATAAATCCAATACATCGGTTGCTCACGCTTAAATAGTCCGGTATCATCATCATAAATATCTCGAATTGGAGAAATCCCTAGAATCCGATTACGAAGCCGAGAAACCTCTTTATCATAGAACCAAATTTCTTTGATGCGGAATCTTCTAACATCATCCGGATTGAAATCCGATCGTGTTACCTTAATGGTCTCCTCATAGGTCTCAGGATCTTGAACACGAATGGTATCCATTCGGTATAATTGCTGCTCAAGTTCCTCCGGAGGCAAGGGCTCCTGAAAATCATCTTTTCTGAATACCGTAATATCTCCATTTGCTGCCGCATCATTTAGAATAGTAATCAGTGGCATTTGGGGATAGGTAAAAGGTGCGTTGATTTTTTCTCTTAAATCGATAACGCGCCACATCCTTTTTTCCCAGGGGACATCAGCCTCTCTAACGGGCTCATAAGGAATAACACCCGCGTCGAGATACAAAGTTCTCTCCACAACGCCATCCATATACTTCTCTTCGGACATCTGGTCGCGTTCAAAGTCAGTAGTGGATTCAGTAATCACATCGACTTCTTGAGGAACCTGAGCCCATAACAGACTCGAGATACTCAATAAAATCGCTAACAAAAAGATTCTCATAGTGTAGATATTATGTTCTAAAATTTATCGGATCAGGAAGGTCATACTTCCTACATCTCTACCAATTTTGTCTCCCGGGCATTTTGCTTTTATATCCTCAAAGAAATATCGATCGCCAGGAGCTGCTTTATTAACCAGTCTTTGTGCTGAATCATTAAAACGACCGCCTGAGTTAGTGGCTGGTTCCGGATCCTGTCTTCTGGCCACCCGAACGAGTTGAAAACCAATAATTTCACATCGCGCTTCAAAATCAAAATCTTCAAGATCCGCTATTAAACCCAGCTGTGCACGGAACACTCCATTCGGAATTCCTCCACCTCGTTCACCACTAAGTTTTGGTACTGGATCAGGAATACGTTTCACTCGAAACTCTTTCGAAGTAGAAGGCAATCCACCACCTGAAACATTAACAGATGACTTACCTGGTGTGTTAGCAGTAACCACATAGGAGCTACCTCCAGTATTTTTAATCGTAATTCCAGGACCTGTAGTCACATTCAACTGGTTAGAGGATACCCCTGCAGCTGATATGGTAACCGGATTATCCACACCGATATAAAACACATTCATTTTATCAGCGGAGACGGAAACAGACCGTTCACCGACTTCGTATTCGAATTGACGCTCAACTTCCGTTGATTCACCAGTAACAGGGTTTTTAAAAGATATACGCGCAGTATATTTTTTAATACCCGTACTTGAAGCTGCCGCAGAATATTCCGCGACACCATTTTCAACAGAAAGTGATCTTCCATTAACTGAAACATTCAGTTCATCAACATTGTCAGACGCTGCACCTAAAAATATTTTCGATTTATAGGTGTCACCCGTAACAATGTAAGACTTTTCAGGAGCCGAAACCACTTCAAATTTATCAAATACAACATCAGTACCACCCACTTTCTCAAGATAGTGATTCAAAACCGCTGATTCAGTCGCTTTTGCATCATTAATAAACTTGGTCAAAATAGGTTGAACGGCGCCAACGGGCATTTGTCGGAAATTAAAGTCAGCCCAGCTCGCTTTTTTCTTAGCCTCTCTCCATGACTTATCATCAACTTCCAAAGCGATCTTACTTTCAAATGCTTCTCGCGCTTCCGGTTCGATGTAGTTTAAAAACTCTTCACGGGCTGCAATTATTTTGGATTTTAACTCTTCACCCTTACCTTGATCGACTAAATATCGAGTGGTGGCATCCTTATTCTTTTTATTCTTCATGACTTGCTTACCATTCTTCTCAATGGTACCGCCAGATTTATAAAGTAAGGAATCCCAAATTGTTTCAACGTAAGAAACAAACTCATCGCCAGTTTTAACGATATCATCAACGCGTTCGGCATATTCGCCATATCGCTCAGGATCTTTCTGAGCCAAAGTCTTCACCTGATCAGGAACACGTTTGTTCTGACGGTCAAGTACTTCATTGGATTTCTCTAATCCTTTATTTACTAATTTAAATGCATTGAAAATCTCAGCAGAAACATTCAATGCGAGCAGCGCGGTCAATACCAAATACATGATAGTGATCATTAACTGCCTCGGTTCCTTAGGAATTGCCATAATTTCTTTTTTGTGTCATTTTTAATGGATGTTCGAGCAATACAATTCTACCGCTACAGTATTATGACTTAACGGACATAGCGGATAGCATATTGCCATAGACACCATTCAAGGAACTCAAATTCTTATTAAGGCTAGCAATTTGTTCCTTATACTTTTTAGTCTCTGAAGCTGATGAGGCCATATCTTCCATTGCGGCAGTCATACTGTCTGTATTTTTCAATACTCCACTGTAAACTCCATTTAAAGAAGATACATTTTCATTGAGGGCGGTCAACTCTTTTCGATACTTCTTCGTGTCTTCAGCTGTTGCACCTAACTCTTCCATAGCTGCGTTCATTTTGGTGTAGTAGTCCCCCATGGACTTGATTTGATTTTTCGTCTTGGAAAAATCCACTTCCTGAAGTGCCTTAAGGCTACCAAGAGATTTGGACATCATCTGCAATTCAGATAACATTCCACCAAGTTGCTTTTCAACTACCTGACCATCCAATGGTTTTGCAGAAGTCTCGCCAGCTGTAATAGACGATATATTAGAATTGTAATCGTCCAATCCGGGATAAAGCTTTTCCCAATAGTAATCTTTATCGGGGGGAATAATACCTAGCATCAAAAACAGAAATGCCTCAGTAATGAGCCCGGCAGTGATCATCGTATCACCTCCTTCCCAGCTCATGATTTTGAATAGTGCGCCCAGCATCACGACTGATGCACCTATACCGATGACAAAGTTCTTAATGTATTTGAATTGTTTCGATTTGATAAAAGACATGGTAGCCAAATTTTAGGTTAGGTAAAAGTGTTTAGTGTGTACAGCACAGCCAAGCCAGACTTACAAGTAAAGTCAGCAACGGAGTGCTTTTCGATTTGTATGTTGATATAATTTGTTAGGCCGCATATTGCCCAGGCAGAAATTTCTTAATAGTCGTTTGCTGACCGACCCAGAAATGTAAGGACATTTCTAAATCCGATATAGGATTTAGCCGTATCCTGATACTCCCAGTTACGCGTTCCATTTTGCAAATAGAATCCAATATCCTTCCAGGATCCGCCGCGAACTACTTTTCGTTTCATTGCTTTCGGATCAGAGTCTTCCGCATCGTATTTCATGTCAGGATTTAAATCATGCACATGATAGTTAGAGTTATCAAAGTAAGCGGACTCCGTCCACTCAGCTACATTACCCGCCATGTTATATAGTCCGTAGTCATTTGGATAATAAGCGTAAACATCCACTGTCGTCTGTCCACCATCTTCGGCGTAGTTTCCTCTGCCTGGCTTAAAGTTAGCTAGCAAACACCCTTTGGAATTTCTGATATAATAGCCTCCCCACGGGTAAGGTGTCATATCGCGTCCAGAGCGAGCTGCATATTCCCATTCGTATTCATTTGGAAGGCGGAAATCCTCAGAATTCGGCTCATCCTGTCTCTTCGTTGTCCACATTCGCGTTCTCCAATAGGAAAATGCCTTGGCCTGCTTCCATGTTACACCGACTACCGGGTAATCATCAAATGCAGGGTGAGAAAAATAATTTCTCGTCATAGGCTCATTATAAGAGTATTTGAAGTCACGAATCCAGACCATGGTGTCAGGATAAATATTATCAACTTCAACATTAAGAACCTCATCGGTGGATGCATCGCGATTATGAGCAGCCTTTTGCCAGTCTACCCATTTCCACTCATAATCCAGAATAGCAGTATTGAGTTCTTTCTTACCATAGAGAGTTTGATCAGGAGTAAGATACATATCGGCTAGAAGCTCATCACCATAGTCTAGCTCGAAAGTCCAATCAATTCTTTGATTTCCATATTCGTCCTCGATAAAGTCATCCATATATACGTGAGCGATACTATCGCGCACCCAATAGACGAACTGTCGATACTCGTTATTAGAAATCTCTGTATCATCCATGTAAAAACCGGATATAGAGACAGATTTAGGGCGAGCATTGAAAGTGGTGAACATATCCTCATCACTTTGGCCGATATGTAATTGACCGGATGGGACATAAACCATGCCGTAGGGGTTAATTCCGTTCCAGGCTGGTCGTTCTTGGACACCAATAAGCTGTCCGGTTTCTTTGGTTCCGCAGGAGGATACTAAAAGTGTCCCGAGCAGCGAAATAAATAGAATGTGTAGTGTTTGATTTCTCATGTCTGGTCCTGATTTCAATTCAGATTAGGGTTAAAACCTGTGTAAAGATAGCTTGTTCATCGAACTATCAAAATGTAAACTGTTTTTTTATCGTGAAAATTGCGCTTCCAACATAATTTTGACACGAAGGTATTCAAAGGTCTCGCTAATTTATGAAAATATATTGTAGAACGACAACTTTTCATAGATATTATTACATTAAACGCGGATTATAAATGACCCGAGGCGGCATTACCGCTCCTATATTACCTAAAAAATTATATGTGATAATAATCTCCTGAGACCCGGAATGGGCATTTCTCAAGTCAGATATACCTAAATCTAGGTTATAATACACCCAAAAGTTTTCGTTTAACTTAATACCGCCCCCTAAAACGAATGCATCTATAGAACGTGCTGAGTAGCCGCGGAGTCCTGTAGAAACGTAATATGAGCTGCTGAACACGGCTCCTGCCTTGAGCATGGTTTGAGTTCGTTGCCCGTCGCTAATCAATAAAAGGGCAGGACGCCACTCTATATTAAATGCGCTCTGGAAAGAATATAGTCCATATAATCCCCATTCCAGATTTGCGTCGTATCCGAAATTGTCAGCTAAATTGGCTGTAGCGGGTAGAATTTGTTGCGCAAATATGCCGGCTTCCACGTTAAATCCTCGATAATGCACTCCCAGGTCAAAATTGAATTGAGTGGCGCCCAGGCTTTGGGCAGATAAGACCGGATCGTCGTGGTCAATAGCCCCATCCTCGTAACTTCCTCCCGGGGTAGTTAGTTGACTACCATCAAAAGACCAGGATCTAAAGCCAGGCCTAATGCCAAAGGAGAATATACCATAATCGGAACTGAGAACATAGTTATAAGAAAGTGCGATTTGGGTCCAGCGTCTGGGCCCAATGGTCTCCGTCTCCAGTAAAAAGCCAGCGCCTCCCAGCCAGGCGAAAACAGGCAAATGTCCATTAAAGTGATAGCGTTCCGGTTGCCCCTCAATCGGACTCCATTGAGATCTATATATACCCGTGGCAGCCAATTTTAAATCCATACCCCCGTAAGCCGGATTTAAACCGTAGAGATTCTTTTCAAACAAAGAATAGTGAGGCATTTGCTGCGCAGAACTCCAATGGCTCATGCTTAAAAGCAAAAGAAATCCGATAATCACTTTAAACATTGCGCTTGCTTTCATGCAAGATGGGGTTATTTGTCGCGTATTGCTTCCAAAACGAATCTAAATCATCAATCGGCATACTACAAGTATAATTTTCGCAAAGGAAAATTTGCGTCTTATCCTCGGTTGATATTCTGTCCAGTAAAGGTATGGAAGAGTCGGGCTGACTATCGGCCATAACTATACTACCTGGCAACACTTCTTTCTTTATGGTATGCCCCCAGTCTTTCGCCTTGGGTCCTATAATTGCAATTTCGTGATTCTGCTCCTGAATCTGAATGATCACATCCAACCATGAACCTAAGGCTGAGGGAGATTTTTGAATTTTGTCCTCAAGTTGGTGCAACATTTTTTCCGCCCGATGTATCCAATCCATTCGATCTAAGTATTTTCCTAAAATATGCAAATTTTTGCACATTATAGAATTTCCTGAAGGGTAAGGGGTATCAAAATAAGCAATCGGTCTGTGGTCTAATTGCTTTGAATCCTTACTGATCGAGTAAAATAAAGCTACATCATCTTCTGAAAATAAAGAGATGGCATGTTCAGTCAATGATTCCGCCTGCCGAAGGTAAGCATGCTGGAAGGTATGTGCATATCCCGAAATACAAGCCTGAATTAAAAAAGCATAATCATCGATCGTAGGTTCTCCATACCAATCATCTCCCTTTTTCGCATGGCTGGTTAACTCTCCGGTCGAAGATACTGCTTCAAGAAGTAGCCGATCTAATGATTTTAGAGCTGTATCACCGGCTTTTTGAAGATCACTATACCTAGCTACCAGGAACAAACTGTGAATTAGAAGCGCATTCCAATCCATGAGTTTTTTAGTATCGGTAGATGGGGGAACCCGATCCCGGGATGCCACTTTTAATTTTGCCAATACCCGGTCTAAATTTTCAAGCGAATGTTCTTTAAGAAATTGATCTGCACGAACCCAGTCGGTATAAAGAACATTTGTTTCCTCCCAATTTCCATTCTTACTGATATCAAAATAAGAGTTCAACAAATCATACTCCTGAGGACCCAAAACGTCGTTCATCTCAGCATAGGTCCAAACGTAAAATTTCCCCTCCTCCCCTTCTGAATCGGCATCAATGGCACTGAAGAATAAGCCATCCTCATCGCGCATTTGATTTTCAAGAAAATCAACCGTTTTTTTAAGGCCCCACCGAACCACCGGATGACCTGAGGAGCGATCCAGGAGGGTAAGCAGTTTCAAGATTCCTGCATTGTCGTAAAGCATCTTTTCAAAATGAGGCACATTCCACCTACTATCTACACAGTATCGAGCAAACCCTCCATGCACAGGGTCGAAAAGTCCGCCATGAATAAAAGCACGCGCTGTTCTTTTGACAAAAGAAAGGATTTCATCATCGTGAATTTTAAGCCCCCACTGAAGCATTGATGTATAAAAATGGGACATGGGGAATTTTGGAGCCCCCTTCATCCCACCATAATCACGATCCCAACTAGCCTGAGTCTGTTTCATCAGTGCTTCTATGTCAAACCTGTTTCCTTTTCCCTCCCAATTCAATAAGGAGTTTAAGCTTTCAGTCTGTTGGCTTTCAATTCGGGAGTGCACGCGCTTCGCTTGCTCCTCTACTTGTGCCCTCTGTTGTTGAAACACCTTTGCGACGTGCAAAAGAACCTTTCGCCATGATACTTGTCGACCTCTGTCATCTGGTGGAAAGTAGGTGCCTCCAAGAAAGGGCTTTTTGTCTGGCGTGAGGAAACAATTCATAGGCCAACCGCCGGCTCCGGTCAATAGCTGCACAGCATCCATATAATAGTGGTCCACTGCTGGCAGCTCTTCGCGATCCACTTTAATGTTGATGAACAACTCATTCATAAGAGAGGCAATGCTTTCATCTTCAAAAGACTCACGTGCCATGACATGACACCAGTGGCAGGTTGCATAACCAATACTGAGCAGGATAGGCTTGTCCTGGCTTTTCGCTTTTTGAAAAGCCTCAGCTCCCCACGGGTGCCAATTTACAGGGTTGTCTTTATGCTGCTGCAAATATGGACTGTGCTCGTACTGAAGTGGGTTTGCCATAGTTTAATATTCATTTATACTTCTATAGTCATCGTATCATATGAAAGATGGATATGAGGAGGCAGCTCATCATCGACTTCCTCATGAAGACCAAGATAATGGGATATATGCATGAGATAGGTCTCGCGAACTCCAATACGCTCTGATTCCTCTATGGCCTCGCTCAGATTTAAATGAGAATGATGTTCCTCTCTCCGAAGGGCATTTATGATTAAGGTATCTACTCCTTCAAATAAGTTATAAGCTTTCTGAGGGATGGTTTTAACATCTGTCATATATAGTAGATCATTTATTCGGTAAGCCGTGATAGGCAGGCGCCCATGAAATACTTTGAAAGGCGTAATCTGAAAAGGTCCTAGTGAGAGTGGCTCAAAATTATGATGATATAAATCAATTTTTGGTGCGCCCGGATAGGGTTCAGCCGCAAAAACATAATCATATTTCTGCTGCAGTGCTTTGTAAGTCAAATCGTCGGCATAGACATCAATGGAACGTCCCTGCCGAAAGTTAAATGGACGAACATCATCTAATCCGGCCACGTGGTCGTTATGAAAGTGCGTCATCAGTATCGAATCTAATCTAGGAATACGGGCTCGTAACATTTGAAATCGAAAATCAGGTCCGGTATCAAAAAGTAAATAATACCCTTCCTCTTCTATAATAATGGAAGAGCGCAAGCGATTATCCTTTGCATCCCCGGAAACACAGACTGCGCAGTCACAACCTATGACCGGAACGCCCTGTGAAGTTCCCGTTCCTAAAAAAGTTACTTTCAAATTATGTCTTTATTTTACCTAACTCCAGATAGGTCTTCCTTGTTTTGGCACTAAGCAAACTTTGATCTATATCTATCTCTTCCAACAAATCCAAAAAAGCCTGAATACGCCCTTCGACGTCGTAGAATTTATTGATGACCAATTTTTTCTGATGCTCAACAAGACAATAGCCGGAGGTAAACTGGCCTTTTTCGTAGATGATTTCATAGCCTGCCTCTTCAAACAAATGCTCTATTTTCTTTAAGGTATGTCTGGTTCGCTTCACTGATTAACCCTTTTTATCAAAAGTAGAAAAATTATTTCCTTTTCTTTGTATAAGAATAACTTGAGTCGTCAAGCTGTTTGTATATATGAGAAACTAAACCTATGCGGAGATATATTATCATTTTATTTGTTGCCCTGAGTTGCACTGCAGGTCTTTTTGCCCAGCGTTTTGGTGCTGCCATCGTCCTTGGACCGACTTTATCTCAAGTGCAGGGAGAGGGAAATGCGGGCTATGATAAAGTCGGTGTGAGTGGAGGTCTTCAGGGTATTGTTTTTCTAAACGACCGTTTTGATTTATATATTGATTTGCTATACTCCCAACGAGGGAGTCGATCAAGCTTGATTGAACGCTCCTTTATTGATCGCACTGGATTTGATCTGGATTACATTGAGATTCCTGTTTCTGTGGTTATTAAAGATTGGATTCAAGAGTCCGATGACGGCATGAAGTACGGAAAATTGGGTCTATACGGAGGAGCTTCCTATGGGCGATTGATCCGAAGTCGGGCGATTGGATTTGACGAGGAGGCTGCAAATCAGATCAGCTCGCAGGACATCAGTCTGCTGGCAGGACTTCGATTTCAATGGAACCGAAACTGGGCACTGAATGTGAGATATACAAGATCCATCCGTGCCGTCGCGCCCGCCTATCTCCCTAATGAACTCAATTCCCTATTTCCCTTTTCTATCAATCTGAGATTGGAATATATCCTGTAAGACCGCTCAAAATATTTTTTACCATGGGTTCCGGGTCCCCATTATATTCAGGCTACCCGAGTCAAATTCATCTCCTACAGCATCACTTCTTCCTTCGGCTGAGGGATAGTAAGGGCCGCGAACGCTGTGAGCGGGTCCCGAGGATCGCTGTAAGCGACCTCGAGGACGGGACCCCTGCATAGCCCGACCCCGAGTCGCCCGAGGGCGATCGAGGGGGCAGCCCCAAAAACGAAAAAGCTCCTGAAGAATGCTTTGTGTATTCATGAAATTTATTTTTAGCTTTGTCTAAACTTAATGCGCAAATGGAATTTTGGACCTATGTATCGACGCCCTGGGTGTTACGAGCCCTCGCCGCATCCTGTTTGGTCGGCTTGAGCTGTGGTGTGCTGGGCGTTTTTATCGTTCTTCGGCGCATGTCGATGATCGGAGATGCTCTTTCGCATTCCATACTGCCGGGCGTTGTTTTTGCTTTTTTAATATTTGGATATAACGCTGGCGGATTTTTCCTGGGGGCTGTAGTGGCGGGGATCATTACAGCACTGGGCATAACCTGGGCGGAACATGGGGTGAAAACCAAGGGAGATGCCGCCATAGGTATTGTTTTTACGGCAATGTTTTCGATCGGAGTGATTGGGATATCCTGGCTGTCTCAGTCCGAGGGTGTTCATTTGGACTTGAAAGACTTCCTGTTTGGCAATGTGCTGGGCGTATCTGATGAAGATTTGTGGCTAACGCTTGCCATTTCATTGTATGTCATCTTTATGGTTGTCGTTTTTTATCGGGCTCTATTCATTAGCACCTTTCAGCCTATGATTGCTGCAGCGATGGGTGTACCGGTGACCTTTATCCACTACATGATCATGATTTTGTTGTCATTTACGGTGGTTTCGGCACTTCAAACCGTAGGAGTCATTTTGGTCGTAGCTCTGCTGATCACCCCGGCTTCGACCGCGCTGTTGTGGACTGATCGGCTCAAGTATGTCCTCATTTTATCCGCGATATTCGGTGTGGCTTCCTCAGTCTTGGGATTAGCTATGGCCATCATCCTGGACAGTCCCCCGGGCCCTGTGATGGTGCTAGTGGCTACTATTTTTTACTTATTGTCAGCGGTGTTTGCTTTTCGAAAGGGGTTGCTTTACAAATATATTCGGCGAATCAAACTCAACCGGCGTATCTATAAGGAAGATATTATCAAATGTATCTTCCGGAGTGATAAGGAAAAGCCGAAGCCGGCGGATATCGCGCAAAAACTCAATCTATCGGAAGCGAAAGTGAGGGGGTACATTCAGGGGCTAATGCGGAAGGGAGTGATCACTCAAATACAGCCTTACCTGGAATTGAGCCAGGCAGGAGAAATTATGGCGCTCAAGCTCATCCGTGCGCACCGACTATGGGAAACTTATTTAGTAGATAAGCTGCACCTCAGCCCTGACCAGATTCACGATGAAGCCGAAAATTATGAGCACTTCTTATCGGACGACCTTCTGGATGAGGTCGATGAACTATTAGGTTCTCCTGAGAGCGATCCTCACGGATCTCCTATTCCTCCGAAAGGCGCCAATTAATTATTTGGGGCTAAAATTTATCGATTTATAGCGAAAAGTCAGTATACTATTTATCCACTTCTGTCCAATGAAATGCCCAATGCCTCATTCTTCTTCAGAGTCTGAGCCCATCTGATTTTCATCTTCAAGTTTATCAAACAATGCATTTAATCGATACATTTCATCAAGTGTATCATCGATAAACAAGTCCAGCTCGGGAATCCGGCGTACATGATTACGGAGTCGCGCTCCCAGAGCCTGCCGCAGACGGGCCATATTATCCTCCAATTCCAGCAGGGTTTCCTGCTTATTCTCGGTATTATAAATACTGAGGTAAACCTTAGCGATGCTTAAATCTGGCGTCATTTTCACATTAGTAACCGTAATCAATGCGGGTTCACTCGTCATATAGTTGGCTTCCTGCTGGAGAACAATACTGAAATGACGTTTGACTGTTTCCGCAACTTGTTTTTGTCGTATGCTTTCCATATTCTTATTTTTTTTCGGGGTATTATTTATTCCCTATGACAAAGAGTCTTTTAATTCATCATAAATGCTTCATAATCAAAAATCCATCAAGCTTTACCATATGCCGGCTTTGGCTGATCATTCAGACCAATCCAGATGTCACATCATCCCACTATATTCATGGAAAAAAGAATCTTTGGATACTACCCGCGGATCCCTACATTTATTTTTAAATTTCGTTTCCACTCTTATTCAGCCGCTTTAAGATGCACTTGAATTTCATCCTTACTCCTCTTTCCATCTGCAAAAGTAACAAAGCCGCTCGTAAGTGGTTGTATTTTCATGCTCAGGTATCCCTTGGGCGACGAATTTTTGAGATATTTGTTTTATGAAATCCTATTTCAATACCTATTTGGATCAACCCCTGACCTACTTGAAAGGCGTAGGTCCGGCGAAGGCCGAGCTTTTAAAAAAAGAACGGGGTCTATTTTCGTTTGGGGATTTGCTATACGATTTTCCATTTAGATATGAAGACCGTACTAAAATCTCACCCATTGCTGCCATTTCCTCGACCGAGGTTCCGGTACAAATTAAAGGGCGCCTGGGGCCCTTTACGGTGCAGGGTCAGGGAAGGAAGCGGAGGTTGCTTTCTTATCTTGAAGATGATACCGGTGCTATTGAGCTCGTTTGGTTCCGGGGTGTAGACTGGGTGCAGTCCGGTCTTCAACCCGGCAAAGAGTATATTGCCTATGGGACGATAAATCAATTTCAACAAAAATTGAACTTTCCGCATCCCGATTTGAGTCCTTATGATGAATCGAAGCTGAGAGCGGCGCGCCACTTTGCTCCTGTTTATGAAAGCACGGAAGCTCTCAATCGCAAAGGTCTGGGCATGAAAGCGCGTCGAAGCATCATAAAATCCTTATTAAGTGGGTTGCCCGATGCTCAAATCACGGAGAATTTACCCGGCTACTTAATGAAGAAATTAAATTTACCCTCCAGGGAAAAGGCGCTGCAGGATATCCATCGGCCCGAAAATCAAAAGGATTTAGATGCTGCTATCTGGCGACTTAAGTTTGAAGAGTTGTTTTTCACGCAGTGGGTCATGGTCAAACAAAACCTAAAGCACAAACGAAAAATACGAGGTGCCAAATTTTCGAAAATTGGTGAGAATTTCATGGGTTTTTACGAACACCATTTACCTTTCAGCCTGACTGGCGCACAGCAGCGGGTTTTGAAAGAAATTCGGCGGGATATGAAGGTGGGCTATCAGATGAACCGTTTATTGCAGGGGGATGTGGGAAGTGGTAAAACCATCGTAGCTTTATTGAGCGCGCTCATTGCCATCGACAATGGCTATCAGGCGTGCATCATGGCCCCCACTGAAATATTAGCCCGCCAGCACGAAATTTCGGTCTCTGACTATCTAAAGGAAATGGATTTAGAGGTCGCTTTTTTATCCGGCTCTGTAAAAGGACAAGCGCGGAAAGCGATTTTAGAAAAACTAGAGGCCGGCGAAATAGATATTATCATCGGCACTCATGCCCTGATTCAGCCTTTTGTTAAATTTAAAAACCTGGGCCTTGCGATTACCGATGAACAACACCGCTTTGGCGTAAAACAACGCGCGGCTCTGTGGGAAAAAAATACCCAGCATCCACCGCATGTTTTAGTTATGACGGCTACCCCTATTCCCAGAACCTTGGCCATGACTTTATACGGGGATTTAGACGTGAGTTCTATCGATGAATTGCCGCCGGGACGACAGCCTGTAAAAACATTGCATGTCAGAGATGGTCAGCGCATGGAGACCTATCAGTTCATTCGAAAACAGATCCACAGCGGTCGTCAGATCTACGTTGTTTACCCGCTTATAGAGGAGTCCTCCAAAATGCAACTACGCGATCTGATGAACGGGTACGAACGACTGATGGAGTATTTTCCCCGCCCTCAATATCAGCTCAGCATGGTTCACGGTCAGATGAAACCTGAAGAAAAGGAAGCCGAAATGCAAAAATTTGTGGCCAAGAAAACCCAGATCATGGTGGCTACAACTGTTATAGAGGTTGGGGTCAATGTACCCAATGCTACTGTGATGCTCATTGAGAATGCCGAGCGATTTGGCCTTTCTCAATTGCACCAGCTACGCGGACGCGTAGGCCGCGGAGCCGAAAAGTCCTATTGTGTTCTCATGACCGATTTCGCTTTATCCAAAGATGCCAAAAAAAGAATGGAAACCATGTGTAGCACCAACGACGGTTTCAAGATTTCCGAAGTCGACCTGGAACTGAGGGGCCCCGGTGAAATGGCCGGCACCCGGCAAAGTGGAGATTTGGGTCTCAAATTGGCCAAAATAAGTGAAGACCAAGACATTGTGGAATTGTCGCGCAAAACAGTAAATCTCATACTGAAAAAAGACCCTGACCTGATGACCACTGCTCACCGACCTATTGCCCGATATATGGAAACCGAAGGCCGGGGTCTTCAGGTGTGGAGTATCATTAGCTAATCTTTCGGGGTGACGAATTCATAAGTTTGAATAACAAGAATAAGTCGATCATCACGTGGGCTGTCATCGCCGAAACGATTCCAATCATCTCCGTCATATATCCCAGAGCTACAATAATCAAGGTCATCAAAATACCATAGGATGCCATGCGCCAATCTTTGGGGTTCAGATACCCATGTAGTGCCACGAATAAAATAGCTGTCCAGATCACTCCCAGGTAGGGCTGAATAGCACCGCGGAAAAAGAGCTCCTCTCCGATTCCGGCAGATAGCGATATAATGACAATATCGGTAATGGAAAGCCGAAAAGACTGAAATAATTGCACATATTTATTGTGTACCTGAGTCATAAACGATTGCCGGATCCACCACCAGGCTGCCAGAGCGGCAAAGAACCCCACAGCGGTCCCTACTGACAACTGGATCCACATCGGCCTATTCCCCAAAAGAAAGTCTGTAACAGCAGGCTCGCGAGCCAAATCTGTCAAATATAAGCCGAGCGCTGAGAACACCAATAAACTCAGGAGTGCGATGCGCGTGATACGATTCAAAGCAGTTGTCATGGATTCATTTAAGGCACTCAGAGCAGGTTTATACTTCAATCACAAAGCTAAAAAATTGTAAGATCAATCCTCTCACAGCAGCTAAATTTTGGCAAGCAATCTATTTTTGGTTTTGGCCGGCACCGCCGCCGGAGCGTCGGTCGGGCTCTCCGCTTGTAGTGCGCACTCCCGATGCTAGCCGCCCTAAGGTTGCGGTGTCTGTTCAGCCAATCCTCACCAAAGGGCGGACTACGCAGCGGGAGCACGCCCTATCACTGCGATCCCTGCCGGAACGAGTCTTGATCAATTTTACTGTCTATTCGCATATGTCTAAATAAATTGAAAAAATAGGTGTATTCATAAGAGTTGGTCACCAACAAATAGCCAGAATGAGCTCCTCAATGGCACATAAAAACCTAATTTCCAATTTTTCAGCTCATTTGTTCAATTGATCTATCCCTATCTTTTAGCGTCAAAAGATCGCAATGATCATATTTTTGGATTTATTGCATGAAAACTGTATATTATCAGGAAATAAATATTCTATGAAAAATATACTTTTTTTACCATGTGTTCTATTGCTATTTGCACTACAGCCAATGACGTCAAATAGTCAGGCAGAGCTACGAATTGGAGGCGGCTTAAATTACAATAGTTTCCCCTCTGATATCGAGGGCTACTCATTCTCTTCTGCAGCCGGATACCAGTTTGGAGCGGAACTGCAGTTCGGTGACCGACTCTATTTTCAAACGGGTCTCCATCTGGAAAGTCTTCGGACTGAGGTGTTAGACCAGCCTGGTGGAGTATCTGCAGACGATATCGAAATTAATCGCTTGCGGGTTCCGGTTTATTTAGGATACCGCTTTGCCTCAAGTAAATCATGGCTCAATATGCGCATTTACACAGGGCCTAACGCTTCGTTTGTAATCAACCGAAATCTGGATGAAACATTCTCGATCGAGGGTGATGATTTTTCTTCTGCTCTTTTTGGATATAATGTAGGAGCCGGGGTGGATCTTGCATTTCTTTTTGTGGATGTGGGATATATGTTTGGTCTAAATGATGTCCTCGAATTCGAAGACAGCAGTTCAAGTAATAACTTATTCTTTGTCAATGCCGGCTTACGCCTAAAATTCTAGGATAATTTAAGATCTGAAGCAGCACATTAAGGATTTAAAACGTAGTACCTTTAAAGAGTGCAAACGCATTCCATGTAGTTGATTAAATTCTATGGATATTTCTGTTTCAAAATCTAATTTAGCCTCGGAGGTCATCGAGGGTTGTCAAGCCAAGAAGCGGTGGGCTCAGAAAGCTATCTATGAGTTTTACTACCCGAAGATGATCGGTACGAGCCTTCGGTACAGCAATACCAGAGATCAGGCGCGGGACATTCTCCATGAAGCTTTTATAAAAGTTTTTAACAACTTTGAAAGCTATAACTCAAATCGAAGTTTAGATACCTGGATTCGGCGAATTGTTGTTAACACCGCCATTGATCAGTTCAGAAGAAATAAAACTCGGAGAACAGCTGACTTGCATGAAATGGCACTCTTGCACCAGCATCAAGTTAGTGCAGAAAATCAATCCGCAGAGGAGGAAATTTTAGAATGTGTTCAGGCTCTCCCCAATAAAATGAGAACCATTTTCAATCTGTATGTTATGGAGGGTTATAAACATGACGAAATTGGTGAATTTTTAGGAATAAAAGCCTCCACATCTCGATCTGCACTAGTTAAAGCTCGCGCCCACTTGCGGAAAATGTTGAAAGAAAAAGGGTTATATCATGAATGACTCGTCTTTGGACCTTTTGATCAAAGAGGCACTTGGCCAAATAGACCAAAGTCCTCCGACATGGACCCCTCCACCTTTTGATTCCTTAGATCCTGATGGTGGAATCGATGATTTGGTGTATAGCTCACTCACGGAGTGGAGCCCTGAGGACTCTGAGGGAAATTGGGATGCTTTCATGGATTTGCACGCTGATGAGATAGAGGCAGACCACCCTGTTGATCATATCGTTGATACACAGCTGACTTATTCTGAACCGAAATTCACTGCTACGAGTTGGGATGAATTTCAACAGACCTTAGATCTTCAGAGTCGGCGAAATCGAGCTGTTTTTATTGGAAAGTCCATTGAACTCCTGTTGCTTGTTTTACTATTATGGACAGGGTCTAACTCCGGCTTATTTACCGAATCGCCGTTAGCTGAGACCAAAGATGAGTTGAAGAGTCCAATTGATCGTTCCAGTGCAAAGCTTGAGAGTTCCAGCGAAAATTTAGAAGCAGCAGCTAAAACCGGCGTTCATCAAAAAGAAGCAAAATCACTATTTCTAAAAGCTGACGACAAAAACGGGCGCCCTGAGAATGAGAAAAGAGCAGGCATTGGGGAGAAAACAAAAGTCAAGTTAGCCGCATCAGAAAGCTCGGTCTCCAATGCTAAGAGTTCTAGCTCAGGTTCACCTGCAATGATTTTTTCGGAAGCAAAAGACAATTTAGCACGGGATAAATTTCAAGCTGAAAAAAGTGTACTGAAAACAAAAACAAAATTATCCAGGCGAAAGAATATGATCTCTCAGCTGCAGGGAAAAGAAATGAATGCCCCCTTATATGCTGAAGGACCTCAGTCAGTCGTCGATCCGCTCCAGTCCATCTCGATTCCTAAAACTTTTACCTACATTGCACCTCTTCCCCTTGCTAAGGTGGAATCCCTGAATACGGTTGCTTTTGACCTATCCTTTTCTGACAATTTAACTAACAAATCGTATTCTTCCCCACTTCTTTCTGATAACAAACAACAAAGTATTGGACTGGTTTGGGGTTGGCAGCTCAATCGAATTCAGACTGCTGAGGACCCGATATATCCCATTCCCCAAAACACCCAAATTGATCAGAATCTTTTTGTAGGTTTAGAGTGGGAAGAGCGCTCTGGAGATAATGCATTTGGATTGAGTGCAGGATATCAACAGTGGAGTTACTTAGCTCCTCAGTATGCAGAGATATACCAGGGGCAAGGTATTTCAGAATTGAAATTTGTCCGACTCGATGACTTAAAGTTCGAAATCATCAACTTTGGGGTCTTTGCCCGAAAGTATATTTACTCTTCTTCGCGTTGGGAAGCCTTTCTGCACTTTGGAGGAGGATTCCGCTTAGCCTTAAATTCTGATTATAGGATTAGCTCGGGTGATATTTCAGCTATTGACATCAGTCGTGACGATCTGACTCCAGAACAAATAGCTCGTTTTCCGGATCAGCCCAAACTTTGGAATAAAAATTTCCAGGAAGGCCTGTTGGAAGGGGGCAGTATAAATGAAAATAGTTTCATGACCATCAACATAGGCGGGGGAGTCATCCATCATTTATCGGATCGATGGTTTCTTCAATTTTCTCCCATCCTAAATCTGTCGCCTTTTTCAGATGGATTAGGCCCGAATCGCGATAAAATTCAATCTCTAAGCCTTCAAATTCAGTTTCGAAGAGTATTAGAGTAGACAGACAGAACAAATTAGAATTTCAGGTTGCGCTCCAAATCTCTTTTCCGATCTTTTTTCTTAATGGAATCTCGTTTATCATAAACCTTTTTACCACGAGCAAGAGCTATATCCATTTTCACCAATCCACGCTCATTTATAAACATTCGCACGGGTACGATAGAAAAACCGCGTTCTTTGACCTTTTTTTGTAATTGCTTTAACTCTCTTTTCTTCAATAAAAGCTTTCGCGGTCGAAGCGGTTCGTGATTCTGATCATTCCCAAATTTGTATTCCGAAATATGAAGTTTGCGAATGACGAGTTCGTTTCCTCTATCAAAATAGCAGTAAGCGTCGCCCATATTTACTCCACCATGTCGAATAGACTTCACTTCTGTTCCAGTGAGCTGAATACCTGCCTCGTAAAGCTTATCTAAGTGATATTCAAAACTGGCTTTCCTATTTTTATATTCGATCTCGGGTTGGAATTCTTTACTCATAGAGTATTTTTATTGTTGTTGGAGAAAGTTTGTAATCTTATCAAATAAATGACGCCGGGCATTTGAGCCGTAAATTCCGTGATTTCTATTGGGGTATAAATAGGTGTCAAACTGCTTATTTGAACGAATTAAGGCATTTGACATTTCCGCTGTATGCTGGAAATGCACATTATCATCTGCCAAACCGTGAACTAACAAATAACGTCCCTTGAGGCGATCGACATAAAATATAGGAGCATTCGTTTCGTATCCTTTTTCGTTTAGCTCATAAGTCTGCATGTATCGCTCTGTGTAAATAGAGTCGTACCACTTCCAGTTGGTAACTGGAGCTACAGCAATACCAGCAGAGAAAACCTCATTTCCTTTTAATAATGCTAAACTCGATAAGTATCCTCCGTAACTCCACCCAAAAATAGAAACGTTATCAGCATCTACATAGTTTTTCTTTGACAGGAAACTTGCGGCTTCAATTTGATCATTGGATTCAATCCTCCCTAATTGTTTGTATGTCATTTTCCGAAAAGCTTCCCCACGCGCACCTGTTCCTCTATTATCTACAGAAACGACCATAAAACCTTTCTGTGCGAGCATTTGGAACCACCAATAATAACTTCCTTTCCAATTATCTACGACTTGTTGGCTATTGGGGCCTCCATATACATGCATAAGGAGGGGGTATTGTTTTGTAGAATCAAAATCAGGCGGATATAGAATAAAAGCATTTAACAATATGGAATCTGCTACCGGAATCGATCGAAACTGAATCGGTTGACAGTTATAAACGGATTGCAATTCCTTTAGCCGTTCATTACCTACTAAGGGCCGAATGAGCTCACCCTCAATGCTCATAATAGAATACTCAGGAGGGGTATTAATGGTTGCGTTTCTCGCTATAAAGTAGGAAAAATCAGAGCTGAAGGTGGCTGAGTTCCAACCTGGCTTCTTCAGAAGGGTATCAACCTGCCTGCCCGATAAGGAAACTCCTATCACCTGACGCTCTGTAGGATGAGAAACAGCAGCTTGGTAATATAATCGCTCTGTATTGGAATCAAATCCATAGCAACGAGTAACATCAAAATGAGCGGGTGTCAGTTCTCTGAGGAATTCACCTTCATAATTGTAAAGTACGAGTTGGCTCCATCCGTTCCGCTCCGTTGACCATATAAATTGCTTTTCATCAACCAGGAACTGAAGATCATCATGAATACTAATGTAATACGGATTTTTCTCTTCTACTAAAATCCGGGAGTCCATTCCTTCGGAATTGTACGCCATTAGGAGTAAATGATTCTGTAGGCGATTGAGGTAGTTTACAACCAATTCGTTGGTTCCAGGCATCCAATACAGGCGGGGAATATAAAAGTCTTTCCAGCCTTTGGGCGCTGAAATTTTTCTTTTTTCAAGATCATCTACATTTACAATAAAAACAGAAACGTCCGCATTCTTCTCCCCTACTTTAGGGTATTTAAATTCATATTTCTTGGGATAGGGACCATCGGTGTAGTATTTCATACTGAACTGCTTCACCTCGGACTCATCAAACTCCATATAAGCCAGATAATCACCATCCGGGCTCCATTCGTAAGCGCGGGTTAACTTCAACTCCTCTTCATAAACCCAGTCCGCAGCTCCACAAATGACTTGATTCCATTCTCCATTATTTGTAACAGCGCGAATTTTACCGGTTTCCAAATTCTTTATATATAAATTGTTGTTTTTAACATAGGCAACTTGCGATTCGTCAGGGCTAAATGTGGGGTACAATTGTTTATCGCTGGAGTCTAAAGGTTGCAAATCGGAGGACTCCCGATCAAAAATGTAATAAAATGCTTTTTTCGAATAGCGATAGATTTTCTCGGATTCCACAGATAATAAAACCTTGTTTTCTCCCGGTCCAAATTCGTAGTCTTCAAAACGAGAACCATCGTAAGCTGTTTTTAAAATATCTTCTTCAGAAAATATAGAACTTACCCGACTGCCATTTTCAATGTCGTATACGTCTAGATCAAACCCATCCAGTTTGGTGTAATGTCTTCCATCAGAAAGGAAGGCAAAATTACCGGGACTTTGCTGGCGCAATTGACCGGAAGCCCAAATGATATCATTGGAAAGCAGGTTTTGAGATGAGGTCATCTCCGTCAGGAATAAAAGGATAGTCAGGGTTAACCCCAAAGCTTTCAGGAAAATATTCTTCATAGTTGATTAGCAATTTAATCGGAATCCAATACCGTGGATACTTTCAATCTCCACACCCTCATCATCACGAAGAAGTTTCCGAATCCGAGATATAAAAACATCCAGAGATCGGCTTTTGAAATAATCTTCTTCCCCCCAAAATTGAATAAGCAAATCTTTGCGATTAACTACTTCATTGGGGTGTTTAAAAAATTCGCGCAGGATTTCGGTTTCTCGTTGAGTCAGTTTATGCACCTCACCATTGGGAAGATATCGAAGTTCATAGGCTTTGGCCGCCAAGACCCAGCCTCCAATTTGATAAACATCCTCTGCTTTATTATCGCTCACCTGGCTTCGCTTCAAAAACACTTTAATTTTGAGTTGTAGCTCCTCAATGGAAAAAGGTTTTGTGATATAATCGTCACCTCCCAATTTCAAACCTTCAATTTTATCCTCTTTCAGGCCTTTCGCTGTTAAAAAGATAATCGGAATATTTTTATCTTTTTCCCGAATGGATCGAGCCAAAGAAAAGCCATCGACTTTGGGGAGCATGACGTCTAAAAGAGCTAAGTCATAGTTATTTACATCGAACGCTTCTAAAGCAGATTCCCCGTCTGAATAGTGCTCCACCTCATATCCCTCAAACTCGAGATTATCTTTTGTTAAATAGCTCAATGAGGCGTCGTCCTCCACGTAGAGAATGCGGGGTTTGTGAGACATACTTTTTAATCGGTTAGGGGAATAAAGATACGGCAAATCGTTCCAATTCCAACTTTAGATTCAATTTTAAAGTCCCATTTATGTGCTTTACAGATATTTTTCACATAATATAATCCCAGGCCAAAGCCTTTGACATTATGTACATTACCCATGGGAACCCGGAAAAACTTATCGGTTATTTTATTCAAATATTCATTGGGAATCCCCCTTCCATTGTCCTCCACCTCAATCAAAAACTGATGAGAATCGGGCTGATGAAGAGAGAGCTGGATTTCAGGCGGCCCTTCTGCGTATTTAACTGCATTATCAACTAAGTTATTCAAAACATTAAAAAAATGAGACCGATCCGCATTCACCCGAATCTCCTTCTCAGGTACCTGAATTGTGAATGTGCCGTTCTTTGATTCAATTTGCAATCGATGAGCCTCCTCAATTTCCTCGAACACATTCTGAATAACAACTTCTTCGGGATGAAGATCAAATTGATCATTCTCCAGTTTAGCCAGGCTCAACACTTGTTCAACCTGCCGATTTAACCGTTGATTCTGACTTTGTATGATGGATAAATAAGTGTTTAGTTTTTGATTATTTTGAATGGCCGGTGCTTTGCTCATGACATCAGATGAAATTTTTATGGAAGAAATAGGCGTTTTAAACTCATGAGTCATATTACTAATAAAGTCTTTTTGTAATTCAGCCCATCGTTTTTGACTTAAAATCACGTAAATGGCATAACTGAAAAATAGCAAGGTGAGCAGTAGGATTCCTGTAACGACCCATATTCGCCCTAATTCTTTAAACAAGTAGTTTTGCATGGTAGGAAAACGAACGCCAAAATAATAGATAAACTCGTCGTATCGAGGCAAATCAGATGGAGCTCGATCTAAGGTCCCCGTCTCATCCTTCACTACATTGCAGTAATTCCCGTATACCATTTCGCGGGTATGACAGTCAAAAACAGCATATTCGAAATCTAAAATTATCGAATGGTTGGCGAACGTGCTGTATAGGTAGTGTTCCAGTACATTGGCATCAATAACATCATCAATATTCACCAAATAGTAATTTGCGCTCTCCCTAATGATTACATCCTGAGATGGCAAGGTTCCCTCGTTATACAGCGATATTTTTTCTGCAACCTCCCGAAGTGCAATAGTGACGCGTTCATTAAACTCCTTGCTTTCCTGAGACCAACTCTGATAGATCCAAAAAGCCTGAAGACTAATAATACCTATTATCGCTACAACACCCAGGATCACGACCCGAGAAATCAGCTTTGTATTCATATTTCAAAGATACGGGATTAGCTTGAGTATAAGGATAAACGATATAAAAGTCACTTTTTATCCGAAAGCTGCAATATATACGACATCTTTTTAATATTTTTGGGCATGGCCAACATCAGGATTTGGATCTTCTTGCTCATTTGCATGGGATATGCTGTTACGGCATCAAGTCAAACTCCTTTTGATTTGCATCATAGATTAGATAAACCTGTCGAGACACTTCCAAATACAAAAGTGGACTCCACATCTAACTCTCCCGAATTAGCCCCAGGCAAAAAAGACAGCTTGCCAGCAGATACTTTTTCGACCATTTCCAAGATCGAAAACACTATAACCGATACCCAGGCCCCACCATCGAGCAATCCAGAATTGCGGATGGATAATGATTCTTTAAAAAAGTCCCTCGAATCGCCATCTTCTACACTAAGTAAACAAAGAAAGCGGAATTTGATTTTCGGAACTTTCATTTTGTTAGTACTCTACTTAACTGTAGTTATCTCCTTTCGAAGATCGGTAGTAAATGAAATCTTCCGATCTATCCTCAACGACAATTACTTGAATTTACTACTACGGAAGCTAAGATCCAGGGGGCTCTCTCAATTTGTCTTTCTCTATTTCTTTAGCATCATCAATGGAGGTTTGTTTATATTTTTGATTTCTGAGCAAACCGAACTTATATCGCTGGAGGTAAATCTACTGTCCATCAGTGTAGTTATAGCAGCCATTTATTTTATCAGGCACATTTCCCTAGCATTGCTAGCCAGCATTTTCCCGATTGAGAAGACCCTAAACCAATATAGCTTCACGATACTTATTTTCAACCTCTTTTTGGGGCTAATTTTGTTCCCCGCAAATCTATTTATAGCATTTTCGCCCGACGTATTAACAATTTATTTTATATATTTTGCATTATTTATAAGTGTTTTATTTTATTTTTTAAGACAACTGAGAGGATTGTTCATCGCCGCGCCTATCCTTAGCCAATATAAATTCCATTTTTTATTGTACCTTTGCACCATCGAAATAGCACCCTTAGCAGTGCTTTACAAGTTCTTTCAACCCTATTTCAGCTAAGAAATTAAAAAGACTTGCATGGCAACGAACACCAAAAAACAGGTTTACAAACCTGTAGAAACCATTTTAGTTTCTCAACCTCAACCCCAACGATCCCCCTTTTTTAATTTGGCAGAGAAATTCGATCTTAAAATCGATTTTCGCTCGTTTATTCACGTTGAAGAGGTTAGTGAAAAAGAATTTCGCAAGCAGCGAGTGCGCCCGGACGATTACTCAGCTGTCATTTTTACCAGTCGAAATAGCATTGATCATTTCTTTCGAATGTGTGAAGAAATGAGAATCAAAATGTCCGAGGACACCAAATACTTTTGCCTTTCTGAAGCAGTGGCACATTACTTACAGAAATTTATCGTGTATCGAAAACGAAAAGTTTTCGTTGGAAAGCGTAAGATAGCCGATTTGGAGAATGCCTTTAAAAAGCATAAGAAAAACGAAAACTTCTTACTTCCTTGTTCAAATTTAGGCAGTAAGCAAGTCGTTCGATATCTTAAAAAAGAAAAAATTACTTACCAGGAGGCTATGATGTATCGCACTGTTGCCAGTGACCTGAGTGATTTGGCAGATATTACCTACGACGTCCTGGTATTTTTTAGTCCCTTGGGCATAGAGTCTCTCTACAAAAACTTTCCCGACTTTAAGCAAAACGAAACTCGCATTGCCGCTTATGGGAACACCACAAGTAAAGCCGTTGAAGATAGGGGGCTAAAGATTAACATAAAAGCCCCACAGCCCGAAACCCCTTCTATGACCATGGCTTTGGAGAAATACATCGTGGTCGCCAACGGAGTCAAGTAAATAAAACACTCCTGTATCCATTCGCGTTATGTTGATAACAAACAGGATTTAGTGGAAGGTTTACGTCAATTTTTAGATTCTTTCTCTCGGATTCAGCTTCCGGGTTCAGAAGCTCAGGCTGAAATGTCGGGTTTCGGAAGGCCTCGTGTGGATCAACCGCAGGACGCGAAAGCAGCTTCTGTACTTTTATATATATTCCCCGATCGGCGGGATGAGTACCGGATGTGCTTCATCAAAAGGACATCCCGATTCCCATCTGACCCCCATTCCGGACAAATCGCCTTTCCCGGAGGCCAGCGTGAAGCAAGAGATAAAAGTCACTGGCATACGGCTATTCGGGAAGCCCAGGAAGAGGTGGGTATTTCCCCAATAACAACGAAAAAGCTAGGACCGCTGAGTCAACTGTATATTCCAGTCAGCAATTTTATTGTATACCCCTTTCTTTCGATCAGTGAAGAAGTACCAAAATTTCAACTGCAGGAATCTGAAGTAGCGGCAATAATTACACCTAAAGTAACCGACATTTTAGATAATAAAAACCTTCAATACCGAGACCTAAAAGTGGGAAAAAATCGAGTCCTGCCAAATGTGCCTCACTTTTATTTAGAGGACCAAATCATTTGGGGAGCTACAGCTATGATCCTAAATGAATTCAAAGCTTCAGCACTCGGCTATGAGTACTAAATTTTGTATATTTCAAACCTTAATCGTAAATAATCGTCAAGTAATCAGGGTCCAAAATCACACACTATGACACAAGCTATAAAAATATATAAGCCTAAAAATAAAGTTCGGATAGTGAGCGCTGCCTCACTTTTCGACGGTCACGACGCCGCAATTAACATCATGCGACGTATCATGCAAAGTTCCGGAGCTGAAGTTATTCATCTTGGGCACAACCGCTCTGTTCAGGAGATCGTAGACACAGCAATTCAGGAAGATGCACAAGCTATAGCCATCACTTCTTACCAAGGCGGGCACAGCGAATATTTTAAATACATGCATGATCTACTCAAAGAACGCCATGCCGGACATATAAAGTTATTCGGCGGCGGAGGCGGAACCATTCTTCCCGAAGAAATTGAGGAACTCCAAAACTATGGAATCACGCGTATCTATTCGCCGGATGATGGACGAGAAATGGGCTTGCAAGGAATGATCAACGACCTCTTAGAGAAGTCTGATTTTCCGCTGGGAAAGGAGGTGAAATTAGAGAATAATGATCTTTCGCCCGATCAAAAAGGAACTCTCGCCCGTTTAATCACCGCCGTTGAAAACTATCCGGAAGAATCAGGGGGTTGGCTTAAAGACATAGAAAAACGAGCCCGCGAGGTAAAAACACCTATTTTGGGGATCACAGGAACGGGGGGAGCCGGAAAGTCTAGCCTGGTTGATGAGCTCATCCGTCGATTCCTTATGGACTTTGAGGACAAAACCATAGGAATCATATCGGTAGATCCGTCAAAAAGAAGAACGGGAGGAGCACTACTTGGAGATCGGATTCGGATGAATAGTGTAAAGAGCGACCGTGTTTTCATGCGCTCACTGGCTACACGGCAATCCAATTTGGCGCTTTCCAAACACGTCCATTCAGCCCTGGATATCTTAAAAGCGGCAAACTTTGATTTCATTATTCTAGAAACTTCCGGAATCGGACAGTCCGACACCGAGATTATCGATCATTCTGATGTCTCCTTGTATGTGATGACTCCCGAATACGGAGCAGCTACTCAGTTGGAAAAAATTGACATGTTGGACTTTGCCGACGTAATCTGCATCAATAAATTTGATAAGCGGGGAGCCAAAGATGCCTTAAGAGATGTAAAAAAACAGTATAAGCGGAATTTGCAATTATGGGAGGTGAAGGATGAAGAGCTGCCAGTTTTTGGAAGCATTGCATCTCAGTTTAACGATCCGGGGACAAATAACTTATACCAGCACATCATGAAGGTGATTGCAGAGAAAACCGATAGTCCCCTGCAATCAAACTTTACTCCTTCGGAAGAGATGAGTGAGAAAATTTACATCATTCCGCCAAAGCGCACACGATACCTTTCTGAAATTTCAGAGAATAATCGTTCCTATGACGATTGGGTAAATAAGCAGGTACGCATCGCCCGAAAAATGTTTGGACTGAATCAGACTATGGAGCTACTCGCTCAGGAAGATGAGAAAGATGGTTCTGTTTATAAGCGTATCGAAAAGTTGTACGAGCACTATAAAATCATGTTAGACGGGCGTTGTCTCATTATTTTAGACGAGTGGAAACAAAAGAACGAAAATTACAGTGGAGATGAATACGTATATACAGTCCGCGGAAAAGAAATAAGAGTACCTACGAAGGTTAAAACCCTGTCACATACTGAAATTCCCCGCGTTATTCTCCCTAAGTTCGAGGATTGGGGAGAGATTCTCCGCTGGTCACTTACAGAAAATGTGCCCGGTGAGTTTCCTTACACCGCTGGAGTCTATCCTTTTAAGCGGTCGGGCGAAGATCCTACCCGGATGTTCGCCGGTGAAGGTGGCCCGGAGCGTACGAACCGGCGATTCCACTATTTATCTGAAGATATGCCGGCAGCGCGTTTATCCACAGCCTTTGATTCAGTCACCCTTTATGGGGAGGACCCCGACCACCGACCAGATATTTATGGTAAAGTTGGTAATTCAGGAGTAAGCATTTGTAGTCTGGATGATGCCAAGAAACTCTACTCCGGCTTTGACCTCTGTGATCCGAAAACTTCGGTTTCAATGACCATCAATGGTCCGGCGGCCACCATTTGTGCTTTTTTCATGAATGCTGCTATAGACCAGCAATGTGAAAAATACATTCGCGAACATGGTATGGAAGAAAAAGTGGAAGCTGAGCTTAAAAAGCAATATGATGATAGAGGATTAGAGCGACCGAAATATAGTGGAGAACTACCTAAAACCAATACAGGTCTGGGCTTACTCTTGCTCGGAATTACGGGAGACCAGGTTCTGGAATCCGATGTATATGAAAAGCTAAAGGCCAAAGCGCTATCATCAGTTCGGGGAACCGTTCAGGCCGATATTCTCAAAGAAGATCAAGCTCAAAACACCTGCATCTTTTCGACTGAATTTTCACTCAAACTGATGGGCGATGTGCAGGCCTATTTTATTGATCAAAATGTTCGCAATTTTTACTCTGTGTCCATATCGGGATATCACATTGCGGAAGCCGGTGCCAACCCTATTACCCAATTAGCTTTCACCCTGGCCAACGGATTTACCTTTGTGGAATATTACTTATCTCGAGGAATGGACATCAACGATTTCGCACCGAATTTGTCCTTCTTTTTTTCCAATGGTGTAGATGCAGAATACGCTGTTATTGGTCGGGTAGCCCGTAGAATTTGGGCTAAGGCCATGCGAGAAAAATATCAGGCCAATGACCGCAGTCAAAAGTTAAAATATCACATCCAAACTTCGGGACGCTCGCTGCACGCTCAGGAAATCAGTTTCAATGATATCCGAACGACATTACAGGCGCTCTACGCTATCTATGACAATTGCAATTCTCTTCATACCAATGCCTACGATGAGGCCATCACGACCCCCACGGAGGAGAGTGTGCGTCGCGCTGTGGCAATCCAAATGATTATAAATAAAGAGTTGGGCTTAACGAAAAATGAAAACCCCTTACAAGGCTCATTCATTATCGAAGAATTGACAGACCTGGTCGAAGAGGCTGTACTTACTGAATTCGATCGAATTACGGAACGAGGGGGTGTATTGGGAGCGATGGAGACCATGTATCAACGCGGGAAAATCCAGGAAGAAAGTTTGTATTATGAGACCTTAAAGCACAATGGCGATTTACCCATCATCGGTGTGAATACCTATTTATCTAAAGAAGGGTCTCCTACTGTGCAGCCCGGTGAAGTGATTCGCGCAGCAACAGAGGAGAAAGAAAATCAAATTGAAAATTTGAATCGCTTGAAGAAAGCACATGAAGTTCAAGGCGAAAAGGCCTTAAAGCGTCTGCAGCAATCCGCTCTGGAAAATAAAAACACCTTTTCGGATCTCATGGAGGTCACTAAAGTAGCCTCTTTGGGCCAAATAACACACGCCCTGTATGAAGTGGGTGGCCAGTATCGAAGAAATATGTAATATGAGAAATGTCGTTAAATCCTTATGTTTTCTAATTTGTGCCCTCTTTTTCGGCACCACTATAAAAGCGCAGAGTGATCCACTCGTGCTGGATCGCATTCAGTTGGCTGAGGGATTTGTCATTTCTTATTTTGCAGAAGAGGTAAAAGAGGCTCGATCCATAGTTGTCGCTGATAATGGTTGGGTTTTTGTAAGTACACGAAAACATGGAAGTGTTTACGCCTTAAAAGACACAAGTGGAAATGGAAGAGCTGACCTCAAAATCACTCTTGCCAAAAACTGGAACCAACCTAATGGCATAGCGATTAGTGGAAATGATTTGTACGTGGCCGAAATTCACCAAATTCACAAGTTTGCCAATCTAGTTTCCGACCCAGGCCAGGATGTAAGGTCTGAAGTTATTTATGCTGATTTACCCAAACACAAGCATCACGGTTGGCGATATATCAATATTGGACCTGATGGTAAGCTGTATACCGCCATTGGAGCCCCTTGCAATATTTGCTTGAGAGAAGAACCTCATTTCGCGAGTATATCCCGTATGAGTTTGGATGGATCTAATTTTGAAGTCGTCCAACACGGTATTCGAAATAGTGTTGGTTTTGATTGGGATCCGAAATCTGGGTATCTCTGGTTTACAGATAATAACCGAGACTGGCTGGGTGATGATTTGCCGGCTTGCGAACTGAATGTAGCAACCGAGGATGGCCAACACTTTGGTTATCCCTATTGCCATCAAGGCGATCTACCCGACCCTAAGTATGGAAAAATGCGTTCTTGTGATGAATTTGTAATACCTGCTCAAAATCTCGTCGCTCATTCTGCACCTTTGGGTATATCCTTTTTAAATGATGCCGAGGTTCCCCCTTCTTTCAAAAACCGATTGTTAATTGCCGAACACGGGTCATGGAACCGAACCACGCCCGTGGGCTATCGAATAACCATGGTAGATATCGAAGAGGATCGCGCTACAAACTATTCAGTATTTGCAGAGGGCTGGTTGGATGGTGATGACAAATACGGCCGGCCGGTTGATGTAGCCACTTATATTGATGGTAGCATACTAGTCACTGACGATTTCCACAATGCCGTTTATCGTATTGACTATGTAGGAAAGGAATAATAAGTTCCTCTCCTTTATGCTTTATGGGTCACTGTTCTCTTCTACAAATTGGACTAATACTACCTCAATTTTGGTATCACTGACCAACTCAATGGTAAATCGGTGGCGTCCAATGCTTACCTCCTCTCCCTCTTCTGGAATATGACCACTCGTCATCACAATGTAGCCTGACAAGGTCGTGTAATCGCCTTCGGGTAAATCCAATAATGGGAATAGCTCGTTGATGTATTGAATTTCAAGCCGACCCGATAAACGATAGGTTTGCTCATCGATTTGATGGCCAATGTGACCATCCTCGTCGTGCTCATCTTCAATTTCACCAAAAATTTCTTCGAGGATATCTTCCAATGTGATGAGACCACTGGTTCCTCCAAACTCATCTACCACATATGCAATGCTGTATTTCTCCCGAATGAATTTTAAAAGCAAATCCTGTACACTCATCGCCTCTGGAACGAGATCGATATCCATGATCATATCATCCATTTTCGATCGCGCACCGATGAGTTGCTGATGATGGATATAACCCAGAATGTTATCGATATCATCATCCGTAATGAGAATTCGAGAGTGTTTCGTTTCCTGAAAAAGTTCTGAAAGTTCTTGAAGAGAGGCCGATCGATCAATGTGTTTGATTTCAGTTCGGGGAACCATCACCGAGCGTACACGGATTTGCTTTAAATGCAGCGCATTTCGAAACATCTCCGTCTCCATTTCCTCTTCAGAGTCTGCCGCTCTATCCTGCACAAACTCTTCCAGATCATAACGGGAAAAATTCGTGTTCACAGCTTGCTGCTCACCCCGAAAAAGGAACCGGAGCATCCCCTGACTCAATGCGCGCATGATTCGTGCTGGAATAGCCAAAGCATAGGTGAAAAAAGTAAGTGGATAGACGAAGGCAGATAAAAGCTCATCTGGAAAAATGCGAAAGATGGTTTTGGGAATAAACTCGCCAAACAACAAGACCAGTGTTGTGATAATCACCGTTTGAACCAAGCCCATCAGTAGGGGATTTTCAATGCCCGGCGCTAACATCGGGTCCAGAACTAAACTCATGAGGTAAGCAAAAGCCACCAAGACAATATTATTTCCAACCAACATCACGCTGATAAACTGGCTGGGCTGATCGTACATGCCTGCCAAGAGACGTCCTGTACGGGATCCATCTCGCCGCCGGAGCTCTACATTGAGTCGTGAAGATGAAATAAAGGCAATTTCCGATCCGGAAAAAAATCCAGATAATAATAAGGTGAAAAGAATCGCTACAGTTAGCAAGATGGTCGTTTTTAGTTGTTGAAAATTTTAATCCACATCAGCTACACCCTTGAGTGCCTTCATTTCCCACTCCGAGAAGTCATCTTTCGCTTTGAAACCAAAGCCGTAAAACAGCTTGCCACGAGAACGAAGACGGGCAAATTTATCTGTGTATAATATTGATTCAGAGATATCCCAATACAAGTCTTCAGATCTCAAAGTGTCTCCTTCCGTATTATATAGTAAAACGTTGTCTCGAACGTAAACTTCATTCTGGCCTTTTCGATTTTCTCCGTAATCGGCGAATAACCAACTTGTGGGTTGTCCGTCAGGACCCAGAAACTCGACTTCTACACCTTCAATAAACATGTCGGTAAAATTACCACTTGCACCCGACTTGCGGTGTAATAGTGGACCACGAACATAAGCTTGCACTTGTCCTGAGTCTGAAAAGGTGATGCGTGGGGACTCTACCTGTTCAATGTTGGGGTCTGGATAATCATATAGACGTTTAATATCCTGAGGATCATTTTCACAAGCCACAAGGATAAGGGTTAACGCCATTAATAAAAACCACTTCATCATATTGCAAAAGTACAAACTAATTTGGTGTTCAATAGAATACACCCCCGCTGTTCACGATGGAAACCTTATTGGCAAAGTTAACCTTTAGTGTT
>Ga0209936_1000063_pt1 | contig 71563 bp, 59 predicted proteins | sample SalPonR1_A_D1_MG_FD_185694 | JGI IMG/M metagenome (GOLD analysis project Ga0209936, IMG submission 185694) | Salt pond soil microbial communities from South San Francisco under conditions of wetland restoration - Salt Pond MetaG R1_A_D1_MG... ...
CTGCATCGGCGCATTTGCCTACATTCATCGACGTATCGCCACGTCAATCAGCCTGCTGGCCGATACCGTCGAGCAGATCCGCAGCGGCAAAACCTATCTCAGGGTCCCCATGTGGCGGGACGATGAAGTCGGCGCATTGGGAACAGCGATCAACCGGCTCCTCGACGCACAGGCAGAGGCACTGAAGCAAATTGACCAGCAACGTCAGCAGATACGCCAGCAAGCAGAGATCATGCTGGTCGCCGGTGATATTGCGAAAGTTGGCGGCTGGTCCGTCAGCCTTGGCGACGACAGGGTAATCTGGTCAGATGTCGTCAAGAACATCCATGGCGTTTCCGAGGGCTATAGCCCCACGCCGGAAGACGCGATCGGCTTTTATGCACGGGAGGATCAACCGCGCATCCGTGAAGCGTTCATGGCATGTGTCAATGACAGTATTCCCTACGATCTGCGTCTGCAGATCATCGACAGCAATGGCAGAAGTCGCTGGGTGCGCACAGTCGGTATCCCTGTACACAATGTCCGGGGACAGGTAACAGGTATTCAGGGCGCATTTCAGGACATCTCCGAACAGGTGGAGACGGAACAACAGCTGGGCCGTGTGCAGCGGCTCGAGTCCATCGGCCAGCTCACCGGCGGAATCGCCCACGATTTCAACAATATTCTGACCGTTATACTCGGCAATGCCGAACTGCTGGTCGAAGAGCTTGAAGACGACAGTCTCAGTGCTTTCGCGGGCATGATTCGCGACAGCGCCGAGCGCGGCGCGCGACTCACGCACCAGCTGCTGGCCTTTGCCCGGCGTCAGACCCTGGACCCGCAGACAGTCCGCCTCAGTTCTCTGCTGGATGGCATCCACGACATGCTCGATCGATCCGTCGGTGAGGATGTGACCCTGATGCGCAGTACCGGGGAGTCTCTCTGGCCGTGCAGGCTGGACGCTGCCCAGCTCGAAAACGCTGTGCTCAACCTGGTCATCAACGCCCGCGATGCCATGCCCCGGGGAGGCACGCTGGAAATAAGTGTGGAAAACCGGCGCTATGAGCGCGATGCGCCCCCGCCAATGCCGGGGATGCCCTGCGGTGACTACGTGTGTCTGTCGGTAAGGGATACGGGTGAAGGCATACCTCGGGAGAATATGGAGCGGCTGTTTGAGCCGTTTTTTACCACCAAGCCCAAGGGTCGCGGCACAGGTCTCGGCCTGCCCATGATCTATGGCTTCGTCAAGCAGTCTTCGGGCTTTATTTCCATCGACTCACAGCCCGAAACAGGAACGCAGGTTAGGCTGTACTTCCCGCGCTCGGAGGAAGAGCCGGACAGCGCTGCACCGCAAGTCATACCGACGGGGCCGCTACAGCGCGCCCGTCGCGATTATCGTATCCTGCTGGTCGAGGATGATGATCTCGTCAGACGCTATGTTGAACAGCAGCTGCAGTCACTCGGCTATCTGGTGGTAAGCGCCGCCGCAGGGAGAGAGGCCCTCGGAATCATTCGAAAACGAAAGGATATCGACCTCTTGTTCACCGATGTCGTCATGCCCGGTGGTATGAGCGGTCGGGATCTGGCGGAGGCCGCCATGCACGAACACCCGGGCCTGAGGGTACTTTTTACATCGGGCTATTCACAGGATGTGATCGCTCATGACTGGCAGCTCGACGACGGCATCGATCTGCTACGCAAACCCTACCGGAGAGAGGACCTGATCCAGAAGCTCGCCTCTGCCCTCGGCGAGAAACCGGCATGAGACAGTTCACTGGGGCGCCGTTTCGGAATCAGCTAACGTATCGACGTATGCCGCGATACGACGAATGGCAGCGTCGATGCGAACGGCATCCAGCGCTCCCAGCTCTGCAAAGCCCAGCGCGATACTCAGCGGATTGTTGATCGCCGCCTGCACTTCGCCGTGTCGCAGCCGCTTGAGCTCGGGCACAGGGTCCACAACGCCGCGAATCTGTCGCTGTATGCCAATGTAGTACAGGTGATCGCCGTCCGAGAGATACTCAAGGGGCAGCAGCAGAAGTCGGTTGACAAACGGCGTGCCGTCCTTGCGGAAATTGAGGACGTCCGTGAACGATGACCGTCGAGCTGCGATATCGGCTGCCATGCTGGCACGCGCCGGCTGGTCCGTCATTGAACCCTGTAAAAAACGGCAGTTACGGCCAAGACACTCTTCCGCCGCGTAGCCTGTTGTCCGTTCGAACTGTCGGTTGATGAATACCAGCGGTTGCCCGGGCAAATGTATCGCAGCAACGGTGATACTGTGATCAAAGCGTTCTCCGACCTCACGCAGCGCAGAAAAATATGCTGGCGACTGCAGACTGACTTCTGCCACTCATTATCCTCCCGTCGCGCGGCTGGCAGGTATGACGCCAGTCATGAACACGATACACTCGTGACTATACGCCGACAGCCCAGCATGTCCCTGCGGCCTGATAGCCGTCAGCATCCGAAGATTGCCGGGCTCAGCCGCAAACATCAAACCTCGGGAGCAAGACGGAGTGGCAGAAACGAAACTGCTGTTTGTGGACGACGAACCGGATCTGCTGGCGTTCTACCGTCAGGTCTTCGAACGCGACTTTACCGTAACAGTATTCAGTAGAGCGCAGGCGGCGCTCGAGCATTTGGTCGAAGACCCCGGATACGCCGTCATCGTATCGGACTTCAGCATGCCAGGCATGGACGGCATCGAATTTCTGTCTGCCGCGCGCGAGTTAGCACCACACGCGGTAAGAATAATGCTCACCGGTTTCGCCAGTGAAGAAACCGCCATCAGCGCGGTGAACCGCGGCGATATTTTTAAATTCCTGCGCAAGCCCACGCGCATTGCCGAATTCTCCTCGGCCATGCGCGCTGCCGTGCAGCGCCATGAAGTGGAGGCCACAGAACGCGACCTCCTCGAAAAAACCCTGCGCGGCAGCATTGAAATGCTGACACAGGCACTGTCTCTGGCGAGCCCGCTGATTTTCGGGCGCAGCGCCGGGCTAAAAAACGACATGGCACAGCTCGCGCGCCATCTGCGAGTGGGGCCCATCTGGGAACTGGAGGCTGCTGCGATGCTCTGCGAACTCGGCCTGCTGACGCAACCGAACACGATTATGGATGGCATCGTCGAGCATCAGCCAATGACCACCGCTGAAGACCCCTCGTGGCACCGCCAGGCGGGCATTGCCGCCGATCTCGTGCGCAGGGTGCCAAGGCTTGAGCGCGTAGCCGACAGTATTCAGTTCCAGTACCGGAATTACGACGGCACTGGCTACCCCGATGACATACCACTCGCCGGTGACGATATTCCGATCGGCGCCCGGATGCTGCGTATTCTCAAGGATCTTCGCAGCTCAATGGATCCAGGGGTCGATCGGAACCGCGTTATCGCCAGCATGCGCGGTCAAGCAGGCAGATATGACCCGCAGATCCTCGACCTGCTGGCGACGACAGAGCCCCCGCTGCAGGCCCCGGACATTCGCACGGCATCCGTGTTCTCAATTGAGGCCGGCGTTATTCTGGCAAAGGATATTAAAAGTCGCGCCGGCAATCTCATCATGCGCCGGGGTCAGGAAATCAGCCCCTATCTGGCGCAGAAGCTACACCACTTCGCCGATGCGGGTGACATCGATCTCGATGTGAGTTTCTACGACAGTCGGCAAAGGGGCACTCTACAAACCGTGCCGACGGCTGACGATCCACTGCCACAAACGGAGACGCGTCATGGCTAAGTTTGTTCTCTACCTCGCCGGCGGAATCTTCACGGCCTATGGTCTCGCCTGTCTGCTCAGCCCCGACATTGCGGCTGATGCAGCGAATCTGTCGATGCAGAATGCCGACGCTGTCGCTGAAATCGGCGCCATGTATGGCGGCTTTCAAACGGGTTTTGGGCTATTCTGCCTGCTGGCTGCGAGGCAGCCGGCCTACCGTCGAGCCGGTCTGTGGGCACTGTTCCTTGGCATTGGCCTGCTCGCAGTAGGGCGCAGCTTTAACGCGGCCATGACTGATGGCGAGCTCTCCGCCTATACCTATGGTGCCATTGCCTTTGAATCGCTGATTACGCTGCTGGCCGCGCTTGGCTTGCGTACCCGCGGGGCTGAGACTGCCTCGTAGCCGGAAAACGCCTTGCTAGCAGTCGACGATATTGACCGGCACCTCCAGAACGTTAACCGCCAGACCACCGCGGGCAGTCTCCTTGTATTTGTCCTGCATGTCGCGGCCGGTATCGCGCATGGTCTTTATCACCTGATCGAGCGACACGTAGTGCTCGCCACTGCCGCGCAGCGCCATCCGCGCAGCGCTTATGGCCTTTATCGCGCCCATGGCATTGCGCTCAATACAGGGAACCTGCACCAGCCCGCCAACTGGGTCACAGGTCAGGCCCAGGTTGTGCTCCATAGCGATTTCCGCGGCGTTCTCCACCTGTTCCGGTGTGCCGCCCAGGGCATCCGCGAGCGCACCAGCGGCCATGGAACAGGCGGAACCGACCTCCCCCTGGCAGCCGACTTCAGCCCCGGAAATTGACGCATTGATTTTGTACAGGATGCCGATGGCGCCCGCTGTGAGCAGAAAACGACAGACATCCTCCTGCTTGCTGCCGCAGCAATGGCTGAGATAGTACTTGAGCACCGCGGGAATAATGCCCGCAGCGCCGTTGGTGGGAGCGGTGACAATCCGGCCACCGGCCGCGTTTTCTTCATTCACCGCCAGCGCGTACAACGTCACCCAGTCCATCGTGGTCATCGAGCCGTCGCCCAGCGTCTCGGTCTGGCGCAACAGCTGGCGGTGCAGCTGCGCAGCGCGGCGCCTCACCTTTAGGCCGCCCGGCATGATGCCTTCGGTGTCGCAGCCGCGGCTAATGCAGGCATCCATCACCTCCCACAGCTTCGCGGTACGCGCCCGGATTTCCGCCTCGGTGCGCCACGCTTTTTCATTCTGCAGCATGAGTGCGCTGATGGACAGACCACTCACTTTGCACTGCGCAAGGAGTTCCGCCCCGGTCGTGAAGGGAAAAGGCAGTACCGTGGGATCATCGACGATATAGCCGGAATCTGCCGCCTCCTCGTCGACCACGAAGCCACCGCCCACCGAATAGTAAAGCCGCTCAAGCAGCATTTCACCGGCGGCATCGCGAGCAATGAAGCGCATGCCGTTGGCGTGAAATGCCAGATTTTCCGTGCGATGCATCTGCATATCGTCGCGGTAATTGAACGCAATCTGCTTGCGTCCCAGCAGTGACAGACTGCCATCATCGCGCACCGCCTGCACACGACCGGCGATAGTTTCCACGTCAACGGTTTCCGGCGTTTCGCCCTCGAGTCCGAGGATAATGGCCTTTGGCGACCCGTGGCCGGCACCGGTAGCTGCCAGGGAGCCGTAAAGATGCGCCTGCAGAGACGTGCAGGCATCGAGCTGCCCATCATCTTCCAATGCGACCACGAATTGCCGTGCCGCGTTCATGGGGCCAACCGTGTGCGAACTGGACGGGCCAATTCCGATCTTGAACAGGTCAAATATACTGATAGACATAGCGCACCTCACACCTCCAGCGCAGCGTACTCCTTTTCCAACCGTTTTGCGGCCTTTTTGGACACGCCGCCGAGGACCTCAATCGCATGGCGGACGCGCGCCCGACTCATGTCCGGCCCCAGGATTGCCATGGCATCAACAACCGAGAACGAGGCACTGGAGCCGGAGATGGCAATGAACAACGGCGCCAGAAAATCCTTCACCTTCAGATCCATGGCCTTCGCCAGTCCCTGCATGGACTGCCACACCGCATCGCGATCCCAGTGCCGCAGCGCCTCGAGATGCCACAGCGCAAACTGCAGCTGTCTGAGCAGCCGTTCCGGTTCCTCGCCCGGGGCCTCGAAGTCTTCCGCCCGCAGCGGCAGCGTTCCCGACACAAGGAAGCCGCACAGCGGCGCGAAGTCGCTGAAGACCTCCATGCGCTTCTGTGCATGTGGCAACACCTGTTGCAGTCTGTCCGCATTGAAGGCCCAGTCCACCAGACGCCGCGCCAGCTCGTCATGGTCGAGATCTTCACGCAGCCACAGCCCGTTCAGCCAGCGCAACTTTTCAACGTCAAAGATTGGCCCGCCCAGGGAGACGCGCTGTATATCGAAATGCTCGAGCATGTCCGCGAGGGCGAACTTTTCCCGCTCGTCAGGCATTGACCAGCCCATGCGACCAAGATAGTTGAGCAAGGCCTCGGGCAGGAAACCCATACGTTCGTAGTACTGGATGCTGGTGGGATTTTTGCGCTTGGACAGCTTGGATTTGTCAGGATTGCGCAGCAGCGGCAGATGGCACAGCACCGGCATTTCCCAGCCGAAGTAATGGTAGAGCAGCTGGTGCTTGGGCGCCGAGTTGATCCACTCCTCGCCGCGGATGACGTGGGTGATACCCATGAGGTGATCGTCGACGACGTTTGCCAGGTGGTACGTCGGCATGCCATCGGATTTCAGCAGGATCTGCGCATCCACCATAGACCAGTCCAGGTCAATGCTGCCGCGCAGCAGATCATTCACCCGACAGCTGCCAGTCTCATCGGGCACGTACATGCGAATGACGTAGGGCATGCCCGACGCCTCGCGCCGCGACACCTCCTCCGCCGGCAGCGCCAGGTCGGCCGGTTTCAGCGCCGTGGCAAGGCCAGCCTCGCGGCGGGATTCGCGCAGCGTCTCCAGCTCTTCCGGCGTGCGGTAACAGACGAATGCGTTGCCCGCCTCGACCAGTTCCCAGGCGTACTGGCCGTAAAGCTCCATGCGCTCGCTCTGCCGATAAGGTCCGTATTCACCGCCGACATCAGGGCCCTCATCCCAATCGAGGCCGAGCCAGCGCAGTGAGTCGAGGATCGCCTGCTCGGATTCCGGCGTGCTGCGCGCTCGGTCAGTATCCTCAATACGCAGGATGAACTGGCCGCCGTGAGCCCGTGCGAAACAGAGGTTGAACAGGGCAATGTAGGCAGTCCCGACGTGGGGGTCGCCGGTGGGTGAAGGCGCGATGCGCGTGCGAACAGTCATGAATCACCTGTGGCTGAAAAGAGGCCGGATTATATAAGGCTGGCGCCCGGGACGCACTCCGGGATGTCGCTGAACCACAGTGAAATCCACCGGCTGGCGCGGCAACGGCGCTGCGCGGCTGTGTAACTCAATCGCGCGGCGGCAGATTCTCTGGCAATACCGTCCACTCCGGCGCGTCGAACTCGCCGATCAACTCGATATCCACGAACGGGGATTGCCCGGCAATGATGGCCGTCACTTCAGCAGGCGGATCGGCTTCCATGGCGTCCCTGGCGGCCTTGGATTCCCAGGTGGCAATGGCCAGCAAGACGTTCGGGTCATCCAGGCTGCGGTGCAGACGGGTGCCCAGCGCTCCCGGCGCCCGCTGAATGAACGCGCTGGCGCGCATCCAGGCCTCGGCATACTGTTCGGCCGTGTACCCCCGCCCAATGGTGACCTTGAAAATATAGTGCATGCGTTCACCTCCTGGCATCCGGTTCGCCAGCCGGCGAGGAGCCCCGCTCAGGTCACCTGCGCCCGCTGGCGATAACGCTCATCCGCGTAAGCGCGCGTTGATAGCACCCTTGACAGGCAGTGCAGCGCGATTGCCGCATCCGTAAAGCTATTGTAGAGCGGCGCAAAACCGAAGCGTACGATATCCGGATCGCGGAAATCCACGATAATACCCTCGGCAATCAGGCACTGGGCAATTGCGTGGGCCTCCGGGTGGCGCAAAGACACCTGGCTACCACGCCGGGCGTCCTCGGCCGGTGTCAGCACCTGCATCGACGCAAGCGCCGGCTCCGCCGCAACACCCTCCATGAAAAAACCGGTCAGCGCCAGGGACTTCCGGCGCAGATCCGCAGGTTCCAACCCGGCGAACAGGTCAAGGGCCGCATCCAGCGCCTGCATGCCGATCACCCCGGGGGTGCCTGCCTGGTAGGCACTTATTCCCGGTGCCGCCCGATACGCGGAATCAAAGGCGAACGGCGCCGCGTGCCCGAACCAGCCGCTGAGTGGCTGCGCCACCTGATTGTGGTGCCGCGTTGCCAGGTACACGAACGCGGGTGCGCCGGGGCCGCCGTTGAGGAACTTGTAGCCACAGCCCACAGCCATGTCTACATTGCACGCATCGAGCTTCACGGGAATCGCCCCGGCGCTGTGCGCCAGGTCCCAGAGAACCAGCGCGCCGCAAGCATGCGCGGCAGCCGTAAGCGCCTGCATGTCATGGCGCCGGCCGCTGCGAAAGTCGACTTCGGTCATCATCAGAACGGCCACCGTCTCATCCAGCGTATCGACCAACTCGCCAACGTCGACGGCACGCATCTCGCAGCGCTGGGCTCCGAGCAGAGCCTGCAGGCCCTGCGCCATGTAGCCATCGGTCGGAAAGTCTCCGGCACAGGTGAGCACAACCCGCCGCGACGGGCGCAACCCCAGCGCCGTCGCCAGCAGCTTGAACAGGTTGACGGATATGCTGTCGCAGCAGACCACCTGCCCCGGCGCTGCGCCAATCAGCGGCGCTATTTTCTCACCCACGCTGAGCGGCAGATTGACCCACCCATGCACGTTCCAGCTGGTAATGAGGTCACGCCCCCACTGCTGCTCCACCACCTCGTGGACACGTTTAGCTACGCGGCGCGGCAGAGCCCCCAGCGAATTGCCATCCAGATAAACCCGATCACTCGGCAGCGCAAAGGCATCGCGCATGGCGCGGAGAGGATCGTGGTTGTCGAGCAGAGCGGCCTCATACTGTCGGTTCATAGTGACAGCCCTTTCCCTCGGCCCTTACGGCAGACCATACGGGGTGGATTCGCGGCCGCCCGGGGCGCGCAGTCGGTGAGTGCGATTAGCACACGGCGAGCAAATAATTTCAGGCGCATGAAAAGAATATCCCTCAGAATGGCGGCCATCCTAGCCTCCGCAGCGCGCATTGCCAATGTCAGCCCAACCTGTACGCCAGATTGTCCCGGTACATGCTGCGGCCATGGGGTAAACTTCCCGCCACTGGCCTGGTGTAATAACAGCCCTCGCTCGTGTTCCTCTGACAAGCTGTTGCAATCGCGCAGCTTAATGAGAATAATTAGCGTTATCACTCTTTTAATCGCAAGAGGTTCGTATGTTGACCACGCACCACCCACGACGCTCCTGCAGCCGACTGGCTGTCATGTTTGTCGTCGCTGTCTCCGCGGCAGTCATGTCGGCCGGCACTGTCGCAGACACGCTGAACATCTATTCAGCCCGTCAGGAAGCGCTGATCAAGCCTTTACTGGACCGTTTCAGCAACGAAACCGGCGTTGAGGTCAACCTGGTTACCGGAAGCGGCGATGCCCTCATTACCCGTCTGACAAGGGAAGGCCGCAATTCCCCCGCTGACGTCCTGCTGACCAGCGACGCGGGTCGCCTGTACCGTGCCAGGCAGGCAGGCGTGCTGCAGCCAGTCTCGTCTGACGCGCTGACAGCAGCAGTGCCTGAAAACCTGCGCAGCCCGGACAACCTCTGGTACGGATTATCGGTCCGTGCCCGGGTGCTGATCATCGCACCGGAGCGCGTGAATACCGATGAGCTCCAGGATTACGAAGACCTCGCTGACCCGCAGTGGAAGGGCCGCATCTGTGTCCGCTCATCGGGCAACATCTACAACCAGTCGCTGGTGGCGGGCATGCTCGCCCAGAAAGACCGTGCACAGACCCAGGCCTGGCTGGACGGCTTCGTGCGCAACTTCGCGCGCCCGCCGCAGGGTGGCGACCGCGATCAGATAAAGGCAGTCGCCGCTGGACAGTGCGATGTTGCGCTGGTTAACAGCTACTACTTCGGTGCAATGCTGCAGTCGGACAACGAAGAGGAACGCCGGGCCGCTGAGCAGGTTGAACTGCTCTGGCCCAATCAATCCAATCGCGGCGTCCATATCAACATCAGCGGAGCCGGCGTCATCCGGGCGAGCGAGCAACCCGATCTGGCGCGCGAGCTGATCGAATTTCTGGTTCGCGAGGACAGTCAGCAATGGTATGCCGAAACCAATAATGAATATCCGGTGCGCGACAGCGTCTCGCCCAGCCGGCTGCTGCAGTCCTGGGGTGATTTCAAGGCAGATGACCTGGACGTCAGCGAACTGGGCAGGCTGAACGCGCAGGCAGTAATGGCAATGGACCGTGCGAATTGGAAATAGCCGCAGGCGCTGAGCTGACTGCCAAGAAACCGCGCCGTATTTCCCTGTGGCGCGGCGGCATGCTGGTGACTTCGCTGGTCATTGCGCTGCCGGTGCTGGTCATTATTGGCAGCCTTTTTGGCGATTACAGTCCCGCATGGGAGCACCTGATAGAGACGGTGCTCGGCGACTACGTCGTCAACTCGCTTCTGCTGATGCTCGGTGTCGGGGCCGGCACACTGCTGTTGGGCGTCAGTGCAGCCTGGCTAACAGCCATGTGCGATTTTCCCGGCCGCCGCTTCTTCAGCTGGGCACTGCTGCTGCCCATGGCAATGCCCGCCTACATCATTGCCTATACCTACACGGGAATGCTGGACTACGCGGGGCCGGTGCAAAGCCTGCTTCGCGACACCTTCGGCTGGCGCTACGGCGATTACTGGTTTCCTGAGATCCGCTCGCTGGGCGGCGCTGTCTGCATGCTGTCGCTGGTGCTCTACCCATACACTTACCTGCTGGTCCGCGTCGCTTTCCAGGAACAGTCCACAGCGGTGCTTGAGGCCAGCCGGAGCCTCGGGAAAACCCTGCCGGCAACCTTTTTCCGGGTCGCTCTGCCGCTGGCACGACCGGCAATTGCCGCAGGCGTCAGTCTGGCGCTGATGGAGACTCTGGCCGACTACGGGACCGTTTCCTACTTTGGCGTCAGCGCCTTCACCACGGGCATATTCCGCACATGGTACGGCCTCGGCGAACTCCAGACCGCAGCACAGCTCGCCGCATTCCTGATGCTGTTCGTATTCATACTCTTCATTCTGGAGCGCCAGTCGCGGCGCCGCCTGCGCTTCTACCGGACCGGGACGCGCCAGCCACCTCGGCGAATCGTATTGCGCGGCTGGCGCGCAATCACAGCGGCCGGCCTGGCGTCTGCGATTCTTATTGCCGGATTCCTGCTGCCCGCCTCCCAGCTGACCGTCTGGGTCCTCCAGGATCCATTGCGAGCAGCTGAGCCGGCGTTTCTCCAGCTTGCGGGCAACAGCTTTCTGCTCGCCGCCATTGCCGCCGCCTGCTGCCTGCTGCTTGCTCTTTTCCTCGGCTACGGTAAACGCCTTTTCCCGGGCTTCGCCCAGACCACGGCGAATGGCGTGGTCAGCATGGGTTACGCTGTGCCAGGCACCGTGATCGCGGTCGGCGTGCTGATACCCTTTACCTGGTTTGACAATGTCGTTGACGGCTGGCTTCGGCAGACCATGGGAGTATCTTCCGGCCTGCTTCTCAGCGGCACACTCGGCGCGCTGGTGTTCGCCTATGTGGTGCGCTTTCTGTCTGTTTCGCTGCAAACCGTAGAATCAGGCCTCGCGCGCATCCGTCCCAGCATCGACGAGTCAGCGCGGTCACTGGGTTATGCTCCGCTATCGTTGCTGCAACGTATTCATATTCCTATGCTGCGCGGCAGTCTGTTAACCGCTCTGCTGCTGGTCTTTGTCGACGTGCTGAAAGAATTGCCGACGACCCTGATACTGCGGCCTTTTAACTTCAACACGCTGGCGGTGCGCGCTCACGAGCTGGCGTCGGACGAACGTCTGGCGGATGCGGCGCTGCCGGCGCTGGCAATCGTGCTGATCGGTCTGCTGCCTGTTATCCTTCTCACCCGGAATCTGGCCAGTGATAACGCCGCTTCATGACCCCACAGCTCGATGTAAACCATGTCAGCGTACGCTTCGGTGATGTCACCGCCGTCGATAGCGCCAGCATCACCCTGAACAAAGGCGAGATCGGCTGCCTTCTCGGGCCCTCGGGCTGCGGAAAGACCACGCTGCTGCGCGCCATTGCCGGTTTCGAGGCGATCAGCGAAGGCCGCATCAGCGTTCGCGGACGCGTCCTCAGCACGCCCGGCATGCAGGTCAGTCCGGAACAGCGCCGGGTCGGCATGGTTTTCCAGGACTTTGCGCTGTTTCCACATCTGGATGTCAGTGCAAATGTTGGTTTCGGTCTGCGCCACCTGAAGCGACGCGAGCGCGAGACCCGGGTCAGACGCCTGCTGACGATGGTATCCTTGGAGGATTGCGCGGGAGCCTGGCCGCATGAACTCTCCGGCGGACAGCAGCAGCGCGTGGCACTGGCCAGGGCACTGGCACCGGGACCGGAAATCCTTCTGCTGGACGAGCCCTTCTCCAGCCTGGACAGCGAGTTGCGCACCCAGCTGGCATCAGAGGTCCGCGACCTGCTCAAGGCCGACAGCGTAACGGCCATACTGGTCACGCACGACCAGCACGAGGCCTTCGCCATGGCGGATCAGGTCAGCCTGCTGCACAACGGCCATATCGATCAGACAGATGCGCCCTACAACCTCTATCACAGACCGGCAAATGCCTTTGTCGCCGAGTTCATTGGCGGTGGCAGTCTGATTGATGTCACGGTAAACGCTGACGGGGAACTGAACGATAGCCTCGGCGTGCTCGACATGGAATCCCGCTCCTTCGCCCCCGAGCAGCGGCTGCGATTGCTGATCCGCCCGGATGACATCGAATATGACGAAAGCAGCACGATTGAACTGCGCGTAGTAGACCGCGCTTTCCGCGGCGCCAATTTCCTGTACGAATTGCTGCTGCCCGACGGGCAGCACGTGCCCTGCCTGGCACCCAGCCACATCGCGGCCAACAGGGGCAGCCTCTTGCCTGTGCGTTTCAATCTGCAGCACGTGGTAATTTTCAACGGTGAGCACCAGGTATTCACCTGAACCGGTATACTGATGCCATGCGCACCATCGATCGCACATTCACCATTGCCCCGATGATGGACTGGTCTGACCGGCATTGTCGCTACTTCTGGCGACAGCTTACGCGCCGGGCGCCTCTATACACGGAAATGGTCACGACCGGCGCATTGATCCACGGTGACCGCGAGCGCTTCCTGTTCTTCCGCGCCGAGGAGCATCCTGTGGCACTGCAGCTCGGTGGCAGCGACCCCGCCGATCTCGCGCGCTGCGCTCGCTGGGCGCAGGACGCGGGCTACGACGAGGTCAACCTGAACTGCGGGTGTCCGTCAGACCGGGTGCAGTCCGGCGCGTTCGGCGCCTGCCTGATGGCACAGCCGGCGCGCGTCGCCGACGGCGTTGCCGCGATGCGCAACGCCTGCGATCTTCCTATCACGGTGAAGCACCGCATCGGCATTGATGACATGCAGCACTACGAGGACATGCTGGCTTTTATCGAACCCGTTGCCAGGGCCGGCTGCCGAACCTTCATCGTGCACGCCCGCAAAGCCTGGCTACAGGGCCTGTCTCCCAAGGAAAATCGCGACATTCCACCGCTTAATTACGACTGGGTGTACCGGCTGAAGCGCGACTTCCCCGCGCTGGAAATCATCATCAACGGTGGTATTCGCGATTTTGAGGCCTGCAGCACCCACCTCGCCCATGTCGACGGCGTCATGCTTGGCCGCGAGGCCTACCAGAATCCCTGGCTGCTGTCTCAGGTGGATTCATATTTCTACGGCGACAGCAACCCGGTAACCAGCCCGCTCGCGGCAGTGGATCGAATGCTGCCCTATATTGACAATGAACTCGCCTCAGGCACTGCGCTCAAACACATCACGCGGCACATGATGGGTCTTTTCGCCGGCCGTCCCGGCGCCCGGCGCTTCCGCCGCCATCTCAGCGAGAACGCGCACAGACCCGGCGCGGAAGGCCAGGTGTTGCAGGACGCGGTACAGGCGATGCATGGCGTAGCGGCCTGAGTGCCGCACTTCCTGCCCCTAAGGTAACCACGGGAGACAGAACATGACATGCAAACTCGACCAACTGCGGACCATGACGGAAGTTGTCGCCGATACCGGTGACATCGAAGCCATTCGTCGTTTCAAGCCGATTGATGCAACCACCAACCCCTCCCTGCTGCTGAAGTCCTCCGCCCTGCCCCACTACGCCGAACTCATGCAGCGCGCGCGGGAGTGGGCGGCCGACCAGGGCGGCGATTCGGCGCAGCAGCTGGCCAACTGCTGCGACCGCTTCGCGGTGGACGTGGGTCGGGAGATTCTGGCACTCATACCGGGACGGATTTCTACGGAGGTAGATGCCCGCCTGTCCTTTGACCGCGAGGCCACGCTGGAGCGCGCACGACGACTCATCGGACTGTACGAAGCCTCGGACATTTCCCGCGACCGTGTGCTGATAAAGATCGCCTCTACCTGGGAAGGCATACGCGCCGCAGCCGAACTTGAGCGCGAGGGCATCAACTGCAACCTGACGCTGCTGTTCGGTTTCGACCAGGCGGTCGCTTGTGCCGATGCCGGCGTCTATCTGATATCGCCATTTGTCGGGCGCATACTGGACTGGCACAAAGCCCACTCCAACCTGACCCTGGAAAGTGCCGACGACGACCCCGGCGTGCAATCGGTGCGCCGGATCTATGCGTATTACAAGCATTACGGGTACGACACAGTGATCATGGGTGCCAGTTTCCGCAATACCGGGCAGATCGAGGCGCTGGCCGGCTGTGACAGGCTTACCATCAGCCCGGCGCTGCTTGAGGAAATGGCGCAGGATTCGGGCGAACTACGGCGACAGCTGAGCCCGGAGAGCGCAAGCACAGAAGAACCACGCGTTGTGCCGACAGCGCCGAGCTTCCGCCTGGGGCTGAATGCCGACGCCATGGCCACGGAAAAACTCGCCGAGGGTATCCGCAAATTCATCGCCGATCAGCTTAAACTGGAAAGGGTCATCAGCCAGACATGATAAAAGCACTGTCTTCACTGTTTGAAATCAACACGCCGGCCAACGACGACACCAGTCCTGAACACCGCCGTCATCTTGCCGCCGCTGCACTGTTGATCGAGACTGCCCGGGCAGACTTCACGCAGGACGGCGTCGAAGAAGCCTCAATGACGGCAATGCTGGAAAGCGGCCTGGGTCTCTCAGGCGATGAGGTTCAGGAATTGCTGCGCCTGGCAAATGAGGAGGTAGATGCCGCGACCTCCCTTTACCAGTTCACGCGAATCGTCAATGATCACTTCACGCCCACACAGAAAACCCAGCTGGTCGGCGACATGTGGCGTGTCGCTTACGCCGATGGCAATGTCGACAAGTACGAGGAGCACCTGATCCGTCGCGTAGCCGATCTGGTGTATGTCGCCCATGAAGATTACATCAGGGCCAAACTCTCCGCTGCCAACGCCTCCGGCTGATCAGGAGGCCTCCAGCACGGCCATCAGGTCGCGAAAACGCTCGGCATTCTCGTCACTGACACCCATCAACGCACGATGAGCCTCTATCACGCGCTCTTTTACCGCATCCTCGCTGCCCGGAACCAGGGGAATATCCTGAACCGCGACAGCGCTGTCATCGCAGGCGTTCTCGTGCAGTTCGAACAGACGCTGGAAGCCCATGCTCTGCAGCAGCCGATTGATGCCAGCATCGCAGCTGTAGATAGCCGGCCGGAATCCGTGCTGGGAATAGACGCGCTGGGCCAGGCGCGCAAGCTGCCCGAGGGTCGTGCTGTCGAGCCCTTCTACATCACACAGGTCTATCCATACACTGGCGAACGCGGGATCGTCGAGCATCTGCGCAATGTACTCATCAATGGACGTGCACAGCGTCATGCGCACATCCCCGCTGAGACGCAGGACATAGGCGCCCCCCTGCGTGGCCGCCATCACCCGACCCTGGGTCACCTTACAGTCTCTTGCTCAGGAACAGCGCCGCGATGTCGTCTGGCGCGGTGTCCACGGAATCCAGGCCCAGGCGCGTGACCAGGGTCGCGGGTGACTCGTCCTCGCGGCGAAAAACGTCCAGAAAGAACTGCTCCTTCTCTATCAGATTCTTGGGTGGCAGTATTTCCAGAATGCCATCTGAAAACAGCGCCAGCATAAAGGTGTCCGGGAGATCAATCGACTGCTGGCTGAAGTCGGACTCCGACATCATGCCAACCGCCGTGCCCCCGCCACTGAGGTACTCCGCGCCACGCCCCGACACCAGGACGGGCAGCGGTAGATGTCCGGCGATGCTGTAAGTCAACCGGTTTGCGACCATATCGAGCACGGCAACGATCATCGTAGCGAATTTGTCAGCCCCGAGGTCGAGAAGTTCCTTGTTTGCCAATTCCAGCATTTTTACCGGCGACAGCACCGTGGGGTCGCTGCGCCGGAGAAAGTCTGAACGCTTTCGCGCAAACAGATTTTTCAGCAGAACTGTCGCGAACGCGGATGAGCTGCCATGGCCAGAGACATCGGCCATGAAGAACACAACGCAGTCAGAGCCCACCGTAAAATAATCTGTGAAATCACCGCTCAGATACAGCGAGGGAATCACAGTATGACTGAATACATAGTCCCCCAGAACCAGCGGCGTAGCCGGGAGCATTCTCATCTGGACCTGCCGACCGGCCTGCTGATCCTGCTCGAGCACCCGCACAGTGCTGTTGAGCTCTCGATTGGCGCGCTCCAGCCTGCGGCGCGACTGCCGGAGTTCCCGGCTCATCTGGCGCTGCCGCACGCAGCGATCCATCGACTGAAACAGAGCCTCGGGGTCTTCCACGGGACGATGGAAAAAGTCACTGGCGCCCAGCCTGAGCGCCGCCATCATGTTTTGCGCAGAGGCTTCGTCACTGAACATGATCACGGGCACAACGACGTTCATTTCGCTGAGTGTACGTGACGTATCTCCCCAGCTCGCATCTTCGAGATCAAGATCGCTGAGAATCACGTCGATCTCGCTCGCTGCGCTGAGTGTTGGGGACGCATTGGCAACGTTATTCGCCGATTCGACCGTAAACCCCGCACCCTCTACCAGCTGCACCAGGCGGCATGCGCGCTCCGGATCATTGTCGATGACCAGCACTTTGCCGCTGTGTGTCATCCTGGGGCTCTTTGCTGGAAAACGTACGCGGACACTACGCCGCCAGTTTCGTGCAGACAAGTAGAAGGAGCGGCTTTGGGCAACAATTCACACTTTTCCGGGACACGACCACAAGCCTCAGAACTCTTCCGCCCAATCGTCCTCATAATCCGAAAAATCGTCCTGAATCTCGCCGCCGCTGATAAAAGAACGACGCTGCTGTAAGTAGGCATCACGCACAAAAATATAGCGATCTCCCGAGATCAACTGATCCGACTCGAGCAATCGTGCGCGAAAGCTGATCAACTCCAGAAAAAACATGCTGTTGCGCACCGCCACCTGGTCGACCTGTGCCGTAGGCGAGGCCAGTGTGTCGAACACCGTGCCCGTCCCGCTGCGCAGCGTGCGCGGGCCGATAAGTGGCACCATGATGTAGGGCCCTTCTGGCACTCCCCACACAGCCAGGGTCTGGCCGAAATCAGTGCGCTCGCGCTCAATGCCCATATCCGAGGCAACGTCGAACAGGCCAAACATGCCAAGTGTGGAATTCAGCGCCACGCGACTGACGTTCGTACCCGCCTCTCCCAGGCGCCACTGCAGCAGGGAATTCAGGCTTCTGGTCACATCCATCAGATTGGCAAAAAAATTCGAGACACCGGATTTTGCAGGCTGGGGGACCACACGCTCATAACTACGGGCTACCGGTTTGAGAACAGTCCGGTCAATAACATCATTTACCACAAACAGGGGCCGATTGATTGGCTCCAGGGGATCATCGTTGCGGGCGTCTACGTTGCTGCCGGCGCCCGCCAGAAACAACGTTACTATAAAAGCTCTAAACAGCATTTTTTCTGCGTCTGTCCCTTTGCTAATCGCACAAGAATAACATGAGAGGCCGGCAGGTGCGCATGTGGCCTGTGAACAGGTAGACGTCTGCAGCGATCATTAATTCCATCCCTTGAGTGCTCCCTCAACGACCTGCCACTGTCGCCGTAGTCGCTTTTCCGACACCGGCTGTGACGTGCCCAAGTGCTGCGCAAACAGCGAAACACGGAACTCCTGCAGCATCAGCCAGTAGCGGGCCGCTTCGCCGCTACACAGAAGCAGCCCCGAACGCCGCTTGCGCGCCTCGTCGAGCGGCTCGCGCAGGCCCTCGAGCAGCGCCCGGCACTGTGCGTCCTTCTGCGGCTGTGCGGGCATCCGCTCGACGCGAACCTCAAGCGCTTTCAGGTAGCGGGGAAATTGTGCAAGAGAGGCCGGCGCTGTCTCCACAAGAAACCCGGGCCGCAGCAGGTCCGAGAGCTGCTGCTCCACATCGCTCGCCGCCTGCGGCCAGGTGCGGGCGTCGCGGGTCAGGCGCGGTCGCAGCGCCGCCAGCGGTCTCAGGGTGTTGATGATGATCTGCTCGACCTCCTGGGCGACAGTCACGAGAAGCCTGTTGCCTTCACTGAGGGCGTTACGGAAAGCGCTCTCACTGCGACATTCCCCATCCCAGAGACCACTGGCGTTCAGCACGATGGCGGACAACAGCTCATCCACCAGAACATCGCGCTCCAGGCCGGCAGCTGCCAGCATCAGCTGATTCTCATTCCCGCGCAGGAGCTGCTTACGCAACTGCTTCACCGGTCGTGAAAGACCCAACAGCAGTAATCGTGCCAGCCCCAGACGGTGCGCCAGCCAGGCTTCATTCGCGTAATCGAACAGCTCGATGGAGACACTATCGCCGCAGTCGACCAGCCCTGGGTAGGCAACGATCTCCATGCCTGACTGCATAAACTGCCACTGCGCGGGAAGATCGCCAAAATCCCACCGCAGCAGCCCGCTCCTCCGCGGTCCCGCGTCACCGGTGGCGCTGACCTCAAGTGCCGTCTGATCCCGGAAACGGTCGACAAGGGCCGCGAGATTCCGTCCCTCGCCGAGCACCGCGCCCTGCTCGTCCACCACCTTGATATTGGCGGAGTAAAAAGGCTCGAGACAGTCTGCCGGCCAGTCCGCCGCAGACACCCGGGCGCCGCCGCGGCGGCTGAGCGCCTGCGCCAGCGCCTCCCGCAGCGGCACATCCTCCGGCGTGAGCCCCGGGAGAACGGCGTCGACCACGTCCGGCGCAGGCACGAAATGCTTGCGTGTTGACTTGGGCAACGCACGCAGCAGCGCAATGCACTTTTCTCTCAGAAGCCCGGGGACCAGCCAGTCGAAGCGATGGCGCGGCACGCGGTTCATCAACGCTACGGGCACCGTTACTGAAACACCGTCGCGCTCGCCGCCGGGATCGAACTCGTAACTCAACGGATAGGCCACCCCCTCCCAGTCGATATGATCGGGAAACAGCTCGCCCACCGCGCCGCCGGGATCATTTGCCAGCAGTAGGTCGCGGGGTGCCCGCAGCTGGGCGTCGGCGTCGAGGTTTCGCTTCACCCAGCGCGCCAGTGCCGCCGCGGTGAAGATATCCGCCGGCACCCGCTCATCGTAGAAACGGAAGAGGGCCTCCTCGTCGACCAGAATATCGCGCCGTCGTGTGCGCGCCTCAAGGTCCGCAATCTCTTGCATCAGCGTCTGGTTGTGACGCAGGAAACCCGGCGGTGAGCGCCAGCGTCCCGATACCAGGCCTTCACGCAGCATCAGCTCTCGGGAGACCGCGGGATCAATGGGACCATAATGCACCGGCTTGCCGTCGCTGACGGTGAGCCCGAAGAGGGTCACCCGCTCTGTCGCCACAGCACGGCCCTGGGCTTTCTGCCAGCGCGGCTCGTAATAATGCCGCTTGAGCAGATGGGGGTTGATATGCAACAGCCAGGACGGCTCGATAGCCGCGGCGGTGCGCGCATACACCTTGCTGGTCTCAACGATTTCTGCCGCCACCAGCCAGGGGGCAGGCTTCGCATGCAGTACAGAGCCCGGGAATACCTGCACCTTGCGATTGCGGGCAGCGAGATACTCGCGGCCCTCATCACGCTGGGCGATATTCGCCAACAGCCCCGCGAGCAGGGCCTTGTGCACGCCGGCGTAATCCACGGCAGCATTTGCGGCACGACAGGCCCGCGTCACGGCGTCCAGGGGGTCATTGCCGGATTTGTCGGTGGCAGCGCCGGCGTCGGCCGACACGGACTCAAGCGCTGGCACGGCTATTCCCTGCTGACGACAGGCAATACTCAGCTGACGGTGGATATCGCGCCATTCGCGCATGCGCATGAATGACAGAAACTCACGCTGGCAGAGCTTGCGCAGCTGGTTCTGGCTGAGACGCTGACGCTGCTCCTCGTAGTAGCGCCACAGGTTCAGCCAGGCGAGAAAGTCAGAGCGCGGATGACGGAAACGCGCGTGCGCCTGATCGGCCTGCTGCTGCTTGTCAGCAGGCCGCTCCCGCGGGTCCTGCACCGCCAGAGCGCTGGCAATCACCAGCACCTCGGCGACGACGCCATGACTCTGTGCGGCCAGAATCATGCGGCCGAGAAGCGGGTCCACCGGCAGTCGGGCGAGCTGCTTGCCGAGCGCCGTCAGACGGTGGCGCCGGTCTACCGCACCCAGTTCGTTGAGCAGCCGGTAGCCCTCGCGCACCATCCGCGGATCCGGCGGTTCTATGAAGGGGAAGTCCTGAACATCACCCAGCCGCAGGTAAAGCATCTGCAGGATGACGGCAGCCAGGTTCGTTCGCAGGATTTCAGGGTCGGTGTAGGCCGGACGCTGCAGATAGTCCTGCTCGCTGTAAAGACGCAGGCACACACCTGCCGCCACCCGGCCACAGCGACCCTGACGCTGATCTGCGCTGGCACGGGACACAGGTTCCACCGGCAGACGCTGGATGCGTGACCGCGCACTGTAGCGACTGATGCGGGCCTCACCGGGATCAATGACATAGCGGATACCCGGTACCGTAAGCGAGGTCTCAGCCACGTTTGTCGCCAGCACCACGCGCAGGCCAGTCTGTTTCCCGGGATTGAACACCCGCGCCTGCTCGGCCTGGCTCAGCCGCGCGTACAGGGGCAGCGTTTCAAGGCCCGGCTCACCGCGCAATGCCCGGGCCAGCTCGCGGATTTCCCGCTCCCCCGGAAGAAAAACCAGAATGTCACCACGAACGCCGTAATAGCCATCGCGTATCAGGCGCAGCTGTTCGAGAACGTCATCCTGCTGATCGCGCTCATTGAGCTGGTCGGCGGGCCGCTCGATATAGTGGGTTTCTACCGGGAAGGAGCGCCCGGGGACCTGAATGATCGGCGCGCCCTCGAAGTGTTCGGCGAAGCGCTCCACATCAATGGTTGCCGAGGTAATGACCAGCTTCAGATCGGGCCGACGGGGCAGCAGCTGACGCAGGTAGCCGAGGATGAAGTCAATATTCAGGCTGCGCTCATGGGCTTCATCGATAATCAGCGTGTCGTACTGCGACAGCTGGCGATCGCGCTGCAGCTCGGCCAGCAGGATGCCGTCGGTCATGAGCTTGACGGCGGTCGAGTCGCCAATCGTGTCCTGGAAACGCACCTGGTAGCCGACCAGCCCCCCCGGGGGGGCGCCCAGTTCCTCGCCGATCCGCTGCGCCACATTGCGGGCGGCGAGCCGGCGCGGCTGGGTGTGACCGATCCGCCGGACTCGACCGCGTCCAAGCGCCAGGCAGATTTTCGGTAACTGCGTCGTCTTGCCCGAACCGGTTTCCCCAGCCACCACGACCACCTGGTGTGCCGCAATGGCGCGGGCAATCTCATCCCGCAGCTGCGCAACCGGCAGCGCTTCGGGGTAGGTGATCGCCGGAATGTCGCGTGGGGCTTTTTCGGGTTCTTGCATGGGGTGTCGAGCGCCTCCGGGTGGCCTGCGCCGCCCGGGCCGGGGATCTAGGGCGTCGCGTTATCGTCGCGAGGGATAAATTGGTCGGGATTCAGGTACATCAGCTGCAGCATGACGGCGGGTTGGCCATCACTGGCATCGGCACCCAGTACCATGACATTGGTCCTGCCATCTTCAATCGTGGCCGCCGTGACCCCGAAGATCATGACCTTCCTGTCATGCTCTGCGTGGAAGACCTTGACCTTCTTCTTCTCCTTGAGAACCTCGACAAGATTGGCAATCAGGGTCGTCAGGCTGGCGCGAAAACTGCCATAATTCAGTCGACCCTGAAACTCCGAACTGTCGAGACGAACATCAAAACGCACCTGTGACTTGTCTTCCATCTCGATCCGGGTCAGCGCGACGCGCGCACCCTCATTGAGTTGCCGATACAGGTTTTTTGCATCGGTACGGCTGGCTTCCAGGAATGCCCTGCTCAGCAGATTAACCGACAGTGTCAGAAACTTGTCCTGTGGGATAGAGCGGGTGTAAGTCGCTTCCATCGCTACCTCTCTCCGGAGTCGAGGCGGCAGTCTAAACGCTGACTGATACGAAAACCAGCGGCCTTGTGCCCTGTGGACAGAGGAATTGTATGATCAACCGGGACAACAGACTCTGGACACCCTGTGAAGAGGCCGACGTCGACTGGACTGAGGGGGGCGCTCCCCGCTCGCGGAAGTATGGTGACATCTATTACTCGACCGACGATGGACTGGCGGAGAGCCGCTACGTTTTTCTCGAGGGGAACCGGATAGCCGAGCGTCTTGATATGCAGCGCAATGCCGTATTCCGCATCGGCGAGCTGGGCTTCGGCAGCGGACTGAATTTTTTGTTGACGTGGCTGCTGTTTCGCGAGCGCACCGCAGGCACCGGAACGCGCCTGCACTACTGGAGCTGCGAGCGCCACCCAATGAGCTCCGCTGACCTGCGCAGGGCGCTGACAGCCTGGCCGTCACTTGCTGAACTGGCTGCACAGCTGCTGGAGCTCTATCCACTGCCTGTTCCGGGCCAGCATCGCTGCCTTCTGGATGGCGGCCGGGTGACGCTGGACCTGTGCTGGGAAGATGCCGGGGACGCGCTGGCCGATCTCGCCGAGAGCGGCCTCGGCGCCATGGACGCCTGGTACCTTGATGGCTTCGCGCCCTCGGGCAATGCCGGCATGTGGCACGCCGATCTGTGGCAGTCGCTCAGTTGTGCCAGCCGCGCGGGCGCCACGTTGTCGACATTTACTGCCGCCGGCGACGTTCGCCGCGGCCTTGAAGCCGCCGGGTTCACCCTGCACAAGCGCCGCGGATTCGGGCGCAAACGCGAAAGCCTGCAGGGCACACTGGCCTGCGCCGCGACACCACCAGCGGATGCGGTGACCCCCTGGGACAGATGCCATCAGCGCGGGCCCGAGGCAGCATCGGTCATCGTAATTGGCGGCGGGCTGGCTGGCTGCATGACCGCCGCCGCCTTTGCCCGCCGTGGTATTCCGGTGACGCTGATGGAGCGTGACAGGCTCGCCTGTCGCGGCTCCGGGAATACCCAGGGCGTGATCTACACTCGCCTGTCTCATCGGCATTCACCGCTCACAGACCTATCAGTGATGGGCTACTTATATGCACTGCGCCTGTACGCCGCGATGTTCAACAACGGATCGCTGATCCAGGGCATTGATGGCGACTTATGCGGCTGTTTCCAGATGGGGACTGAGCACGGGCATTTCAACCGCATCGGCACAGCGTTGCGTCAGATACCCGGGCTGGCGGAGATCATCAGCGCTGAGAGCGCGGCCGAACGCTGTGGTTTCTCCCCCGCCCGCGGCGGACTTTGGCTGCCTGGCTCGGGGTGGCTTGATCCTCGCGCGGTCTGCTCGGCGGCGAGTCAGCACCAGGAAATCTCACTGGTCGATGCCTGCGGTGGCATCTCCCTCGAACGCAGGGACGGACACTGGGTTGCCTCACCGGCACACGGCGCCAGCCGTCGTGCTGGTATTGTCGTTATCGCCGCGGGAGTCCAGAGCACTGCGTTCCCGTCGCTGGACTGGCTTCCCCTGCGCAGCGTTCGCGGGCAGACAAGCACACTGCCCGCCGCATGCCTGCCAGAGGCACCGCGGGCCGCCTTCTGCCACTCAGGCTACCTCGCCCCGGCGCGCAAGGGCGAACACTGCCTGGGCGCGACCTTCGATCCTGGCGACACCGACATGGGCCTGCGCGAGAATGATCATCACTACAACATCAACCGGCTTGCCGAGGCCGTACCAGGCTGGAGCCAGGCACTGGCTGCTGTCGATACGGCAACCCTCGAAGGCCGCGCGGAGCTACGCTGTGCATCGCCGGACTACCTGCCCATGGTTGGACCCGTGCCTGACGCGCAGGACTGGTATCAGCGTTACGCTGCCCTCGCCGACAATGCGCGTCGCGTGATTCCGCAAGCCGGTATCTATCGACCGGGGCTCTTCGTGAATACAGCGCACGGATCCCGCGGCCTGACCACAACGCCTCTGGCAGCGGAACTGATCGCCAGTCAGGCCTGCCAGGAACCCGCCCCGGTCAACCGTCAGCTGTTGCGCGCTATGGCACCGGCACGGTTTATCATCCGCGACATCATCAAACAGGGACGCCAGTCATGAGACATTTTCTTGCGGGCCTGGTTTTTCTCGCGGCACCGGTGCTGGCGGTCGAAGAACTCGGTTTCTGCGTTGTAGAACAGCGCCAGCATCCACGGGAAAACTTTGTCCAGGGCCTGGAAATTGTCGATGATGTTCTGCTGGTCGGCACCGGCAATTACGGCAGGTCCCGCCTACGGCGCTACGCGTTTGACAACATGACACTGATTGATGAGCAGGCGCTTCACCCGCGCCTGTTCGGCGAGGGCGTAACCCAGCTCGATGACCGGATCTACCAGCTTACCTGGCGCTCCCGGCTTGGCCTGGTGTATCGCGTCGATGATCTGCGGCTTCTCGGGCGCTTCGGTCTGGCGGGGGAAGGCTGGGGCTTGACCAACAACGGTGATCAGCTCATTTACAGCGATGGAACGGCTACGCTGCGATTTCTCGATGCGCAAACCCTCGACGTCAAAAAAACCGTGACCGTGACCCGAAACGGCAGACCGCAAACACGGCTCAATGAACTCGAGTGGATACACGGTCGTATCTGGGCCAATGTCTGGCAGACCGACGACATCGTCATCATCGATCCGCAGTCGGGCGCGGTGGAGAGCCGCCTCGACCTTGCGGGGCTTCTGCCAGCCAGCGCACGGCGACCGGATACGGATGTTCTCAATGGCATCGCCTACGACCGCGACAACGACGCAGTCTGGGTAACCGGCAAGCACTGGCCCTTCCTGTACCGCATCAGAACAGTATCCCCGGGCAGCACCCGCGCCTGTGATGATGCCCGGAAGGGCGCAACTGTGCGCGAGTCGCGTTAGAATACCTTTTTTTCCGTTGACAGGACTGCCATGACTATCGCCCAGACGAATCCGCCCGCCGTTCACGCCAGTTTCCGGCAACTGCAGGATGTGGCTATCGACGCCCTGAACCTGCGCGTGCAGCACTTTGAACACCGTGAAACCGGTGCTCAGCACTACCACCTCGCCAGCGACCATAACGAGAACGTCTTTCTCGTCGCCCTGCGCACAGTCCCGGACGATTCCACCGGGGTCGCACATATTCTCGAGCACACTGCGCTATGCGGCAGCCAGCGCTACCCCGTCCGCGATCCGTTTTTCATGATGCTGCGGCGCTCTCTGAACACCTTCATGAACGCCTTCACCAGCGCCGACTGGACGGCCTATCCCTTCGCGAGCCAGAACCGCAGGGACTTCGACAACCTCCTGGATGTTTACCTCGACGCTGTCTTCTTTTCAACGCTCGACCCACTGGACTTTGCACAGGAGGGGCACCGGGTAGAGTTCGCCGAGCCGGACAATACCGAGAGCGAGCTGGTCTTCAAGGGCGTGGTGTTCAACGAAATGAAAGGCGCAATGAGTTCCGTCAGCGCCACCCTCTGGCAAACCCTGTGTGAACATCTGTTTCCCACAAGCACCTACCACTACAACTCCGGCGGCGACCCGGCGTGTATACCGGACCTCACTTATGAGCAGCTGAAGGCCTTCTACCGCAGCCACTATCATCCCTCGAACGCCATTTTCATGACCTTCGGCGACATTCCTGCGGTTGAGCATCAGGCGGTATTCGAGGAACGGGCGCTGCAGCATTTTAAGCGCAGTGACGCGCATATTGCGGTAAGCCCGGAGCAGCGCCTGAGCGCACCGCAGCGCATCCACAGCAGCTACGCCTTCGATGAGGACAGTCCATGCAGCGGGAAAACCCACATTGTTGTGGGCTGGATGCTCGGCGAGAGCACCGACCTGGAGCAGCTGCTGGAAGCCCAGCTGTTGACCTCCGTGCTGCTGGAAAACAGCGCCTCACCGCTGCAGCATGCACTGGAAACAACCACGCTCGGCGCTGCGCCCTCACCGCTTTGCGGCCTGGAAGACTCCATGCGGGAAATGGTGTTCTCCTGCGGCATCGAGGGCAGTGAGGCCGACAGGGCCGAGCCACTGGAGTCTCTGGTTCTCGACGTGATCGGCGGGGTCGCCCGTGATGGTGTGTCCGAAGCGCACCTGCAGGCCGTTCTGCACCAGCTGGAGCTGCACCAGCGTGAAGTGGGCGGGGATGGCTTTCCTTATGGGCTCAGCCTGATTCTACAGGCGCTCGGCTGCGCCACCCACTACGCCGACCCGATTCCGGTGCTCGATCTGGAGCCCGTGATCCTGTCCCTGCGCGAGAAGATTCGGGATCCGAATTATATCCGCGGACTCGCCCAGCGTCTGCTTCTCGATAATCCGCACCGGATCACGCTGGTGATGTCGCCCGATCCCGCCCTCTCGGCGCAGCGGGCTGCGAGCGAGCGGCAGCGGCTGGCGGCCATCAAGGGCAGTCTCGATGAGGACGGCAGGCAGGCCGTTGTGGCGCGCGCAGCCGCATTACAGGCGCGTCAGCAGGACAGCGTGGACGCCAGCCTGTTACCGAAGGTCACGCTCGCCGACGTGCCCGATGAGCTGCCTCGAATCACCTATCGCGAACACAGCGATGACGCACTCAATATCACTACATACGAACAGGGAACCAACGGTCTGGTCTACCAGCAGCTGGTGGCGCCACTGCCAGCATTAGATGACGCGGAACTCCAGCTTCTGGGACACTACACCGGCATGGCGACAGAGCTCGGTGTCGGCGGCGACAGCTATCTGGACACCCAGCATCGACAGTCGGCCTGTGTCGGCAGCATACGCCTGTCAGCGACGCTGCGCGGCAGCGTTGACAACGAGCAGGACATTGCGGCAACGATGGTGCTGTCGAGCAAGGCGCTGCGGCGCCAGAGCGGCGAGCAACTGTCGCTTATGCGTGACACGCGCGAGACACTGGCCTTCGACGAACTGCCCCGCCTGCGCGAACTCGTCTCGCAGCAACGTGCGAGACGCGAGCAGTCCATCACCGGTAGTGGCCACAGCCTGGCAATGGCTGCCGCCTGCGCCGGCATGAGCCCACTGGCCCGACAGCAGCACCGCGCCTCGGGTCTGGAAGGGATTCGTGAACTGCGCGCTCTGGATGAGCGACTGCGCAGCGACAGTGAACTTGAGGCCTTCGCCGGACAACTGGCTGCACTGCACACGAAGCTGAACAGAAACCGTCCGGAACTGCTGAGCATCGGTGAGCCGGGATCGTCCGAAGACATGGTTGCCGAAGCGCGCCGCGTTCTCAGCAGTATCGGACAGGAAGGTCCGGAAACGACACTGGCCATGCCTCCCCTGCGCGCTCGACGTGGCGAATGCTGGATAACCAATACCCAGGTCAATTTCTGCGCGAAAGCCTATCCGACCGTGCCCGTAGGGCATTCCGATGCAGCAGCCCTCACCGTCCTCGGTGCCTTCCTGCGCAACGGTTTCCTGCACCGTGCCATACGTGAACAGGGCGGCGCTTATGGCGGTGGTGCCAGCCAGGACTCCACCGTCGCGGCCTTCCGCTTTTTCTCATATCGGGACCCGCGCCTGGCGGAAACTCTTAAGGACTTTGACGAGTCAGTGGCCTGGCTGATCAAGGAGCAACACGACGCCTCTGCGGTTGAAGAGGCCATACTCGGTGTGATTTCCGGTCTGGACAAACCCGCCTCGCCTGCCGGAGAAGCCAGACAGGACTTCCATAATCGACGTTTCGGGCGGGACCATGCCCAGCGAATGCTGTTCCGTCAGCGTGTTCTTGCCGTCACGCTGGAAGATCTGCGTCAGGTGGCTGAGACTTACCTGGCACCCGAGCGCGCGAGCATTGCCGTGATCACCGGCGCTGCGCAGCGGGATGCCAGTGCCGCACTACGCCAGGAGCTGGACCTGACGCTCTGCGAGCTGTAGTTCCGCCACCGCCATGAGCTGCACAGCAGCTTGGCCGGGCGTATGGAGACATGCGTCTTGGGCGGCGAATTAGGGGACCCGATACGGGCCTTGAATAAGTGGATGCGCGCGGTCTATGGCGAACCTCTCATTGAGGCCCGACGTCTCTCCTGCGGGCAGCACCAGGAGCAGGCGTCCAGACGCGCTCCCGTTAACTGAAAATACCCGGGCGAAGTCGGCAGCGGAAAACAACCGGTTACCCCATGATGGGTCGGCCACCTGAATATTGCCGTAACTGTCAACGCCCCGAATCAGCGTGAAATGCGGCTCTCCATCGGGCTCGATATAGGCAATGGCGGGAACGCTCAGGCGTGACAGCGCCTCCGGACGAATGCTCACTCCCTGTGCGCGCAAGCCGTACTGGCGCGCAAGGTCTGCGAGCAGTGCCAGGGAAACGCCCTGCTCCTGGAGTTGCTGTCGCCGTTCATGCTCGGCTGGCGCGATATTACCCGCCGCGCGGGTATTCGTTAACGCCTCAAGATCGGGCAATCCCAGCCTGGCAAGCAGATCCGCCTCACTGGCAGGCTGATCGAAATAATACGTAAGCAGTGTCGCCAGCGCAGCCAGACCGCAGCTGAAATCCCTCTCCTGTCGCACCACACCCGCATCCCGCAAGGCTTTCCAGTTACGGAAGCCTTCCGTCGCGGTGGCAGTCGCGTCGGGTACCTGCAGAATACCGAGAGCTGACATAACGCCCGTCAGCAACGCCAGCGCCCGCAGAGCTCGCCGACCTGTCATTGTCAGCAGACAGCGCAACAAGACGTGTTCGCCATTTCAGTCAGCCTGCGAGCTGGCACTGACGGCATCGGTCGCACTTTCCATCTCCTCGAGTGCTCGCTGTCGTGCGAACCACCCCGTCAGCGCCAGGCCGACAACGAACAGGCTTGCAACCACGCTTACCATGGCACCGGCAGAATTGCTCTGGCCGGCGTAAATCAGAACCAGCACCGCGAACAGCGCCAAGGTATACAGGCCCATCCAGCGGTACCAGTACCGGTCCCTCGTCTTGCTGAAGGTGGCCTCCCACTGTCTTTTCTGCAGCTCAGGATGCTTCATGCGCGCTTCTCTCGTTTTGCAGGAACCTCGTTTTTCAGGAACCTCGTTTTCAGTTGATATTGTCTGACGTCTTGCTGTTGAAATCTGAACGGGTACGTATTGACGAAATGGCATGCCCGCGACCTCAAGCGTAGAAGTTCCACCGTCCTGAGGCAACGGGCATTATCGTTCAACAAGCGCGCATTCAGGGGACCTGATAGCAACCGGTACAGCTGCCCGTTCCACCGTAGGTGGGAACATAGATCCCCCAATACAGGCCCATCAGACCGATATCCACACCGGCGATTGCCAGCGGAATGGCCAGGAAGGACAAACGACCGCGAGTATCTTCCATGGCCGGCGTGTCGAGTCGTTCAAGAACCGGTGCATCGCCACCAAAGGCGCGGTTGAGATCAACTGGCTCTTCGGCGTTGCCGCTGGCAAACGCGGGCACCGAAACGAGGGCTGCAAGGGCTGCAGCCTGTGAGGCTTTTGCAAGTTTTTTCATGATGACGCTCCTTGTCATTGTTGAAAGATGCAGACGCGACAGCTGTCGCGCTGACGTACGCCCTGTGGTTATCGAGCAGCACAGAACGTCGATCCCACTCACGGAAAACGGTGTAGCCACTCCAGATCAAATCCAGCACCGCCATCTGAGCCCGACGTGGCGATATGGGTGTTGAGAAAAAACGTGGAACGACGGCCAGCCGCGTAACCCAGGCCAAGGCGTAACGCTGTGGCGACGCGGGACTCGGCGGCGACTATGGAATCTTCGCTGACGTCGCGGAACTGCATGGAAAGGCCGCCCACCAGCGTAACGTTGGCGTTGACGGCGAAGTTTACCTGCGGCGAAAGCACCACACTGTGCGCTGCAGGCGCTGCGAACGCTGCACGCTCGGGGAAACGCTGATATCGATAGCGGCCGGAAACAGACAGCACAACCGGATCCAACGACCGATAGCTCGTCACGCCGAGCTCGACGCCATCAAGCCACTGCGACGCCAGACCCGGCAAGGCAGGACGGGACACCAGATCGGCTCGCGCATCTAACAGCACGGCCGGGGCACCCTGTTCCGGCAGGGCGAGCCAGCTTACGCCAACATCGGCCGCATAACCCTCGGCGCGCTGTGCTGGGGCGCCCGGGGCGCGCCAGCGCGTCTGTCGGTGTGTCAGTCGGGCATTCAGCTCCATGCGAGGCGCCAGGCCATAGCGGGCTCCGACAGCGGTAACACCCTGACCTACCTGGCTGTACCCAACGGAGAGCAGCGCGGCTCCCGATCTTGTTTCGCGTCTGGCCAACACCGGCTGTCGGCGCTGCTGCCAATGGCTCTGCACTGAGACGGTGAAGGTCGACGCCGGCATCAGCAAGGCATCGATAGACAGCGGTAGCTGCGCCTGTGCCGCAACCGGGCACAAGCTGATATACAGGGGCAGCAAACGCTCCCGGTGCAGCGCATACCGCAGACAAGCTGTCGGCTGGCTGCGATAGTATTCAGACCTGGGGGCGACGCGCATCGGCTGGCTCCTGTGCTAAGACATCTCCAGCATCGGCAAAAATACCGGCAAACGGTAGCTCGAAAACGCTCTCTGATACGGCAAATGCGTGCGCTATACTGCGCGCCGGACACCATTTCCCGGGCAACGGCGGACACCAACATGCGACCCCTGACAATACTCTACGTTCTCGCTCTTCTTGGCGGCTGCAGCAATCTGCAGCAGCAGGCGCAGGACTCCCTCCTCAGCACGCTCCCGGACAAGCGCGGTGTTACCTACGACAATGTGCGCACTTACCCCGGCGATGTGGTGTGCGGCGAATACACGGCGAGCAGCGTTATGGGCTACACCCAGCGTACGCGCCCCTTTATTTATCATGACGGTCGCGTGTTCAATCAGCCAGGAAAAGACGAGGTTGCCATCTACTGCACGAAAGAACCGGTGAAAGCGCTGCATGAGCGCCTCGGCGTGGGTCCGATGACGGCGGAAAACGCGACGCTACAGCAGATCTACCGGGACATGAGCGCGCTGCATGACGCCCTCGAAGCACACATCACTGCGCACGGCGACCTGCCCGCAGACGCCGCTGGCCTCAACGCACTGACACCGCCCCAGGGAGAGTATCTCGACCATATACCGCTTGATCCCTGGGGTCGTCCGTACCACTACGAGCGCAGCCTCGGCGGTCGCGTTCGCGCTACCTATGAACTCTATACGCTGGGCGCTGACAACCAGCCAGGGGGCAGTGGTCCCGATACCGATATCCGGCGCGAGCACCTCGGATTCCTGAAGCGCATTGCCAGCATTCAGACATCCGATTAGCGCCACCATCGGCGCGAGGCCTCAAGCAGCCGGAAAGAAGGGAAAGACCCGCGGCAGCAGAAAAAGCACCGTCAGACTGTAGGCGACAGACAGTGGAAACCCGTAGCGAAAATAGTGCGCCAGCGTATACCCGCCGAGGTTCTGCACCATCAGGTTAGTCGTGTAGCCATAGGGCGTGAGAAAACTGGCGCTCGCACCGAATGCAACTGCCATGGCAAAAGGCATCGGGTCGACCCCGTAGCTCTGCGCCAGCCCGTAGGCTATGGGGAAAACCAGGGCAGCGGCAGCGTTGTTGGTCATCAACTCAGTCATGAGCAAGGTACCCAGGTAGACCCCGATCAGCGCCATATACGCCCCCTGCCCATCAAGGGCGCTGTGTAACAGTGCTGCCAGTACGTTGACCAGACCGGTGTTGGACAGCGCCTGGGACAGCGTCAAGGCCGAGGCGATGATCAGCCACATGCCGAACGGAAAGCGCCGCGACAGTTCACTGCTGCGCACGATTCCAAGGGCCAGCATGACGACCAGCAGAATGGCTACGCCCTTGATCAGCGGCACAATCTCCAGCGCACCGAGCGCCACCACCAGCAGCAGGCCGGCGCTGAGCACGATATCGTGCGCGGTGCTGGTACGACTGCGAATGCCGCTCTGGTCAACGACCAGAAAGTTTTTGTCAACATTGCGCCGCGTTGCGAAGTCAGCGCCGACCGCCAGCATCAGGCTGTCGCCGGCCTGCAGGGTTATCCCACCGAGTTTCCCCGATAAGCGCTTACCGCCACGACGCATACCGACAACAGCGGCGTCGAACAGAGAACGGAATCCGCTCTCCTTGATGGTCCGGCCCTCCACCGTTGCGCCGGGCAGAAGAATTACCTCGGTAAGGTTACCGCGCAGCAGACCCTCCTGTGTCGCAAACAGCCTGAGACCGGCAAAACGCTCCAGGAGACTGACCTGGCTGATGTCGCCGGAGAAGATCAACTTGTCGCCTGCTTCAATCACTTCCTGGGGCGCTACCGGTGAGACAAGGTGCTCATCGCGGACAATCTCCACCAGGAACAGCGCCTCCAGATCTCTCAGCCCATTGTCGGCGATACTGTGCCCCACCAGCGGTGAGTCCTCGCTGACCTCGGCTTCTACCAGGTATTCATTGACGTTGACCTCCTCAGTGGGGTTTTCCGGCAACAGCCGTGAAAAGACGAGGATCACAAGCAGCCCGACCAGCGTCGCGGCGCCACCGACCGGCAGGAAGGCAAAGAAAGACAGCCCCGCTCCCGTTGCATCTTCGTAGAAACTGCTGACGATGAGGTTGGTCGAGGTGCCGATCAGCGTCATTGTGCCGCCAAGAATAGCGGCGAATGACAGCGGCATAAGCAGCCTGGAGGGCAAATGGTGACGACTGGTGCGCACGCTGTTGGCCAGCGTCGCAACCACTGCCGTATTATTGACAAAGGCCGAGAAGATTGCGGTCACAATGCCAAGCCGGAGCAGGCTGCGACGATACCAGGCGTTTACAAGACGGGTGGAAAGCCGCTCCAGCCAGCTGAGTTTTTCGAGTCCCACCGATACCAGCAGCAGGAGAATCAGTGTGACCAGCCCGGTATTGGACGCCTTGCCAAGGAGCTCTTCCGTGCTGACAAGCCCGGCAAGGTAACACACGCTCATCGCCAGCGTGAACAGCCAGGCCGGAGAAACGCTGCTGAAAATAAGCCCGGAGAAAAGGCAGAGGAAAACCCCTGCAATCAGCAACTGCTCCAGCATAGTGCGGGCTACCCGATGAAAGAGCGCAAAGCATACGCGGTGCCCGACCCCGGACTCAAGCCAGACTCGTAATTGCCACTGCAAGGCCGGAGAGCGCACTGGCAACAAGTACGCTGGCGACGCGAACCCCGACCGCTTTGCCGCCTATCATGGCGGCCATTACCGCCTTGGCAAGCGTGTTCGCCGCGGCGGCCGTCACGATACCGAGAGCCGCAACAGATACCGCGACATCCGTCAGGGACAAGCGTGACAGCGACAGGGTTATGGCATCGACATCGGTGATACCCGACGCAGCGGCCAGCGCGAGCAGACCGGCATCACCATATAGATGTCGAAGCGCTTCACTCAGCAACATGACCAGCGCCAGCAGTGCACCGAACGCCAGCGCGGGACCGAGTTCGAAGGGATTCTTCAGGGGCGATGCCACCGCCACGGCCTCACGACGAGTTTCCCGCCAGAACCAGAGGGCCGGCAGATAGACCACCATCGCCATCGCTAGCGCGGGAAGCAGTAGCGGCTGCAGTAGCGCAGGATTCAGCACCGATGCCACCACGAACATGCGCGGGAACATGGTGCCACAGGCGAGCAGAATCGCCGTTGCCAGAAGCTTTGCCGACCCGGGTTCCCGCCGTGCCGCGCGCGCAAACTGCAGAGTGACTGCGGTCGATGATGCGAGACCGCCAAACATGCCGGTAAACAGCGTGCCATGCCGGGGACCGCCAATCTGTACCGCAAAGTAGCCTGCCGAGGAAATCAGGGCGATAAGAACCACCATCCACCAGATGGCGTAGGGATTCAGGGCCTGCCACGGACCGTAACCGCGATCGGGCAACAGCGGCAGCACCACTACTGAGATCAGCAGCAGCTTGAAAACGGCGCGCAGCTCAATCCGCTGCAGGCGATCCAGCCACGCATGCAGGAGCGTCTTGTAGCTGAGGAGCAGCGCAGCCACAACGGCCGCCGCAGCCGCAAGCGCGGGATCGCCAGCCGCCGACAGGCCACCGAGTGCGAACGCCAGTAATGCCGCCGCAACGCTGGTCACGCTGTGATCGCTATCCTCACGACTTTGCAGAACATGCGCTGCGAGCAACACTATCGCCAGCGCGAGAAACGCCAGGCCGAAGACAGCAGCGCCGAAGCGATCGGACAGGAGTCCACAAACGCCGCCCAGGAGACCCATAACACCGAATGTTCGCAGGCCGGCCATCCGGCCGCCTTCCCGGATGTCCCGGTAAGTCCAGCCGCGTTCAGCGCCGAGCAGCAGGCCGATTACCAGGGCAATGGCCAGCCTCATACTCTCTGTTTCAAGAAATTCCATAGCCATCATCATCGCCGCCAGGGGCAGCCTTGTCCACGGAGTTACAGACCGGCACGCTCGTTTACGCTAGAATGCAGCGGCAGCGCAACGAGCCGGTTCAGGTCGTTGAACATAACCCGCACAGCAGATATCAGGAGAGACAGCAGATGATCGGATACGTCACCGTTGGCGTTACAGACATGGACAAAGCCAAGGCATTCTATAGCGGTGTACTCGCCAGCCTCGGTGCGAAGGTCCTGATGGAAATGGACCGCATCGCCTTTATTGGCAAAAGCATGAGCGAGCCAATGCTGTCGATCTGCATACCCTATAACGAAGAGGCGCCCCATCCGGGCAATGGCAATATGCTGGCGATTACTGCCGGGTCAAAGGAAAACGTCGACGCTCTCTACCACAATGCCCTTGAACTGGGAGCCAGTGATGACGGCGCGCCTGGCCAGCGTATTCCCGACGTATTCTACGGTGCCTACGTACGCGACCCGGATGGCAACAAGATCGCGTTTTTCCACTTCGGTTGATCGCCTACCACCGGCGGCAGAGCGACACTGCCTGCGGCCGGTGCCAGCCAATATTGACGGTTCTGCGACCCTTGCGTACCGTATGGTCGGATAACAACGGAGAGCCTTCGTGAGCAGACGCATTCCGAGATCACCCGATAACGACTACAGTCCCGACATCATTGCGGAACGCCAGGCCTTTATCGAGGAACACACGCCAGCCAGACTTCATCATACCCGCCAGTTCTCCTTTGAAGGTGATGCCATGGCCGGCAACATCGAGAACATGTTCGGTGTCGCACAGATCCCCATCGGTCTTGCCGGACCCCTGCTGATCGACGGCGAGCACGCCAGGGGAGAGTTCTACGTACCGATGGCAACCGTCGAGGGAACCATGCTGGCCAGCTATAACCGCGGCATGAAGGTCATTCGGGAAAGTGGCGGCGTCATGACAACCGTGGCCGGCGAAGCCATGCAGCGCGCGCCCTGCTTTGTCTTCCGCAATGCCCGCGACGCAAGGGACTTCGAGCACTGGCTGGCGGACAACTTCCAGCAAATAAAGGCCGTTGCGGAAACCACGACATCGGTCGGCAAGCTGATCGAGATAGAGCACTACAACGCCCATAATTTCATTTATACGCGGTTTGACTACACGACCGGCGACGCGGCAGGCCAGAACATGACCAGTCGCGCCACATTCGTCGCCTGCGAATGGATTCGGGAAAACTATCCCGCGCTGAAGAACTACCTGCTTTCGGGTAACTTTGACACCGAGAAACGCACCTCTGCGGTCAACTCTCTGAAGGGTCGTGGTCGCCGCGTGACGGCGGAGATAACCGTCCCCCGGGACGTACTCGAACGTAATTTGCGTATCACCCCGGAGGCTATGCATTACGGCCAGGGCATTACCACGCTCGCATCATTTCTCAGCCACTCGTCGAATAATGCAGCACACCCGGCTAACGGACTGGCCGCACTGTATCTGGCCACCGGTCAGGACATCGCCAATATCGGCGAGTCCAACCAGTGCACGGTCTACAATCGGGTCACTCGCGAGGGCGACTACTTTTTCTCCATCACGCTGCCGGCACTGATACTCGCGACCTACGGTGGCGGCACCAATCTGCCGACCCAGCGTGAATGCCTGGAAATCATGGATTGTCATGGCAAAGGCAAGGCCTACAAGCTTGCAGAGATTGCCGCAGGACTCGTCGTGGCCGGCGAGCTGTCCCTTGGCGCCGCGACGCGCGTCGACAAAAAAACGCGCCAGAACGAATGGGTAGATGCCCATGAACGGCTGGGACGCAATCGCTGAAGCGGCGGAATCGAGCCTGCCACTGGCGGATTGCAGTTCGAAGCGCTGCACCTGCCGCCTGCGGCAGCATCCGGATCGGCGCAATAACGGAGATTACGCAGACCGTCGTCTCGGCGCCGGGCTGCCCACGGCCATTCGCGGGGCAGAAGATCGGCCCGAAAGACGTCAGCGTGGCGAGCGACGCACATAAATTACGGCAAGAATCCGATAATCACACGCCAGCATGCAGCAAAGGAAGCAGAAAATGAACCAATCAACCCGACATGAAACACGTCGCAGTCCCATCATTGCCGCGGTGCGCCGCGCGCTGTCCCAGTCCTGTATCGCAACGGCAGTACTGGCAGCGCCGATGACTGGCGTTGCCCAGAATACTGAGAGCCCTTACGAACCGGGCTACGTCGTGCCCATGGCATCTGCGTTTGTCCCTGAAGAACGGGTGCTTACCCATCGCGAACAGTCAACGCTGGTGCGTGGCTGGCTGGAGAAGCGCTTCGAGACAATCCTCCCGGAGATCATGCGGCGCGAAGGCATTGACATGTGGATCGTCATCTCGCGCGAATACAATGACGATCCCGTATTCCGCTCGCTGGCGCCTTTTGAAACCTATTCCTCGCGTCGCAGAACCATTCTGGTCTTCCACGATCGAGGCGAGGAAGAGGGTGTCGAGGCCCTGTCTGTGGGTCGCTTTGACTACCAGAACCTGTATACGGTCGTGCCGACGCACAACGAGAAGCAGTTCGAGGGACTGCGAGAACTGGTCGAGGAGCGCAACCCAGACAGGATCGGCATCAACATGTCGGAACGATGGAACCACGCTGACGGACTGACAGCCACGCAGCGCGACGCCCTTTTCGCATCGCTCGAAGATTACAGCGACCGAATTGTCAGCGCTGAAATGCTGGCAGTGGGCTGGCTGGAAAAGCGACTTCCCGAGGAGACCGATGCCTACCGCCACATCATGCGCGTGGCGCACTCCGTCATCGGCCGTGCCTTTTCCAACGAGGTCATTGTTCCCGGCGTGACGACCGCCGATGATGTGCGCTGGTGGATGCGCCAGCAGGTCGCCGAGTACGGCCTGGAAGGCTGGTTCCACCCTTCTGTTGGCATTCAGCGCAAAGGCATTGACGGCAAGTTCAGCGGTGATGCGGTCATCCAGCGCGGGGACATGCTGTGGACCGACTTCGGCATACAGTATCTGGGATTTGCTACGGATACCCAGCATAATGCCTACGTATTGCGGCCCGGCGAAGTTGAGCCACCAAAAGGCCTGCGGGACGGTCTGCGAGCCTCCATGCGCCTGCAGGACATCACCCTGGCAGAATCCCGCGTGGGACGCAGCGGTAACGACGCCCTCGCCGCGTCACTCGCGACAGCAGACGAGGAGAACCTGGACGCCACCATCTACTGGCACTCAATTGGCTACCACGGTCACGCGGCCGGCGTACCCCTCGGCATGACCGACTACCAGGACGGCGTTCCCGTGCGAGGAGAGCTGCCCTTCCGCGCCAACACCTGGCACTCGGTGGAACTGAACGTGACCCACCCAGTCCCCGAGTGGGATAACCAGCCAGTGCGGTTTTCCATGGAAGAAGACGCCGTGCTGACAGATGACGGCTGGGAATGGGTGCTTGGCCGGCAGGAATCGTTCTACCTGATCCGCTGAGTCCCGGGCGTCATTGTGCTGGTGAATCTCATCTTGAACGGGAGTACGCGGTGTGATTCACCCCAGCACTGATACCGGATCGCTCGGCGATCTGACCACACCCTGCCTGCTGCTCGACCTGCAGCGCATGCGCAGAAATATCGAAAGACTCGCGCAGCACCTGGCAGGTCTGAACGGCACCCTGAGGCCGCATGTCAAAACCAGCAAATGTATCGAGGTCACCCGGGAGATCCTCGCCGGGGGCCACGTCAACGGCATCACCGTCTCTACCCTGCAGGAAGCGGAATATTTTTTCGCGCACGGCTGCAGTGACATTCTTTACGCAGTGGGCATTGTTCCCGCTAAGCTGGCGGCAGTTGCCGACCTCACGCGGCGCGGATGCGATATCAAAATCGTTCTCGACAGTCTGGAGATCGCCGCAGCGGTCGCCGCAGATGCCGCGCAACGCCAGGTCACCCATAGGGTAATGATAGAGCTGGACAGCGACGGACACCGCTCGGGTGTCCGCTTTGACGACGACAGCCTGCTCGACATCGCCCGGATCATTGCCGACAGCCCCCACTGCGATCTGGTGGGCGTCATGACCCATGCCGGCGAGTCCTACCACTGCCGGGACGCGCAATCCCTGCTCGCGCTCGCCCACCAGGAGCGCGATACAAGCATTGCCGCTGCGGAACGCATTCGCGCGGCGGGCTTTCCCTGCCCCGTGGTATCAATCGGGTCCACTCCTACCGCGCTGGCCATCGACAACCTCGATGGCGTGACAGAAGTCCGCGCAGGAGTGTACGTGTTCTTCGACCTGGTGATGGCGGGCATAGGCGTGTGCGATCAGTCTGAGATTGCGCTATCAGTGCTGGTCAGCGTGTCGGGCTACCAGAAAGACAGGAATCGGGTGATAACCGATGGTGGGTGGATGGCCCTGTCACGCGACCGCGGCACACAGAGCCAGGCCGTGGATTACGGCTATGGCGCGGTGCTGGATAATGAGTGCCGGGCGATAGAAGACCTCGTTGTTTCAGGCGCCAGTCAGGAGCATGGCATGATCAGCCGGCGCGACAGTACTGCGCCACTCCCCTACCAGCAGCTGCCGCTCGGTGGCCTGCTGCGCATCCTGCCCAACCATGCCTGCGCCACAGCCGCCCAGTTCGATGAATTTGTTGTCGTCGATGACAACAACCATGTTATCGATCGCTGGTCACGCACCCGCGGCTGGTAAGGCCTCGGCCCTGCTTTACTGGCGTTGCCGTTGGAGCGCGGTAACGGGCAATCAATGCACCAGTACCACCCGACATGTCGCGCTGTGCAGCACCTTGTTCGACACGCTGCCGATTATCAGTCCCTTGAGGTTACCGAGGCCGCGGCTGCCGAGAACAATTGCCTCTACCTTCAGATCCTCCGCCGCCGTCACGATCGCCATGGCGGGCGGCGTCCAGAACAGGTGATGCTGGAACTGTATTCCCGATTTCTCCACCGACGCCTCGGCCTCCTCCAGAATCCGGCGTGCATCCGCCTCAACCGCTTGCCTGATCTGCCCGCCTGCCCCGCCCTGAGTCCAGAGCGCAACATGTCCCTCGAGGGGTGGCAACTCGGGAACGTTGAGGAGGTGGATAGTCGGCGACTCTCCAGAGATCAGTTTGCTGGCAAGATCCAGCGCCAGTCGGGAATGATCGGAACCGTCTACAGGAACCAGAATCGTGCTGTACATCGGACCTCTCCTGTTATTGCCGTGGCAGGTTCGCCCGGCGCCGATGTATGGCCGGGCCAATGTTCCCTTTTCCTGAGGATAGCGTAACCGCACTGCACGGCGGCGTCGATAGCGGCGGCCTGGAGGCAAGGTCCAGCGTCAGGACAGGTGACCGCCTTAGAATAGACGAAGCGCTTGTCAGGCATTAACGCTTTCATTAGACTTCGCAGCCGGAATTGCCGGCATAGCTCAGTTCGGTAGAGCAACGCATTCGTAATGCGTGGGTCGGGTGTTCGAATCACCCTGTCGGCACCATATTGCGAGGTACTCCCTCGGGGGCAGAAGAGTCTTCTGTCAACGCTCAAACTTCAACGCTCAAACTTCGTCGACAGCACTACGCTGGTCAACGTACTCTCCACCCCATCCAGTTCACGGACCCGGTCCAGAACGTCGTCCAGATCCTCGGTTGATTCCGCCTCCGCCACCACAATCAGGTCGTAAATACCGCTTACTGCATAGGCACGCAGAATACTGGGCATACGGCGCAATTCCCGGACCAGGCTGCTCGACTGACCGGTAGAGACATTCACCATAATGTGGGCACGCACGCGACGGCGCGCCGCCTCCTCCCCGAGGACCACCGTATAACCGCGGATGATCCCGCGCTGTTCGAGGCGTTCAATACGGTCAGTCACCGTACTGCGGGACACCGCAAGCCGTCGCGACAACTGCGCAATGCTCACCCGGGCGTTCCGCTGCAGATGCTGCAACAGTGCATCATCAAGATCCTTGCCTGGCATAATGCGGGTTTTTCCGGCGTTCTGATAATTTTAAGCATACAAATTAGCAGCTTTGCGTCTGTTTTTCGACGTTGGCCACCGATAGTCTGAGGTCGACCATCGAATCCGGGAGAACGGACATGAAAAACATCATACTGGTAGGCGCAGGAAAAATCGGCGCGGTGATCAGTGAATTCCTCGCCGCTAGCGGTGACTATCGCATCACCGTTGCGGATGTCAGTGCAGACAGGCTGGCGACTCTACCGCCACACGATGCCATCACCATCGTTACTGTCGATGTTACCGATCACGCCGCGCTGAGCGATGCCATGCGGGGCCATTTTGCAGTCATTAACGCGCTGCCCTACCAGCTGACTGCTGCTGTTGCCAGGGCGGCCGCCGATGCCGGCATTCACTACCTCGACCTTACCGAGGACGTGGCTTCGACGCGCATTGTGCGTGAACTGGCGGAATCCGGCGACAGCGCGTTCATCCCTCAGAGCGGTCTCGCGCCGGGCTTCATCACCATGGTCACCTATGATCTGACGCGCAGCTTTGACAGCCTGCAGAATGTGCACATGCGCGTCGGCGCCCTGCCCCGCTATCCGTCGAACGCGCTGAAATACAACATCACCTGGTCCGTAGAAGGCCTGATCAACGAGTACTGCGAGCCCTGCGAGGCCATTGTCGAAGGTGAGTTTGTGAGGGTGCCCCCGCTGGAGGAGCTGGAAACTTTTTCGCTGGATGGCATGGACTACGAAGCCTTCAATACCTCGGGGGGGCTGGGGACCCTGTGCGAGACACTGGCGGGCAGGGTGCGCAACCTCAACTACCGCAGCGTGCGTTATGTCGGACATCGGGACATGATGAAGATGCTGCTCAACGATCTGCGCCTGAAGGACAGGCAGGAGCTGCTGAAGGAATTAATGGAACAGGCCCTGCCGGTGACCCTGCAGGACGTCGTGCTGATCTTTGTCACAGTGAGCGGGACGCGCAGTGGCGTCTTCGAGCAGCAGTCCTATGTCAACAAAGTCTACGGGCGGGAGATCAACGGCCGCCAGCGCAGCGCGATTCAGATCACCACAGCCTCAGGCATCTGCGCGGTGCTGGATCTGCTGGCGGATGGCACGCTGCCGCAGCGCGGTCTCATACGACAGGAAGATATTCCCTTCGATGCATTTATCCGCAACCGCTTTGGCTGTAACTTTGCACAGGAAACGTTCACGGAGATCGCGGCATGACGTATCACGGCAACACCAGCAAAGACCTGCACGCTACGCTTGAGCGACTCGGTGTCAGCACAGACAGACTGCATGACGGTGACCTTGTCGTGACGTCGCCAATCGATGGCAATGAACTTGCGCGGCTGCCCCGCAGCACGGAAGACAGCGTCGAGGCCGCCATTACCAATGCGGTCACCGCATTCGGCCACTGGCGCCAGGTGCCACCGCCACGGCGCGGCGAGCTGGTGAGACTGCTGGGCAACGAACTGCGGGCGCACAAGGAAGACCTTGGCCGCCTGGTCACGCTGGAGTGCGGCAAGATTCTGCAGGAAGGCCTGGGCGAAGTGCAGGAAATGATCGACATTTGCGACTTTGCGGTGGGTCTGTCTCGGCAGCTGTACGGTCTGACGATCGCCTCGGAGCGGCCGGGCCACCGCATGCAGGAACTGTGGCACCCGCTCGGGCCTGTCGGCGTGATCAGTGCCTTCAATTTCCCGGTGGCGGTGTGGTCATGGAATACCGCCCTGGCGCTGGTCTGCGGTGATCCCGTTATCTGGAAGCCCTCGGAGAAAAGCCCATTGACGGCGCTGGCCTGCCAGACGCTGCTGGAGAATGCCTGCGCCGCTCTCGGCGACGCACCGAAGCACCTCGTCCAGGTCCTGATCGGTGAGCGAGCGGTCGGGAATCAGCTGGTGAATGACAGACGTATACCCTTGATCAGCGCCACCGGCAGCACGGCAATGGGGCGTGAGGTTGCGCCGGCGGTTGCTGCGCGCTTTGGCCGCAGTATTCTGGAGCTGGGGGGCAACAACGCCATCGTTGTAGCGCCGTCTGCCGACCTTGATCTGGCTGTGCGCGCCACGGCCTTCGGCGCAGTCGGTACGGCCGGACAGCGCTGCACCAGCACGCGACGGGTATTCCTGCACCAGAGTATTTATCAGCGCGTTGTCGATGCACTGGCGTCGGCTTACGCACGGGTTCGCATCGGCGACCCGAGGGATGCCGACACGCTGGTGGGCCCGCTTATTGACAGCGCCTCATTCGACGCCATGCAGCGCGCCCTGACGGCGGTCAGGGAGGCCGGTGGTGACGTCATCGGTGGCGATCGCATCGAGATTGCCGATTGCGGGGACGCCTGCTACGTCACCCCGGCATTGGCGCTGATGCCCGCCAGTCTGGCCAGTGTGCAGGAGGAAACTTTCGCGCCCATTCTTTACGTCTACGCTTACGCAACGCTGGAGGAAGCGATAAACCGGCAGAACGATGTGCCCCAGGGTCTCTCGGCCGCCATCTTCACCACGGATATCCGTGAAGCCGAGCTGTTCACCTCGGCCGTGGGCGCCGACTGCGGCATCGTCAACGTCAACATCGGCACCAGCGGTGCGGAGGTCGGGGGCGCATTTGGTGGCGAGAAAGCCACGGGCGGCGGGCGCGAGTCCGGCTCCGACGCGTGGAAGGGCTACATGCGCCGTATGACCTCAACGGTGAACTATTCCACGGAACTGCCGCTGGCCCAGGGCATCCGCTTCGATATCTGATGCGCAGGATGATAAACGATCAATACGAGAGACGGCGGGCATGACGCCCTCCGAACGCCTGCATGAGGCTTTCATCGCCTGTGTCAGCGAGGGCCGCCTGCCAGCGCCCTCTCAACTGGACACGACCCTCGGCGATGATGTGCTGCTGGGGCTGTTTCAGGACCAGGCAAGCAGCCGCCTGCTGGATATCGTGTCACGGCGCATGGCGCGCAATCGCGAGAGCTTTTACACGATCGGTAGTGCCGGACACGAAGGCAATGCGGCGGTGGCGGCAGCGCTCCGCGTAGACGATCCGGCCTTTCTGCACTACCGAAGCTGTGCGTTCGCACTCGCGCGGCATCGCCAGCGGCCTGACAGCGACGCCGCGCGCGATGCCCTCCTCGCCTTCACGGCCAGTGCAGAGGACCCTGTCTCCGGTGGCCGCCACAAGGTCATCGGTTCCCGCGCGCACTGGATTCCGCCGCAGACCAGCACCATCGCGTCGCATCTGCCAAAGGCCATGGGCACGGCGCATGCCCTGGGGTTGTATCGCCGCGTGGCGCACCGCGATGTGGGCCTTGCCGCAGACAGCCTGGTTATCTGCAGTTTCGGCGATGCCTCCCTCAACCACTCAACCACTCAGGGGGCGCTCAACACCGCGGCCTGGGCGGCGTTCCAGGGCTCGCCCATACCCTTGCTGCTTGTTTGCGAGGATAATGGCATCGGCATCTCGACGCCGACGCCAATGGGCTGGGTCGAAGCCAGCGTGCGCGCGCGTCCCGGCATCTACTACATCTGCTGCGATGGACGAGACCTGCTGGACACCTACCACGCAACCTGCCTGGCACGCGATCATGTGCGGGTGCAGCGACGTCCCGCCTTCCTGCATTTCCGCACGGTGCGTCTGCTGGGTCACGCCGGCACCGACGCAGAGACAGGCTATCGCAGCGCCGCGCAGATTGCCGAGGACGAGGCGCTGGACCCCCTGCTCATGACCGCGAGCACACTGATTGACCGCGGGCTGATGACGGCGGCAGCTATCGTCGACAGCTACCGGCGCGAGGAGCATCGCATCGAGGCACTGGCGCAGGATGTTGTCACACGGCCAAAGCTGACCAGCAGCGAGGAGGTCATGGCGAGTCTGCTGCCGGTGCCGCGCAGTGCCCCGCTGCCGCCACTGCCGGATGAACAGCATCGCGCTAGCCTGTTCGGCCGCGACGCCCGACAGTTCGACCGACCGCTGAGCCTGTCGCGCCACATCAACCTCGCATTGACGGACCTGATGCTGCAATACACCGATGCCCTCGTTTTTGGCGAAGACGTCGCGAAAAAGGGCGGCGTTTACGGCGTCACCCGCGGACTCCTCGACAAGTTCGGCCCGGCGCGGGTAACCAACACACTGCTCGACGAGCAGAGTATTCTGGGGCTCGCCATCGGCCTCGCTCAGTGTGGCTACCTGCCGATCGCCGAAATCCAGTATCTGGCCTACCTGCACAATGCCGAAGACCAGCTGCGCGGTGAAGCGGCTACACTGTCCTTCTTCTCCAACCGTCAGTTCAGCAACGGCATGGTGGTACGTATCGCCGGGCTCGCCTACCAGAAGGGTTTCGGCGGCCATTTCCACAACGATAACTCTATCGCGGTCCTGCGCGACATTCCCGGTCTTATCGTAGCGACACCCAGCTCCGGACGCGATGCTGCGGGGCTGCTGCGCACCTGCGTCGATCTCGCCCATCGCGAGCAACGGGTTGTCGTCTTTCTTGAACCGATAGCCCTGTACATGACCACCGATCTGTTCAGCGCCGATGACAATCTCTGGGCCGCACCCTACCCGTCGCCCGCCACACAGGAATACATTGCACCGGGCAGCGTACACGTCACCGGCGGCGGCAGCGCACTCGCCATTGTGAGCTACGCCAACGGCTACTACCTGTCGACGCAGGCGGCGCAGACACTCCGCGAGGCGGACGGCATTGATGCCACGTTGATAGACCTGCGATGGCTGCAGCCGCTACCGGAAGCGTCGTTGCTGCAGGCGCTGCGCCACTGCGACTGCGTTCTCATCGTCGACGAGTGCCGCCGTTCTGGATCGGTCAGCGAGGCGCTGATGACTCTGCTGCAGGAATCGCTGCCCCGCGTAAGCGTAGCGAGAATAACCGCGCTGGACAGCTTCATTCCTCTGGGTGACGCCGCCTACACGGTGCTCCCCGATCGCGATGGCATTGTCAGGGCCGCACGGCAACTGCTAAGCGGGGACGCGAACGAGGCGCCGCAGGATGACAGCGCCTGAATGCTATGATGCGAGCCTGCCGCCCGCGTGAGACACGCTGCCGACTACACCACACAAAAAGGAGCGCATCATGGACGTCACTCCCGCACACCTGCGGCTTGCACAGGATCGCCTGCGCGATCATGCCGTTGTCACACCGCTGATAGAAAACAGCGAGCTGAATGCCAGAGTCGGCGGGCGCGTCTTTATCAAGGCCGAAAACCTTCAGCGCACCGGATCCTTCAAATTCCGCGGCGCCTATAATCGCCTGTCTCAGCTCACGGCCGACGAGCGCAGCGTCGGTGTTGTCGCCTGGTCTTCCGGCAACCACGCCCAGGGCGTGGCAGCGGCAGCGCAGATCCTCGGCATTCCCGCCACCATCGTCATGCCGGCCGATGCTCCCGCCATCAAGGCCAGCAACACCCGGCGCTATGGCGCAACCGTCGTCGAATACGATCGCTACCGGGAAAATCGCGAAGACATTGCGCGCAGTATCGCGGCGAAGAGCAGTGCCGCACTAGTGCCCTCCTACGATGATCCGGACATCATTGCCGGGCAGGGCACGGCAGGGCTCGAGATTCTCCAGCAGGGAACAGAGCGAGGCATTGAGCTGGCGCAGCTTCTGGTGTGCTGCAGCGGCGGGGGTCTTGTCAGTGGCATCGCCACGGCTTTCTCGGAGGTATCACCGGACACCGCCATCTACAGCGTGGAGCCGCAGGCGTTCGATGACACCGCGCGATCACTCGCCAGCGGAAAGCGGGAGGCGAATGCGGCAGGAGCGAGGTCGATCTGCGACGCGCTGCAGACGCCGACACCGGGCGAACTGACCTTCAGCATCAACCAACGACTGCTCGCCGGCGGACTCTCGGTATCCGACGCCGAGGTTTACGAGGCCATGCGTTTTGCCTTCCACCACCTGAAGCTGGTGGTGGAGCCAGGGGGCGCCGTCGCGCTCGCAGCACTGCTGCACGGCAGGGTAGACGCGGCGGAGAGGAACACGGGTATCACCATTTCCGGCGGCAACGTCGATCCCGTCCTGTTTGCATCAGTCATAACAGAGTGATGGACGCTCAGGCTGTCGATGCCCCGGCCGCAAAATCCCGTCCGAGATACAGGTAGACAGCCGGCAGAACATACAGCGTGAACAATGTGCCGATGGTCATACCCGACGCGATCACCATGCCCATTGAGAAACGCGCCGCAGCTCCCGGTCCGTCGGCCGTCAGCAGCGGCAGCATTGCCAGCACAAGCGCCGCAGTTGTCATCAGTACCGGGCGCAGGCGCACGGACGCCGCCTCTTCAATCGCCTCACGCTTCGCCATGCCCTCTTCCTGCAGGCGGTTGGCGAACTCCACGATGAGAATGCCGTGCTTGGAGATCACACCGATCAGCGTCACCAGGCCCACCTGCGTGTAGATGTTTAGCGTTGCCCCGTTCACCTGGAACAGTGCCAGTACGTTCAGACACAGCAGTGCACCGGCGATGGACATGGGCACTGTGACGAGCATGATGAGCGGGTCGCGGAAGGACTCGAACTGGGCTGACAGTACCAGGTAGATGATAACCAGAGCGAAGAAAAGTGTGACAACCAGAGCACTGCCCTCGGTCTTGAACTGACGGCTCTGGCCGGAGTAATCGAGACTGTATTCCCGGGTGAGCACCTCGTCGGCGATTCCTTCCAGGGTGGCCAGGGCATCGCCCAGCGGCACGCCCGGCCGGGGCACGCCCTCCAGCGTGACAGAATTCAACTGCTGGAAGCTCTTCAGGGATCGCGGCACAACATCGCCCTCCAGGGTAACCAGCGTGCTCAGAGGAATCAGGTCCCCGCTGCGCGTCCGGGTATAGTAGTCGTACAGATCCTCCGGATTCAGCCGTTGATCGCGGCGTATCTGCGGAATGACCTTGTACGAGCGATCCTGCAGGGAAAAGCGACCGATAAACGCGCCGGACAACAGGGAGCTGACATCATCGCTCAGGGTCTGCATGTCGACGCCGAGGAGCGCGGCCTTCTCGCGATCAATAAGCACACGCTGCCGCGGCTGGTCCAGCTGCAGATTCTGGTCAATAAAAATGAACTTGCCACTATCGCGGGCGCGCTCGAGTACCTCCGAGGCGCTGTCATGAAGCACGGCGTAATCCAGCGTGCTCTTGATGACAAACTCCACCGGCAGTACACCGGGCGATGGCAGCGGCGGCGGGTTGACCGCGGTTACCTGCAGTCCCGCAATACGGTTGGCGGCGGGCTGAATATCCTCATTCAGGACCTCTGTTGCGCTGCGCTCCCGCTGGGCCCATGGCGTGAAAATGAAGCCACCGAAAGCCCCGTTACTCGACCCGGGGCCATCGGTGCTCTGTCCGTTGAAAAGAAAGTTCAACGCTATCTCGGGCGTATCGCGACTGATCTGCCCCAGCGCTGCCGTGTATTTCTCCATATATTCAAGCGTCACAAAGGGGTCGGCATCTGCGAGGTAAAAGATCAGCCCCAGGTCTTCCTCCGGCGCCAGTTCGGCGGGCGATCTGATAAACAGAAAGTAGCAGGAGGCAAGAATGATGGCGCCAAACAGCATGATGCCGGCGCGATCATCCAGCACCCTGTCGAGATCGCGCTGGTACACGCGCCGCAGCGCCTCGAAACGTGCATCGAGCCAGCGCTCAAGCCGGTTCTCGTTCTCCCCGGCCTCCGCTGGCAGCAGTTTCGCGCACATCATCGGTGACAGCGTCAGTGCCACCACGCCGGAAATCAGCACGGCCCCGGCCAGCGTGAAGGCAAACTCCGTGAACAGCGTACCCGTGAGCCCGCCGATAAATCCGATGGGCAGATACACCGCAATCAGCGTGGTGGTCATTGCCACAACCGGCCAAGCCAGCTCGCGCGCGCCCTTCAACGCCGCATCCAGCGGCGTCATCCCGTGCTCCACGTGCCGATGTATGTTCTCCAGCACGATAATTGCATCGTCAACCACAATGCCAATTGCAAGCACGATGGCGAGCAGCGTCAGCAGGTTGATACTGAAGCCCATCAGCAGCATGAGGAACATGCCGCCGATCAACGACAGCGGTACGGCGACAGCAGGGATCAGCACCGATCGCAGCGAGCCGAGGAACAGAAAAATAACGACGATGACAATAACCATCGCCTCGATAATCGTGGCCTGGACATCACTGATCGCATTCTCGATATAGACTGTCGCATCATAATTTATAGATGCCTGCATGCCCTCCGGCAGGCGCGGCCTGATGTCGTTTTCAAACACCTCACGCACGCCGGCAATGACCTCCAGCGCGTTGGCGTCCGTCGCCACATTGATCGGCACGAACACCGCTTCCTGGTTGATGACCATGCTGGATGTATCGTAACCCTCGGTGCCGAGCTCTACATCTGCGATGTCACCGAGTCGCACAATCGCACCGTCTTTTTCACGCAGCACCAGCTCCTGGAACGCCTCGACGGTATTGAGATCGGTCTCGGCCTTGAAGTTGATCTTCACCATTGAGCCTTTGGTGGAGCCAAGCGCAGAGAGTACGTTGTTCTCCAGCAGTGCCGCACGCACATCGCTGGCCGTCACCCCAAGCGCAGTCATCTGTTCCTGATCGAGCCAGATGCGCATGGCAAAGATCGCGGTGGTGTCGGCGCTGGCTCGCTGCACCCCGGGCAGCGTCGACAGTTTGGGTTCCACCTCGCGAATCACGTAGTCTGCGACGCGATTGACCGGCAGCACGTCACTGAAGAACGACAGATACATCGTTCCCACCTGCTCTCCGACTTCGAGGTTCAGCACCGGATCTTCGGAATTCTCCGGCAGTTCGTTGCGCAGTCTGTTGACCTTGGTCACTATCTGGGTGAGCACCTGGTCAGGGTTGGCGCCTGTGCGCACGTGTGCCGTGATGGTGCTGATACCGGGACTGCTGTTAGAGGTCAGATAGTCAATGTCCTCCGCGGTTGCAATCTCACGTTCCAGCGGCGTTGTAATGAAACCTTTGACAAGCTCGGCATCCGCACCGGTGTAGGTGGTGGAGACCGTGATAATGGCGTTCTCTATCAGCGGATACTCGCGCACATTCAGGTCGAACGCCGCACGCAGGCCGAGCAGCAGCAGAAACAGGCTGACCACGCTCGCCAGAACGGGCTTGCGGATGAAAATATCAGTGAACGCCATGTCAGCTGTTATCCGGTGTGGGACGTTCACTCGCGTCAGGCTCGATCGAGTTATCGATCTGCACAGACACGCCAGAGCCCAGCTTCAGCAGCCCGCTGGTGGCTACGGTTTCACCCGCCTGCAGACCCTCGACAACCGCGATCATGTCGCCGCGCCTGTCACCCAGCGTAACAAAGCGCTGCGATACGGTTTGCCTACCCTCGGCGTCTTCCACCACAAACACGGAGTTGCCGTAGGGTCGATAGGAAATCGCGGTTCCCGGCACCACAATCTGCTCCGCCGGCTCACCCAGCGGCAGCGTAAGACGGGCAAACATGCCCGAGCGCAGGGCACCGTCGGCGTTCTCGACGATGCCCTGCAGGGCGAAGTTTCGGGTTTCGGTAGCGACGGTTGGCGCCACCGCGTTGATCGTTGCAGAGTATGCCGTATCGCCGAGAGCAGGCACCAGCAGCTCGATCTGCATGCCGGGCTCAACGCGGCCGCTGTAACGGTCCGGGAGCGTCAGATCCACATACAGTCGATCCAGAGACTGCAGCTCGATAACGGTGTCGCCGGCAACCACGTAATCACCGACATTGTAGCGGCGGATGCCCAGACGGCCATCAAAGGGCGCACGCAGGCGCTTCTGCTCGATGCGCGCCTCCTGCGCGCTGACCTGGGCCAGCGCCTGGTCGAGCTCAGTGGCACGCCGATCGAGTTCAGAACGGGAGATGTTGCGCTCATCGACCAGCGAACGCGCACGCTCGGACTCAAGCCGCGCAAGTTCGGCGGCCGCTTCGAGCGCCTTCAGCTCCGCCCGATCCGGTGCGGTGCGCAACTCCATGATCACATCGCCCGCAGAGACCGACTCGCCGTTATCAAAGACTATCCTCTCGACAATACCCGAAACCTCGGTCGCCAGCGCAGCACCATTAATGGGCGACAAGGTACCCACAGCTGCCACCGTAGACTGCCAGCTGACGCTTTCCGCTGCCGCCGCGCTGATCGTCACGGTATTGCGCGGACGGGCGTCCATGGCCTGATTCATCATTTTGCTGCCATACCACTGCATGGCAAACAGGCCACCGAATACCAGCAGCGTTACCAGCAGGATGGCCCACAAGCGGGGACCGAACAGAAGCTTTTTCATGAGTAATCGGCAACTCGCGATATCGCGTGAATGGAAACGGAGCCTGCGCAGCACCGGGTTGGCAATATGATACGCCGGGGCGGGAAACGAACCAATGTTGAAAAACCGCGCTGACTTTGTACAAGTCTCACCGGCGCAAGACAAAAACCCATCCTTTCCGGTCTTTGCGCAGACTACCTGCAGTATTCAGGTAATGACAGGGCATGAGACGAGGCGTGATAATGACGGAAGGCAAAATGATGTGTAACGCCTGCCATCTGCGGGCATCTCTCTATTCTTATCAGGACATGAACCCCACCGACCACAAGGACGCCCTCTCTTGCAACCGATCCTAAAAAAACTGGTCATCGCCAGCGTCATCGCAGCGGCCATCGCTGGCTACATCATTCTCGACATTGGGCGTTATCTGAGCCTTGACTACCTGCAACAGCAGCTGGGAACAATCCACGCCTACTACGCCGATAACACATTCCTCAGCTGGGCGATGTTTCTGCTAATCTATATCGCCGTGGTCGCCCTCTCCATTCCCGGTGCAACGATCATGACACTGGCGGCCGGCGCCATCTTCGGCTTCACTGCGGGTCTTGTGCTGGTGTCTTTTGCGTCGGCCATCGGTGCAACGCTGGCATTCCTGGTAGCGCGCTTCCTCTTCCGCGATACAGTTCAGCGCCGCTTCGGCGCGCAACTGAAAACCGTCAATGATGGCATAGAGAAGGACGGCGCCTTTTATCTGTTTACCCTGCGCCTCATCCCGGTGTTTCCGTTTTTCCTCATCAACGTGGTGATGGCGTTGACGCCGCTGCGCACCTGGACCTTCTACTGGGTCAGCCAGCTCGGCATGCTGGCCGGCACCGCAGTCTACGTCAATGCCGGCACGCAGGTTGCTCAGCTGGAGAGCACGAGTGACATTCTATCTGCCGATCTGCTGATCGCTTTTGCCCTACTCGGCCTGCTGCCCTGGATTGCACGCGCCATCGTGCGGCCACTGCAGCTCGCTCGCCTTTACCGTGGCTGGAAGAAACCGTCGCATTTTGACCGCAACCTCATCGTGATCGGCGCCGGATCCGGCGGCCTGGTCAGCGCTTATATTGCAGCGACAGTCAAGGCCAGTGTCACGCTGGTGGAGAAAGACCGCATGGGAGGAGACTGCCTGAATACGGGTTGTGTGCCCTCCAAGGCGCTGATCAAAAGCGCCGAAGTGGCAGCGCTGGCGCGGCACAGTCCCCGTTACGGGCTGCATCAGCTGCAGCCAGAGGTGGACTTTGCGGCGACGATGGAGCGCATTCAGGCTGTCATCGCAAAAATAGAGCCGCATGACTCCGTCGAGCGCTACACGGCGCTGGGCGTGGACTGCCGCCAGGGCACCGCGCGCCTGCTTTCACCATGGGAAGTGGAAATCAGCAGTGACCAGGGCGTACAGACGCTCACCAGCCGCAATATTGTGATCGCCTCCGGCGCAGGACCGCTGATCCCGCCGCTTCCCGGGCTGGAGCAGATTGACTACCTGACCACAGAAACCCTATGGACGCTGCGTGAAAGCCCCGGTCGACTGCTCATCCTCGGCGGCGGCCCGATTGGCTGCGAGCTGGCCCAGGCCTTTTCCCGGCTTGGCACTGCCGTGACACAGATCGAAATGCTGCCACGCATTCTGCCGCGCGAGGATGAGGATGCGGCGAACCTGGTGGCACATGCGCTGCGACGCGACGGCGTCAGCCTGCTGCTGGGGCACAAGGCCGTGCGCTTCGCGGTTGAGGATGGCACGAAGGTTCTTTACGCGGAACACGAGGACAGTTCGGTTCGTATTGCATTCGACAGAGTGCTGGTTGCGATAGGTCGCAGGCCCAACACCGAGGGCATGGGCCTTGAGGCGCTGGGCATCGATACCGATACCAACGGCACGCTCAGGCTGAACGAATACCTGCAGACGCGCCTGCCGAACATCTATGCGGTTGGCGACGTCGCCGGCCCCTTCCAGTTCACGCATACCGCCGCACATCAGGCCTGGTACGCCGCGGTCAACGCCCTGTTCGGGCGACTGAAAAAGTTCAAGGTCGACTATTCTGTGATCCCATGGGCAACCTTTACCAGTCCGGAAATCGCGAGGGTGGGCCTGAATGAACAGGACGCTAACGCGCGCGACGTGGCGCATGAAGTGACCGTTTATGGAATCGACGACCTGGATCGCGCCATCGCCGACGGCAACGCCGAGGGCTTCGTGAAAGTGCTGACGGCCCCGGGTTCCGACAGGATTCTCGGCGTTACCATTGTCGGCAGCCACGCCGGCGACCTGCTTGCCGAGTACGTACTGGCAATGAAACACGGGCTCGGGCTGAACAAGATACTCGGCACGATACACATCTACCCCACCATGGCCGAGGCGAACAAGTTCGCCGCCGGCGAATGGAAAAAGGCCCATGCGCCCCAGGCGCTGCTCAGGCTGGTGGAGCGCTTCCATCGCTGGCAGCGCTAGAGCACACGCCTTCCGCGTCGCTCACTCGTCCCGGCCTCGGATGTCACACCGGCGTCAGCGCCTCCAGCGGGTCATCGGCGCGGCAATCGAGGCGCCTGTGCACCGGTGGCAAGGGATACTTCAGTCCGGTGGCGCAGTTCCAGAGCACTACGCTGTCGCTATCGCTGATCAGGTTCTCCTGCAGTGCGCGGGCACAGGCCGCGGCCGTGGCCGCCCCCTCCGGGCATAATAACAGGCCCTCTTCCCGCGCGATGCGATCGCGGGTTGCCATAATGATGTCGTCGTCAAGCGCCATACAGAATCCGCCGGATTCACGCACCGCGCGAATGATGAGAAAGTCGCCGACGGCGACGGGCACGCGAATCCCGGCAGCGACCGTGTGCGCGTCCTGCCATACCGGTGCGTGCTCATCGCCCGCCTCCCAGGCTTTGACAATCGGCGCGCAGCCGCTGGCCTGCACCGCCACCATGCGCGGCATTGGTCCGTCGATCCAGCCCATGGCCTTGAGCTCGGCGAAGGCCTTCCACATGCCGATGAGACCCGTGCCACCTCCGGTGGGATAGAAAATCACATCTGGCAGCTTCCAGCCCAACTGCTCGGCGAGCTCGTAACCCATGGTCTTTTTGCCTTCGATGCGATACGGCTCTTTCAGCGTGGACACATCAAACCAGTGAAAGCGCGCTTTCCCCTCGCCCACCAGGCGACCGCAGTCGTTGATCAGTCCATTGACCATCCAGGTCTCGCCGCCCTGCGCCTGTATCTCGCGGATATTGATATCGGGCGTGTCGTCCGGACACAGAACTGTTGAGCGCAGACCGGCCCGGGACGCATAAGCGGCCATAGCGGCACCGGCGTTGCCATTGGTTGGAATCGCCAGGTGCTGCAGCCCGAGCTCCTTCGCCATGGACACCGCCAGGCAAAGACCCCGGGCCTTGAACGACCCCGTGGGCAGGCGTCCCTCGTCCTTGACCAGCACCCTGTCCGGGCGCGCCCCCAGTCCCGCAGCAGACCGTCGCAGGGGCAGCAGCGGCGTCATGACCTCGCCGAGCGATATCCGGTTTTCTTCATGGCGCACGGGCAGGAAGGGTGAATACCGCCATAAACCCGGCGCGGTCGACGCAGCTATGCTCTCGCGCGAGACGACTTTCGCCAGTGTATCGAGATCGTAGCGCACGAGCAGTGGGCGCCCGGCTTCTGAAAGGCCATGGATCTCACCGGCAGCATAGCGCTTTCCGGTGAGTGAGCATTCAAGATGTGTAACGTAAGACTCCAGCATAAGCGTCCTTTCCGGGTTCGTCGGTGGTCGGCAGATGCTGGATGATACAGGAAGCTAGCAGACCATTAGCGATCGGTCTCTTCCTCGACTTCATCTGCGGCGTCCTGCATCTTGTCACCGGCCTCTTCCAGTGTCTCGTCAAGGTTCTCACCGGCTTCCTCTGCGGGACCCTGCTCCTCACAGGCAACGAGGGCCAGGGAGCCCACAGCAAACACCAGACCGAACAGCATCGCGCGCAGCGTGGATACCGCTTCATTCCTACTAGGTAATTTCATGGTTGCCGTTCTCCTTTTTTTTCGTTGAGTCATTCACTACCTGAGATTATGGGCAGGCCCGTCTCTTGCCACACCCGCCTGCGGTATTGACTGTGCGAGGGATACGTTTCAATGTAAAGCCATCGATCGCGAAAAAATGCAAGGAGAATCACATGATTGGCTGGGCATTGACGTTTCTGATCGTGGCAATCATCGCCGGTGCACTGGGGCTTAGCGGTGTAGCCGGTGTGGCGACGAACATCGCCTGGATACTTTTTGTGGTGGGGCTCGTTCTGGCGATAATCTTCGCCATTCGTGGGCGCTGACCCCAGAGGTCACTCCACCAGCGCCCCACGTGCGCTAGCGAAACACTTTATCCAGCAGAAAGGCATCATCGAAGTGGCGCCTGCCAATGAACGCGGTGGCGCGCCGGCCGCGCTCACGCATAGCGCCGGGGGAACGCACACCGGTGGGCCAGAGAAACCAGCGTTCAGCGCGCTGAGTTCCATCGATGAGCCCGTCTTCACGGAACAGGCTGCGGGATCCGCCCCCGGCGACGGGTGTCTGGTATAAGGCCTCTCTGTCGGCAAACCGATATTGCGTCATTCCGACATCGGGCTCGGCGTGGGTCACGCCCTCCAGATAATGGGCGCCGGCACTCAGATGCAGGTGGACCCGGGTGCCGACTGCCGGCTCTTCCAGGGTAAGCGGCACCAGCGGTGGCTCTGGCAGCTGCAGTGCCGCGGAGCGCAATGCCACATCGCCAACGGGAAACAGCAGATGATAGCAGCCGCAGGCATGCACACTGTCGTAGACCAGCGGCACACCGGCATCATCCACGGTGACACGCCAGATGACACCATCAAGTCGGCCCGCGAGCATATCGAGTGGTCCGCTGGCGGGCCGCTCATCAAACCAGGCCAGATAGTTCAGCTGCAGCCGTGGTGAGCCCCGAAAACGGGTGATACTGGTATAGCGGTAGACTACCGGCACGCCTGTATCGACCCCTGGCCCGTCGTCACCGTCCCGCCAGAGCGGCTTACCGGGTATATCGGCCGCGCTGGTGGTATCGATTTCCCAGACGGGGGCGTGACGACGAAACAGTGCGTCCAGTTGCGCAGCCTCGGGACGTGGAATGCCCAGAGCGTCACGTGGGACCGGGACATGTTCCCCTGTGTCCGCCAGCATTGCAGGGCCGTAGCGTCGCCGCTCTCCTCCAACGGGCGTTTCCTGAGCGGACCCTGCATAGGTCTTTCGAACCTCCTCATGCCATTGCGCCACTCCAGCCCTGACGCCGAGAGACGTCAGGGGATACAGGCCGCCGATACGCTGCACAAGGCTGTATTCGTCGTCAGGAACGATGAGCTCTTTCAGCCGCTCAATGCGTGCCACATCACTGCGATCCTGCGCCACAAGTACAGCGCGACATTCATCGAGTGTGGCTTCGGTTTCTGCACCAGTGGTCAGGCCTGACCGGCGGGCCGTCTCCGCCGCGAGCAGTAAAATCTCGCGCTTCCCGGTCCCGTCCAGCTGCGCCAGCTCAGACCGTCTGGCCGCGGCGTCTGCCGCCGCGAGATGTTCCAGCCACACGTTGACCGCAGTATCGTCGGCGAGATCGTTATGGAAGCTGGCCAGCGTTCGCGTTGTGCGCAGATAGGGAAATCCAGCGATGCGGTGGGGAAAGGATCGCGCTACACCCGCTGCCTTGACGCGATCTTCCACGGACTCGAACAGGCGGGCGCATATCCCGGCGGGCCCGGCAGTCGGTCCCGATAACGGTTGCCGTGCGGTGCCCGCGCAGGCCGACAGCAGTACCAGCAAAGAGCAGGCTTGCATGAGCGGTCGACAGCGCCACAGCTGCGATAGAATGCCTTCACGGCCAGACCACCTGGCGGATACCGTCCCGGGCAAGATCAATGTCTCCAGCATAGTGCCCTGCTATCTCCCTGCGAAAATCGGCATCGTTACCCTTTCTGCGTTGCAGGTACTACCTAAGGCCCGATTACCCAATTGTCGCCGAACAGGAGCTGCAGAAAAAGGTCAGCGGCAGGCAGCAGGCGGTTGCCCGTCTGTGATTTAGGGTCCTCCCGGACGCGGAAGGGTAACCGCCATGTCGCTCATTTCAATACGTCGATGCATAGATGCCTGGGTACCTTCATTGGTACGCTATGTTGGGTGGCAATAATTGCGGAAACGGCATGGGCATGAATCTCATTCACTTAGCGGCAGAACGATCATGTGCCTGATTCTTTTCGCGCACCGAATACACCCCGTATATTCCCTCGTGGTCGCGGCCAATCGCGACGAGTTTCACGCCCGTCCCACGGCGAGCTCGCACTTCTGGCAGGAGCCGGATGACATTCTGGCAGGACGAGACCTCGAGGCAGGCGGAACCTGGATGGGTCTTGGCAGACGCGGGCAGTTTGCCGCCGTTACCAACGTCAGCGGGGCACACGAGGACGGCCAGTGGCTATCGCGCGGCGATCTGGTTCAGCAGTTCCTCGCGCAGGACAATGCTGCCGTCACTTTCGCCGCAGGCATTCAGGAGAAAAATTACCGGGGCTTCAACCTGCTGCTCTGGGATGGCAACTCATTAATCTATACGTCGAACCGCGGTGGCGCCGCGGAGACGCTCGCTCCAGGCATTTATGGACTGGCCAATGACAGCCTCGGTGAAAACCGCTTCAAGGTGCAGCGCGGCACAGAAGCGCTTGCAGCGGCAACGACCAGCGCGACGGATGACGATGCTCTGGTCGGTGCCCTGTTTGCCCTTCTGTCGGACAGGACAACCCCGACCACACCGGAACGCCGACGGGTGCCGGACATGTCCGCTGACATGCAGCGGGCGCTAGGTGCCTGTTTCATCGTCGGCCAGGCTTACGGTACGCGGGCTTCGACCCTCGCTTTCCTCACTGCCAGCGAGGGCTCGATGATCGAACAGGTCTATACGCCGGCAGGCATTCCTGCAGGCACAAGCCACCACCGGATGGCCTTTACGCCAGACTCTGACGGCTCAACGCAGCGGTCATTCACGGACTGCTGCGAGTCGCGCCGTGCGGGAGTGCATTCGGATCATGTCCCTCGATGAATTCAACCGCATCACGCAGACCGGCCTCAGTGAGAGACTGCGCATCGTGATCATCCAGCGGGCGCAGCAGGCGTTCCCGAATCAGGGCTTCATGTAGCTCCTGCTGCCGTCGCTCGTCGCGCAGCGACTTCAGCAGCGAACTGGCCATGAACACCATCAGTATCATGAAGAGAAATGCCGCCAGAATCGAAATCGTCTGAAGCGCACCCAGTCCGCCACTCAGCAGCAGCACGCCGGCCACCATGGCCTGCACAAGTCCCCAGGTCAGGCGAAGGCTCCGGCTGGGCTCAAGTACTCCTTTGCCGGCAAACATGCCAAGCACGAACGTGGCGGAGTTGGCCGAGGTCACGATAAAGAGAATAATCAACGCCAGCGTCAGCGGCGCCACCCAGCCACTGAATGGCAGCAGGTCCAGCATGGCAAAGAGCCCGGCGCTCATTTCCTCGGCGACGCGGGCGCTCAGACCGGCCGATTCAAACATTTCAAAGTACAGGGCCGAGCCGCCGAAAGTGGCAAACCAGAGCGCGCTCAAAAGCACCGGCATGCCGATCACCCCGACAATGAACTCGCGCACGGTGCGACCCCGGGAAATCCGTGCGATGAAACTGCCAACGAACGGCGCCCAGGACAGTCCTTAGGCCCCCGTCGACACGCCCACCCAGCGTCGAGCGGAAGGTCTCGCTGATCAGGCCGGGTCGCTGCTGCCGGAAACGCACATAGGCGATCGCCAGACCGACCACGCAGAAGTTTGCCCACTGATGAAAACCCCAGTGGAACAGGGAGTAACGCATCGCGAGCCCGGCAGATGCGGGGGAACTGGGCTCTGCGGCGCGCAGCGGAGGGGCAGCGTAGTGCGTCATCGGCTCAGCGACACCCCAGAAGACAAGTCCGACCCCCATGCCCGCCGAGAAAATCATGCCCAGCCAGGAGCGGTAGGAAAATTCCGGCGCCTCGCCATCAGCGCCCAGGCGGATGTGCCCGGAATCACTCAGGGCGATTCCCACGCTGAACAGAAGAAAGCCCGTGGTGACAAACAGGTACAGCCAGCCGAAATGGGAGGTGGTGAAATGCAGCGCAGCCGCCGCCGCGCCGGCAAACTGTGCCGGCATCACCAGGGCGAAACCGATGAACAGCACCAGCAGCGCCAGTGACATGCCAAACACCCAGCCCGGTCGAACGTCCCGCACGCCTTGTCTCTCCTGTCGCCCGTTAATGTCACAGCGCACCGCAGCACGGCGGAGGGGCAGTGTAACAAACGAGAATCGCCGCCTGCGGTTGCGCCTCTGGCGCTGCTGGCGATGGCCAGACACTGTCTGTATCCTGAAACGTCCTGTGTCTGGTTTCCCGTCCCCATGGCTCTGATCGATCAATCGTTATTGCTGTTGCGCTGCGGGCCTGTCTTCACGCCACACCGCGGAAAGGCATGATGCTGACCGAACCGAACCTCGTTCTCCTGTTCGGCGGCCTGATGCTGCTGGCGGGCATTCTTGCAAAGTCGGTGTCCGACCGGCTTGGCTTTCCACTGCTTCTGCTGTTTCTTCTCGTCGGTATGTTCGCCGGCGAGGATGGCGTCGGCGGCATTGAATTCGACAGCTTTGAAACAGCGTTCCTGGGCAGTAATCTCGCGCTTGCCATCATCCTCCTCGATGGTGGTCTGCGCACCCAGATGGATACGTTTCGAACGGCCCTCGCGCCGGCGGGCGTGCTGGCGACCGTTGGTGTCGTGCTTACCGCTGCCTGTGTCGGTGTCGCAGCGACGGCTCTCCTAGGCGTCGACTGGCGTTTGGGTCTGCTGCTGGGCGCCATTGTCGGCTCCACCGACGCCGCAGCTGTTTTCAATCTTCTGCGCCAGAGCGGGATTGCCCTTAACGAGCGTGTACGCGCAACCCTCGAAATCGAGTCCGGGGCCAACGACCCCATGGCAATCTTCCTGGTGCTTCTCAGCCTGCAGTTCATTCTCGCCGCTGACAGCATGGCGGAGCCGCTGGCGATCGCCGGCCTTTTTCTGACCCAGTTCGGCATTGGCGCGGCGGCGGGCATTGTTGGCGGTGCTGCGCTGGCGCGCCTGATCAGCCGCATGCGAATGGCCGAGGGGCTCTACGCGCTGCTGGTTGCCTCCGGCGCGATTGCCATATTCGCCAGCGTCAACCACGTGGGCGGCTCGGGCTTTCTTGCGGTCTACCTCACCGGCATCATTGTCGGCAACAGTCGCGGACGCGCGTCCGAGCATGTCAAGCTGGCGATGGACGGCCTGGCCTGGCTGGCTCAGGCGGGGTTGTTCCTGGTTCTGGGGCTGCTGGTCAAGCCGTCAAACCTGCTGGATTCTCTTGTGGTGGCCCTGCTGCTGGCCGGTGTTCTGATGTTTCTCGCCAGACCGCTGGCCGTATTTCTATGCCTGCTGCCATTCCGCTTCCCGCTGCGGGAAATCAGCTATATTTCCTGGGTGGGGCTGCGCGGCGCCGTACCGATTGTACTCGCGATCTTTCCTGTCATGGCGGGGATTCCTGAGTCGCAGCTGCTATTCAATGTCACGTTTGTGGTGGTGCTCGCCTCACTGGTGATACAGGGTTCGTCGATACCGCGTGTTGCGCAGTGGCTCAAAGTCCTTATCCCCTACCGAACGCGCCCGATCGACTCGCACGAGCTGTGGATCGGCAACGATACCACCGTCGAGCTCCTGGCTTTCAAAGTAGAACCGGGTGCCGCTGCCACAGGCGCGCAGCCCGCAAGGCTCGAGCGTCTCGATGTTCCCGGCCTGCAGCTGGTGCAGGTGGTACGTGATGGTCGTCGCCTGCCGCTCGCCGACTCGCTGTTTTTCCAGGAGAACGACGTGCTGTGGCTCCTGGCGGAGCCTGGACACACAGAGACGCTGGCCAGTTTCTTCTCGCGTCGCGAGCGCAGCGGCGAGCTGGCCAGCAGTAGCTTTTTCGGTGAGTTCATGCTCAACGGCGATTCGCCGGCCGCTGACCTCGCCGTATCCTATGGCCTGGCGCTATCTCCAAGTCAGCGAGAAGCTTCCGTGGGAGAGCTGATTACCCGCGAAAAAGGCCGGCGCTGTGTCGTGGGCGATCGCATTGCCCTGGGTCCGGTCAGCCTGACGGTAAACAGCATGGACGGCAGCCGCATTACCAGTGTCGGCCTCAAACTATGACGTATAAAAGGGACCTCCGATGAACGCCTTATTTCATACAACATCCGCCCGATGGGTGCTCATCTGCCTCTGGCTGGTTTTTGCTGCGAGTGGCACTGTCGCCGCGGACCCCTCGTCCTACGCCGTCACCGAAGGCGATTTCACCATCCCCGACTTCGCCTACCAGGACGGCAGCCGAGAGGCACTGACACAGCATTTCTATACCCTGGGCACGCCCCGTCGGGACAGTAACGGACAAGTGACGAACGCCGTGCTGATCATGCACGGCACCACGGGCAGTGGCGCCGGCTTTCTGAGTGAGCGCTACGCCGGCGTGCTGTTTGGCGAGGGGCAGATCCTCGATGCGGCGGACTATTTCATCATACTGCCGGACGCCATCGGCCACGGCCAGTCCAGTCGGCCCAGCGCCGGCGCCGCCGCAGACTTCCCGCGCTACACCTACGATGACATGGTTCTGGCCCAGCACCGGCTGCTGACGGAGCACCTCGACGTGGATCACCTGCGCCTGGTGACCGGCACCTCCATGGGCGGCATGATGAGCTGGGTGTGGGGCTATACATTCCCCGAGTTCATGGACGCCCTGATGCCGATGGCCAGTCTGCCGGTGGAGATCGCGGGACGCAATCGCATGCTGCGCAAGATGATGATCGACGCAGTACAGAATGATCCGGACTACCAGCGCGGCTTTTACACCACACAGCCGCCGGGTCTGCAGGAAGCGATGTATCCGCTTATCTTCATGGTGTCGAGTCCGCTGCAGTACCAGAACCAGGCGCCCACCCGGGAAGCCGCCGAAAACAGGCTGGACGAGCTGGTAGAGCGCTATGCGTCGCGCCTTGACGCCAATGACCTGGTCTGGGCGTTTGATGCCTCGCGCTTTTATAATCCCGCACCTCACCTGGAGAAGATCACAGCACCCCTGCTCGCCATCAATTCTGCCGATGATCAGGTGAACCCGCCGGAGCTGGGCCTCCTGGAATTGCACACTGATCGCGTGCCTCGGGGAGAGGCGGTCACGCTGGCCATATCACCACTGACTCGAGGACACGGTACCCACTCCCTCCCCAGTCTATGGGGGCCCTATCTGGCGCGGCTGCTGACCGCGACCGAAGCGAAGACATCGCCAACCGCTGCCAGCAACCTCAAGACGCCCGGCGCCGGCGCCTGGCAGAAGCGCGCGCCCGATAGCTATACGGCGCGCTTCGAGACCACAGAAGGCCTGTTCCGCATCAGCGTAAAACGCGAGGACGCACCGCGCGGTGCCGATAGGTTTTATCAGCTGGTCAGCAATGGCTTTTACGACGGCGTCCACATCAACCGGGTTGTTGAAGGCTTCATCGCGCAGTTCGGACTGCATGGCGTGCCTGAGATCAACGCCCTGTGGAAGCGCGACAGCATCACCGACGACCCGGTCAGGCGCAGCAATCTCCGTGGCACGGTTGCTTTTGCGATGACCGGTGAGAATACGCGAACGACGCAGGTCTACATCAACACCGCAGACAATACGCGCCTCGACAGCGATGGCTTCTCCCCCATTGGCGAGGTCGTCGAGGGCATGGACGTCGTCGATCGTCTGTACGGACTCTACGGCGAAAATGCCGGAGGCGGACTGCGCGGCGGCCGGCAGGGGCCGCTGGAAGCTGGCGGCAGCGATTTCATTAACCGGCACTATCCGCTGCTCGATTTCATCCGGTACGCCCGCGTGGAGTAGTCCTGCTGGCGTACCGGCAGTCTGGCGCTGCGGTCATTACCCTGGGCATCCAGCAGGAGAGCACCTCGAGAAAACGCAGCGTCAAGCCTTTTTTAACGGCCCAGGGTTGGTATCGTATGGCGCTTGACGCAAAGCAGGATCCGCCCACGTGAAAACAGTTGCCTTACGACATCATCTTGCCGCCATGCTTTCCGTTGCGGCGCTCACCACAGCCCAGGTGTCGGCTGCCGCCAGTGACTTTTCCGCCTGCCTGACATCACTACAGACTCAGGCACGTGACGCCGGCGTCAGCGAAACGATTCTGAGAGAGGTCGTGCCTGGGCTTGAGCAACAGAAACGGGTGATCAGTCTCGATCGCAGTCAGCCCGAATTCCTGCAGACCTTTGCCGAATACCTTGCGCTGCGTGTAACTCCCGAGCGCGTGGAGCGTGGACGCGCACTACTGGCAGAGCACCAGTCCTTTCTTCTCGAACTGCAGCAGCAGTACGGCGTTCCGCCGCAGTATCTGGTCGCTTTCTGGGGCCTGGAAACGAACTACGGCGGCTACCTTGGCCGCATGCCGACCCTCGACTCACTGGCCACCCTCGCCTGTGATGCGCGGCGCAGTGACTTTTTCTCCAATGAGTTTATTGCGGCCCTGCAGCTGATGCAGCGTGAATCACTGCAGCCGGCTGACATGCAGGGATCCTGGGCCGGCGCCGTGGGCCATACCCAGTTCATGCCATCCTCGTATTTGCGCTACGCCGTTGACGGCGATGGCGACGGTCGGGTCAATCTGTGGCGTAGCAGGCAGGATGCGCTGGCGTCAGGCGCCAACTACCTGCAGTCCCTGGGCTGGGAACGCGGGCTGCGCTGGGGCCGCGAGGTACGCCTGCCCGACGACTTCCCCTTCCAGCTGGCCGGCCACCGCGACCAGCGCCGCCCCCTGAGTGAATGGGCCGGGCACGGCATTGAGCGCAGCGGTGGCGGCAGACTGCCCGACGTTGAAGTCGATGCGGCGCTACTGGTGCCGGCAGGCCACCTCGGCCCCGCTTTCCTGATCTACCGCAATTTCGATGTCATCATGCGCTGGAACCGCTCCGAGCTGTACGCCATTGCCGTCGGCCACCTCGCAGACCGCATTGCAGGCGGGGGCAGGCTGCGGGATGGCACGCTCACCCAGGAACCCCTGCGCAAGGCCGATATCGAACTCGCGCAGAAAACCCTGAATGCGCTGGGCTACGATGCCGGCCCCGTCGACGGTGTGCTCGGCTCCGCGACCCGCAGCGCCCTGCGAGCATTCCAGCTTGCCAACAACATGACCGCAGACGGCTACCCGAATCCATCAACACTGGAGGTCATAGCCAGCCATGACGATCACTAATCCATTCCAGCGCATTCCCGAGCGTTTCAGAACTACCGCTTATGCGTTGACGGCCCTGCTGGCAGTGCTCCTTCTCTGGCTATGGATTGGCGCGGAGCGCGATCGTTTTGGAGACCTGCCGGATTTTGCCGCCATGGAGGAAGACGTGGCGACGATGAAAGCCGCGTTCTACGCCTACCTGACGCCGATGGTCATTCACCATAATGACTCTATCCGCGACCAGCGCGCACGCTTAAAAGACGTGCAGCAGAAAATCAGCTCGGAAACCCCGCTTTCGGGCGCCGACCGGCGCTGGCTGAACACGCTGGCCGAGCAGTATGAGCTCGAGTCCGACCAGGAGATGATGCCGCAAACGCTTGTGCAGACGCTGCTCCTGCGGGTCGATACCGTGCCGCTGGAGCTGGCACTTGTGCAGGCAGCCAAGGAATCAGGCTGGGGACGATCGCGCTTCGCCGTGGAGGCCAACAACCTGTTCGGTCAGTGGTGCTACGTCGAGGGATGCGGGATGGTACCGTCGAACCGCGCGGCCGGCGCAAACCACGAGATTGAGGTGTTCAGCAGTGTTTCTGAAGCGATGCGACGCTACATGAACAACCTGAACACACATGAGAGTTACAGAGACTTCCGGCGGCTGCGCCAGCAGCTGCGCGAGAGCGGGAAACCGCTGACAGGCATGGCGCTGGTCAGCGGGCTGACACTGTATTCGGAGCGCCGGGAGGCTTATGTCGAGGATATCCGTGGCATGCTGCAGCAATATCGTCGTATTCAGGCGCAGGCCAGCACTCAGGCACAAACAGCGGAAACGGCATCGTGACACGCCCCCTGCCGATCCTGTTCGCCTGCATCCTGGCAATGCAGGCAGCAGCGGACCACGGTGTGATCCTGATGTATCACCATGTCGATGAGCGCACCCCCGCAAGCACCAGCGTTACCCCGGCGCAATTCAGGCGGCACCTGGACTTCATCCGGGACACAGATTTTACCGTGGTGCCCCTCGCGGCGCTGCTGGATGGCGTCTATGGCAGTGGCGACCTGCCAGAGAATGCAGTCGCCATCACCTTTGACGACGCCTACGAGTCCGTTTACCGCGAGGCCTTCCCGGAACTGCGATCCCGCAACATGCCGTTCACGGTTTTTGTTGCCACGGCAGCGGTAGATCAGGCGCAGCCATACAGCCTCAGCTGGGAACAGATGCGCGATCTCGCCGATTCCGGACTGGCCGCTTTCGGTGCGCACTCGGTGACGCATGCCCATCTGCTGCAGGGCAGTGAGCATGGCGTCTCGCAGGCCTGGATGACCCGGGTCGAATCGGAGGTCGATGACAGCATTGCGCGGCTCGAAGCCGAGCTGCCGGGCACGTCAATCGCGTCGTTTGCCTACCCCTTCGGCGAATACTCAGCGTCGCTTGCGGCCATTCTCGCATCCCGCAGCCTGTACGGACTGGCGCAGCAGTCCGGTGCCGTAGGCCGAACCACACCGCCGACTGAAATACCCCGATTCCCCATGGCTACCGGCTACGACAGCACGACGCGTCTGGCAACCGCACTCAACGCCCGCCCGCTGCCGGTGTCGCGCGTTGACGCCGGCGACAGGCTGATCGCCCAAAACGAGACGTTGCCGACGAATCTGCGCTTTGAGCTGTCAAGCGAGGGGCCCTACCGGCGCGACGCCCTCGCCTGCTACAGCAGCAGCGGTGATCCCCTCTCGGTCAGCGTGCACGACAGGACGGTCAGCGTCGCCCTGCCAGACATGCGTCCCGGTCGCAACAAGATTAACTGCACGGCGCCGTCGACAGAAAAAAGCGGCGAGTTTTTCTGGTACTCAAGCCAGTGGGTGCTCGCCGACGACGAGGGTGCCTGGCTGAACCACTGAGCCCTATGCGCACCTATCAGGGAAGTTCGCAGGACACCCCAAATTGACGGCATGCCGCAATAACCGTATTACGCAGGAGACAGGCAATCGTCATCGGGCCGACACCACCCGGCACCGGCGTAATCGCCGCGGCCACCTGGCAAACCTCGTCAAACGCGACATCACCCACCAGACGTGACTTTCCATCCTCTGTAGCGAGCCGATTGATGCCAACGTCCATAACGACGGCACCCGGCGCCACCCAGTCCCCGCGGACCATTTCGGGACGCCCCACCGCAGCGACCACGATATCCGCCCGACGGCAGACAGCGGGCAGATCGCGGGTGCGGGAGTGTGCAATAGTGACGGTGCAGCTCTCCTGCAGCAGGAGCTGTGCCATGGGCTTGCCGACAATATTGCTGCGGCCGATCACCAGAGCGTTCTGCCCCGACAAATCACCATGAAAGTGCTCCCTCAGCATAAACAGGCAGCCCAGCGGCGTACAGGGCACGAGCGCACCGGGCGTGCCATTGGCAAGCTCACCAGCATTCAGAGGATGGAATCCGTCCACATCTTTCTGGGGTGAGATCGTCTCAATGACCCGCTGCTCATCGATATGCGCGGGCATGGGCAGCTGTGCGAGGATTCCATGAATCTCGGGATCGTGATTCAGCCTGTCGATCAGCTCCAGGACCTCAGCTTCCGACACCGAGGCATCCAGCCGGTATTCACGGCTGAGCATGCCGGCCTCAATTGTCTGGCGTCCCTTGTTGCGGACGTAGATTTCGCTCGCCGGATCCTGGCCGACCAGCACCACCGCCAGGCCGGGCTGCAGGCCGTGAACCCGAAGCAGACGCGCGACCTCGGTAGACACTGTCTTGCGGAGCCTGGTGGCGGCTGCCTTGCCATCAATAACGTGTGCTGTTGCCTGCATAGCTGCGAGGTTTCCTGTTCTGAACCAAGAATGTTGACCATCCGTGAAAGTGGGACCGATACGGCGCCGAGGGTAGGGTTTCTCCGCGGTATAGGCAAGGCATCACTGACACGCATTGCCGGGATTTTCGTCGTCCAGCGCCCTCTGTAATCGGTTCAGAAAGGCGTGTTCGACCCGTCCTGCGAGCAATGCCGTGGCGATCGACCCATGGGCCGGCGACAACTCCATGAGTGATGCATTCTTTCGGGCCAGATGGTCCCCCTGCTCCCGTGGCTTGCCAAGCAACGCACACAGTGCTTGCCAGTCGACCCTGGCCAGATGCAGGCCCGCGACCAGGGTCGATGCCGCTCGCGTACGAATCTGCGCAATTCCCAGGAGCTTGCGCATCGCGCGCTCTTTGCTGCCAAGCTCGCCGTGACCCATCGCCGCGTAGCAAGCCCAGTCGATACCCTGTGACTCTGCCGCCTGCCGCGATGTGCGTATCGTCTCCCGATCGGGCAGACTGCTGTCAACGCCCAGCTGCGCGAGCATTTCCTGCCAGAGTCCTCCAAACCAGCCATAAGCCGCAATCGGCTCCATCACGCCCAGAGGATGATTAGCCGGCAGGATCAGACTGACCCCGAGCATCCACGGGCCGGCATAGACAATACCCCCACCGGACCGACGGCGGATCCAGCTGACGTCGGCTTTCTCAAGACGCAGCTGTAGCGCCGTGTCAGGCGGCTGTGAAAGCCCGAAAATCACCGCCGGATCGCGATAATGACAGATCAGCACGCGAGGATTCGGATCCCGGGCGCGCGTGTTAGCGGCCAGCCAGTGGATCTCCGCCTGTGCGGAATCACAGTGAAACACCTGCATTCTCATTCAGGAATAAACGCAATGCGCGAATAGTGGCATGATCTGGCCCTGCTTTATGGGATAGACGTTGCGCTCGCAGCACGGCGAGTCAGCTTGCAGGCCGGAGGCGAGTAGGTGACCATCATACGCGATGACACCGCTGACTGGGTGATCAACAGACCCCGGAGACACCATGCTGAAGCGCCTCGTTCGCATTCTTGCCACCGCTTACCTCAGCTATCTGGCACTTTGCCTGCTCGTTCTCATGCCGGTCATGAATGCGCTTGCGCCGCGTCTCGTCGAACAGAGCACCGCACGTACGCTGAGCAGTGAACTGATACTGTTCAACCCATTCACGCTGACACTGGAAATGCATGATATGGCGCTCAGCGCCAGGAATGAGGGCGAGTCCGCGCTGGTGGGGTTTGATCGGGCGCGGGTGAACCTGTCCACCGCCAGCCTCTGGAATGCGGGTATTGTACTGGATGAAATCCTGCTGCACGGGCTCGCGGTGCACGTACGTCGGTTTGAGAATGGCGACTTCAACGCCAGCGACCTGATGCCGACAACGGCACCAGAAGACACCGCAGTATCAGAGAGTGAAACCGCGAACGACCTGCCGGCCTTCACCGTTCGCCGCATCGACTTCCAGGCAGATCACCTGGAATTTACTGATGAATCCCGTTCGCCTGCCTATAACACCTACAGTAACAACCTCGCTTTCACTGTGCGTGATCTGTCCAGCGTGCGGGAAATTGGCAGTCCCTACCGCCTGTCCGTAATCGCCGAGCATGGCGGACGTCTGGACTGGCGCGGACAGCTCTCACTGGCCACGCAACAGAGCGAGGGGGAGATTGAACTGAAAGACATCGATCTGCGCCCCGTGTATCGCTATCTCGCGCCGCGGCTGGAATTCAGGGTCGAGCGTGCCCTGCTGGACGTCCGCGGTGGGTACACAGCGTCGTGGCGGGATGCGCCGGTGTTCCGTGTGGAGGGCGGGAGCGTGGCGCTGCGAGAGCTGCAGTTGCTGCCAGACGACAGAGAGTCTCTGCCGGACACCTGGGTAAAACTGGATGCCCTGCGTATCGATGGCATTGGCATCGATAGCAAACGGCGCAGGGTAGACGTGGCGCAGGTCGACATCGATGCGCTGGACGTTGCAGGTTTCAGCGAGGACGGTACGCACAGCCTGCTGCCGATGTTCGCCGGTACCAATAGCCGTCCGCAGGACACGGCGGACGCCCAGACGGCGGACGAGGCAGGCGACGCGGATGCCATCGAAACAGCGGATAGCTGGCAACTGTCACTGCGGCAGCTGGCAACCGCCAACACGCAATTGCGCTGGAAATCCGACTACACCACGCCAGCACTGATAAACCTCTCGCCAGTGCAGATCGAACTGCGTGACCTCGACTGGCCCGTACAGACGGCCAGCCCCGTGGAACTTTCACTGCGTGCCAACGACCTCAGTGAGATGACCCTGTCGGGCAGCCTGGACATCGGCAGCGGCGACGGCAGCGTGGATTATCAGCTCTCAGGCCAGCCGCTGTCCTGGTTCAACCCACTGCTGGCAGAGTTCCTGCGCGCAACAATTGACGCGGGTGAGCTACAGGTTGATGGCAGTATTACCCTTGCCGAGTTTGCGCCCCTGGAACTCACAGTCAATACAACGGTGGAGCGTTTCGCCCTGACAATCTTCGGTCGTGATACTACGGCCCTTAGCTGGCAATCGCTGACAGTTCCCGACGCCCGGGTCAATTTGCGGGAGGCATCTGCCGCCGTCGGCAAGATCGTGCTGGACGGTTATCGCGGCACCCTGCATATTTTACCCGATGGCCGGCTCAACGCGCAGATGGCGCTACCTGACGATGACAAGCCTGGGGACAGCGCACCGGGCGAGGATACACCGGCAAAGAGCAGTGGCGCGGACGCGAGCAAAGACGGCGATAGCGACGACTGGACGCTGCGGGCCGAGGGCCTGCAGCTTACCGATGCCCGCGTCGACTTCGAGGACGAATCGCTGCCCATTCCGTTTCGCACGCTGATAGAGGAACTGGAGGGCTCTGTCGGCCCACTGGACAGTACCCGCCCGGATGAGCCTACCGCGCTGGCCCTGAAAGGCTCGGTTGATGGCTATGCACCGGTGACCGTGGACGGCGACGTGGCACCGTTCGCAGATACAATTGCACTGGCGGTGAACCTGCGTTTCAGCGGTGTGGACATAGCCAATCTGACGCCCTACTCCGGCACCTATGCCGGCTATGCCATCGATGCAGGCACTCTCAATCTTGACCTCGATTATGCACTGGAGGGCGACAGACTGCGCGGCGATAACCATGTGGTCATCTCACAGATGGTGCTCGGAGAGCCCGTGGACAGTGACCTCGCACTGGATCTGCCCATGAAGCTGGCGCTGGCGCTGCTGACAGATACCCGCGGTGTGATCGATCTTGATGTGCCGATAAGCGGCAATATCGATAACCCCCAGTTTTCACTGAGCAAGGTAATCGGGAGTGCGCTGCGTAATATCCTGACGAAGGCCGTGACAGCGCCCTTCCGCTTTCTGGCCAACCTGGTCGGGAGCGATCAGGATCTGCAGACCCTGGCCTTCGTCGCCGGCACGGACCGCTTCAATGATGACACGCGCTCGAAGCTGGACAGTCTGGCCGATGCGCTGAAACAGCGTCCGGCGCTCGGCGTGCTCGTCAGGGGCAGTACGTACCTGCAAGCAGACGCGCCTGTCTTACGCCAGCAGGTGCTGCAACAGCAGCTCCTTGCCGAGGGTCTGTCTGAGGATGACCTGGCGGCGCGGAACGCCGCCTGGAAGGCGGCTCTGGCGGCGCGGTACAGCGCGCTGGACCGAAGCGCCGCAGACGGGAATGCCGGCCAGGAATCCCCTGCGGCAGAAGATCTTCCCGCCGAAACCCTGCGACAGGCGATACTGGCGAACATTGAGATATCCACGCAAACGATCAATACACTGGCGCGCAGCCGTGCAGCGGCGGTGAAGCGCTATCTGGTGAGCGAGCGCGGCATCGCCGCGGATCGCCTGACCATTGGTGGCCGTACTGATGAGGAGATGCTCGCCGGCGCGGTGCTCGACGTCAGCGCCTGAGTCGGCGGTGATTTATCCCAGGTACTGCAGCTCACCGCGACACTGCAGACAGGCGTAGCGTGCGCGGCCCGCCCTGACCCGGTTATGCCGGGTTGTGGAGAGCTCATGCGCCTTGCAGCCGCAGTGGTAACGATGGCGTCGTTGCTGGCGCCGCGGCAGGCCGCTGAGGTCGAGATCAAAGGTTACGGTGGGCTCGACACCGAGTGCGCGCATAACGCCCTGCCACTCAGCACCATGGGGCCTCACGCGCCGCCCTGGCCAGGCTCGATAGACAGCATAATGGGCCACCTCATGCGGTACCGTGGTGGCGAGGTTCTCCTCGAAATAACGCGCGAATATCCAGGGGTTGTAGCGGATCAGGCAGTGATCGCCACGACCGATGAACTGACCGGCACTGCGCCCGGCGAGATCGAACCTCACCGGCACGGGTGCCAGGTCCACGCCGGTGGCGATGGCCGCCGCCGCTATCACTTTGCGGGTTGCCTCTCTGACGATATCGCAATCCCCGGCTTCCAGGGCCGGGGGACTCACCGATGACTCAGACATGGACGGCCGGAATGACGCAGCTGGTCGATGCTACCGCCACCGCCTGGCCCACTAGCTAGCGTTCTCAACGCGTAGCTTCTCGCGAAGATCCCGCTTGACGAAC
>Ga0209936_1000067_pt1 | contig 69494 bp, 59 predicted proteins | sample SalPonR1_A_D1_MG_FD_185694 | JGI IMG/M metagenome (GOLD analysis project Ga0209936, IMG submission 185694) | Salt pond soil microbial communities from South San Francisco under conditions of wetland restoration - Salt Pond MetaG R1_A_D1_MG... ...
TCGGTCACGGAAAAATGCTCGCCGAGTGCTGTCACGGTCTTCTCGTCGTAGGGGTAACTGCGCTCCATTGGCATCAGTTCGGCGCCGTCGGCCCGGCGCACCAGCTTACTGCGCGTCTTAGAGCGGTTAATCGCTCGGATGCCGCGGTGAATCAGCAAGTCCGGATACCGCCGGATCGGTGATGTAAAGTGCGCGTAGCCCTCATAGTTCAGACCAAAGTGTCCCTTGTTTTCAGGCTGGTACACCGCCTGACGCAGGGAACGCAGCATCATGGTCTGTATGACATTGGCATCATCGCGATCCGCTACCTGCTCCATCAGCGCCTGATAATCCTTGGGAGACGGATTGCTGCCACCGCGCAGACCCAGACCCAGCTCGCCAAGGAAGGCCCGCAGATTTTCCAGGCGCTCCTCGCTGGGACCCTCATGAACACGGAACAGCGTCGGCAGCTTGTGTTTTTCAAAGAACTGCGCGGTGGCCACGTTGGCACAAAGCATGCACTCCTCGATCAGCTTGTGCGCATCGTTGCGATGCACCGGGACAATCGCGTCGATCTTGCGCTGCTCGTTGAAGATGATCCGGGTTTCCACGGTCTCGAAGTCGATTGCACCGCGCTGCTCCCGAGCGGCCCGCAGCACCTTGTAAAGTGCCTGAAGACGCTGCAGATCGGGAACGCGCTCAGCGGGGACGCCGTCGGCCTGGCCATGTTCCAGCGCCTCGCCTACCTGCGTGTAAGTTAGCCGTGCATGTGAGTGAATGACCGCCTCGAAAAAACAGAAACGCTTGATAACGCCATCGCTGGTGAGATCGATCTCCACCACCTGCGACAATCGGTCGACGCCAGGCTTCAGCGAGCACAGGCCGTTCGAGAGAACTTCGGGGAACATCGGCACCACACGTTCCGGGAAATACACCGAATTCCCTCGGGTCTGGGCTTCGACATCGAGCGCCGAACCGGGACGCACGTAGTGGGAAACATCCGCAATCGCGACCCAGAGCCGCCAGCCGCCAAAGCGCTTTTTCTTGCAGTAAACGGCATCATCGAAGTCGCGGGCATCTTCACCATCGATGGTAACGAAGGGCACATCACGCATGTCGATGCGGTTCTTCTTGTCCTTTTCCTCCGGCTCATCTTTCAGGAAAGACGCTTCCTCGAGCACCGGTTCCGGCCACTCGAAGGGAATACCGTGGGCGCGGATGGCAACGTCGATTTCCAGCCCCGGATCCATATGGTCACCGAGCACTTCGACGATCTTGCCCTTGGCACCGAGGCGGCCCTTCGGATAATCCGTAATCAGCGCCGTGACAATCTGGCCGGAAATTGCTTTGCCTTTTGCCGCCGGCGGTATCAGCACCTGCTGGGTAATCCGTGCGTTGTCCGGGATGACAAAGCCGATACCGCTCTCTTCCTGATAGCGGCCCACAACGTTCTGCACACCCCGCTCCAGCACCTCGACCACCTTGCCTTCCTGGCGGCCGCGCCGGTCAATCCCGGATACCGCGACCAGCACGGTATCGCCATCAAATACCTGGCCCATCTGCCGGGCGCTCAGGTACACGTCCTCGCCACCGGCCTGTGGTACCGCAAAGCCGTAGCCATCGCGGTGGCCCTGAACACGGCAACGCAGTAGGTTCATTTTGTCGACAACGCCATAGGCGCCGCGGCGGTCCACCAGCAGCTGACCATCGCGCTGCATGGCGCGCAGGCGATTGCGCAAGGCATCCACGTCCTGCTGCTCCGTCAGGCCAAGGAGATCGGCAATCTGCTGGGTGTCGACGGGCCGATCGGCCTCACGCAGCTGCTCGAGAATGAACTCCCGTGACGGGATGGGGTTCTCGTAGTTCGCCGCCTCACGGGCGGCGTGCGGGTCGGCTTTTTTGCCTCGACGCGACATAAGGGGGTGCCTCAAAAAGCCATCAGTGTAGCACAGAGGGCCCAACAAGATTGAGACAGCAAAAGCAACCGCGGTCTGGCAGCAAAAAAACGCACGGTGCCGGTTGACAAGGGCCGGCTGCGGCATTAACTTTGCCGCCCTCACCCGATGCCCAGGTGGTGAAATTGGTAGACACGCTAGCTTCAGGTGCTAGTGGCCGAAAGGCCGTGGAGGTTCAAGTCCTCTCCTGGGCACCACATGAAAAGTTAAATCAACGACTTACGACAATAAACCAGCAACACCCCATATAAGCGAATACGGTGCATCAAGTGCACGCATGATAGAGCGTTACGTAAATCCGCGTCAGCGGACGTATGAATTTGTCGTTCTGCCCTAACCGAAGACACTGCAGCATAACGTCACGCAACGATCCATACTGGAGCGCGACGTGGGACCTGAGCAGACATCTTTTAATCTGACGTGGACAACGGACGTGGAACTGAGCAAGGAATTGCGGGTGCATCGCTGCACCATCTGGGCCTGGGCCCGCGAGGGCCGCATTCCAAAACCAGTAAAAATCGGCCCCAACACAACGCGCTGGAATCGTGCGGCGGTGATGCATGCATTGCTGAATGATGGTTCTGTCTGATTCATCGTTCATTCATGCAACGCTACGCATCACATTGACGCCACCGCGATCGCAGACTTGCCCCCAGTCACCTAGATCTAACGCACCTACGCACGCTTCTTAAGGCCGGTTCGGAGCCGGCGACCTCCTACCTCTGAATCGATGACTGAATACTCTGTGTTACGTCTACGCGGCTGAAAGCCGCACATTAAGACTTTTCGCACTCACTGCAATGGCGCTGGAAGACTGCGTCCACAATCACTTCATTTGCCAGCGAGCGGAACCTGGTGTGGTTAGGTTAGCTTCGCATCGAATACTGAAACCGAGCCCAGGCTGGAGCTGGTTATCGCTGGCTCACGCGGGTATTGCGAGATTCCATTGGCTCTTCGCTCACAAGAGCAATCAAGGAGAGGCCATGGAAGGCAACCACACTCCCGCGCAGGGCGACCTCGCGGCACAACTCACGGACCGCTTCGGTCTGCTGCTGACGCAGACCCAGCTCGCCGAATTGCTTGGACGCAGCACTGGCGGGTTACGCTATAGCTGGATTCGTGCTTCTGGATAACGAAGAGGGGTTTTTGTGATGGGCTGCTGGTCCCGCCGTGGGGTTCCGGCCTATGCAAAAAGTCACTCCTTCCTCGGTAACGCTTCAATCGGTCACCTTGTGTCAGATCAGCGAAGTCATCATCCACGACGCGGTAGAGTATAACCTGAACGCGAGACTTAACTCCTGTAGACACTCGCTTGCGCTATGGGAATGAAGCAAGCCGGACCGACAGCCGCTCTGCGACCCGTGCAGCGGGCACGCGAGCGCTGTAACATAAACGACTACCCCGAGTTCTCGCCTGACGAGAACGAAAGTTGATGCGCCAGCTGCGGTAGAATACGCCGGTCTCATGCAAGACCGGCGTGACTGATCCCCAGACAGGGAGGCACATCCGAAGCATGCCAGGCCTGGTCTCCAAGATTCTCCGATGGGTGCTATCGGGCACCCTAGCAGTGCTGGTGCTGGGCGCCGTAGCGATCGAGCTGGTCTCATGGAATTTCCTGAGAACGCCGATCGAGAATTACTTCGAGGCCGCCACCGGGCGTTCACTGTCGATCGATGGCGACCTGTCCCTCGGACTTTTCCCGCGTCCGCTTGCGACAGTCAATGCGCTGACGCTGGAGAATCCCGGCTGGGCTGAAGCCCCGCGCATGCTCCAAATCGAGCGCATCAGCGTCAGACCATCGCTATGGGCGGCGCTGCGCGGCCAGGTAGTGCTTGAAGAGGTAAAGATCAAAGCGCCGCGGCTCAACCTGCAGGCCCGCGCCGATGGCACCACCAACTGGAATTTTCCCGGCCTTGAAGGCAGCCCCCCTGACGCGGGGAGCGGAACGGCGCTTGCCGTTCGCGAGTTGTCCTTGCGCGATGCACGGATCCACTATCGCACCCACGACCGGTCCTCGCTGGCACTCTCGATCCCCTCGCTGCAGCTGGAGGATGACGGTGAGTCGACGACGGTGCGGGCTTCGATGACTTTCCGGGAAAAGACCTTCGACCTTGAAGCGCAGGCGGACTCACTGCGCCGGCTGACGGGCAGCGGTGGCGGGTTCAGCGGTGAGCTTGCCATGCATGCCGAGGGCGGCCGGCTGAACGCAGGTTTTGATCTGGCCAGCGCACCACAACTGGCCCCCGCACACGTCGACTGGGCGCTTGAATTGCAGAACCTGACCGACTGGTCGCGCTGGGCAGGTCAACCCGCGGTCGACCTGCAGACCCTGAAAATAAGTTCGCGGTTGGACCACGAGGCCTCGCGGTGGCGCTTCACCGGGATCGAGACCGTGTTTGCCGGCAGCCGGGTGAACGGCGAACTCGAGCTTGACACCGGCGGCCAGGCCCCGGTACTGAGCGCATCGCTGCACGCGCCGGAATTCGATGCCGCCGCCCTGCTCGCGGCGCTGCCGGAGAATACCGAACCCGAGGGCAGTCTGGCGGAGAGAATTCCCCCTCTCCCGACGCTTGCCGCCAGTATCGGGCTCAGCATCGACAATCTGCTGTGGGATCCCTACCGCATCCGCAACCTGGAGGCCGAGCTGAATCTGCAGGACCAGGTGCTGGCAATGCAGACGCTGGATTTCGAGGTAGCAGGCGGCAGGGTCGTCGCAAACGCAGACCTGACCAGCACCAGCGAAGACCTGGCGCTGGCCTTGAATGCAAAGCTCAAGGCGCTGGATCTGGCATTGCTGGATGAGGGTCAGGCTGCGAACGGCATCGTGGCCGGGGAGCTTGCAGTGAGCCTGCCGCCAGTGGCGCGCCAACGCGCCCCCGACCCCGGGAAACTGATCGCGCAGGTGCAGATCGAGCAGGCGACCATGACCTACACCGACGAAACCGGACAGACGGATCTGCGGGCCTCGCTCACGACGAACGCTGCGCCGGCGTCGCCCAGGATCACGCTGACAGGCGAATTCCAGGACCGTGCCATAGAGGCCACGGTCACCGGCGACGCGTGGACAGCGCTCGCCTCCGCGCCCGCGGACTATGCGCTGCACGCCGCTATCAGCTCCGGCGCGGCCAGCATGCAGGTCGACACCAGGCTCGCATCACTGCTGCAGCCACGGACTCTCGCCGCGACTTTCAGCCTGGACGCAGACAACGTGCGTGATCTGGAGCCCTGGCTGCAGCGACAGATGCCTTCGGTACCCGCTCTTCGTGCGGCAGGCAGGCTCGAACGCGACGGCGAGCAATGGGATGCGACCCGGCTTGAGATCGAGGCCGGCAAGTCCAGGGCCTCCGGAGAGATCCATTTCCGCAATGCCAGGCGCCCGTTTCTTGAAGCCCGTCTGCATGCCACCCGCATTGATCCGATACCGTGGACCGTAAATGCCGGCACGGCGGAGGAACAGGCGCCTGACCCGGAGTCCCGGACGCCCGACGCGTCCCGGACGCAGGATGCCGACTCCCTGCTGGCGGTGCTGCGCACGGTGGATGCAGAGTTCGATCTGCGGGTGGAGCGGCTGGACCTGCCCACCGACGCCGATGTACGCGATCTGGCAGTCGCGGGCGTGCTGAAGGGCGGCAATGCCAGGATTGAACCCCTGCGTCTCGCGCTGGCTGATGGGCAGCTGAGCGCCTCACTGGACCTGGATGTCGGCGAAGAACGCGCTTTCGGGCGACTTGAGGTAGCGTTAGAGAATATTGTGCTCGACCGCCTGGGCGAGACGTTCACGCCACTGGAAGATCGACTGGGCAGCTTGTCGGGCGCGTTGAATCTGGAGATCACCGAAACCCGTGCCGGGGCCATGCGCGATGACTTGCTGTTTCCATACATCGGGCGCATCCGCTTCCGGGAGTCGCGTCTGCACTTCACAAACTCCGATGCGCAAACCGACATGATGCTGACGCTGCAAACACGGGGACTTGCCGACGGCACTCAGGAATTCCGCATCGCCGGCTCGGGATCCTACGATGGCGAGCCTTTTTCACTGGTATTCAAGGGCGACGAGATGCTGCACGCGCGGGATCCGCAGAGACCCTTCGCGCTCCAGGTCAATGGCGAGATTGTCGAGACCCGCTTCGACCTGAGTGGCACACTGCTGCGCCCGTTCGCCCTGCGAGGCATGGATCTTGAGCTGTCCCTGGAGGGCCCCGATCCACAGCGCCTCGAGCGCGTTCTCGGCATACCGTTTCCAGCGCTTCCCGCCTATTCGGTTTCCGGGGAGCTCTCCCTGAATGACCTGCGCTGGCTGCTACAGAAGCTGGATGGACAGGTCGGTGGCAGTGATCTGAGCGGACAGCTGGGTATCGATATCAGCGCGCGGCCGCCGCACGTGAGTGGCACCCTGCAGTCCGATTCGGTCAGGATGGAGGATCTTGCCGGGCTGTTCGGTGCCCGGCAGGACGCTGATAAACCGGAGGACGACGACACGGCGGCCGACAATCGCCGGATCCTGCCGCAACAGCCATTGATCAACGATGCCTGGCAAGACCTTACTGCCGACGTACGTTACCGCGGCCACTCCCTGCGCGCCGCCGATGTACCGCTGAGCAATATTGCGATTAACCTGCACCTGGAGAACGGGCGGCTGCAGTTCGCCCCGGTGACGTTCGGGGTCGGCGATGGCAGCGTGGACTTTAACCTGGACTTGGATGTCAGCGCGCGACCGAGCAACGGCACCCTGGACGCCACTGTACGCGGCGTCGACCTGCAGAAAGCGCTAAGCGAATGGGAACTGGCCGAGGACAGCGTGGGCGTGGTCGGCGGAGAAGGCAAGTTCTGGGTGGAGGGCGATTCAATTGCCGACATTCTCGCTTCCGCCGATGGCGGTCTGCTGATGTTGATGCACGGGGGCAGACTGGATGCCGTCCTGATCGAGCTGGCCGGCCTGGACGCGGCGCAGGTATTTACCAGCGTGCTGGGTGATCGCGACCCGGTGCCCATAGACTGTGCCTACGTCGACGTGAAGACCCGCGACGGTATAGCCACGCTGGACACTTTCGTCATCGACACGGATGACACCGGCTTCAGCGCCGGTGGTGAAATCGATTTTGCCGAGGAGCGCCTGGGCATTACCCTGCTTGCCACGCCAAAGGATGTCAGCGTCGGCACCGCAAGAAGCCCGGTACAGATCTCCGGAACCTTTAACGATATCGGACTGGGCATCGCCGCCGAGGGCCTCGGGGCGCGCCTGGCCGGCGCGGCAATGCTCGGAGCGCTGGCGACGCCGCTCAGCGCGCTGATACCACTGCTAGACCTGGGCTCCGGCGAAGACAGCGAACTGTGCCAGGGTCTCGTCCGCCGCAGCCACGAGGCCATAAAAAGCGGGGGGGGCGGGCAATGAGCATCCGCATCCGATATTGCGCGGTCATCCTGCTGGTGTTGATGCCGATCACCGGTTGCCAGCCGCTCTGGCGAGACGGGCCGGCACAGCCGTCCGCACAGGGCACCACCGAGGCCATGCGCATCAAGGCGGCGTTTCTCGAGGCGCCCGACCTGGCCGGGGCGGCGATCGACGTGGAGTTTGATGCCGGCCGGGTGGTGCTCAGCGGCTTCGTCGAAACCCAGGCGCAGCGACACCGCGCCGGGACCATTGCCAGCGGGAAGGAGGGGGTCGAGGAGGTGGTGAATCGAATCGAGGTGAAGTAGCGTATGCGCCTGCCTTTGCGGTCAGTGTTCCTCCCTGTCGCCACCCTCCTCATCCTGCTCAACCGCAAAGCGGAGATCCTCGCTGTGGCTACTATCGCAACAGCGATAGCAGTGCTGACTCAAGGGGGAAGATAGTCTGCCGGGCTAGACGGTTTTGTCGTGGGAGTCAGTGCGCATCTCGTCGCGGATCTGGGCATAGGCGAGCATGGAGAACAGGGCCGCACCGCCCACGATATTGCCCAGGAGGGCGGGCACAAGAAAGCTCCACAGTGCCCCTGGCAGTTGGAGTTCTCCAATGAACACCAGGGTGAACATCTCGGTAGCGCCCAAAATGACATGAGTAAACTCACCCAGAACCAGTACGTAGATCAGGCTGGCGGTGACCAGAAACTCGGATCCTTTCGCGCTCGGCATCATCCAGACCAGAGCCGCGATCAGGAAGCCGGCGGGAATCGCACGGACGAAGGTAGTGCCCCATGGGTGGTGGACGGCCTTTTCCGAGATCTCGACCAGCGCAACCAGGACCTCGGGCTGCAGGAGCGGGGTGAAGCTGAACACCAGCGATGCAACGATCGCACCGGCAATATTGGCCGCAAACACGGTTGACCACAGGCGTGCGACCCGATGCCAGTTATCGACCGAGAAATGCACGGCGAGAGGCAGAATCGCCGCGATCGTGTTTTCCGTGAAAAGCTGCAGGCGACCGAATACCACGATCATGAACCCCACCACGTAACCCGCCGGAACCAGAAGGTCGCGCGCGCCACTGTCGGACAGAGCCGCATGAAACATGGAAGCACCAGCCGCGGAAAATGCCAGCGCCAGGCCCGCGGCGACTCCGGACCACCACAGGGAGCTGAGCGGACGAAGCAGTTCCTCGGCGCCCTCACGGCGCACGATCTCGAAAATGGCGAGCGCACCGAGCCGGACGCGGCTCTCGACCTCCTTTTCTGCCTTGCGGCCCTCCACGGCGCTGGATTCGCGCGCGTTCTCCTCCCGTTCCTTGGGACTATGAATCTTGCTCATGGGGCGCTGCCTCTGGAATCTCGGGAGGTGTAGCTCATGGACTGTAAGGGCCTCTAAAAAGCCAAAATAATCAGTTTGCAGTGCGTTAATCTAGCGCGTTCTCAAACACAGCGCGACCGGCGCGAGCAGATAAGCAACAACATCACGCCAATCATCGCATCGGCGTTCTCGATCTACAGGCTGGCATGGGTAAGTAGTCGCATCGATGTCACGAATAAGCTCGCTTCTGGTCGGCAGACACCCAATCGTCTCGACGGGCCGGATGCTGCTAAAGTAAGGTCGCTAACGCGACATCTGAGATGTAGAATTCAGAACGCCGCCGCCGCGGCGGTGTTATCGGTTCGGCCCCTTCGCCGGAATGAGTGAACTGGCGATTTTAGCCTCCGTGAACAATTGCACGTACCATGTGGGCCTTGAGAGCGTGTGTTATACCCTTGAAACGGTAGCAAAGATAATTGTACGTGGAATTATCCAGATCATTGAACGCGCGATCATCATCCTAATTCGTTGCACTGAGCGTCGGCGCAGTCGGGCTGGAGGTATTACGTATCTAGCAGCGCAAGACCGTCGTCATTTCCGACATCCTGCTTCTGTTCCTGTACACCGAGGTCATTTCCATGGCGGGCGCGTTTTATAAGAGCCGGCGCATCCCGCCAGTCTATCCGCTTCTGATCGCCATTACTGCGCTGTCGCGCTTGATCGTGCTGCAAAGCAAGGATATAGATCCCATCGCCATTCTGTACGAAGCTACCGCCGCTCTCATTCTCGGCGCTGCAGCAGTACTGCTTACCTGGTCAGAACACTCATCACCCGACTTTACGGAAGAAACGTCTGAACGCGACGAAAGCAGAACCGATGCGACGTAACCGGCAACCACTGCTTATCCCAGGTTGCACTCCTGATAATGCACGTCCCAGCCGCCTTCAAGTCGACGCATATTTCTGCGAAGCCATTCTCGTCAAGGGCGCGCGTTGCATCCTCGACCAGAACGGTGGAAAACCCCTCGCCCAGCGCATCGCGTATGCTGAAAGCGAAGCAGATATCTGCAGCAAGACCACAGAAAAGGGTTCTTGCACGCCCCTCTCACGCAGGTGTCCGGCGAGCCCGGTGCTCTTGCGGTGGCCGTTCTCGTAAAAACCGCTGTAGCTATCGATCGACGAATCCATGTCCTTGCGAAAGATTGCCTCGATCTGCCACGTCTCCATGTCTGAATGAAAGTCCGGGCCCGTGAGCCGCTGCACACAATGATCGGGTCATAGGGTCGGCTCCAACCCGTCCAATTCAATGCTGCCAAACGGCGAGCTACCCGGATAGCTGGAGGCGAATATGGCATGCCAGGGCGAATGCCAGCCCCGGGTCGCCACCACCAGAGGGAATGCCTGCTGTCTCCGGTTGACCACAGCAACGATAGCGTCGCCATCCGAGCCCCCCAGCGCGCGGCCGGGCATAAAGTCGTTCTGGATCACTGCTGTCCGGTTAAAACGTCAATGACACGGGATTCCTCCAATGATCATAATAATTTACAGCGGATTTCGGGTGTCCCCGATTTGAACGGGATTCCGGCAAGATCTCCCCTTTGCGGACTGTTACCGCCGAGGGGGCCATATGAATACGGGCAAAACGCTGTTTGCTCAGATCATGGATTATCTTCCGTGGAAGACCTTTCACCGGGTGGTCTCCCGGTACGACAGGGACTATCGTGTTCGCACTTTGCCTTGTGCGGAACATTTCCGCGTTCTGGCCTTTGCCCAGCTGACCTGTCGGGAAAGCTTGCGCGACATCGAAGCCTGCCTCTCGGCACAAGCCCCCAAGCTCTACCATATGGGCGATTCGATCGCCGGTGCGCCGCGCCACGCTGGCCGATGCCAACGAACGTCGAGACTGGCGTATCTACGCGAACTTTGCGCAGCGGTTGATCGTGCAGGCCCGGAAGCTGCATGCAATAAAAGACCTGGGTCTTGACTTGTCGAACACGGTCTACGCCCTGGATTCTACGACGATAGACCTGTGTCTGTCGCTGTTTCCTTGGCACCGTTTCGAAAAACCAAAGCCGCCGTGAAAATGCACACGCGTCTGGACCTGCGGGGCAGCATTCCCAGCCTAATGCAGGTATCCGACGGCAAATTCCACGACGTCAATGCACTCGATCTGTTGATTCCGGAACCGGCAGCGATCTACGTCATGGACCGAGGCGATCTGGATTTCGAACGTATCTTCGCACTTCATCAGACCGGCGCCTTTTTCGTCACTCGCGCCAAATCGAACATGGATTTCCGCCGCGTCTACTCCGCGCCGAGCAACCTCACAGCTGTATTGTGAACGCTTTCATTACGACGCCTCTTCGGTCTGCGCTGGACTGCCCGGCCACGCGGTTTGCTCAACCGAGACCGACCTTTCCCGGAGGCAAACCGATACGCGTCGGCGTAGGCGACGCGAGGAAAAACCCCAGGGTAAGCGGGCCGACCCGGCCGATGAACATCAACAGCATAATGACGCTGCGTCCCACACCGTCCAGTTCACCGGTCGTGCCACGTGAAAGTCCCACGGTACCGAACGCAGAGACCGCCTCAAAGGCCAGATCCAGGAACTCACCATCATGGGAAATGGAGATGGCAAAAATCGCGGTAAACACCACAAGAGAACTGACTACCGTCAAGGCCAGTACTTTCATCACCTCATCCGGACCCAGGCTGCGACCAAAGGCCCGTAATTCCTGGCGGCGACGAAAAAAGGCGACGGTGGCGAGAACAAGCACGATGAAGGTGGTGACCTTGATACCTCCGCCGGTGGAGGTCGTTCCCGCGCCAATAAACATCATCGACATGAACATCGCGGCGGTGCTGTCATGAATAGCGCCAATATCCAGAGTGTTGAAACCAGCGGTGCGTGTGGTTGTCGCCTGAAACCAGCTGGCAAGCATACGGTCGGCGTTCGATGCCAGCCCTCCCAGGGTAGCCGGGTTATTCCACTCAAGCACGGCGAACGCGACCCACGCCAACAGGATGAGGAATACTGTTCCTGAGAGCATCAACTTGCTGTGGAGGGAAAGACATCGCCAGGACCGATGTACACGGACATCGGCAATGACAGCGTAACCAACTCCACCGGCAATGAAGAGTGCCGGAATAATAATACCGATGAGCGCGCTATCAACCCAGGTCGAGAAACTGTCGGAAAAGAGAGCAAAGCCGGCATTATTGAATGCAGAGACAGCATGAAACACCGACTGCCACAGACCGTCGCGCCATCCGGACTCCGGTACGAAAACAAAGGCGAGCAACAGCGCGCCGACAAACTCGAAAAGAAAGACCACGCGAAATATAACGCTGACAAGACTCAGAACCTCTGCCAGGCTCGTGTGATTGAGATCATTCTGCAGATAAACCCGTTGCGGTATTCCGATGCGGTAGCCCAGAAGCGACGTCACCAATACGGCGAACGTCATCAGGCCCAAGCCACCCATCTGAATTAGCAGCATAATCACAAATTGCCCGAACATCGTGAACGCGGTACCGGTATCGACAACCACCAGACCCGTCACTGTCACCGCCGACGTCGCTGTAAAAAGCGCGTCATTCCAGGCGATCGGTGCGGTGACAGAAACCGGCTGCATGAGAAGAATCGCGCCCAGCACGATACACACGGCATAAAGAGCTGCCAGGGCGAGCGGCGGCGAGACATTGATCTTGAGCTTTCGCGGCAAAGCCAGCGTGGGAGGCTGCATACAGACCCCGGCTTACAGCTTGTCGCCGTAGCGCTGCAGGTTGTCGCGCTTCCCAAGCAGTAGCAGCTTGTCGCCACTTTTCACGGTGGAATCCGCATCCTGCGGGCTTAACAAGGTGCTCCCCCGCATCACACCCAGACACTGGACCTCATATTTTTCCAGCTCAGTTTCCGAAAGGCGGAAGCCGTCCAGGCCGTCGGGCACCTGAACATCGACAATGTAGAAGCCGTTACCCAGGCTGATATAGTCGCGCACCAGCGGATTGTGAAGCGCCTGCGCGATATGCTGGCCGATCTCTTCTTCGGGGTGAATCACCCGGTCCACTCCGATCTTGTGCAGTATCCGGTGATGGGTCTGGCTGAGTGATTTGGCCCAGATGGTCTTCACGCCGAGCATTTTCACATTCATGGCGCAGATAATGTTCGCCTCCAGGTCTTCACCGATGGCGACCACCGCGGTGTCGTAACCATCAATCCCGGCTTCACGCAGCGCGTCCTCATCGCGGCAGTCGGCAATCACCACATCGTTCAGTTCGTCAGCCAGACTCGATGCTCGCTTCTTGTCGATATCTATACCGAGAACATGGTCTCCGAAACCCGCCAACGCCTTGGCAACGGTGCTTCCAAACAGACCGAGGCCTATAACGGCCACGTATTTGCTTTTCACGATAGGGGCCCCCGCTTGTTGAATGGCAACGCGTTGTGCAGCCCATGGGTATCACAGGCTCGCTGCCTAAGTCGAGAGTCGGCGCCTATCGCTCCGCGCTGTGTACCCGTCAGCGCCCCAGCTCGACTGCCACAGGGCAGTGGTCCGAACCCAGAAGGCCGTCGTGGATTTCAGCGCCCAGCAGGCGGCCTTTCGCAAGATCCTCACTGGCCAGGAAATAGTCAATGCGCCAGCCGACGTTCTTGCCGCGCGCCCCTGCGCGGTAGCTCCACCAGGAATACTTTATCGTATCCGGATGAAGGTGGCGGAACGTATCCACGAAACCGGCAGCCAGTAGCCTGTCCATGCCATCGATTTCCTTCTGGGTGAAACCAGCGCTCTTGTTGTAGTTTGGCCTGGGCCTGGCGAGGTCGATCTCCCGGTGAGCCACATTGAAATCACCGCACATCAGCAGCGATTTTTTTTGCTTCAGTTTTTCAGCAAAAGCAAGGAACTCGCGGTCCCATTCCTCGCGGTAGGGGAGTCGCGCCAGTTCGCTTCCTGAGTTGGGTGTGTACACCGTCAGCAGGTAGAAGTCCGGAAATTCGGCCGTCAGAACCCGCCCCTCCTGATCGTGGTCGTCCATGCCGATGCCCGCGTTGACGTCCAGCGGCTCTTCGCGGCTGAGGATCGCAACGCCGGCGTAGCCTTTGCGCACCGCCGCATTGCTGTAAACATGATAACCCTCGACGCCCTCCAGCGCGGCGTGTACTTGCTCGTTCTGCGCCTTGGTTTCCTGCAGGCAGAGGATGTCTGCCTGCAGGGTATGCAGGGAAGCGGTGAATTCCTTTTTCATGATGGCTCTGAGGCCATTGACGTTCCAGGAGGCGATTCTCATGGTGTGTCTCCTCTCACGGGACCTTCAGTGACGATCGAGCGCATGCCGCGTCAGATCCTCGAGTTCAAGCACGCCGAGTGCACCTTCATGCGTCGCATCCAACCGCACCGGTGGCGCAAAACCCGCCTCCAGGGCCTCCTGCCAACGCGCCGCGCACAGACACCACTGGTCGCCGGGTACCAACCCCGGGAAACCGAATTGCGGCCTGGGGGTGGCGAGATCGTTGCCACGACTGGCCGAGAAAGCCAGGAACTCTGCGGTTACCCGGGCGCATACGAGGTGGCGCCCGACATCGGCTGGGCCGGTATTGCAGCAGCCATCACGAAAAAAGCCCGTCACCGGATCATGTGAGCAGTCGGCGAGTCTGCCACCAAGAACGTTACGGGCAGTATCGGCTGGCGATTCCAGGGTCGACATTAAATATCATCCTCCGATTAGCATCAGGGCTTACCTTCACCGGACGGGGCACATCAACTGCCGGCCGGCGACTGCGGAGTATAGAGAGGATGGACAGGCTTTGTGAACTGGCCTGGCTTTTTCCGCTGGCAAGACCCGCCAAGCAGCGGGACTGACCGATCAGGAGGGCTATCCGGCGGGTCCGGTTTCCACGGTGGAATCAAGGATTGCAATGAAAAAACAGGCGTATGTTCCCAGCAAGGTCTATGCTGTGCGGTGAGGGCAACGGCGACGTGAAGCACCCTCCCGCGGCGAGCAGCCCGCGCGTCTTTTTGCCACTCACGACGTAGCCCATGAATACCATCGGGGGATCCACTATGGACAGGTTGAAGCAGGTTGGCTGTGTTGGTTTGCTCGGCATTGTCGTGTGCAGCGCTGCCGTGGTGAGCGCACAGCCGGAAGCAAAGCCGCCCCGCGGGCAGGGTCCGGGAATGAGCAGGCCGGCGTTTTCCGACTACGATCAGAATGACGACGGCATGATCAGTAAAGAAGAGTTCAACGCGGCCCACGCCAGGCGGGTCGGCGATCGCGCAAAGCAGGGTTATGCGTTGCGCAACCAGGATAGAGCGCCATCCTTCGAGGATCTTGACAAAAACGCTGATGATGAAATCAGTCCCCGGGAGTTTGCGGAACATCAGCAGCGACCTCGATAAAACCGGCATAGCGGCCGCTGCGGCGGAGTACGCCACCTCGAGGACGGCATCACCTCACACGTATCCGATCCCCGGCATCCAGGTCCCGCCCTGGATGCCGAACCACCCGATCCCCTGCCTCCAGTCCCGCCAGGACCTCGGTCATGAAACCGTTTGTCCGCCCGACATCAATCGCCACGCGCATCACCCGATCGCCGGTGACACGAAACACCGCAGACCCATCTTGATGCTGGAATACGGCGGAGGCCGGCACCTGCAGGCTGTCGACTGACTGCCAGAGAATGAACTCGGCATCCACCCGATAACCGTGCCCGAGGGTCTGCCAATCCTCGCGAGGGCTGATAATGTCCGCTAGCACTCTGACGCGTTGCTCCTCAACGCCCAGAGCAGAGATGTCAATGAATCCCACCGGCTCTACGCGCCGTACCGCCGCATCCAGCGGCGCGCCGCCCCAGCCGGTCAGGCGCACCGGTGTCCCCGGCCGCAGCCTGACCGCGTCAAAGCTGAGCACATCTACCACGACTTCCAGCGCACCGGGATTCCCTACTTCGAGAATTGGCTCGCCCGCCTGAATCACACCCTCGCTCTGGCGCCTGATGTCCAGCACAGCGCCTGCCACCGGCGAGCGAATTGTCACGTGCTCTCGCATTTGTTCACTGTCGGACTGCGCGGCGGACACCTCTAGTCGTGTCCTGGCCGCCGCCAGTTCGTATGTGGCAACGTCCTCATCAAAGCGCGCCGAACGCAGTAGCGCATCGGCGCGAATGGCAGCGGTCCGCGCCTGCTGCAACCGCTCCACGGACACGAAGTGTTCACCCTCCAGTGACAGCAGCCGCTGAACCTCGCTTTGCGCCAGCTCGGCGTCCGCCCTTGCCACCTCGACCTTCTGCTGTACCGAGCTCAGCGCCGCACGGGCCGCCTCGACACGCGCACGGGCTTCGGCCCGGCTACGTGCATCCAGCACGCTGGCCGGTATCGGATCGACCAGGCTCAACACACTGTCCGGCATCACGTGGTCACCTACATCAAGCGCTAACCGATGCAGATAGCCGGTCACGGGCGAAGACAAAACATAGCGGTCTTTCACCTGGGTCCTGCCTTCCTCCGCGATTGTCACCTCCAGCGGCCCGCGCGCAAGCGTCGCGGCGTCCACCCAGATGGGCTCGGGTCGCAGAGCAAAAAAAGCAATAGCCCCCGCCAACAGTCCAAGCACGGACCAGAACAGCCACTTGCCCGCCAGACGTCGCATCGCCATCAGTCACCTCCTGCAGGAATCGACTTATTCACGGGTTTTAAGTACAGACACAAGATCCATATTGCGCACACGCTGCCAGATGATTACGCCTGAAAGCGCGGCAGAAATCACCACCACATGCGCTGCCAGCGCCAGCGTTTTGCCGCTGATAACCAGAGGCACACGGTAGAGTTCGGTTTCGATCGCCATAACAACCAGGCCCGCCAGCCCATGCCCGACGATCCAGCCCAGCGGAATGCCTAGAATGAGGAGTACCGCCAACTCACCCAGCAGAATATGCGACACCTCGCCGTGGCGGTAGCCCAGCACTCGCAGGCTGGCCAGGTCGCGACCGCGCTCGGCCAGCGAGATCTTCAGTGTGTTGTAGATGACGCCAAAGGCAATAATGCCGCCAAGGAGACTGATCACGAACATATAGGTGAGGAAGGTTCGCGCCAGAGTATTGAAAAAACTGTCGAGCATCGCCTGGCGAACGTTGATGGCCATCACCCGGGGCTGTTCGCGCAGGTCTCGGTACATGGCATCCTCGCTGTCCGGATCCAGATTCATGAGAATCTGGTTAACCACCCGGCTCTCCTTGAGGGCCCTGTTCATTGCGTCCAGCTGCATATACGCGCCAGTGCCGAGAAACTCACTGGTGACCCCCGTCACGGGCAGCATCAGGCGCGGGCGATGGCCCTCCAGCACGCGCACTTCGACGCTGTCTCCCGGGCCTACTGCGAGGCGCCTGGCGAGAAAGTCGGTTAACAGCAGGCCCGTGGGCGGCAGGGTCACGTTATTCAAGTGATCATCCACAACAAACTGCAGCCGGGCATCCTGTGGCAGTCCCGAAAGAGAGACCCGCCACTCGCGGTGACCGTTTGCCAGCTCAACCGCAACCATTCGACGACCCTCGACGTAGCGAACGCCTGGCTGGCGCGCAAGGCCGTACATGGCGGAGCGATTGACCGGGTCCGTCAGGCTGACAGTGATATCCTGGGTCTGCACCCGGGCAAACTGGGTGTAGACCATGAGCGAGACGGAGCTGAACTGAAAGCTGCCCACCATGACGATGGCGGTCGCCATCGCCACGCCCAGCACGGAGAGTGAAGTGCGCCCGGGACGTCGCGTCAGATGACGCACAATCATGCGCGATGGCTGACTCAGCGGTATCCACGACAACAGGTGCTCGGCGTGGGTGATGTGGTAGGTCGCCGGACCTTCCGGTCGCATGGCCTCCGCGGGGGGCAGGACGGCGGCGCGGCGAATCGCGCGCCAGCCGGCGGCCCAGGCCACACCGACGGTGACCACCGCCAGCTGCAGCACCCACCAGGGGCTGATGCGGAACAGAAGCTCGGGGAAGCGGTAGTAATCCATGTAGAGAACGCCCAGCTCACGACCCAGCCACAGACCGGCTGCCGTCCCCAATAGCAAACCGATGATGGCGATGGCAAATACCAGCTGGCTGTAGTGCCTGGCGATCTGGCGGTTGCCGTAGCCAAAGGCCTTGAGTACCGCAATAACCTCCCGCTGGGTGCTGACCAACCGGCCGACCACCACGTTGAGCAGAAACATGGCCACGCCCATGAAGATTGCCGGGAAGATCAGCGCCATGGTCTTGAGCTGGTTGAGCTCATCGCGCAGGAAACGGTGGGAGAACTGCTGTTCACGGGAATAGGCGCCGGTGCTGCCATAGTCGGCGAACAGGCGGTCAAGACTATCAATCACGCTGGCGACGGTCACGGCCGGGTCCACGCGCAGCACGAGACTGTTGAACGCACCGCGCATGTCCATGGCCGCCGACAGTGCGTCCTCGTTCATCCACAGCACGCCGTAACGCCGGTAGTCCGGGAGCATGCCGCCAGGCGGGATGACGTAAATGAATTCCGGTGATTCCACGATACCCACAATGGTCAGGCGCTGGCGCCGACCGTTGATAATCGCATCCATCTCATCGCCTGGTTGCAGCGCATGGGCATCGGCAAAGCTGCCAATGACGGCAACTTCGTTGCCGTGGGCGGCCTGCGGCAGTCGGCCGTGGCGCAGAAAGAGCCGGTTTACCTCCGGTTGACCCGTCTCTGGCAGCGATACCAGGCGTGCCGAGACCGGATCGGCGAAACCCTCGACCGCCAGTGTTGCAGCGCCCTCCACCCGACTGCTGATGCGGGCGACGCCCGGTATGTCTGCCACACGCTGCACCACATGTCGGGGCGCGCGCTTGACAGCGACAAATATATCCGCGAACCGGTTTTCCAGGTAATAGGCCTCACGCGTGGCGCTGAGAGAGGCATAGTTCACCAGAGACAGCAGACACACCGCGACGCCACCGGCAATCACCAGAGCGATCGCCAGCATCTGGCCTCGCTGCTGCCACATTTCCCGTCGCAGCTTGGTGTGCATCACGCTGGCGCGGGGAAGTAGCACCGGGCTACCAGCTCAGGCTGCGCGGATCGTGCCGTGCGGGGTTCTGATGCTCACCAATGATCGCCCCGTCAGAAAGGGTGATCACACGGTCGGCCATCTGGCCGATTGACGCGTTGTGCGTGATGATCACCGTGGTCGTACCGGTTTCCCGGTTCACAGTATCCAGCGCAGCCAGTACGAGCACACCGGTGGCAGAGTCCAGCGCCCCGGTAGGCTCATCACAAAGCAAGACATCCGGGCGCTTGGCGATGGCGCGGGCGATCGCCACTCGCTGCTGCTCACCGCCGGAGAGCTGCGCGGGAAAGTGATCCATGCGGGGCGTCAATCCCACCAGTTCCAGCGCCGCCTCAGGCGTCATAGGGTTGTGCGCGATCTCTGTCACCGCCGCCACGTTCTCCCGTGCCGTCAGGCTGGGTATGAGGTTATAAAACTGGAACACGAAGCCGACGTGGTTGCGCCGGTAGCGGGTCAATTCCCGATCGTTGGCGCCGGCAATATCGATATCCCGGTACGTCACCTCGCCGCTGGTAGGCACGTCGAGGCCACCGAGGATGTTGAGCAGAGTGGACTTGCCGGAGCCGGAGGCGCCAAGCATTACCACCAGCTCGCCCTCCACAAGGTCCATATCAATGCCGCGAAGCGCCTGCACTTTCACGTCGCCCTGCCAGTAAACCTTGGTGAGCCCCCGCGCATGAAACACCGCTTCACCCAAACGCGCCATGCGCTGATCTCCTTTACACCGGCGCGGTGCCCCTACAGATCACCGACCTGCCTGATCCAGGGCTGAAACGCCGCAAGCCCCTGTTTCGCCACCTCCGCCTGGGCACGCGTCGCGTAACTGCCGTGGATCACGAGATACTGGCGAGTATCGCCCTGGTGCCGCTGCCGCACGCTGGCGTCGCCGGTCAGCGCATTGCCGCGGATAAACGATTGCGCAGCATCCGCCGAACTGAACGCGCCAAGCTGCAGCGTAAACGTGTTGGCGTCCCCGCCCCCGGCGTCTTTACCCGAAAGCCGGGCACCACTGCGTGGCTCGCCAGCCGCTACCGCCGAGCCGCTGAGGTCGCCCCCAAGACAGCGTGACACGCCCAACTCATTGCCGGCCGCCACCTGCTGATACTTCTCCCAGAACGCCGCATCCACCTTTTTGCCATAGGCGGAGGCCGTATCACTGCGGTAGCGCGCCACCTGACTGGGCCCCCCGTTATAAGCAGAGTAGGCGGAGCGGGCCAGATTATCCAGACCGCCAGGCTGGCGATGCTCACCCTTGCGAATGGCATATTTGACCAGATAATCGAGCAGCACCTCGACACCCGCAGCGCTGTTGTAGGCGATATCCCAGCGCAGCTGCTGCTGGTTATAGAAACCGCGCCACACGCGCTCGTTTACCTGCATCAGGCCGACATCGCCGGTGCCGGAGCGCAATGGCACCAGCTTTCTGTCGTCACTTATCACGTAATGTCGCCAGCAGCTCTCCTGCCATGCCGTCGTCAGCACCAGCCGCCGGAACAACTCCTCATAGCCGGCGTCGAGCTCGCGACTGGCGACCGCCTTTGTTGCGGAATCCTGCAGCAGCAGCGCAACCTGCGGAAGATACTCGGCCAGATCATTGCGCTGAGGAGCCCAGCTGTTGAGGCGATCCAGGTCCGCCGCCACCGCACGCGGGAACAGGGAAAAGTTCACACGCCAGGCCGAGGGAGGCGGGGTAGCCCTGATGCTCTCGTCCAGCAGTCGGCGCAAATCCAGGTCCACAGCGCCGGAGTAGTCCAGAAGCTGGTCACCGGCCTCACCGTTGATCATTCTGGCTAACCGTCGCAGGCCGTCGGCGGAGATATCCAGCCCCATTGTGGGGCCGAGCTGGTCCAGCGCACTCAACGCATCCGTGGCCGCAATCACGCTGAAGAACAGCATGTGCTGCTGGCCGGGTTGCTCCAGGCCAATGCGCCTGATGACCGGCGCCAGAGACTGCCAGCTTTGCAGGAACCATCCCCGCACCATGTCCTCACCGGTATCCGGCGTCTCGACCAGCGCATCGCGCAGGCGGTAGCGGCTCTCAATCAGTACGTCGAGCAATGCATCGCGCAGTGCCTGCAGCTGTGTTTCCCCAGCATAATGCTTTACCGCCAGCACCAGCAGTGAATCCATGAGCTGCCAGCGCTCCTCCCAGCGCGCGAGTTCCTCGTCGTCGAGACCGCGTTCTGGCGGCAGAGGGCCGGACAAAGGCTCTACCGTAAAGCGGATATCCGCATTCAGCGTGTCATCCGTCACATCGAGACCGCTCACGCGAAGGCTGTCGAGCAGGGATTCAATCTGCCGCCGGGAATGCCGCGGCAGAACCTCCGGCAGCAGGGCGCCCACCGACTGCAGCTGCGGCGCAAGGTCCACCACAAAGCGACTGAATAGCGTTCGGGCGCTGGCATCCGCCATTTGCTGCAAGCGGTCGTTGACAATGGGCTGGCCGGCGGCATCGAGCAGCCAGATCCGGTCGGGCGCGAAGCCGAGAGCGCTGCCGCCACTGCGGACTTCGGGTTTCCCCGTCACGCCGATTCGCCCCTGCCAGTTGAGCATGGTGGCGCAGGCGCCGGGGGCGCCCAGGCCGATGCGCGCGCGCAGACCGGCAATAACCTCAAACTGCGAGTCGCGGGGTACCATTTGCGGTTCACTGACGGTTATTTCACTGCAGCCCGTGGGATCATTCAGAAGCTCGCGGCTTTGCCCGGGACCGATAAACAGCTGCCTGACCAGGAGCTGCTGCAACAATGGATAGTCAAAGCTGAGCGGCACCGCCACGTCAGATGTCTGCGCCTGTCTGTCGTTTGATGACGGCGCGGCCGAATCCTCATCGGCAGCCACCGCCCCGACGGGGCCGCCCGCCAGAAGAAACGCCAGAAATAGCCAGCGGTACCGCCGGGCGGCAGCAATTGCGGCCGGTGGAGCGAGCGGGCCCTGCATACGGGTGAAATGAGCGATCATGCTGTACTGAATCCCTGCGACACGACGCCCCATTCTACCCGCGCAAGCTGCCCGGCGTCGTCGTGACGTGGTCTTTATCAGGACGCCCCGAGGCGCCCTGCCTCCACCCCTTCCGCCACCCAGTACCTTACGTGCTCCCGCCCCACCAGCTCTTCCACCCCGGCAAGGATGCCCTGCCGCTGCTCAGGCGCGTGGAGAATTTCGAAGCGGGTAAAGCGGCGCGCGCCGTCCACTTGCTCGGCAGCATTGAAATGGCTGTGTTCCCGACTGAAACCAACAGCCGCCACAGCGCTGAAGCCTGAGATGCCCTCAAAAGCCATCAGCACGTCCACTACATCCTCGTGCAGGCGCTGCGGTACCAGCACCACCATCAGGTCCAGATCACTCATGCTGCCGGCGCCCCCAGTACTGATAAAAAAGTGGTAACAGGAACAGTGTAGTGACGGTAGATGTCAGCAGCCCTCCAACCACCACAATCGCCAGTGGTCGCTGCACTTCCGCACCGGGCCCGGTGGCGAACACCAGTGGCAGCAGACCGAAAATCGCCGTAGTCGCTGTCATCAGCACCGGGCGCAAACGCTGTGTCGCCCCGCTGACGATACGCTCGGATAAGGGTGCGCTCATGTGCCATTGCTGCTGGAAATAGCTCACCATCATTACCCCATTGAGTACCGCGATACCCAGCAACGCAATCAGGCCCACGGACGCGGGGACCGACAGGTACTCGCCGCTGACAAACAGCGCAATCACTCCCCCCATCAGGGCGAACGGCGTATTGCCGAGAATAATTCCCGCCAGCCCCAACGAACGGAAGGTCGCGAACAGGATAATCGTGATCAGCAGCAGTGCCACCGGTACAACCAGCAGCAGGTTGCGGGTAGCCCGCTGCTGATTCTCGAACTCGCCGCCATATTCAAGGCGGTAGCCCGCCGGCAGCGGCAGATCCCGCGCCAGTGTCCCGCGCAGCTCCTCCACCAGGCCGACCACATCGCGCTCTTCCACATTAAGCGTAATGATACCGAAGCGGCTACCCCGCTCCCTCTCGATCACGGAAGGGCCCTCGGTGTAGCTGACCTCAGCGATAGCGGCCAGAGTCGCGAGCTCGCCATCAGGCAGGGCAACAGTCCGCTGCTCGAGTTCAGGCACCGTTGCCGGTGCGGCTACCGAAGTCGATCCGGACGCCAGGGTCAGCGGTATGCGCTGACGTCCCTCGCGCACCTCGGAGATGGTCGTACCTTCTATCTGCGTCTTGAGGTAGTCCGCAAGGCCACTGGCACTGAGGCCGTGAGCAGCCGCGAGCTCAGGCTGCACGCGCACGTTCAGGAACTTGCCGCCCTCGGTGACAGAGGCCTGAACATCCACCGCGCCCGGCACATCACGGGCAATCCGCGCAATACGCGGCATCAATTCTGCTATCTGCGCCAGCTCTTCACCGAAGAGCTTGATGGTCACATCGCCACTACTACCGGTGAGCATCTCGGACGCTCGCATCTGTATTGGCTGGGTGAAGCCAATATTGATACCGGGAAAGCGTGACACCACGTCCCTGACCGCATTCTCCAGTTCATCCTTGCTGTCCATGCGCCAGGTATCGCTCGGCGCCAGCTCCATAAAGATATCCGTCTCGTTCAGGCTCATTGGGTCAAGACCCAGCTCGTCTGAGCCGGTGCGCGAGACGATCTGCCGGATTTCCGGAATCCCTGCCAACAGTGCGATCTCGATCTGCTTGTCCAGCTCAACCGATGCCTCAAGTGAAATGCTCGGCGATTTCTCCAGCTGCACGATCACGTCACCCTCATCCAGCACCGGCATGAAGATCTTGCCAATCAGTGTGAGCAGCAGCGTACTCAGCGCCAGCAGGCCGAAAACCACCAGCAACAGCCAGCGTGGGCGCATGAGTACACGGGCAAGTAGCGCCGTGTAGTGCTGCTGCATGCGCTGCATGAATCGCGGCATGGCGATTGCCTGGTTACCCAGCAAGAGGGATGCCATCACCGGAATTACGGTCAGGGCCAGCAGCAGCGCCGCAATCATGGCGTAGACGATGGTCAGGGCAACGGGGGTGAACAATTTGCCCTCGAGTCCGCTCAGGGTCAGCAGCGGCGAGAAGACAATTATCACGATCAGGGTCCCGGAGACCACGGGCAGCGCAACCTCGCGCACGGCCCGGTAGATGAGATGCAGACGCGGCAGGCCGCGACCGTCGGCAAGGCGCGTCACGGTGTTCTCCACCACCACCACCGAGGCGTCTACCAGCATACCGATGGCAATCACCAGTCCTCCCAGGCTCATCAGATTCGCCGTCAACTGTGTTGCGGACATGAGCAGGAAGGTGGACAGCGCCGCCAGCGGCAGCGACAGCGATACCACCAATGCGGCGCGGAAATTACCGAGGAACACCGCGAGCACGGCGACCACCAGGATCATCGCCTGGAACAGGGCATTGGACATGGTGCCGATCGCGGTGCTGATGAGCCGGGCTCGGTCGTAGAACACATTGATCCGCGTGCCAGGTGGCAGCGTGCTCTCCAGCTCCGCAAGACGCTCCTTGACGCCCGCCACCACCGCGCCCGTGTTGCTGTCGCGCAGGGCGATCACCAGTCCCTGCACCGCCTCCTCACCATCGCGCGTTACCGCACCATAGCGGGCCAGGTGGCCGATCTCGACATCGGCGACATCGCGCAGGCGATAGACGCCCCGGTCACCGGCGCTCACCACCACGTCACCCAGCGACTTCAGCGAGTCAATGCGTCCTTCCACGCGAACCACCAGTACATCATTGCCGAGCAGGATTCGCCCGGTGCCGGCGTTCATGTTCTGACCGACAATCGCGTTTTCGATGTCTGCCATGTTCAGGCCCAGCGCCGATAGCTCAGCCGTTCGCGGCGTTACCTGGAAGGTTCTGGCATACCCCCCCAGCACATTGACATCTGCCACGCCGTCAATGGTGCGCAGGGTGGGACGGATCTCCCACTCCAGCAGCCGCCGTTTTTCCATCAGGGACAGCGCGTCATTCTCCACTGTGAACATGAACATCTCGCCCAGTGGCGTGCTCATGGGTGCAAGCCCCCCGTCGACGGCGAAGGGCAGATCGGTGAGCAGCCCGCCAAGACGCTCGTTGACCTGCTGGCGGGCCCAGTAGATGTCCGTGCCCTCAATGAAGTCCAGCGTGATCGCCGTGATCGCGTACTTTGTCGTGGATCGCAGCATTGCCTGACGGGGAATGCCGAGCAGCTCGGTCTCGACCGGATAGGTCACCCGCTGCTCGATTTCCTCAGCAGTCATTCCCGGCACCTTGAGAATCACCTTGACCTGGGTTGGCGAGATATCCGGGTAGGCATCGACAGGAAGAAGAATCCAGGCGCGCACGCCAAGGCCGACCACCAGCGCGGCCAGCACGCACACAAACAGACGCTGCGTCAGAGAAAAGCGGACCAGGTGATTCAGCACCTTATTCGCCACCAAGACCCAGCAGGATACCCTGCACAGCGCTGACGGATGTCACCAGTACGTCACTGTCCGCGAGATCGCTGACAGCGCTGATCACATAGTCCTCACCGTCGGGCATCAGCAGGGAAACCGCGACCGACTCCAGCACCTCACCCCGCCGCACCAGCACCTGCGCCTCACCATCCCGGGTGAATACCGCTGACCGGGGCAGCGCGTAGGCAGACTGGCGATAGAGGGGATGGGCACTGAGCGTTTCATTCAGAGTGACATCGCAGTCCGCGGGTATCGGCTCACTCCAGGCGGTAACAAAGAAGCCTTCGGCCACGCGATCGACGGCGGCCACTGCGATTCGGCAGGAGGCAAGCTCCAGCGCGGCAAGATCGCCTGCCGACGCCATTGGCACCCGCGCGCGAACCCGCAGCGCATCCGAGGCCAGAAAAGCGGCGACTTCAGTACCGGCCACCAGGCGCTCCCGTTTGTCGGCATAGTGAATGCGACCGTCGATCGGCGCCACAAGCGTGATGGCCTCTTCGTGACCGGTCGATTCGCGGACCAGCTCCTGGAAATGTCGCATGTGCTCGAACTCCAGCTGGAGCGCAAGATAGCGATCGGTGATTTCCACCCACTTGTCTTCCGTCAGCGCCTGCTGGCGATAAGACTCTCGGCTTCGCTCGTAGCGGTCCTTTGCGGACTCGTAGCGGGTCTGGAGTGTGGAATACTCCAGCAGCAGATGGTGTATTTCCGGGCCGTCGAGCACCACAAAAGGCTGCCCCGCACTGACCGCCTTGCCATTGTCCACCAGGTAGCTCGCGCGGCGAACATCCCGCGGCAGTTCAATACGGTACATGGCGCCGCCCCGGTGAGTCGCACTGGCCTGTACCGCTGGCCCCGGCACTTCATCCAGTGGCCGCACCGATGCGAACGAAAGGTTCAGGTCGCCGAGATCATCGATAGCCACCTGTTCCGCCGCAGCCCATCCTGGCAGCAGCGCCAGGATAAGACCGGCGCAAAGCAGGCAACGCCTGTATCGGTTCATAAGGACTGTCCTGCTACCTGCCGCTGTCGCGCGGCGTTCCGGTGTATTTCCGACTCGATCAGCGCAAGCTCACTGCGCCGATCCAGCACATCGATCAGGCGGCGAAGGACCAGCTCCGCTTCAACCTCATTGCCGGTACGAAGAGAGAGCAGCTGCGCCTCGATCTGCTCACCCAGTCGAACGGACTCTTCCAGCAATCGCCGCCGCGTGCGCAGGCGTTCCGCGTCGCTGCGGAGCGTCTGCCATTCACTGCGAATCTCGAGTCGCGCCTCATCACGCTGTCGGGCAGCGTCACGCTGAACGGCGGCTTTCTGGCTTTCAGCCCCGCGGTTGCGAACCTCCAGCATGCCCAGCGGCACGTCCACTGCCAGGCCGTACTGCCGCTCATCCTGTGCGGGACCGGCAAAATCCCGGGCCACCAGCGCCAGATTCCAGTTGGCCGCCTGCGGCTCGGAGAGACCGGCCACCGCCTGGCTCTGCGCCTGTCCGAGCTCGAGCAGCATCAGCCGCGGATGCGTTGCATAATTCGGGCGTTCGGGAAGCGCTGCCGCCTCCGCGATATCCGCTGGCAGCGCAGGCAGGCCGGTAAGGGCCTGGAAACGCAGGGCCGCCTCGCGCTGCGCCGCTTCGCGGTCGGCCAGCAACAGCTCAGCATCCAGCCGCTCCTGGCCGGTCAGCAGCAGGGAGTATTCCGGCGTCGAGCCTGCGCGCACCTGAAGCTGTGCACGCGCCTCCAGCTCAGACAGCAAGGTCACCCGTTCCCGTGCCTGCTCGATCTGCACACCGGCCAGCCGATGCGCCCACACGGTCTCGCGTATCAGGCCGGAGAAATACCAGGCCCGGTAATCGCGGTTGGCCTGGTCGAGGCGTGTCTCAAGGCCGGACAGCGAATTGTCGAGCCTGCGGCGCCGGCCGGACTTCACCGGCAGGTTCAGCGACACCTCTGTCTCATCGGTGCCCCGGTCCAGATCGCTCTGAACATGCAGCGCCGACAGGACCGGCAGACCACCCAGAATGCCCGCACCTGCGCTGGCATCAGCCGCCTCAGCCTCCCCCTCGCCGTGATGAACGAGGGTAGCAGCGAGGACCTCCTGCAGAGACAGCGTACTGGCCTGCTGCGCCTGGACCGTCCCCACCACAACACTGCCGCCTGCCCCTATGCAGACTGCGAGTAGCAGTGATTTCATCGAGTTGCCGGGCATGTTCCACCAAGGTGAGCAATTGTCGGGCATTTTACCGACTTGACGCGTCATTGCACCCTGCATATGCCCGCAGGCACCGTGGGCGGGGCGTCGCGCCCGGAGTAGCTTTTGCCCCCCCAAATCCGTATTCTCTGCGCATGTTGCCATTTGCCCCCGCGCCGGATACCCCACGTAACCGATGACCTATTGCCTCGCTATCGCCCTGGACGAAGGTCTGGTGTTCTGCTCCGATTCTCGGACCAACGCCGGACCCGACCGGGTCAGCACCTACAGCAAGATGCACCGCTTCTGCGTGCCCCACGATCGTTCGCTGGTGATACTCACCGCCGGCAACCTCGCCACCAGCCAGGCGGTGATTGCGCAGCTGCAGCGGGATATCGAGGAAGACAACGACTTCAATATCTTCAAGGCGCGCTATGTCAGCGATGTCGCCGACTATCTCGGCGAACTTAGCCTCGCCGAGCAGGCCAAGTACGCCAAGAAAGGCGGTCCCAATGCGGGCTTTTCACCCAGCGCGAGCTTCATTCTCGGCGGCCAGATCAAGGGACAGCAGCCGGAGCTGTACATGGTCTACCCCGAGGGCAATCACATTACCGCCTCCGACCTGTACCCCTATCTGCAGATCGGCGAAACCAAGTATGGCAAGCCGATTCTCGATCGGATCATTCGCCCGCATACGCCGGTCGAAACCGCCATGCGCTGCGCGCTGGTGTCGATAGATTCCACCATGCGCTCCAATGCCACCGTAGGCCCACCCCTGGAATGTCTGTTTTACGAGAAAGACAGCCTGCAGCCCTACAACCGCTACATCATGCTGGAGGAAAACCATCCTTATCTTGCCCGGCTGCGGCAGAGCTGGGACGACAACATCCGCATGGCGTTCGACAACCTGCCGCCGCTCAGCGACGTGTTTGCAGCAGGCGAATAATACGGTCAACGAACTCCAGCTTGTTGGCCACATGACGGTTGATGGAAAATGGGTAGGCGTCACCCAGCCCCATGCTCCGATTCAGCTCGTTCAGGGTTGTGCTGATATCCATCCACACTGAAATACGCTCGGCCATGCTCATCTCTGCCGGCGCCCGATAAACCAGTCCCTGCGTGGCGGCGGTTTCCAGTGCGTCGTAAATATGCAGGTAATGCCCCCAGCACTCAGCCCAGTCCTCGGTGGGATGCACGCTCGCATACGCACTGATGTAGTGCTCACGCCAGTTGGGCACCGGGCCGTGCTTGTAGTGGTACTGCAGCGCCGCGGCATAGTCGCGGCTGGCGTCGCCGAAGGTCTGGCAGAAGGCGTCACAGGTCTGTGCGTCCGGCTCCAGCCGGCTCCAGAAATAGTGGCCGGATTCGTGTCGCAGGTGGCCCAGCACGGTGCGATAGCTTTCATTCATCTGGTGCCGTACCTGAGTGCGCGCGACGTCGTCGGCCTCCAGGGTGTTGATGGTGATAACACCGCCGAGATACCCGGTTGTCGCAAAGCTCTCCGCAAACATGTCGCGACTTCGGCCGTCCTCGATAAAGTCGAACAGCAGGCCATAGCGGGGATCTTCCCAGCCGCTGACCAGAGGCACCTGCAGCTGCATGAGGGTGAAAAAGAGCCGCTTCTTGCCCTCCTCCAGCACGCGCCAGCGCCGGTCGTTGTCCGGCAAGGACTGGTTGGGGACCGTGCGGTTGAACTGACAGCCGAAACAGAGCGGGTGCGAGGCCGCGGCGGGGCGCAGCCAGTTGCAGACCTTATAGGTTTCACCGTTGCCACACAGGCGGAACCGCTCACCGTCCGCCGCACAGTAGACGCCGTCGTCGACTTTGCTGAGTGTGCGCATATTGCGCGTTGCCGGGTCGAAACCCAGGCGAGCGCCACAGGCGACACAGTGGTCGCTGTCGAAGAACACCTGGCTGCCGCAATCGCAGCGGAATCGCTTCATCGCGCATCAAACCGGAACCAGGTATCGCTGATAGCGGCATGCACCTGGCTCAAGATCACCTGCAAGTCATCAATATACACATGCAGCTCGTCACGACCGTATTTTCCCGACTCGAAGCGCCGCAGCTTTCGCCGTGCACGGTCAACCATCTTCACCGCCTGGGTATGGTTGGACAGGGGACTGAGCTCCTCGCGGATGCCGCGCAGGCAGAACGCCAGCGAGCGCGGAAACGCCGGCTCGAGAAACACAAAATCCACCGCGGCGTTTTTCTCCACCAGCGGTCCGATCATCCGCCGATAGGCGCCCAGCGCCGAGAGTGATTTCAGCAACGTGCCCCAGAGCAGATGGTCGATGGCCTGATGGGCACCCTCCTGGTCAAGAATATCCGCGGCACCCACATCGATGATGCGCGTGGTCATGTCGGCGCGCTCCAGCAGCTGGCCGATCTTCACAAAGCGATAGGTGTGATCCCGACACAGCGTGCTGTTGAGCACCCCCGTGATGACCTGGCTGCGGGAAACAATTTCCTGCAGAAACTGCTGTCGGTTGCGACGCCCAACGGAACTTCCCGAGTGCTCACGCGCGTAAAGGTGCAGCTCGTTCACCAGCTCCCAGACTTCATCGGGCAGAACGTCCCGGGTGGTGCGGACGTTCTCCCGCGCAGCGTGCACCGCGTAGGGAATGCTGCAGGTCGCGCCAGACTCGGCGATCAGCAGCTTCACCACGTTCTGCTCGTTGGGCACGCGGAAATACTCGCCGAAAATCGGCCTGGCGGCCAGAATGCGCACGAGTATGTCCCAACCGGGCTGTGCGCTCCGCGGGATATCCATGACCATGTGGTGATAGGCATCGACCAGGCGTGCCGCATTCTCCGCACGCTCGAGATAGCGCGCCATCCAGTACACGCGCTCCGCGACCCGCGACAGCATGGTCATGATTTCCCCTCCACAATCCAGGTGTCCTTGCTGCCGCCGCCCTGGGAGGAATTCACCACCAGCGAGCCCTTCACCATGGCAACGCGGGTCAGGCCGCCAGCGGTCACGTAAGTCTCGCGCCCCTGGAGAATGAAAGGTCGCAGATCCAGATGACGCGGCTGCACGCTGTCATCGATAAATGTCGGCGCGGTCGATAGCGCCAGCGTAGGCTGGGCGATGTAGTTGCGCGGATTTTTCTCGATGAGCTTTGCAAACCGCCGCCTTGTGGCCTCATCGCTGTGTGGGCCCACCATGATGCCGTAACCCCCGGACTCGTTCGCCGGCTTGACCACCAGCTCATCGAGGTGGGCCAGCACGTAGTCGCGGTCTTTGTCGTACATGCATAGATAGGTGGGCACAGAGCGCAGCAGCGGCTCCTCCCCCAGGTAATAGCGGATCATTTCCGGGACAAAGGCATACACGACCTTGTCATCGGCAACGCCGGCACCGGGCGCATTGGCAATCGCCACCTTGCCGGCACGCCAGGCGCGCATCAGTCCCGGAACGCCGAGCACGGAATCCTCGCGAAATACCTCGGGATCCATGAACTCCTCATCAATGCGTCGATAAATGACATCGACCCGAATCGGGCCATCCACGGTGCGCATGTAGACGCAATCCTCGTCGTCCACCAGCAGGTCCGAACCCTCCACCAGCTCTGCCCCCATTCCCTGGGCAAGGAAGGCATGCTCGAAATAGGCCGAGTTGTAGATCCCCGGGGTGAGCACGACCACGCAGGGCCGTTTGCGCTCGCGGGGCGACAGCGATGAAAGCGTTGCATAGAGCTGCGACGGATAGTCATCAACCGGAAGAATGCTGTAATTCTCGAACAGCTCCGGGAGCACGCGCTTGGTGATTTCCCGATTCTCGAGCATGTAGGACACGCCCGACGGCACTCGCAGGTTGTCCTCCAGCACGTAGAGCTTGCCATCGGCGTTGCGGATGAGATCGCTGCCACAGATGTGCGCCCATACTCCGAAACGCGGCGAGGCACCCGCGCAGGCAGGTTTGTAATTGGCAGACTCGAGCACAATATCCGCAGGCACCTTGCCGTCAGCGAGAATCTTCTGGCGATTGTAGATATCGTCAATAAAGCGGTTGAGTGCCCGACTGCGCTGGGCCAGTCCGCGGCTGACGTTGCGCCACTCGCGTTCGGTGATGATCCGGGGGATGATGTCAAATGGCCAGGCGCGGTCGATATTGCCGCCCTCGGTGTACACCGTGAACGAAATTCCCATCTCGCGGATGGCTACTTCCGCCGCCGTGCGCCTCGCATCGAGCTCGCCATCGGGGAGCCTGCCGAGCAGATTCACCGCCTGCCGCGCCGCCACCCGAGGCTTGCCCTTCGGGGTGAACAGCTCGTCATAGAACCCTGTGGTCTTGTAATCCCCCCAACCCTGCTCCATGGAACCTCCGTCACCGAAAAGCCAGATGCGTGCCAAGAGGCATCAATATAGCGAATAACCGGTCAAACCACACGGCAGAGCAGTGGCTGTGATGGCGGGCGGACGGTACACTCGAGACAGCCGCGGCGCGTTGACGCCGGAGAATACTCAGGGAGACGCCCCATGCCGAGCACTCACCATCGCGCCTGTCACCTGTGCGAAGCCATCTGCGGACTGCTCATCGAAACCGAGGGTCAGAGCATTCTGTCCATCAAGGGCGACCCCGATGACCCGCTCAGCCGCGGACACATCTGCCCCAAGGCCATCGCCCTGCGCGACATCCATGAGGACCCGGATCGCCTGCGCCAGCCGCTCAGGAAAGTCCGCCACGCCAATGGCCATGTCGAGTGGCAGGCAATATCCTGGGACGAGGCACTCGATGCCACCGCCGATGCCCTCTTCGATATCCATGAACGCCACGGCGTCGATGCCATCGGCGTGTATCTCGGTAATCCGACGGTGCACAACATCGGCATGATGACCCATCAGAACAACCTGTTCCGCTTTCTGCGAACCCGCAACCGCTTCTCCGCCACCTCCGTCGATCAGCTGCCGCACCACCTGGTGGCGCTGTGGCTGTTCGGTCACAAGGCGATGTTCCCGATACCGGACATCGACAACACCGACTATTTCCTCATGCTGGGCGCCAACCCGGTAGCATCCAATGGCAGTATCTGGACAGTACCCGACATTCGCCGGCGAATCCGCGATCTCAAGGCGCGCGGTGGGCAGCTGGTCGTGCTCGATCCCCGGCGCACGGAAACGGCGGACATGGCCACGGAGCATCATTTCATACGCCCCGGCAACGACGCGCTGTTCCTGGCGGCGGTGCTACAGACCCTGTTCCATGAGGGCCTGGCAAAGCCCGGACACCTTGCACCGCTGCTGCGTGACCTCGACAGCGTTGCCGATGCCCTGCGCGATTTCACACCCGAGTCCGTGAGCGAGGCGACCGGAATCGCAGCGGGCACGATCCGCAGCATTGCCCGCGATCTGGCATCGGCGCCACGCGCCATCTGCTACGGCCGCATGGGCGTCTCCACCCAGGAGTTCGGCACCCTGTGCCAGTGGCTGATTGCGCTGATCAACATTGCCACCGGCAACCTCGACCGGCCCGGCGGCTCACTGTTTACGCTACCCGCGGTGGACCAGGTCAGCCATACCGGCCCCGGCGGCTTTGCCAGGCACCACAGCCGCGTGCGGCAGCTGCCGGAGTTTGATCGGGAGCTGCCGTCATCCGCGTTGGCCGACGAGATCACGACACCGGGGGAAGGGCAGATCCGCGCCCTGTTCACCGGCGCCGGCAATCCGGTGCTATCGACGCCCAACGGCCGGCAGCTGGACGAAGCACTGGCGTCGCTCGAATTCATGGTATCGCTCGATCCCTACCTGAACGAGACCACGCGTCATGCCGATATTATTCTGCCGCCCACCTCGCCATTGGAGCACGACCACTACGACCTCGCCTTTCACATGAATGCCATGCGCAATACCACGCGCTACAACCCGCCGGTATTCGAGCGCACCGAGGACTGCCTGCACGACTGGGAGATCTTCAGCGCGCTGGGAGAGCGGATTGCCGTCCGCCTTGGGCTGGAACCAAAGCCGACACAGCCGCCCCATGCCATGGTCGACGCGGGCCTGCGTGCCGGCCCTTACGGCGAAGCCAGAGGAAGTGAGCACGCACTCACACTGGAAAAGCTGAAACAGAACCCCTCCGGCATAGACCTTGGTCCGCTGCAGCCGCAGCTACCAGAGCGCCTGTTCACCGCGGACCGCATGATCCACTGCGCGCCACCGCCGCTGCTGGCCGACCTTGAGCGGCTGCGCCAGCATCACCTGAACAGAGACAACGCCGGACAGCTGCGCCTGATCGGCCGCCGCCACGTGCGCTCCAACAACTCGTGGATGCACAACTATCACCGACTGGTGAAGGGCCGCGACCGCTGCACCCTGCTGGTCAATCCCGGAGACCTGGCGATGCGCGGCCTGGCCCACGGTGCGCGCGCCGAACTGGCCTCGCGCACCGGAAAGCTCACCGTCACCCTGGAGGCCAGCAACGACATCATGCCCGGCGTGGTCAGCCTGCCCCATGGCTACGGGCACGATCGCGCCGGCATCCGCATGCAGACGGCCCGTGCCAACGCCGGCGTATCGTGCAATGATATTACCGATGACCGCTTTCTGGACGGTCTGTCCGGCAACGCCGCCGTGAACGGAGTGCCGGTAACGCTCGCCCCCTGCGATGAGAGCCCGCGTCCGGCAGGCGCCGCTGGTGAACGTAGTCAGGCCTGAGCATTCTTCAATCGTGGAGACTTACTGATGGACGTGGCAAGCATCATTTTCTGGCTTGTGCTGCTGGGCCTGGTGATCTACGTCATCAGCGTCTACAACAGCCTGGTGACATTGCGCAATCGCTACAAAAATGCCTTCGCACAAATCGAAGTGCAGCTGAAACGGCGTTATGACCTGATTCCGAACCTGGTGGAGACAGCGCGAGGCTATATGCAGCATGAGCGCGAGACACTGGACGCCGTGATCGGCGCTCGCAACGAGGCTGCCAGCATCCTCGAGGCGATTGGCGGCAGCGGTGACGGGCCATCGCTGGACAGGCTGGCCGGTGCCGAGAACGCTCTGCAGGGCGCCCTGGGCAAGCTCAACGTAACCATGGAAGCCTATCCGGATCTCAAGGCCAGCGAGAACATGCAGCAGCTGTCGGAAGAGCTCACCTCCACCGAAAACCGGGTAGCCTTCGCCCGCCAGGGCTTCAACGATGCCGTCATGGCCTACAACACCTACCGGCAGAGCTTCCCACCGGTGCTGCTCGCCGGAACTTTCGGTCATCCGAGGGACGCAGAACTGCTGGAGTTCGACGACAGTGTCCAGATCCAGGTAGCGCCCAAGGTCGCCTTCTGAAACGCCGTTCCACTTGAGCCGGGCAGCACAGGCAATCACCTGAGGCATGGATTTCTTTGCTCGACAGGATCTGGCGAGGCGCAACACGCGTCTTCTGGTCATCCTCTTCAGCCTGGCAGTTGTGGCACTGATTCTCCTCGCCAATCTGCTTCTGGGTGGTTTTTTCTGGCTGTCGCAGGATGGCGTCGGCTATTCAGGGAGCGGCGGCGAACTGGGCGGGCTCGCAGACCAACTCAGCTGGGAACGTCTCGGGTGGATCAGCCTTTTGGTTCTCGGCAGCGTCGGCCTGATCTCCCTGGTCACCTGGATCCGTCTCGCCTCCGGCGGCAAGCACGTTGCCGAAAGCCTGGGCGGATCCCGCGTTCTGCCGCAGACCGACGATGCCGACGAGCGACGCTGCCTGAATGTTGTCGAGGAGATCGCCCTCGCCGCCGGTATGCCTGTTCCCGACCTGTACGTGCTGCATGAAGAGCGGGGCATTAACGCCTTCGCCGCCGGCGTCGGCCCAGCGGACGCGGTGGTCGCGGTAACGGCAGGCGCCCTGCACCACCTCAACCGCGACGAATTGCAGGGGGTGATTGCGCATGAATTCAGCCATATCCTCAACGGTGACATGCGCCTGAATATACGCCTTGCAGCGCTGCTGAAAGGGATTACATTTCTCGGCGATGTCGGATACTTCTTTCTGCGAAGCGGCGCCCACCGACAGTTCCGCCACGGCCGCAGCCGGCAGCAGACTAACGGGCTGCCGCTGCTCGGGATCGGCCTGGTGGCCATCGGCTGGGTCGGTGGGCTCGCCGCCGGCATGATCAAGTCAGCCATCAGCCGGCAGAAAGAGTTTCTCGCTGATGCCAGCGCCGTGCAGTTCACGCGTAATCCGGAGGGTATTGCCGGCGCCCTCAAGGTCATTGGCGGCTATCTGCCCGGCACCCTTGTCCACGCCGGGCGGGCGCCGGAGATGTCGCACCTGTTTTTTGGCGCAGTCACCCATCGGCTGTTCCAGCCGTTCTCCACGCATCCACCACTTGACACGCGCATCCGCCGCATCGATCCGGGCTGGAATGGCGAATACATCAAGCGACCAGTACGGCACTACAGCAATAGTCCGCTGCGACGCGACAGCGTTGCCCACAGCGAGGACCCCACGCTGGTGCTGACCGCTGCGCTGGCAGCCGGCGTGCTGAGGGAAGCGACGCGCGACGGGGACGCAGCAGATAACAGAACGACCTTCGACGCTGAGGCGCCGGCGAGCGTTGCGGAACCGGTGGCGATACCCGCTGCGCTGATGCGGCACGCACACGAGCCCCTCGGCGCCAGCGCCATTACACTGGCATTCCTGCTCTCGGATGATGACGAGACCCGTCGAGGCCAGCTGAACCTGATCGAGGAACACGGTGTGGCCGGGCTCGCCACCCTGGCCAATACGCTGCAGCCAGCCGTTGCCGATCTGCCCGCTGGCGCGCGACTGCCCCTGGTAAACGCCTGCCTGCCCGCACTCCGGGCAATGTCGCCGCGACAGTACCGTGAGTTCAAACAGACACTGCTGCAGCTTATTCAGGCCGATGGTCGCACCAGCCTGTTCGAGTGGTGCCTGTACCAGCTGGTACGGCACTACCTGGATCCGGAGTTTCTGCAGGTACGCACGGCAACGCCGCGCTTCCGCCGCCTTACGCAGGTAAAGGGCCAGCTGCAGCGCGTGCTGTCCATGCTCGCCCACGCCGGCAGCGGGGATGCCGAGGACGCTTTTGCCGCGGCGCGGGACAGTCTGCAGATGCCATCAGTGCAGCTGCTGCCAATCGCCGATTGCTCGTTAGCCGGGTTCAGCCGCAGCGTCCACGAACTCGCCGATTGCTTTCCCCTGCTGAAACCGCGCCTGCTGAAGGCAATGGCGCAGGCAGCCGGGGCTGACAGTGCTGTCTGCGCCGTCGAGCGGGAGCTGATTGCCGCCATCGCCGCCGTGATCGACTGCCCGCTGCCACCCACGCTGCAGTCATCGCTGTATTCATCTATAGCGCGATGACACCCGGTTCGGTCTTTTCAGAGCATTAGCAGCGGGGCGGCTGGCCAAACTACAGCCCTTTGCTATCTTTATTAAACGCACCGACGCAGTGATTGCGCATCGCCAAGGAAGGTGAATGCAGCGCCGGCGCGCACAATCCGTACACTACAACCAGGACAAGGAGGTCAGGTTATGGAGCTATCACCGGCTGTATCACGCACGGCGATCGAGTTTCCTCAGGCGGCGCTGGACAAGCCCCGGCACCATGCGCTTTCGCGCACCACGGACCAGGTTCTGCGCATTCTGCTGCGCGGCGATCTGTCCCGCTTGCGGGCAGACTCAGTAGCCGAGACCCTGGGCATCAGCGGGACAACGCTACGGCGTCGACTGCGCGCAGACCACACGAGCTACCAGTTCCTGCTCGATCGGGCACGGCAGTATCGCTGTGAGCGTCGCCTGAAGGAGCAATGGGTGCCCGGCAAATGCCTGGCGGATGAGCTCGGCTACAACGAGGTAAACAGCTTCTACCGCGCCTTCCGCCGCTGGACCGGGCTGGGCTTCAACGACTACAAGCAGCGCAACAGTGCCCAGATGTGCGCCGCGGCCGAGCGAAGACCACCGTATTCTCCGCAGTAGCGCGGAGGGCTCAGTCGAAGGGATGCCTGAGTACGATGGTCTCGAGGCGATCGGGCCCGGTTGAGATAATGTCGATCGGGGCCCCTACCAGCGCCTCAAGCCGTTTGATGTAACTGCGTGCGGCGGCCGGCAACCCCTGCAGGTCGCGCACGCCCACTGTGCTTTCCTGCCATCCCGGCATGCTTTCATACACAGGGACGATATCGGCGTAATCGTCCGCGTCGACCGGGTTGGGGACAGGGTTGCCCTCGCGATCGGTATAGGCAACACAGATACGGATTTCATCGAGACCGTCGAGCACATCCATTTTTGTCAGGCACAGACCACTGACCGAGTTGATATTGACGGCACTACGCAAGGCCACGGCATCGAACCAGCCACAGCGCCGCGGGCGGCCGGTCGTGGCACCGAATTCGTTGCCGCGCTTCGCCAGCTGGGCGCCCACGGCATCGAACAGTTCCGTGGGAAAGGGTCCGGAGCCAACCCGCGTGGTGTATGCCTTGGTGATACCGAGGACATAGTCGAGGTACAGCGGACCGAATCCAGTGCCCGTCGCGGTGCCACCCGCGGTGGTGTTGGAGCTGGTGACATAGGGGTAGGTACCGTGATCGATATCCAGTAACGCGCCCTGCGCCCCTTCGAACATAATGCGGGCGCCGTTGCGACGATAGTCGTGCAGGATGGTGGTCACATCAGCCAGCATCGGCAGCAGCTGCTCCCCCATGGCAAGCGCGGCATCGGCCGTCGCGTCGAGATCCTCAGCCTGCACGCCGTAGTAATGGACGAGTTGGGCATTGTGGTATTCCATGACGTCGGCGAGCCGGCTGCGAAACCGCGCGGGGTAACGCAGATCGCCCACGCGCAGACCACGGCGGGCCACCTTGTCTTCATAGGCGGGACCAATGCCGCGACCCGTCGTACCGATCTTGGCATCACCCCGTCGCGCCTCGCGCGCCGCGTCCAGTGCAACATGGTATGGAAGGATCAGCGGGCAGGCGGGGGAAATGCGCAGCCGCTCTCGCACCGGCACCCCTTTTGCCTCCAGGGTGGCGATTTCGGTCAACAGCGCCTCGGGCGACAGCACCACGCCGTTTCCGATAAGGCACTGCACGTCTGCGCGCAGAATGCCCGAAGGAATGAGGTGAAGTACGGTTTTTTCGCCGTCACACACGAGCGTGTGACCCGCGTTATGCCCCCCCTGAAAACGCACAACGGCATCTGCCTGATCCGTCAGAAGGTCCACGATCTTGCCCTTGCCCTCGTCGCCCCACTGGGTACCGAGAACAACTACGTTCTTGCTCATGCTATTCCGTCCGGTGATTCGACGCTGTCGCCAGCGCCCGTACTGTCCATTCTCCATCACGCTGCACCAGCTCGCGGCGGCAGCGAGGGTCCTTTTCTCCGGTCAGGGAGCCAATCACAACTTCTCCGGCGTCACGCAGCCGGTGAACCGCGGCAGCAAGCGCCGGATCCGCAGACACCGGCGCGTGTATGCAGGAAACCGGCGCCGGGTCTGTCACCTGAAGCTGCACCAGCGTCTTCAGGTCTGTGGCAAATCCCGTCGCGGGGCGAGCGCGACCGTAAGCCCGTCCGACATTGTCATAGCGACCACCATTGGCCACTGCCTCACCATACCCCGGCACATAAGCGGCAAAGACAATGCCGGTGTGGTAGTGGTACCCGCGCAGCTCGGCGAGGTCGAAATAAATATTGACCTGCGGATGTGCCGCCGCAATCCGACCGGACACCTCACGCAGCGTGCGCAGCGCCTCATCAATACCGGGCGCAACCGGCGACAACAGGGCCTCAGCACGCTCCAGGGCGCCGTTTCCGCCGTGCATACCGACCAAGGCCAGCAGGGCCTCGCGGGGCTCGCTGGCAACGCCGGACAGCGCCTGCAGCAGGTCCGGTTGCGACTTGCGCTGCAGCGCATCGAACACCGCAGCTTCCCTGGCGTCATCCAGAGCAAGACTCTGCAACAGCTTGGCACATACGTCACCATGGCCGAGGTCAAGCGTCATTTCCCGATCACTGATACCGGCGGCACGCAGCGTTGCGAGCATGAGATGGATCACCTCGATGTCCGCGGCCAGCGCTGCCTCACCGAAGATCTCGGCGCCCGCCTGCACCGGCGACCGGGACGCCAGCAGCGACTTCTGCCGGGCGTGCAGCGTAGAGCCTGTATAGCACAGCCGGCTGACACCCTCATCCGCAAGACTGTGTGCGTCGATGCGAGCGACCTGCGGAGTAATATCAGCGCGCACACCCAGGGTGCGTCCGCTGGGCTGATCCGGCATTTTGAAGGTCAGTGTGTCGAGATCGCCACCAACCCCCTCCAGCAGGGAATCCGTAAACTCCATCAGCGGAGGAATGACCAGTTGATAGCCCCAGCCGCGGTAGAGGTCCAGCAGGCTGCGTCGAAGCGCCTCCAGCGCCGCCGCCCTGTCCGGCAGCAGTTCATCGACGCCATCGGGCAGTTGCCAGCGATCAGTGCTAGTTTCGTGACCCATGCGTAACTCTCAATTGATCAGATATAACAGCCCGAGCCCGAACAGCATGCTGCCGAGACCGAAACGTCGGATTGTCGCATCGTCCATCAGGGCTACCGTGGCCAGCATGCTCCGCCAGCGGGAAGGGCTCAGAAACGGCAGCACTCCCTCGATCACGAACACCAGAGCGACGGCAACGGGAAGTACCTGCCAGAAATCCATGGGTAACCACCGCTAGAACGTCATAAAAAACCGCGAGACCAAGTACCTGCTACGAGGCCCGATCTCACGGTTTACGCATGTTATCACAGAGGCGGTGGCTGGCGCCCCGCCGGCCGGTCTAATTCATTGCGTTTGCAGGCTCCTCGAACGCTCCGCTGGAATCCTTGAGATAGCGGAAGAACTCGCTGTCAGGCTTGACGAGTATCATGTCGCCTGAGCTCTGGAAAGAATCCTGATAGGCGCGAAGGCTGCGCGTGAACGAATAGAACTCGGGGTCCTGCCCGAACGCATCAGCGTAGATGCGCGTTGCCTCGGCATCGCCCTCACCGCGGATCTCCTGAGCATCGCGGTAGGCGTTGGCCTCGATTACCGTAACCTCCCGATCGGCGGCAGCGCGGATACCCTCGGCGAGCTCCTGGCCCTGGGCCCGCAGCTCGCGCGCTTCTTTCTCCCGCTCTGCATTCATCCGCCGATACACCGACTCTGACACTTCCTGTGGCAGGTCGATCTGCTTGACCCGCACGTCGATCATCTCGACGCCCAGCTCCGTGCGAGCCACAACATCCAGCTCACGATTGATGGCTGCCATCAGCTGGTCGCGCTCACCCGACACCACTTCCTGAATACTGCGAGCGGCAACCTGGTTTCGCAAACCGTCATTAATACGCTGGGACAGCAGCGCCGACGCGCGAGCCTCGTCGCCGTTTGTGGCAGTGTAGTATTTTGCGGTATCGATAACGCGGAATTTTGCATACGAGTCGACAATCAGGGCCTTCTGCTCCTGGGTGAAAAACCGCTCGGGGCTTGAATCGACGGTCAGCACGCGGCCATCGAACTTACGCACATTGTTGACGAACGGGACCTTGACGTGCAGACCAGGCTCCAGATTGGGATTGACGACTTCACCAAAGCGCAACAGAACCCCACGCTCGGTTTCCTTGATAATGAACAATGCATTGCTCGCGATAAACAACACCAGAACCGCGAGCAGCGATACTGTCATACTGCGTCCAGACATAATTAGCGTACTCCCCCGCGGCGGTTCTGTTCCATCGCGGCATCGCGACGCAACTGTTCGGTAACAGCATCAGTCAATTCACGCAGGCGAGCAGCATCCGACTGCATGATACGACTCCCCTGACTACCGCTGCTGGCCGAACGCTCAGCAAGCTTGTCGAGCGGCAGATACATAATGTTGTTTCCACCCTCTACATCGACCATCACCTTGTTGGTCTTGCTCATGACATTTTGCACCGCGTCAATGTAAAGACGCTCTCGTGTTACGTCCGGCGCCACGTTGTAGGCAGTCAACAGCTGATTGAAGCGGCTGGCCTCACCCGTGGCGTTGGCAACAACCTGCTCGCGATAGGCGCTTGCCTCTTCAATCTGTCGCTGCGCGCGACCGCGGGCCTCAGGCACGACAGAATTCGCATAGCCTTGTGCCTCGCTCTTGACCCGCTCCTCGTCTTCTCGTGCCTTGATCACATCATCGAAGGCGCCCTGCACCTGCGTCGGCGGCCTGGACTCATCCACGTTAACCGTGCTGATGCGAATACCGGTACCGTAAGTCGAAGTATAGGCCTGCAGTCGCTCCTGCATTTCCGATGCGACTCGCGCCCGCCCTTCGGTAAGCACCAGATCCATTGTCATGCCACCGACAACGTGACGGAGGGCGCTTTGTGCGGCCTGTTCCAGCGACGACTCGGGTGAGCGAACGTCAAGAACGAAGCTCTCAACATCCTCGATCACGTATTGCACCGACGCCTGAACCTCGACGATGTTCTCGTCCTGGGTCAGCATGATCTCGCGGAAATTCTTTGCCCGGACCTTTGTGGTGTTGACCTTGATCACTTCGTCGATCACTGGTGCATTCCATTGCAGGCCCGGCATGGCAACGCGATTGAATTCGCCGAAACGCAACACCACGCCGCGCTCCTGCTCGTCGACCTGATAGAACCCCATCAACCCCCAGACAACCACGGCTCCCGCAAACACCAGCCCGAGCACGGTGCCGCTGATCTTGCCACCGCCGCCGGATCCACCGCGTCCGCCACCGCTGCCACCAAAGAGGCCGCCCAGTCGCTGCTGCAGCTTCTTGAGCGCTTCGTCCAGATCAGGTGGGCCCTGATCGCCGCCGCCCCAGGGGTCCTTTGGCTTATTGCCGCCACCACCCGGTTCATTCCAGGCCATACGTTTCTCCTGATATTCGAAAGAGTCTAGTTTAGCAAAAAAGAAGACTGCCCTGTTGCCGTTCTGCCGTCCCTACAATAACGGAGACGCCATGTTCTTCAGTGATAATGCTCCGACGCCAGCAGTCGATCCCATTCGACCCGCGGCAAACGCACATGCAGATGTGCCACGCCATCGTCACCGAACTCCTCGGACGCAACCGCGCCGAGCTGGTAGAGTGCCGCCCGCAGGCGTGACTGACCGGGATCGAGATCCAGATTCTCATCCACCATGTCTTCGGCCACGCGCTCGGCGATGGCCTGAAGCAGCAAGTCAATCCCCTCACCGGTGGATGCGCTGAGCCACACCCTGATGGGCCTGCCCTCATCGTCACGATCAAGCCGCGGGCTCATCTCGAGACAGTCAATCTTGTTGTACACCTCTATCTGGGGCACGTCGGTCGCGCCGATCTCATCGAGCACTTCCTGCACGTGAAAACGGTGCTGGTCGCGTTCGCCGCTCGCCGCGTCAACAATGTTAAGCAGCAGGTCGGCACTGCGCGTTTCCTCGAGTGTCGCCTTGAAGGCTTCGACCAGTCGGTGCGGCAGATGCGAGATGAACCCCACCGTGTCGGCCAGGATCACCGCCCCCGCGTGCTCAAGCTCCAGACGTCGCAACGTCGGATCCAGCGTGGCAAACAGCTGGTCAGCCGCATACACACCGGAGGCCGTCAGCCGGTTGAACAGGGTCGACTTGCCGGCATTGGTGTAGCCCACCAGCGCCACCGTGGGCACCTCCGCACGACGCCGGGATCGACGTCCCTGCTCGCGTTGACGACGCACCTTGTCGAGGCGGCCAAGTATGGCCTTGATACGCGCGCGCAGCAGCCGGCGATCGGTTTCGAGCTGGGTTTCACCCGGGCCGCGAAGGCCGATGCCCCCTTTCTGCCGCTCAAGGTGGGTCCAGCCGCGTACCAGGCGGGTGCTCATATGCTCGAGCTGCGCCAGCTCCACCTGCAGCTTGCCCTCATGGGTTCGCGCCCGCTGGGCAAAAATGTCAAGAATCAGACCGGTCCGGTCAAGCACACGACACTTGAATTCGCGCTCGAGATTGCGCTCCTGGCTTGGACTGAGCGTGTGGTTGAAAATGACAATCTGGGCACCGTGTTCCTCGACGGTCTGGGCAATCTCGGCCACCTTGCCGGAACCGACAAAGGTGCGGGAGTCCGGCGCCTGGCGGGAGGCCATGATAAAAGCGACCGGGTCTCCCCCAGCGGATAGCACCAACTCTTCGAACTCGCGCGGGTCTTCCGTCTCACTATCCCGACCGAAGTCGATGTGTACGAGCACCGCAACCTCTCCCGATTCGGGACGCTCAAAAAACACGGCAATACCCTCGCAAGGCAGGCGGAACAGGCACGCGACGCTGTTCTGCTGCCACAGAAAACTCAGCTTTCGTCATCGTCCTCGGGCGGATTCTGCATAGGGAGGCGTACGACGCGGCCCGGGACGACTGTGGAGATGGCATGCTTGTACACCATCTGGCTGACCGTATTCTTCAGCAATACGACAAACTGATCAAACGATTCGATCTGGCCCTGCAGCTTGATGCCGTTGACCAGGTAAATGGATACCGGAACACGCTCCTTGCGCAAAATGTTCAGGTAAGGGTCTTGTAGCGTATGCCCTTTTGACATGATTTTCTCCTTGTGGACCCAACCCGGGCCAAAAAAATGGTAAACGGCGACTGCCGCAACAGGATACTACATGGGGTGTTACGCAAGATAGTTCAAGAGCAGATCGGATGCCGCAGCGTTTTCTTTATCCCCTATAGAACCGGGAAACGTGTGTGTTTTGAGCTTTCCCGCCATATCCGTGTGCAGCCAGTACAGGTCTGGCCACTTGCGCAGCCAGGTCAACTGTCGCTTGGCCAGCTGACGCGTCGCGGCAATGGCGCGATCCCTGGCCGTCGCAAGATCGCAGTCGCCATCCAGGTATTGCCAGATCTGTCGATAGCCCGCGCTGCGCATCGACGGCAGGCGAGGATCAAGGTCACCGCGGGCGCGCAGTGCAGCCACCTCTTCCACCAGACCGGCATCGAGCATGGCATCGAAACGCGCGGCAATGCGCGCATGCAGCCACTCGCGTTGCAGCGGGCAGATGGCAACCTGGACCACCCGGTAACCTGCCGCCAGTGGTGGGCCGGTGGGCGCCGCATGCCAGTCGCTGAGGGGCACACCGGAGCTGCGGTACACCTCCAGCGCGCGGGACAGACGCTGCGAATGCTGCGGGTGGATACGCGCCGCCGCCTGTGGATCCACCTGCGCCAGTTCCGCGTGCATCGCGGGCCAACCGCGTCTGGCCGCCTCCGATGCTATCGCCTCACGCAGGGCCGGGTCGGCCGGCGGCATGCTCGACAGCCCCTGAAGGAATGCGCGGAAATACAGCATGCTGCCACCCACCAGAATCGGCACCCGGCCGCGCTCACGCAGGCCGTTGAGCAAAGGGGCAAGATCGTCGAGAAAACGCGCCGCGGAGTACGCTTCGGCCGGGCTGCAGATATCGACCAGGTGGTGTGGCGCCTGCGGTCTTGCGGCGCCTATATCCAGTCCGCGATAGACCAGCGTGGCATCGACGCTGATCAGCTCGCCGGACAGCTTCTGCGCCAGACTCTCGGCCAGCGCGGTCTTGCCGGCAGCGGTGGGACCCATGATGCACAGCAGCAGCGGCTGCGTTTCAGACACGATTCAACGACCACGCAGAAACAGTCGGTCGAGCTCTGCCAGAGACAGACGGGTCCAGGTGGGCCGACCGTGATTGCACTGGCCTGACCGCTCGGTGGCCTCCATGTCCCGAAGCAGCGCATTCATTTCCGGAATGCTCAGCCGGCGATTGGCGCGCACGGACCCATGGCAGGCCATGGTGGACAAGATATTATCCTCGTGCGCGGTTACCCGGTCCGATGTGCCATGCTCGACCAGGTCGCTGAGCACATCCCGCAGAAGCTGCTCAACGTCTGCATCACGCAGACTGACGGGGACGTCACGAATCACCAGTGACTCGTTACCGGCACGCTCGACCCGGAAGCCGAAGCGGGCGAAGAAGTCCCCGGAGGCGGCGGCGAGATCCGCCTCGCGGGTACTCACCGCGACGCTGCGCGGCACCAGCAGCGGCTGGCTGCGGATACCATCGGCGTCGCGGGCGCTCTTCAGGCGCTCGTAGGTAATGCGCTCATGGGCAGCATGCATATCCACCAGAACCAGTCCGTCCGCGTTCTCCGCCAGGATATAAATGCCCTTGAGCTGGGCGAGGGCATAGCCGAGCGGCGGAATCTCCCCCTCGGCCTGACTCTCCAGTGCAGGTTCCTCAATCCCTGCGTGCGGCGGCGATCCGTAAAGGCGCGACAGGCTTCGGCGCTGTGCCTCGCTCTGTGGCCTGCCCGCGAAGGTCTGCGGGGAACCGGCAAAAGCGCCCGCGCTACTGCCTGCCGGCGCCAGCCCGAGGCGACCCTGATCCATGAGAGAACCGGCGGCCGCCGGCGAAGTCTCTGCAGATCCCTGCAGCGCCGCCCCGGATGCCGGCATCGCCGCGGAGCCGGGGCGCACATCGGACAGGGCCTTGTGCAGTGTACTGAACAAAAAATTGTGCACATCACGCCCCTGACGGAAACGCACCTCGTGCTTTGTCGGGTGCACATTGACGTCAACCTGCGCCGGATCCATATCGAGGTAGAGCACGAATGCAGGGTGACGGCCATGGTAGAGCACATCGCGGTAGGCCTGCCGCACCGCATGAGCGACCAGCCGGTCACGGATAATCCGCCCGTTCACGTAGAAATACTGGAGATCTGCCTGGCTGCGGGAAAAGGTGGGTAACCCCACCCAGCCACGAACCCGCAGGCCGGGCACCTGCCGCTCAACCAGCACCGTCTGCTCCATAAAAGCGGGCCCACAGACGCCGGCCACACGCCGGGCCTGCTCGGTGTCAGCGCTCGCGGGACGCAGACTGTGTATCGTCCTGCCGTTGTGGCGCAACTGGATGCCGACATCAAAGCGCGACAGTGAGACCCGCTTGACCACCTCGTCGACATGACCGAACTCGGTCTTGTCGGTGCGCAGGAACTTGCGACGGGCCGGCGTATTGAAGAACAGGTCGCGCACTTCAACCGTCGTGCCCCGAGGATGCGCTGCAGGCTTGAGCGTGACCGCCATATCGCGCCCTTCGGTAAACGCGCAGACACCGGCGCCCCGATCCGCCGCATTGCTGGTGAGCGTCAACCTCGACACCGAGCCGATGCTCGCCAGGGCCTCGCCACGAAAGCCCAGCGTGGCCACTGCCTCGAGATCATCCAGCTCGGCAATCTTGCTGGTGGCGTGCCGGGCCAGCGCGAGCGGCAGGTCGTCGGCGGTCATGCCCGCGCCGTTGTCGCGAACCCGGATCAGCCGCGATCCGGCACCTTCAATCTCTATTTCAATGCGGTCGGCGCCGGCATCAAGGCTGTTCTCAAGCAGCTCCTTGACGACGGACGCCGGCCGCTCCACTACCTCGCCGGCGGCGATCTGATTGGCAAGGCGCGGCGACAGGCGCTTGATCAACGGCATGGCAATTCTGTCAGCAGTAACACCCACGGCAGCACCATCAGAGCGCCGGTATCTTCAGCGTCTGTCCCACGAGAATACGGTTGTCAGCCAGCTGATTGAAACTCTTCAGATCGCTCACTGACACGTTGAAGCGCGCCGCAATGCCCGACAGCGTATCGCCACGGGCAATGCGGTATTGACGCCCACCGCGACGCTTTTCATAGGCTAGCATCGTGCCGGGGGGGGGATGGCTGATGAACCAGCTGCGGATACCCCGGTGGATTGCCCGAGCCATACGCTGGCGGTAGGCCGGATCGGCGAGTTTTCGTGCCTCGCCGGGATTGGAAATAAAGCCGGTCTCCACCAGTATCGAAGGGATATCCGGCGACTTGAGCACAACAAAGGCGGCCTGCTCCACCTGCCGCTTGTGCAGGCGCGCCACGCCGCCCATCTCGCCGAGCACCGCGCCCCCCATGTTGAGGCTGGCATCCAGGGTTGAGGTCATGGACAGATCGGCGAGCACGCCGGCAAGCATCTCATCCTTGTCGCCGAGACGGACACCACCCACCAGGTCTGCCGCGTTTTCACGCTGCGCGAGATAACTCGCCGTGGTGCTGGTGGCACCCCGGGTCGACAGGGCATAAACAGACGCCCCGTTCGCCTCCTTGCGATTGAAGGCATCGGCGTGAACGGAGACAAACAGGTCTGCCTGCCGCTCGCGGGCGAGATCCCGACGCCCCTTGAGACTGACATAGTAGTCACCGCTGCGGATCAGGGTCGGCGAGAAACCGCGGTCACGCTCGAACAGCGCCGCCAACTCCTTCGCTATCGCCAGAACGACATCCTTTTCGCGCAATCGTCCGGGCCCGAGAGCGCCCGGGTCCTCGCCACCGTGGCCGGCGTCGATAGCGATAATGATATCGCGGCGATCATTGTCACTGGCGGACCGGGAAACCACCGGCGTAGCGGACTGCCGCGGCGCCTCGTCGTGGAGATCCAGCACCAGCCGGTCGCCAGCCTGGGCATTGGCCTCAATGGCAAAGCTGCGCGGCGTCACAACAGCCCGCATGTCAAAGACCATGCGCAGATCCGTGCCGTTGCGCACGCCGGAGCGAATCCGTGCGATCGGGGTGTCATCCAGATTCAGGTCAGACAGTTGCCCCTGCAGACTCGCGTCACTTACATCGAGCACGATCCGGTCCGGGTTCTGCAGTACGAGGACACGGTGATCTGCCGCCGCGTTCATGTCGAGGACAATACGGGTGTGGTCCGGTGCGCGCCACAGACGCACGTCCTGAACAGTCGCGGCAAACAGGGGTCGCGCCAGCAGGCAGAACAGCAGCAAAGCCGCCTGCGACACCCATAAATATCGACTCACGCCAATCACCCGGTACGTACCACTATGTCACTGCTCCAGAGGGACGGTCATCCAGCGCCGCCAGGGCGTGTCTTGCACGCAGGCTGACAGCCTTTAGATCGGCGTGGCGGCCGTTTCCCGCCCGCTCGATGGTAATGATTAAATCGGCCGGGGGCAAAACACCGCTGCCACGCTCGGGCCACTCCACAAGACAGAGATGGTCGCTGTCGAGGTAATCCCGCAGGCCAATCCCGTCCAGTTCGGCGGGATCCACAAGACGGTACAGATCGAAATGATAGACCGGTGGAACCGTGTTGTCGTAGGGTTCCACCAGGGTGTAGGTAGGGCTCTTGACCGCGCCAGTGTGACCCAACCCGCCCATCAATCCACGACAGAGTGTGGTCTTGCCCGCGCCGAGATCGCCCTGAAGAAACACCAGCATGCCGGGGGTGAGCACCGCGGCAAGCCGGGATCCGAGGGCGACGGTGTCGGCCTCGTCGCGCAGCGTCACCTGTCGCTCCAGCGCAGTCATCCTAACAGGCGCCGCAGCGGCAACAGCAGGTCTGACGCCAGCAGACCACGCTGACCTTCCCCGACGGCGGCATCCGCCGCTGCCCCGTGGACACAGACACCCAGACGGGCGGCGGCGTGAGCGGTCAACCCCTGTGCCATGAGCGCTGCAATCACACCGCCGAGCACGTCGCCCATACCGCCGCTGGCCATGCCCGGGTTGCCGTAGCTACAAAGGCTGTTATCGAGCTCAGGCCCCACCACCAGACTGCCGTTTCCCTTGAGCAGCACTGACACAGCGAAACGCTCACTCAAAGCCTGTGCGGCGGCAAAGCGATCCGCCTGCACACGGGCGCTGTCCCAGCCCAGCAGGCGCCCCGCCTCGCCGGGATGCGGTGTGACGACGCAGCCCGCAGGCAGCTTTGAGGCCAGTTCGGCGTCTGCCGACAGCAAATTCAGCGCGTCAGCGTCAAGCACCAGCGGCTTGCCGCTGTCGATTGCAGTCAACAGCAGTTGCTGAGCCCAGGGCCCGGTGCCCATTCCCGGTCCGATCAGGACGACCGAAGAGGACTCCAGCAGCGGGACCAGCGCGTGTACCGAATCCACGCCCGCGGCCATCGCCTCGGGTCTGCGTGCCAGGATGGCAGCCAGATGGGCAGGGCGCGTCGCCACGCGCACCAGTCCGGCGCCGCTGCGCAAGGCCGCTTCTGCCGCCAGTATGGCAGCACCACCCATGCCGTGATCGCCTCCCACCACCAGCACCTGACCGAAGCGTCCTTTGTGCGACGCCGCGGCGCGCGGCGCCAGGCAGTCGAGCTCTATGTCCAGATCAAGACGCTGCCAGCAATCCGCGGGCGGCACGCGGCGAAAGACACTGGCCGGCACATCGAGGTCATCGAACAGACGCTCGCCACCGCAGTCCGGGCCATCGAGGGTATACAGTCCGCGCTTGCGACCGATAAAGGAAAGCGTGACGTCTGCCACTACCGACGCGCCCAGTCGCCGGCCGCTATCCGAGCACAGTCCGGAGGGAATATCCACCGCCAGCACTGGCAGCCCGCTGCCGTTGATGTCGGCGATAGCCGCTGCGGCGTCACCGCGCACCTCGCCGCTGAGACCGGTACCGAGCATCGCATCCACAATGAGGCCCGTGGTGTCGCGCAGACAACCCGCACGCCAGGGCTGCGACGGCACGCCACTGTCCAGTGCCATCTGCCGCGCGCGCAGTGCATCGCCCCGGATGCGATCGGGATCGCCCAGCTGGTAAACTGTTACCCGACCGCCGCGACGCCACACGCGCTCGGCAAGAAGCCAGCCATCGCCACCGTTATTGCCGGAGCCGGCAATGACGTGCACGCTGTCTGTCTCGGGCCAGCGCTGAACCAGGCAGCGATGCAGGGCGGCCGCCGCACGGGACATCAACACGCGGCCGGGAATGCCCGCCTCCTCGATGGCGGACGTGTCGAGCAGCCGGGTCTGCTCGGCGGTGTACAGCAAGTCCGTTGGCATGGTGACCCTCGTCGTTACCGCCACCACAGGAAGTGAGCGGCGTCGCTGGAGATTATACGCAACTCGGGAGCAGCTTTGGGATGATCCGGTGACACAGACAATCGCGGCGACACAGTCGGCGGCGCTCGCCGGGCGCATTCGCGAGTGGGCCCGGGAGCTCGGCTTCCAGCAGCTGGGCATCAGCGACATCAACCTCGCCGAGCACGAGGCCTACCTGCAGAAGTGGCTGGATGCGGGATATCACGGGGAAATGCAGTGGATGGCCAGTCACGGCTGCAAGCGCTCGCGGCCGGACGAACTGGTTCCCGGCACCTGCCGAGTGCTTTCCGTACGCATGGACTATCTGCCCGGAGGAGCCGACCCAGAGCAGGTGCTGGCATCCACGGACCGCGCCTACATCTCGCGATACACGCTTGGCAGGGATTATCACAAACTGCTGCGCAGGCGTCTGGCAACACTGGCCAGACGCATCGGCGATGAAGCGGGTGGTGGCGCCTACCGCGCCTTTGTCGACAGTGCCCCGGTACTGGAGCGGGCACTCGCGGAGCGCGCCGGACTGGGCTGGATCGCCAAGAACACCATGCTCATCAACGAACGCGTGGGCTCCTGGTTCTTCCTCGGCGAGATCTACACCGACCTGCCCTTGCCCACCGACAACGCCCGCACGCAAAAGCACTGCGGCAGCTGCCGCGCCTGTCTGGACGTCTGCCCGACGGATGCCTTCACCGGACCTTTCCAGCTGGATGCGAGGCGCTGCATTTCCTATCTTACTATCGAGCACAAAGGCAGTATCGACCCGGCGCTGCGGCCGCTGATGGGCAACCGCATCTTCGGCTGCGACGACTGCCAGCTGGTGTGTCCCTGGAACAAGTTCGCGCAGCACACGAATGAAGCCGACTTCCAGCCGCGGCACGGGCTCGATGACAGCGACCTGGTGTCGCTTTTCCTGTGGGACGAGGCGACTTACGAAGCCCGCACGGAGGGCTCGGCGCTGCGTCGGATCGGGCACGAGCGCTGGCTGCGGAACATTGCCGTGGCGCTGGGCAATGCCCCCGGCACGCCGTCGATTCTGGATGCACTGGAGCGGCGCCGCGAACACCCCTCGGGGCTGGTTCGCGAGCACGTAGAGTGGGCGCTGGCGCGTCACCGGTCACTTCTGTGAACCGCGCGACGCACCACCGCCGGCGGCCTGAGCGGGCAGGCGCCGGATCAGCCTGACAGGGGCGCTTCCAGTTGCAGGAAGGTGTCACGGTAAAAACGCAGCTCCGCGATCGAGTCGCGAATATCCTCCAGCGCAAGGTGCGCGGATTTCTTGTCCAGTGCCGCATACAGATCGGGCCGCCAGCGCTGCGCGAGGATCTTCAGGCTGCTGACGTCCAGATTGCGGTAATGGAAAAACGCCTCAAGCGATGGCATGTGCCGCGCCATGAAACGCCGGTCCTGACAGATGGAGTTACCGCACATCGGCGACACGCTCTCGCCCACCCACTCGGCCAGAAAGTCCAGGGTAGCCCTTGCTGCAGCAGCCTCATCCATGTCGCTGGCGCGCACGCGATCGACCAGGCCGGAGCGCGTATGGTGCGTGGTATTCCACTCATCCATACCGGCAAGCACCGCGTCGGACTGATGTATCGCAATCACCGGCCCCTCGGCCAGGATATTGAGGCTGCCGTCGGTAACGATGCTCGCAATCTCGATCACGCGATCACGATCGGGATCCAGCCCCGTCATTTCCATGTCCACCCACACCAGATGGCTGTCGTCACGCATCGTCATTCCTCCCACTGACAAAGCCGGGAGCTTAGCACGCGTCCATACCCGCGCTCGACTTGGCGGAGGGGGCGATCAATAATGCCCGCCATGGCAAAACGCAAACTCAGCCGGCAGCAGGCCTGGCGCATCGAGAAGATCCGCGCTGAGCGGGCCCGCCGGGCCGCGAAAGCGCTGCAGGATCAGATTCCATCGGAACCTGATCCCACAGGGGGTGTGTCGGGAATAGAAGAGCGCGAGGGCGTGATTACCGCCCACTACGGCACGCAGGTCGAGGTCGAGACGGATACCGGGGGCGGACAGAAAGGGAGTGCCCGCTGCCATCTTCGCGCCAACCTGGATGGCATGGTCACCGGCGACCGCGTCGTGTTCTGCCCCGGCAAGCCCACCGGGGTGGTCGTCGCGCAACTCCCCCGGTCCACGGAACTGCGCCGTCCGGACGCCTACGGCAAGTTGAAAGCGATTGCGGCGAACATCGACCAGATTGCCGTGGTTATTGCGCCGCTGCCGAAAGCGCACGCCAACCTGCTCGATCGCTACCTGGTGGCGGCACAAGAAACCGGTGCGCAAACGCTGATTGTGGTCAACAAATGCGACCTGCTGGCCGATCCGGCACTTGCGGCACCACTTGAGGACATGCTGAAAATCTATCCGTCGCTTGGCTATCCAGTCATACGCTGCTCGACACACAGTGGGCTTGCCGGACTGCAAGAGGCCCTGCGCGGTTACACCAGCGTCTTTGTCGGCCAGTCAGGCGTAGGCAAGACATCGCTTCTGAACGCCCTCCTGCCGGAGGCCGCGCCACAGCGCACCGGTGCGCTCTCCGAGGGTTCCGGCAAAGGCACACACACGACCACCCGGTCGGGGCTCTTCCACCTGCCCGGCGGCGGGCACCTGATTGACTCACCGGGCATTCGTGAGTTCGGTCTCGGACATCTTACGCGGCACGCGGTGGAGTCAGGCTTTCGGGAATTTCATCCTTATCTGGGCCGATGCCGCTTCCGCGATTGCCGGCACCAGAGTGAACCCGGCTGCGCGCTGCTGGCAGCCGTCGCCGACGGGCTGATCCCGGCGCAGCGACTCGCCAGCTACCGTCACATCATCGGGTCACTGGATACGCCCTGATGGCCATCAAAGTCGGCCATGGCATCGCCGATTCGTGTCTGGGCACCGGGTGTGAATGCGCCACGGAAAACCGCCGCGGCCGGCGGGAACAGCAGAATCACCGTTGAACCGAGCAGGAAACGCCCCATCTCATCGCCGCGATCAAGACTGACCGACTCCGGAAGCGCTGCATAATCCATGGACACCGCCCGGCGCGGAGGTGGCGCTACCTGCCCTGACCACACGGTCTCAATGCCGGCGACAATCATGGCGCCCACCAACACCATCGCGAACGGCCCCTGGGGCCCCTCGAAATAGCACACCAGGCGCTCATTGCGCGCAAACAGCCTGTTCACGCCGCCTGAGGTGACCGCATTCACCGAGAACAGGCGTCCGGGAACGTAGCAGGTAGCGGTCAGACGTCCCGCCGCAGGCATGTGAACCCGGTGATAATCCCGCGGCGACAGATACATCGTGGCGAACATTCCATTCTTGAAGGTTGACGAACGCGCGGTGTCCCCTCCCAGCAGCTCGTCCAGCGAAAAGTCGCGTCCCTTGGCCTGGAACACCCGGTCGCCGTGGATGGCGCCGCACTGGCTGACCACGCCATCAACCGGACAGACCAGATCGCTGTCTGCGAGCGGCCGCACACCAGGCTTGAGCGGCCGGGTGAAGAACGCGTTGAAGGAGGGATAATCCGCGGCATCGCTGTCCTGCGCCTCCGCAAGATCCACACCATAGTGTGCGACGAAACGGTGTATAACCCAGGTAACCAGCCAGCGGGGCTGGCGTGCACGCGCCAGAGCACCTACGATTCTTGAGAGGAGGTGCTGCGGCAGGCAGTGCTGAAGCCAGATAAAGAGTGTCGACATGCGCAGCAGTTTACCGGCAAAGCACGCTCGGGTCAGGCATTTTGCGCTGTGCGCCGGCCTTTTTGTGTTTTTCCCGGAGCTAGCCGCCGACGACTCCCTGCGCGGCTGGACTGCGCCGGTGCCGGCGAACCGGGACCTGCCGGCAGGGGAAGAAAACTGGGTCGATTCCAGCCACGCCTATGTTACCGACGGTGCACAGGCGCTGACCGAATGGATGGACCAGTTCTTTGGCGACGAGACCTACAACCTGGAGCAGGCAGAATCACTGCTGCGGCTACAGCTGATCAATGACTGGGACTCTGCCGAGGGCTACGATGCCAAACCGCGGCTTCGCGGCAAGCTGCAGCTGCCACGTGTGTCACGCCGCCTCGACCTGGTGTTCAGCGATCAGGCACAGGACGACGAGGACCTGGATGACGACCGCCTGGATGACCGCATCGGGCTGCAGTACCTGCTGGGCGAGGGCGGCCGCTCGCGCTTCGACACCACCCTGGGCCTGACCGCCAGCGGAGTCAAACCGGGCGTGAGATACCGCAATCAGGGCGCCGTCGTCGATGACGTCAGCTACCGCTTCATTCAGCGGATACAGCACGAGACCGATGAGGGCATTTATGGCACCACCCAGCTGGACATCAACTACAAACAGGACAACAGCACCGTCTGGCGCTGGAGCCAGCGGGGCATCTGGGGAGAAAAAAGCGAGGGCGTGGAATGGCGCTCTCGCCTGGCGCTGCGCCAGCGCCACCTGACCGACACCGAGCGCCCGCTGGCGATGGAGCACTTCCTGCTGATCAATGGTGTCACCCGCCCGGAGGCGTTCGTGCGTAGTTACCGGCTGGGCACCGTGTTCAGGCGCCAGGTATACCGGCCTTACATGTTCGTTGAGCTTGAGCCCAGCTACAGCTTCCGTCAGCTTCAGGCCGACAGCGGTCGCAGCGGCGAGTGGGGCGTCATATTGCGCCTGGAATTTGCTCTGCAGCGCGACCTGGCGCGCCGCGGCAGCGACTCGACGGAGGATTCATGAGCAGCAGAACGCGACAGCGCGAGCTATAGCTGCTCTTCGGCGAAGGCAGCAAGTCGTGAGCGCACAATGCCACCGATGTGCATGATGCCTGCATGCTGATAGGACTTACTCTTCTCGACCAGATAAGTCAGCCCCGACGTCAGCGGCGAAATGTACTTGTTGTCGATCTGCGCCAGATTGCCGAGCACGACAATCCGCGAGCCTTCACCCACCCGCGAGATCACAGACTTGAGCTGAAACTGGGTCAACCCCTGTGCCTCGTCGATGATGATGTAGGCATTGTTGAATGAGCGCCCGCGCATGAAGTTGAGCGACTTGAACTGTATGTTGGCCCGCTCCTTCACGTAGTCGATACTGCCGATACAGGATTCGTCGGCGCCGTGGAGAATCTCCAGGTTGTCATCGAAAGCCGCCAGCCAGGGCGCCATCTTTTCCTCCTCGGTTCCCGGCAGAAAGCCGATATCCTCGGCGATCGGCGGCGTCGAGCGCGCCACGATCAGCTTGCTGAAACGCCGCTCCTCCAGGATTGCATGCAGCCCATAGGCCAGCGCCAGCAGCGTCTTGCCGGATCCCGCAGGTCCGGTCATCACCGTCATGTCCACGGTGTCATCACCGAGCAGAGACATGGCCATGGCCTGCTCCAGATTGCGCGGCGAAAGGCCCCAGAAACGACGCTTCATCAGATTGTCACGACTGTCACAGCGCAGGTAGATGTGACGCGCGTCGAGACGCACCACAAAAGCAAAGAAGGCGTTGTCGTCATGCACAAACAGATTGGGATAGGCCTCTGGCAGTGCTGCGCGCGGCACCCGGTGCAGGGTCTGCTCGCCCTCTCGCACCGTATCCACCTCTGACACCATGCTCCAGAAATCACCCTCGATGCGCTGGTAGCCACGGGCCAGCAGGTCGATGTCGTCAAGCACGCGATCGCGCCGGTAGTCCTCCACGTGCATCAGGCCGGACCCCTTTGCCTTGATGCGCATATTGATGTCCTTGGTCACCAGGCAGACAAAGCTGTCGGGGTTTTCTGCCTGCAGCCGGATGGCCACGTTGATAATTCGATTATCGTTGGCCTGGTCCTGAGTGACATCGAGATAAGGCACCTGACTGTCATCGCTGATCAGCTGATCAGGATAGATCGCCAGCGTCCCCAGTCGTCCCTCCAGCGCGGTCCCGGGCAATTCCACCCCGGCCTGGATTTCCTGCGGCGTCGCCGAATCCACCACCCTGTCGATCAGCTGGATGGCAATCCGCGCCTCACGGCTCACCGTCTTGTCGTGACGATCCTTGATGTGGTCCAGTTCCTCGAGCACGGTCATGGGAATCACCACATGATGCTCGGAAAATCCGGTGAGGGCCGTTGGATCGTGCAGCAGAACGTTGGTGTCAAGCACATAGGTCTTGGCCTGCGATGGCAGTGCCTTGACCATGCCGGTGTTCAGCGCGGGGCCGGAATCCATAATGCGCTCCTGGGCCTGGGGTGCGGTAAGTGGGGTGCAGGGCGGACGACCTGTTGCGGGAGCTAGTGGTCCATGTCTGATACGAATGGTCTGCTGCTTTTTACGTCTGAGGACTCGATTATTGGCAACAATCCACAGCAGTGTCAATCACACCCCGGCCATGGCCGCCGCCGGGCTCCGCGGGCAATGCACACTGACACCCGCGCCCTTTTCCGCTACGATAGCCGATTCATCGACACACAGGCCGCACAGACGCCACTATGCTGAACAGCGATGCCCTCTCACAGCTCAAGGGCCTGAAAAACCAGCTGGAATCCGTCAAGGAGCGCGCCGAAGCCGTGGTCAAGGGCACCCAGGCCCGTTACGGCTTCGCGGTTCTCGACGATGGCCGCGAGGTGTTCATTCCACCGGACGAGATGCTCAAGACCTTTCCGGATGACCGGATTCGTGTCTGCATACGCCCGGGCGCCGACAAGCGCAGCGTTGCCGAAGTCGAAAAGCTCATTGACAGTCCCCTTGGTGAGTTTACCGGCGAGTGTGTGCGCAAAGGCAAGGCACTGTTCGTACGTCCCGATCTCAATAACCTGCAGCGCTGGCTGTTCATTCCACCACACGCGCGCAACGGCGTGCGCGAGGGCGATTTCATCCGCTGTGCCGTTCTGCGCCATCCGATTCGCGATGGCAGGCCCCAGGCCAAGGTGTTGAGAGTTATCGGCAACGCCGATACGCCCGGCATTGAAAACCGCTACAGCATGGAGAAATTCGACTTGCAGCCGGACTGGCCAGCCGCAAAGCTGCAGCAGGTTGACGCGGCGCTTGACCAGTCCGCATCGGCAGAGAACCTTCAGCGTCTGGACCTCACCGACCTCGACTTCATCTCCATCGATGCCGCCAAGACCCTGGACATCGACGATGCCCTGTACGCCGATACCAGCAGCGATGGCTGGACGCTGTATGTCGCCATCGCCGACCCGACGGCCTTCGTGCCCGCCGACTCGCCGCTGGAGGCAGATATCGCGCGACGCGCAACCTCGGTCTACTTCCATGGGGACGTCGTGCCCATGCTGCCGGAGACCATGTCCCAGGGCACCTGCGCACTGTCCGCGGGGAACGATCGACCTGCTCTGGTGTGCAAGATCGACGTCGGCGATAACGGCGTCATCCGCCACTACGATTTTCTCGAGGCCACCATCCGCTCCCGGGCCAAGCTGTCCTATTTTGCCGTTGACAAATACCTGTCCGGCGAGCAGGACAGCCTGATGAGCCACGCCAGCCCGCTGGAGGCCCTGTACCAGGTGTTCCGCGCTCTGCACGCCGAACGTGAGGCCAACGGGCTCCTCATGGAGGATCGCCGCGAGTTCCGCTGGGTTCTGAACGACCAGAAGCAGATTGACAGCATCGAACCTTTCGAGAAGATGGCGTCCCAGAAACTGGTAGAGGAGTGCATGGTAGCGGCCAACCGCTGTGCCGCCGATTTTCTCTCGCGCCATGCCATCCGCGGCCCCTTCATCCGCCACAGCGGCTTTCGCAGCGACCGCCTGGACGAGCTGCGCAAATTTCTGGAACTGCATCTGCCGCAGGCAGCAGAAATCGACGTGACCGCCGTGGCCGGCTACAGGGAACTTATCCGCCTGCTGAGTGATCCGGCACACCCACTGCCACTGCGCAACATGGTCAACCGGCTGCTGACGCGCGCGGAGCTGTCGCCGGAGCCCGGGCCGCATATGGGCATGGCGCTGCCTCAGTACACAAACTGCACCTCGCCATTGCGCAAATACGTCGACTTTCTGGTGCAGCGCCAGATCAAAGCCGCACTGCATGGCCGTGAGCCCTTGGCGCTTGGCGAAGAAACGCTGGCGTCGCTCGCCGCCAGGCTGCAGAACGCCCGCGCGGCGAGCCAGGCGGCGGAACGCTGGCTGGCGGCAAACTACCTGCAGCGCCTGCAGGCGTCGACACCGGGCCCATGGCAAGCACATATCTCGCATATCAACAGCGGGGGGTTCACCGCCCGGCTGGACGACAGCGGGCTGGAAGGCCTGGTTGACCTGCGCAAGGATCCCGAAAAGTTCAGCTACGACAAATGGCAGGCCAGCCTCACCAGCACCACGCGTCGTTTCCAGCTGAACCAGCCGGTACGCGTGCTGCTGGACAGCATTGACGTTGGCGCAAATCACCAGTGCCTGCTGCGCCTCGCGCCGGACTGCGGCCTGAAAACACCGGGCTGAGCGCCGGGCAGGCCTTACCGCGCCAGCCGCCAAAGCCGTTTCAACCCCGGCCGGGCAAGCCCTCGCCCGCTGCGCACGTCAGCACGTCAGAAGTGCGCATTACCGGGAGTGCGGGGAAACGGAATGGCGTCGCGCACGTTTTCCATGCCCGTGACGTAGTTGAGCAGACGCTCGAATCCCAGACCAAAGCCTGCGTGGGGCACCGTGCCGTAGCGACGCAGATCGCGATACCACCACAGCTCATCGCGCAGCGCTGGATCCATGCGCGCGTCGAGAATATCGAGACGCTCTTCGCGCTGACTGCCGCCGATGATCTCGCCGATCCCCGGCGCCAGCACGTCCATGGCTGCGACGGTTTGTTCGTCATCGTTAAGCCGCATGTAGAACGCCTTGATGTCCCGCGGATAATTCATCAGCACCACCGGCCGCCCGACATGCTTTTCACATAGATAACGCTCGTGCTCGGACGCAAGATCCGTTCCCCAGGCCACGGGAAACTCGAAGGACTCGCCGCAGTTCTGCAGGATGCGGACCGCTTCGCCGTACTCCATCCGCTCGAAGCGGTTCTCGATGACGCCGCGCAGGCGCTCCAGCAGCGTGGTATCGATGCGCTGCTGGAAGAAGCCGATATCGCTCTCGCACTCGGCCAGAACACGGCCAAAGACGTGCTGCAGGAGTGACTCGGCGAGATCCGCCAGGTCGCCAAGATCGGCAAAGGCAATTTCCGGCTCCACCATCCAAAACTCGGCCAGGTGTCGACTGGTGTTGGAGTTCTCCGCCCGGAACGTCGGGCCGAAGGTATACACTTTGCTCATCGCCAGGCAGTAGGACTCCACCTCAAGCTGGCCACTGACGGTGAGAAAGGCCTCGCCGTCGAAGAAGTCCTGTTCGAAATCCACGCTGCCGTCGGCACGCCGCGGAAGATTCGCAAAATCCAGTGTGCTCACCCGGAACAGCTCGCCTGCGCCCTCGCAGTCACTGCCCGTGATAATAGGCGTGTTGACCCAGCAGAAACCGTTGTCGTTGAAATAATTATGGATGGCATTGGCAAGGGTATTGCGCACACGGGTCATGGCGCCAAAGGTATTGGTTCGCGGGCGCAGGTGAGCCTGGGTGCGCAGATACTCGAAGGTATGGCGCTTCTTGGCAATGGGATAGGTTTCGGGGTCGTCTACCCAGCCCACCACCTCTACCATCTCTGCCTGAATCTCAACCTGCTGCCCCTTGCCTCCGGACGCAACCAGCTCTCCGCTGACAATCACCGCGCAGCCCGTACTCAGGTGCAGCACCTCGTCGCGGTAATTCTTCAGCGTATCGGGGACCACCGCCTGAATCGCATCGAAATGTGAGCCGTCATGTACCGCAAGAAAGGAAATACCGGCCTTGGAATCGCGCTTGCTGCGCAGCCAGCCGCGCACGCTCACCGGGCTTCCGAGCGCCACGCTGCCCGCCAGAAGCGACTTGACCTGATACGTGTCTGCCATGCATTGCCTCCCGGCCCTGTCAAAAAGAGCGCGGAGAATACCCAATCACCCGCAGGGATACCACTCCCCGCTTACGCCGGAGGCGCTAGTGGGCCACAACTACCCAGCGTCCTCGAACTGGTGCCGCCGGAATACCTCCAGCAGGGCCTCGACGAAGACCACGTCCGCCGCGCTGAAGCGACCCGTGCGTGGACTGTCGATGTCCAGGACGCCAACGACGCGACCGCCGTCCCGGAGCGGCACCACCAGCTCGGAGCGCGAGCGGATATCACAAGCAATATGTCCCGGAAAGGCATGCACGTCGTCGACCACCTGCGTCGCCTCCTCCGACACGGCGGTACCACACACGCCGCGTCCGACCGGGATGCGCACGCAGGCGGGCTGGCCCTGGAATGGCCCCAGCACCAGCGTATCGCCCTTGAGAAAATAAAAGCCCACCCAGTTGATATCCACCAGCTGCTGCGCGAGAAAAGCCGATACGTTGGCGCTGTTGGCGATCAGGTCGGGTTCGCCGGCGAGCAGTCCGGCGAGCTGTGCGCAGGCCTCTTCGAGGGGCAGAGGCAGGTCTGACGTACTGTTGATCATGCGTGTGGCACCCATGGTAGAGAGGTATATGGTAGTGCAAGGCCGCCGGGGCAGCCGCAGGCAATGGGCACTGCACCTGAGGCCTCAGCGCCGCTTGCGGCCCTTCTTGAGCCCGCGCTCCAGCTCCTGCTGCAGGGCCAGGTACTGGCCGGTGAGTTTATGGCCCGGCGCCAGATCCACCAGAGGCCGGTGCGTGTAGTGCGACTCTTTCATTTTTACCGAGGTATTGAGATAGGTCTTGAGAACCGGGTAGCCCTCGGCTTCCAGCTCGGCGACCAACTCGCCCGGCAGCCTGGCCTGCGAGTTGAACTGGTTGATGACAATACCTTCGACCATGAGATCGGGGTTGTGGTCTTCCTGCAGCTCGGCAATGTTGTCCATGAGCGCATACAGGCTCTGGCGTGCAAAGCTATCGCAATCAAAGGGAATCAGCAGGGCATCGGCGGCGATCAGCGCCGATTTACTGTAAAAATTGAAATTCGGCGGTGTATCGATGTAAACGCGGTCATATTCGTCGGCCAGCTTGGCGAGGGCGTCGCGCAGCTTGTAGATCTTGTAACGCGATTCGAGCTCCTTCTCGAGCTGGGACAGCACCGGGCTGGAAGGCATCAGGTACAGATCGGGGTACGGCGTTTCCCAGACAAAGGAGTCCGGGTTCTGACGCATCCGCCTGGAGCCTACCGTCTGCCGGAACAGGCCGGCAACGCCCTGAGCCTCCGCCGGAAATGCCTCGGCGTCAATTTCGCCGACCAGGTAATGCGTGGTGTTGCCCTGAACGTCCAGATCGATGACCAGTGTGCGGTAGCCGACCTGCGCATCAATCGCCGCCAGGTTGCACGTGATGCTGGTCTTGCCAACGCCGCCTTTCTGGTTGAATACCACCCGCTTCATGCGCTGCTCTCCTTGTCCGGGCCTGCTGGGGCGCCAGAGTGTAAACAAGCGTTCGCCCCACGGTAAGCCCCGCGGCACGTCATACACACCAAATTTCAGTGGGGCCCGCGATTGCGCCCCCCGGAGCGCCTGCTACCGGCGGCTCCCTGCCTGTATAGTACCGTCACCTCCGCTGAACTGCAGGCCACAGCATGACCTCCCGTACACCGCGTATCCAGATGCTTCTCACCGGCAGCGAGCTGATGAGTGGCGACACTGTCGATTCGAACTCGGCCCTGGTCGGGCAACGTCTCGGCGAGCTTGGCATCACCTGCGAGCGCAAGATCACCCTCGACGACGACCTGGATGCACTCACGGCTGCCATCAGCAGGATCAGCTCGCACGCTGACATTCTCATCGTCAACGGTGGTCTCGGCCCCACCGTTGACGACCTGACGGCAGCTGCGCTTGCCGCTGCGGCGGGGGTGTCGCTGACCGAGAACCCGGAGGCCCTCGCCCATATAGAGAGCTGGTGCGCGCGGCGACAGATCCCCCTGGACGCAGCCAACCGCAAGCAGGCAAAGCTGCCGGCCGGCAGCGACATCCTGCCAAACACTACCGGCAGCGCCGTGGGTATTGCCATGACACTTGGGCACTGCCGTGTCCTGTGCACGCCGGGCGTCCCGGGCGAACTCCGCAACATGCTGGATCCGGTGATCGATGATATCCGGCGTCGCCATCCCGATCTGGCGCCGAGAACCATTCTGCGGCTGCAGACCTTTGGCCTGGGCGAGTCCGCCGCCCAGCAGCGCGTGGCAGACGCGCTGCCGGACTGGCCACAGGAAATATCACTGGGCTTCAGGGCCGGTGCGCCACAGATGGAGATCAAGCTCACGGCTGCCCGTGACGCAGACCACGGCCTGCAGACCCAGTGCCGGGGACAGCTGGAGTTGCTGTTCGGCGACCACATTATCGGCGAGGGCAATACGACCCTGGCAGCGCGCGTGCTGGAGCTGTTGTGCGCCCGGGGCGAACAGATCACGACAGCCGAATCCTGCACTGGCGGCCTCATTGCGTCGATGCTCACCCGTGTTCCCGGCTCCAGCGCCGCTTTCGAGGCGGGCTTTGTGACCTACTCGAACCGGATGAAGAGCGACCTGCTCGCTGTGCCGGAGGTCCTGCTGGAGGAGCACGGCGCGGTCAGTGAGCCAGTGGTCCGGGCCATGGCGGAAGGCGCGATGGCCCGCAGCGGTGCGACTATGGCGATCGCCGTATCCGGGATTGCCGGCCCGCAGGGCGGCAGCGCGGAGAAGCCGGTAGGCACTGTGTGGATCGCCTGGGGGAGCGCCGATAAGCTGCACAGCTGCGGACTGTGCTGGCCGGTGGAACGAAGTCTGTTCCAGACCATGGTAGCCGCCGCCGGCCTGGATCTTATCCGACGACAGCTGCTGCAACTTCCGCCGCTGCCATGGCAGGCACAGCAACGGCGCATTGATGGAGCGGGTTAGGCGCTGTCACTCTCGGCGGCGGACAGGCGATGCCATACCAGTGAATGCAGCCTGAGCACGCCACCCGCTGTATCCTGGCCGCTCAGCACCAGGGTGTGGCCATCCAGCTCCGCATGCCGCAGTTGCTCGCTACCGACAAAGTTGGGGTTCAGGCTCTGGGTGACGTAGTGGATCACGTCGCCCTCGACCACATGATAGCGGCCCGCGTAGTGAAAGTAGGACAGGTAGGCTCGGGCCAGCTTCTCCTCGGGAATTTTACGGAAACTGATATCGTCCGGCAGGGTCTGGCGATCGCTGCGTCCGATAGAGGCACTCATCCAGTCGTCCTCGGTGTAAATGAGAAGTCCTTTCGGATCTTCACCGAAGGGACAGCTATAGTCCTCCCGGTCGGAATATCCCACCGACCAGGACTCCAACTGCCACGTCCCTACCAGGTCTTGCTTGCTGATCATCGGCTTTCTCCCGCTGTGACTGGTACTTCACCGGCACGGGTCCGGTTTGAAGCGTCTGACACAAGGATACACCGGAGCAGGGGTCGGACGTAACAGCCCGACGCCTGCCGGGCGGGCCACGCCGGCCCAGATCATGGTTGCAGCTGCTCCACTGCCCAGCCCTCTTCTTCAACCCGGGTATAGACAAAGCGGTCGTGAAGCCGGTGCTCGCCGCCCTGCCAGAACTCCACCCGCTGCGGCACAATACGAAAGCCACCCCAGAAATCGGGCACGGGAACCTCGCCTGCGGCGAACTGTGCCTTCAGACGCGACATTTCCGCCTCCAGCGCTGCGCGAGCCGGCACAGGGCGACTCTGCCGCGAGGCCCAGGCGGCAATCTGACTCTCGCGGGGACGGGACAGAAAGTACCGGGCCGATTCCGTCATGGACATTTTCTCGGCAACCCCGGCGACGATGACCTGACGGTCCAGTTCGTTCCAGGGAAACAGCAGAGAGACACGGGGATCCGCCGCAATCGCCTTTGCCTTGTTGCTGCGGTAATTGGTGTAGAAGACGAACCCACCTTTCGAGATACCCTTGAGCAGGACAATACGCTGCCAGAGGTTGCCGTCCGCATCACGCGTCGCCAGCGACATCGCCGTGGGGTCACTGAGGCCGGCGTTGACTGCCTGCTCCAGCCACTGTTCAAACTGGTGCAGCGGGGAGGCGTCAAGCGTGTCCCGAGTCAATCCACCCGCCGTGTACTCCCGCCTGTAGGATTCAAATTTCACCGTATTGCCTGCCTGTGTTCCCGTCGTTGCCTGCCATTATATTCAATCAGGGCCGCCGCGATGCACCGGCGCCCGGCACATGAAAAACGGAATCTGCGGGAAGGGATGGCCACATTGCCACTCGGCGCCGAGATCATCCTCCAGCGATCTGCCCAGCGACTGCCGGTAGGCATCCGCCATCGCCTGTTGCAGCTCGTCGCTGCTGCGCACGCCCAGCAGCACCAGCGCCTCCATCATGCCTTCGGTGCGCCAGCGCAGACCCGGCGGAATATCGTCGCCGGCCGCGATGGCCTCCAGCATGGCCTGCCAGCGCTGTGTCACTTCCGCGTCGAGCCTGCTTGCGTCTGTCATGCATTTCCCCTGTGTCACCGTACCTGCAAAACCGGTAGAGTCGCAGCTTTCATTCCAGCAGGAGAGATCAGTGTACGCGAAAACCTGGATCGGCCGTTGGCTTGCCACGGCAATGACTGCGTTCCTGTTCGTGCCGGCGAGCGTGGCCCAGGAGGCCACCGCCAACGCCCCCATTATCGACTTCCAGACGCGCTTTCTGCCTACGGTGGCAAAAAACGGCATGGTGGTCGCACCCGAGCGTCTGGCGGCGGACATTGGCGCCAGCATTCTGAAACGCGGTGGCAATGCGGTGGATGCCGCCGTGGCAACCGGCTTTGCACTGGCTGTCACCTACCCGCGCGCCGGCAATATCGGTGGCGGCGGCTTCATGCTGATCCACCTCGCCGATGAAGATCGCCAGACGTTGATCGACTATCGCGAGACCGCGCCCGCCGCAGCCACGGCTGACCTATACCTGAATGATGCCGGCGAGGTGGATCGCCAGCGTGAATTTTTCAGCCATCAGGCCGCCGGCGTGCCAGGCACGGTGGCCGGCATGCTCTATGCTCTGGAGCACTATGGCTCCCTGTCACGGGCCGAGGTCCTGGCACCTGCCATTCGCCTGGCAGCGGAGGGCATTCGTGTCAGCTTCGCGCTGAATGCCGAAATCACCAGTCGCGCGGAACGCCTGCAGAAAAATCCGGAAGCGGCGCGCCTGTTCCTCGATGCCGATGGTAACGCCCCGGCCCCCGATAGCCTCTGGCGCCAGCCCGATCTCGCCGACACGCTGCGGCAGATCGCGCAACAGGGTCGCGACGGGTTCTACAGCGGTGCTGTAGCCCGTCACATCGCCGACGACATGGCGAACAACGGCGGTCTTGTCACGCGGCAGGATCTCGCCGACTATCGGCCCCTGGAGCGTACGCCAATCCGCGGCAGCTATCGCGATTTCACGATCGTGTCCACGCCACCCCCTTCATCCGGGGGGATTCACATCCTGCAGATGCTGAATATTCTCGAGGGCTATGATCTCGTGTCGCTCGGGCACAACAGCGCCGCCTATCTGCACCGGCTTATCGAGAGCATGAAGCTGGCCTACGCCGACCGCAGTCGCTATCTGGCAGACCCGGACTACGTCAAAGTTCCGGTGGCTGAACTGGTCGACAAGGACTACGCAGCGCGACTGCGGGCGCGGATACGGCCCGACGCAGCCACGCCCTCAGCCAGCATTGACCCGGGCGCCTCGCTCCCCGGCGAAAGCACCGACACCACCCATTACACGGTGGCAGACGCCTCCGGGAACGTCGTCAGCAACACCTACACCCTCAACTTCAGCTTCGGGTCCCACATAGCGGTGCCCGGCACGGGCATGCTGCTCAACAACGAAATGGCAGACTTCAGCGCAAGTCCCGGCGAAGCGAACGCCTTTGGGCTGGTGCAGGGGGAAGCCAACCGCATAGAGGGCGGAAAGCGTCCGCTGTCTTCCATGAGCCCGACGCTCGTCTTTCGCGACGGCCAGCCCTGGCTGGCCACCGGCAGCCCCGGCGGCAGCGTCATCATCACCACGATTCTGCAGACGCTGCTCAACGCCATGGACTTCGACCTGAATATCGCCAGCGCTGCGGCAGCGCCGCGCGTTCATCACCAGTGGCTGCCGGATAGGGTGAGGGTGGAAGATGGCGTCAGCCCGGACACCATCCGCCTCCTGGAAAACCTCGGTCATAACGTGGAAAGCTCCCGCCGGACGCTGGGAAGAACGCAGTCGATTCTGCTCGATCGGGGCTGGCTCTATGGCGCCACCGACAGCCGGCGCCCGGGGGGCTGGGTGTCGGGCTACTGAGACCCGTCCGGGACACGTACCAGCGCCGTTTGGCGGCTGAGCGCGACGAGGGCGCCCTGGCTATCCCAGTATTCCCCATCTTCCTCCACGACGCCGCGGGTGAGAAAACGGGACGTAAGACTCGCCCGCAGCGGACCCGGTGCCGGATGCGCCCGGATCTGCACAGACAGGTCCACCGTCGGCACCCAGCCCAGCACGCCAAAGAGGCTGAAAGCCGGCGGCGGAAACGCATCCGCAAACATCAGCAGTGAGAGCACATCGGCCGGTGCGCCGTCGCGGTGCTGCACGTAACCACTGAATTCGCCACGGCGATCCGGACCATCACCGGTAAAGATGCCACTGCCGCTGGCGAGCCGCAGATCGACACGCTGATGGAACTCCAGCGGGCTGTGCCGGTTCTCGAAGCAGTCTGCCAGCGGCGGCAGCTCCGGGGCCTCGCGCGCCGCCCAGCTCTCCCCCTGCATGGCGCCAAAGTCAACATAGGCCGCGGTGACCTGAACCTTGAGTTCGCCATCCTGGTACAGTCGCGCCATGGCGTGACTGGTGTTTCGGCCACAGCGCAGCACCTCAATGTGACATTCCACCGGCCCGAGCCGCGTCGGTGCGAGATAAAAGGCGTTCAGCGTCAACGGATCACGGTGCGGCAGCGCTGCCCGCAGCGCCCGCCCGGCAATGGCCAGCACGTAGCCACCATTGGGCACCTTGCCAATCCGCCAGCCGCGGTGCAGTTCAGCTGCATACCGCTGCGGAGCGATCTCGGTGACCGCGGTTTCCTCTTCAAAGTGACTCACAGCCCTTCTTCCTCTCCTTGCGATTAAGCCGCTTGTAGCGTTTCAACGTATTGTGTTTGTAACGTTACGGCGTGTATATACTCAAAGACTCCGGCATACGGCGCAAGAAGACGTAGTGAGGCCATGCAGATGAAACTCTGGCGATGCAAGACGGCAGTCACTGGGCTGGTCCTCGTCCTATCCGCGCTCGTCACAGCGCTATCGGCAGCAACAGACCAGGCACCCCCAACAGCGGAACCCAGAGACACGGGCGCGCTACAGACGAGCGGCAGGCAAAGCATCAGTCGCTACCGCGATCTCATCGCTCGCCTGGAGGACGAAGGCGGCGCCTACAACCCCGCACTGACCGAGCCGCTGCTCGAGCTGGGCATGGCGTTACAGGAGTCGGGGATGCACGGCGACGCGATCAGCCTGCTCAAGCGCGGCGTGCATCTGGCACGAATCAACAACGGTCTGTACAGCGAAATTCAACTGGCGCTGCTCGAGTCAGAGATAAAAAGCCATATTGCCCTGGGTCAGCTGGAGGAGGCAGACGACCGCCACCGCTACCTTTACCGGGTACAGCAACGCACGCTGAAGGATGCCGGTCGCGGCTTTGCCTTCATGAAGCAGGCGAAATGGCAGCGACGCGCCTATGAGCTGGAGCTCGATGAAAACGGCTTCAACCGGCTGATCAATATGTGGAACCTGCATCGCATGGCCCTGACAGAATTTGCAGAGGCCGATGGCGACGCCTCCCCGACGTTGCTGCCCCCCCTGCATGGCATGCTGCGGGCGCAGTATCTGATGAGCGGCTCCAACGGCGAGAACAGTTCGGGCCGCTTCCAGCGCGCGGGCTTCAGGATCCGGGGCGACGACCAGGGCCGACTGTCTGCCTACCGCGGCCAGAGCTACAAGCAGGGAGACTCCGTGGTCCGCGCCATTTTTGACGTGCAGGCCGCGCAGCCGGACAGTACCCCGCTGGCACGTGCCGAAGTGCTGGCAATGATGGGTGACTGGCGCCTCTGGCACGGACGCTACAAGGAAGCGCTGAATGCCTACAGCGAGGCGATCATTGAACTTGCCTCCGTGGACGGTGCCGAAGAAGGAATGCAGGCACTGTTTGGCGCGCCGCTTGCACTGCCGGCCCTTGAAGGTATACGACCCTTGCCCGAGCCGGCCTCGCCGGACAAAGCCGATTTGCTGCTAGAATTCACAGTAGACGAGCGCGGCAGGGTTCGCGATCTGACCCGTCTTGATGACAGCCAGGCCAGTGTAGGCATTGTGAACCGTATTATGCGAACACTGCGGGGCACGCCTTTCAGGCCACGCTTCGACACCGGCGAGCCAGTGGCAACAACAGGGATACAATGGGCTTATGATACGGATCAGTGGCGATAACAGGATGATGTTGGCGGGCAGGCTGGGCGCCAGCCTGGCCGTCGCACTCTGCTATATTTTTCTGACCGGCTGCCCCAGCGCAAGCAACCCCACCTCGCCGCAAATGCCGCAGCCACCGACTCCCCCTGCGCAACCGCCAAGCAGCCAGAGTCAGAGCCAGAGCCAGAGCCAGAGTCAGAGTCAGAGCCAGAGCCAGGCCTCCAGCCAGCGTGAAAGCTCAGCACAAGGCCCGGAGCAGGCCCAATCACAGGCATCGGCCCAGGGGAGCGATCCATCTGCCAGTGGACAACCTCCTGGCGGCGCCTCTCCCTCCTCAGCGGAACCTGCGGGCGACGCCACAGCCGGCGATACCACCGCAGCAGCAGGGGGCGAGATGGGTGACACGGCCGCAGACAGCGGCCTGGGCGATATGCCGCGCACGGGGGAAGATTTCCCGGGCAGCGAAGGGGAGATTGCCGGCGCCGACGCGAATGGCGATGGCGATGGCGATGGCGATGGCGCAGAGAATGAAGTGGCCGGCGCGGATGACGCGAACGGCGACGGGACCGCCATCGACCCCGGATTCGGAAGCAGTGGCGATAGCGGCGCCGGTGACGACAGTCTGCCCAGCATGACCGATGATTCGCCCCAGGCCGGCGGCGCCGGGCGCATCGCGCAGTCATCCGACGCGCAGGGCAGCCAGGAGGATGGCGCGGCTGCAGGCGGTGTGCCACAGACAACCGGCGATACGGCAGGCAGCGGCAGCGTTGCGGGAACCAGCAGCATGCCGCCCGGGAGTGAACGCGGCAATAAAAGCGGCGGCGAAGGCACAGGTGACGGCATCCCTGGCGGTAGTCGTTCCGGGAGTATTCCCGGTGCCTTTCCCGCAGGGATGCCGGGAGGCCAGGGCACCCTGACGCGCGCGGAGCAGGTCGCCATACTTGACGCGGAGCTGGAGCGCGGCGCAG
>Ga0209936_1000068_pt1 | contig 68656 bp, 58 predicted proteins | sample SalPonR1_A_D1_MG_FD_185694 | JGI IMG/M metagenome (GOLD analysis project Ga0209936, IMG submission 185694) | Salt pond soil microbial communities from South San Francisco under conditions of wetland restoration - Salt Pond MetaG R1_A_D1_MG... ...
CTGCGAGCATGGCCATGGGACGTATCTCGAGTTCCGTGGTGAACAGAATGCCCCAGTGCTCAAGGAAGATCCGGCTGTCTATCACGCCGTCCACGGACTGCAGTGCAGCGAGGTGCAGGCCCTCGCAATCGCCGCAGTGATCGAAGGTCACGTGGGAGTCGGCAAGCCAGGTTTCCAGCTGCTTGCGATCGGGTTTCTTCAGGCCTGTCATGGGGGTCGCCGGTGCGAAGTGCATAGGTCTGCATCATACTGCAATCCACGCTGGTGTTTCGAGAGCGGACTGTGTGCCGCCACCCGGGAATACTTGAGCGACAGCAAAACATACTGTATGTTCAAAATTGTGGATGAATTTGAAAAGAGGCATTGCCGTGACCGACCTGACGCAATTCCGCGCAGAGGCGCGAGAGTGGCTTGAACACAACTGCCCGCCGACCATGCGCGAGCCTGTGCGAAGCTTCGAGGACTACTACATGGGTGGGCGCAACCCTGAGGTGGGGCACCCGGATCAGCAGCTCTGGTGCGAACGTATGGCCCAGCGCGGCTGGACCGTGCCCCACTGGCCGCGAGAGTACGGTGGCGGTGGCCTGAATGCGGAGGAACAGCGCGTGCTCCGGGAGGAGATGGCCCGTATCGGCGCGCGTCGCCCGCTGGACAGCTTCGGGATCTCGATGCTGGGGCCGGCGCTTCTCAAATTCGGCAATGAGGAGCAGAAGCAGGAACACCTGCCGCCGATCTGCCGTGGGGAGATCCGCTGGTGCCAGGGCTATTCCGAGCCGAATGCGGGCTCTGACCTCGCCAGCCTGCAGACCCGCGCCGAGGACCAGGGCGATCACTATATTATTAACGGCCAGAAGGTCTGGACCTCCTACGCCGACAAGGCGGACTGGATATTCTGCCTGGTGCGCACCGACAACAGCGGATCCAAGCACGAGGGCATCAGCTTTGTTCTCTTCGACATGGCGTCGCCGGGAGTGACCACGCGCCCGATTCGCCTGATCAGCGGTTCCTCTCCCTTCTGCGAAACCTTTTTCGACAACGTACGCGCTGAAAAGAAAAACCGGATCGGCGAAGAGGGCAAGGGCTGGGCGATCGCGAAATACCTGCTGACGCACGAACGGGAAATGATTTCCGGATTCGGCGCGAGCAGTGGCCCTTCGCTGGGTAAAAAAGCACTCGAAACCGTCGGCACGGATGCGGATGGCCGGCTCGACAACAGCGCGCTGCGCCACTCCATTGCTCAGTACCAGCTCGACGCACGCTGTTTCGCCGCCACAATGGCGCGCGTCGGTGATGAAGTGAAAGCCGGCCAGGGGCTCGGCGCGGCATCATCGATTTTCAAGTATTACGGAACAGAGCTGAACAAGCGTCGCAACGAGCTTAACCTGGCAGTGGCTGGCGAGAGCGCCCTGGGCTGGGAAGGTCAGGTGTATTGCGATGGCGAGATGGCGCGCAGCTGGCTGCGCTCCAAGGGCAATTCCATTGAGGGCGGTACCAGCGAGGTGCAGCTGAACATTGTCGCCAAGCGCGTACTTGGCCTGCCGGATGCGTGAGCCCTGGCGAGCAGCGGAGAAAAGACATGCTGGTACTGAATGAAGATCAGGTAATGCTCAAGGATGCCGCCGCGGGCTTCCTCGCGGGCCGGGCAACGGTGTCACACCTGCGCAAGCTGCGCGACAGCAACGACGAGACCGGATTCGACCCCGCTGTGTGGCGGGAAATGGCCGACATGGGCTGGGCGGGGATTGCCATCGCTGAAGCCTACGGCGGTCTCGGCTACGGCTACATCGGTCTCGGTCTGGTGCTGGAGCAGGCAGGGCGGAACCTCAGTGCGTCGCCGCTGGAGTCGAGTGTACTCGTGGCCGCCACGGCGCTTGCGGAACTGGGCACCGAGGCGCAGAAAGAGTGCTGGCTGCCGGCAATCGCCAGCGGCGATAAGATTCTGACGCTGGCGCTGCAGGAGAACCCCCATCATGCGCCACTGCGAACCGCTCTGCGCGCCACGCGGGACGGTGATCATTTCATTCTGGAAGGCAGCAAGTGCCTGGTGACGGATGCCCATGTCGCCGATGTCTTTATCGTGATCGCGCGCAGCGAGGGAAGGCCCGGCGCTGAGCACGGCCTGAGTGCCTTTCTGGTCGAGGCCGGTGCCCCTGGCGTACAGGTGGAGCGTCGCCATCTGGTCGATTCGCGCAACGTCGGCGTGCTGACGCTGCATGACGTTCACGTTGGCAGCGAGAATGTCATCGGCGAGATCGGCGCTGCCTGGCCGGGCCTGTCGCGTACGCTTGATATTGCCTCGATTGGCCTGTCGGCAGCGCTCCTCGGGATAGCCACAGAAACGTTCGAGCGCACCGTTGCCTACCTGGGTGAGCGCAAGCAGTTCGGCCGTGTCATCGGATCATTCCAGGGCCTGCAGCACCGCGCAGCGCACCTGTTCGCGGAGCTCGAGCTGGCGCGCTCCATTGTGCTGCAGGCGCTGCAGGCGATCGACGCAGAAGACCCTGGACTTCCCCTGCTGGCAAGCGCGGCCAAGGCCAAGCTGTGCGAAGTGGCGACGCTCTCGACCAATGAAGGCATACAGATGCACGGCGGCATTGGCATGACGGACGAGCACGAGATCGGCTTTTTCATCAAGCGTGCACGGGTGCTGCAACATCAGTTCGGTGACTACCACTATCACCTGGACCGCTTCGCGCGCCTGAGCGGTTTCTGATGCCACTGCATCCGCAGCTGGTCGCATTCGAGGAAGAGGTCGCGCGCCTGACGGCGCCAGGACAGCCTTTCGCACTGAACACCGCTGTGGTCGATGGCGTGGAGTATCGCAATTACGCCAGCATGCCTGTGAACCTGGGGCAGTATTTCCGGCTCATGCAGCGTCATGCCGAGAAGGAGTTTGCTGTCTACCAGGACGAGCGGCTGACCTATGCGGAGGCCTGGTCCCAGTCGGCAGCGCTTGCGACGGCGCTGCGTGAGGATTACGGCGTTGCGCCCGGCGACCGCGTAGCGATACTCAGTCGCAATAATCCGCAGTGGATGATCAGCTTCATGGCAGTCCTGTCGATCGGCGCTGTCGCCGTGCCGATGAACGCCTGGTGGACCACGGAGGAACTCGATTACGGACTTCGCGACAGCGGTGCCCGGCTTGTGCTGGCCGACCGTGTCCGTGTCGAGCGACTGGCACCCCTGGTGCAGCCGCTGGCGCTAGGCCTGATCGGTATCGATGACTGCAGCGGACTCGAGGTAACCGCCACCCCGTTTGCCGATGTCGTCGCTGCTCGCGCCGGAGCGGCAATGCCGGATGTCGCGGTAGCACCGGATGACTACGCCACGATCATGTATACCTCCGGCTCCACCGGCCACCCCAAAGGAGCGCTGTCCTCACACCGCGGAATTCTGTCGGCGCTCTACAGCTGGATACTCATGGGTACGGTGACCAGGACGCTGTCGCCGCCGGCGAAGGCGTCGCCATCACTGCCAGCCTGTGGCCTGCTGACTATTCCCTTGTTTCATTGCACAGCCAGTCACTCGGCCTTTCTGTTATCCCTGATTACCGGCCGCAAGCTGGTCATCATGTACAAGTGGGATGTCGACGAGGCGCTGCGCCTGATCGAAGCGGAAAAGGTGACCTGGTTCACGGGTGTTCCAACCATGTCGGCGGAGCTGCAGGCGGCGGCGCGGGAATCCAAACGCGATCTGTCTTCGCTGGCAGAAATTTTCGCTGGCGGTGCCGCCCGGCCTCCGGACCAGGTGGGCAAGATTCAGGATGCTTTTCGCACGTCGTCACCTGGCATCGGCTACGGTCTGACCGAGACCAACGCGCTGGGGGCGGTGAACAGCGGTGCCTTCTACCTGGCCAATCCCCACAGCACGGGGCGTACGGTGCCCGCCGTGACCGATATTGCCATCCTCGATGAATTACAGCGACAGCTGGCGGCGGGCGAGCATGGCGAGGTGTGCATCCGTTCTCCGGCAAATTGCCGCGGCTACTGGAATCGGCCCGAGGCAAGCGCCGAGGCCTTCCGCGATGGCTGGTTTCACACGGGAGACATTGGCTATCTCGATGAGAGCGGCTTTCTGTACATCGTCGATCGCAAGAAAGAGATCATAATCCGCGGTGGGGAAAACATCAGTTGCCTTGAGGTCGAGGCGGCGATTTATCGGCACCCGGCGGTGTTCGAAGTGGCCGTGTTCGGCCTGCCCGATGAGCGTCTGGGAGAGGCGGTGGGCGCCGTCATTGTGCTTCGGCCGGGCGGCGTTCTCGATCGGGACGCGTTGCACGAACACCTTTGCGATCATCTGGCGGCCTTCAAACTGCCCGGTCATGTGTGGTTCACCCATGAGCCGCTGCCGCGAATCGCGTCGGGGAAGATATTCAAGCGGGCGCTGAAATCCCGGTATTCCGACCTGCTTGCGGACGGTGCCTGAGTGGCGTCGCCGGCGCCGACCAACTGGACAAACGCAACAACCCAGGAGTAACAATGATGGATCTTGGCATTTCAGAGAAAGTGGCTCCACTGCTTGAGCGCGTAAAGCAATTCATCAGCGAGCATATTGAGCCGGTTGAGGCAGACTATATTGCGCAGATTGCAGTGGGGGATCGCTGGCAGTTTACCGATCGCCAGATAGAGATCATGGAGGGCCTCAAGCGCGAGGCCCGGGCGCAGGGGCTGTGGAATTTCTTCCTGACCGAAGGCGAGCACGGTTCCGGGCTGACAACGGTGGAGTACGCCTACCTCGCCGAAGAAATGGGCAAATCGCACATCGCGGCCGAGGTTTTCAACTGTGCGGCGCCGGACACCGGAAATATGGAGGTGCTGCACAAGTACGGCAGCGAGGCGCAGAAGGCGGCGTGGCTCGAACCGCTGCTGGCGGGTGAAATCCGCTCGGCCTACGCCATGACCGAGCCGGGTGTGGCCTCTTCCGACGCGACCAATATCAGCACCAGCGCCGTGCTTGATGGCGACGAATGGGTGATCAACGGCGAGAAGCACTGGATTTCGGGGGCCGGCGACCCGCGCTGCAGGATCATGATCGTCATGGTAAAGACGGATCCTGAGGCGCCTAAACATCAGCAGCAGTCGCAGATCCTCGTGCCCCTGGACAATCCGGGGGTCGAGATTATCCGGCCGATGCAGGTGTTCTCGATGGATGATGCGCCGCATGGCCACATGCACCTGCGCTTCAACAATGCGCGGGTGCCGAAGGACAATATCATTCTTGGTGCCGGCCGCGGCTTCGAGATTTCCCAGGGTCGCCTGGGGCCAGGACGCATACATCACTGCATGCGTGCGCTCGGCGCGGCGGAAAAGGCGCTGCGTCTGATGTGCGAGCGCGCCACGACACGGGTTGCCTTTGGCAAGCCGCTGGCGCGCCTTGGCGGCAATATCGACATCGTTGCCAATGCGCGCATGGATATCGAGCAGGCGCGACTGCTGACGCTGAAGGCGGCCTGGATGATGGACAACGTCGATCCGCGCGAGGCAAGGGTGTGGATCTCCATGATCAAGACCGTGGTGCCCAACGTCACCATCCGCATTGTCGACGAGGCAATACAGATGTTTGGCGGGCTCGGCGTTTCTCAGGATACGCCGCTGGCCGGCATGTACATGGCGCAGCGCACGCTGCGGCTCGCCGACGGTCCGGATGCTGTTCACCGCATGGTCGTGGGCCGCAGCGAGCTGAAACAATACGCCGGACAGCAAGACGTCAACGCGACATTCCGGGATGGCTGAGGCCGGTCCCGCTGGTCCCAAACAGATTCAGGCCTGACCCTGAAGACTCATGACAATACGGAGATAACGACGATGGCATTAACGACAGTGCCCAAGGCTGACATGCTCAAGCAGAAGGGCGTGAAGTTTCCGCCCGGCCCCTGGGTCACCATAGACCAGGCACGTATCAACGCCTTTGCAGACTGCACGGAGGATCACCAGTTTATTCACATCGATGAGGAGCGTGCGGCGCAGACGCCCTTCGGAGGCACGATTGCCCACGGTTTCCTCACACTGTCCCTGCTGGTCAAGATGAGCGAGGAAGAGGGCGTGTTCCCTGAGAACATGGTCATGGGTATCAATTATGGTTTCGACAAGGTGCGGTTTCTCGCTCCGGTCCGTGCGGGCAAGCGTGTGCGGGTCCACTCCGAGATTCTCGATGTCACGCAGAAGGATGACAATCGCTTCCTGATCAAGTCGAGCGTGACCGTGGAGATTGAGGGCGAGGATACGCCGGCCCTGGCGGCAGAATGGCTCTCCATGGTGGTATGCGCCTGAAGCAGGCGTCAACGAACAAGAGGAAGCAACAATGACAATTCGATATGACGGTAAAGTGGCTATCGTGACCGGCGCTGGCCAGGGTCTGGGGCGCTGCCACGCAATCGAGCTGGCGAAGCGCGGCGCGAAAGTCGTGGTCAACGATCTTGGTAGCAGCAAGGACGGTACGGGCGGTTCGAGTGACGCGGCGCGTGCTGTGGTTGCCGAGATTGAGGCCGCCGGCGGGGAGGCGATTGCCAACGGCGCCAACGTGGCAAAGGAAGAGGAAGTAAAGGCCATGGTGGCCCAGACCATGGACCAGTGGGGTCGTATCGACATTCTGGTCAACAATGCCGGGATTCTGCGCGACAAGAGCTTCAGCAAGGGCAGCATGGAGGATTTCCGGCTGGTGGTCGATGTGCACCTCATGGGCACCGTTTACTGCACCAAGGCTGTCTGGGACATCATGAAAGCGCAGGAATACGGACGTATTGTCGTGACGACATCGTCGTCCGGGCTCTACGGCAATTTCGGGCAGACCAACTACGGTGCCGCAAAAATGGGGGTTGTCGGCTTGATGAATACCCTCGTTCAGGAGGGTGCCAAGTACAACATCCGGGTCAATGCCCTGGCACCGACGGCAGGCACGCGCATGACCGAGGGCCTGATGCCGGAAAAGGCCTTTGAACTGCTGACGCCGGAAACCGTCACACCAGCTGTGCTCTACCTGGTCAGCGAGGAGGCGCCCTCGCATACCATTCTTGCGGCGGGCGCGGGCAGCTTTGCGGTGGCCCGTATTGTCGAGAGCGATGGCCTGTGGCTGTCACCCGAAGAGCAGACGCCCGAAGGCATTGCGGCGCACTGGGCGGCCATTTCGACAAGCGATGGCGAGCGGGCCCTCAAGGCGGGTTTCGAGCAGACCGGGAAGATGATCGGCAAGGCCGCAGAGGGTCTCGGCATCAAACTGGACTGAATCACGCAGGCGAACACGCCGCAAAAGGAGAACATCATGAGAGAAGCTGTCATCGTATCTACCGCCCGCACCCCGATCGGCAAGGCCTATCGGGGTGGGTTCAACAATCTGACGGGGGCGACGCTGGGCGCGGCATCCGTTGCAGCAGCGGTGCGCCGCGCGGGCATCGATCCGGCGCAGATTGAGGATGTAATCATGGGCTGCGCACTGCAGCAGGGCTCGACAGGGCAGAACATTGCGCGCCAGATCGCGCTGCGCGCAGGCCTGCCGGTCTCGGTTCCCGGCATGACGCTGGATCGCCAGTGCTCATCCGGGCTTATGGCCGTTGCCACGGCGGCCAAGCAGATTCTGCACGACGGCATGAGCTGTGCGGTTGCCGGCGGCCTCGAGTCCATTTCTCTGGTGCAGAACGAGCACATGAACGTGCATCGCATGGTGGACGACGAACTGGTCGCCATGCATCCGGATATCCACATGCCCATGCTGCAGACCGCGGAGGTGGTAGCCAAGCGTTATGGCATTACCCGTGAGCAGATGGATGAATACGGCCTGCAGTCACAGCAGCGTACGGCGGCCGCCTATGAAGCAGGACGGTTTGACGAGGAGCTGACGCCGGTCACCTGCACGCGCATTGTCTGGAACAAGGAAACCGGAGAGCAATCCGAGGCGGAGGTGACGGTGTCTGCCGACGAGGGATTGCGCGCCACCACGGCCGAGGGACTGGCGGGCCTGAAAACGGTGATTGAGGGCGGCACGATTACCGCCGGCAATGCTTCACAGCTCTCTGACGGGTCCTCTGCCCAGGTGCTGATGGAGGCGGGCGAAGCGCAGCGCCTCGGGCTGACGCCTCTGGGCTACTATCGCGGTATGGCGGTTGCCGGCTGCGAGCCGGACGAGATGGGCATTGGCCCCGTGTTCGCCGTGCCCGGGCTGCTCAAGCAACACGGCCTGTCGGTGGATGATATCGGCCTGTGGGAGCTGAATGAGGCGTTCGCGGTGCAGGTCATTTACTGTCGCGATCAGCTCGGCATTGATAACGATAAACTGAACGTCAACGGCGGTGCCATCTCCGTCGGTCACCCTTACGGCATGAGTGGGTCGCGCATGATCGGCCACGCGCTGATCGAGGGCAAACGCCGGGGCGTGAAATATGTAGTGGTTACCATGTGTGTCGGCGGCGGTATGGGGGCCGCGGGCCTGTTCGAGGTAGCCTGAGCAGAACACACCCGGCAGACGGCGCCTCGGGGCGCCGTTTCTTCATTCACCGACAGCGCGACAGCGCAGGGGAAAACGATGAAAGCGTTGGTATGCAGGGAACATGGCGGTCCCGAAAAGCTGGACCTGGTGACGGACTGGCCGGAGCCGGATCTCGGTGAGCACGACGTCCTGATTGACGTCAAGGCCGCCGGCCTCAATTTTCCGGACGTGCTCATTATCCAGGGCAAGTACCAGATGCAGCCGGATCTGCCGTTTGTTCCGGGCGGTGAATGCTCCGGCATAGTCAGCGCAGTAGGCGATAAGGTGACCCGTTTTTCGGTAGGTGACAGTGTGATTTCCATGGCCGGCGTGGGCGCCTTCTGCGAACGGATTGCGGTGAATGAAAACGGCGTGTTCCGCAAGCCCGAGGCACTGAGCCATGTTCAGGCGGCAGGGGTCTCGGTGACCTACTTCACGTCCTACCACGCGCTGAAGCAGCGTGCCAACCTGCAGCCTGGCGAGACCCTGCTGGTGCTGGGGGCGGCGGGCGGCGTTGGCGTTACCGCGGTCGAGCTGGGCAAGCACATGGGTGCCCGCGTGATTGCAGCGGCCAGCAGCGACGAGAAGCTGGCGCTGTGCCGCAAACTGGGCGCGGACGAGGTCATCAACTACAGCGAAGTCGATCTCAAGAACGCCATCAAGACGCTGACCGACGGCAAGGGCGTCGATGTAGTCTACGACCCGGTCGGCGGTGACTTTTCCGAACCGGCGATTCGCGGTATGGCCTGGAGAGGCCGCTACCTGGTCGTCGGCTTTGCCAGCGGCCCCATCCCGAGCATTCCACTCAACCTGACACTGCTCAAGGGCTGCTCCATCATGGGGGTCTTCTGGGGGCGCTTTACCAGTGAGGAGCCGCAGGAGAATCTGCGGAATATCGAGGAGCTCTGGGCCATGTTTGAGGCGGGTGAGCTGAAGCCGGTTATCACTGATATCTATCCTCTTGAGGATTACGCCAGTGCCTATGACTGCATGATCCAGCGGCGCGCCCGCGGCAAGGTCATGCTGACGATGGACTGAAACCGGGAGACAAGGCGATGGCAGCTTACACATTCACCACCGTCGGGCAGATTGTCAGCGGCCCGGGCGCGGCGCTGGAGCTGGATGGCCTGTGTGCGCCCCTGGGAATTCGCCGTCCTCTGCTGGTTACTGACCCCGGGCTTGTGAGTATTGGCCTGGTTCAGCCGCTGTGCCAGGCACTGGACGCGGCGGGCATTGAGGTGGTGCTGTTCGGTGAAGTGCGCGAAGACCCGCCGACGTCCGTGGTGGAGGCAGCGGCTGCGCTGGGCCGTGAGCGGGGCGTCGACGGCGTGATTGCGGTTGGCGGCGGCAGTTCCATGGATGTGGCCAAAGTCACTGCGGCGCTGCTGGATGGAAGCCAGCCGCTGTCCGGAATGTATGGCGTGGAACAGCTGCGTGGCGGGCGTCTGCCGCTCATTCTGGTGCCCACCACAGCCGGAACCGGGTCTGAGGTGACACCGGTGGCCGTGCTGACCACTGGTGAAACGACCAAGGCCGGGATTTCATCCCCGGTGCTGCTACCAGACGTTGCCGTTCTCGATCCCGACCTGACGCTTGGACTACCACCCTCGGTAACGGCCATGACCGGCGTTGATGCAATGGTGCACGCAATAGAGGCCTATACCTCGCGGCTCAGGAAAAACCCGATCTCCGACAATCTGGCGCGCAGTGCCCTGTCACTGCTGTCGCGCAATATCCGCACGGCGGTTCACGAGGGAGGCAATCGAGAAGCGCGCAGCGCCATGCTGCTCGGCGCCATGCAGGCGGGTCAGGCATTCGCCAATGCGCCGGTCGCGGCGGTGCATGCTCTGGCCTATCCCCTCGGTGGGCACTATCACATTCCCCATGGTCTGAGTAACTCGCTGGTGCTGCCTGGCGTGCTGGCCTTCAATGCGCCAGCGGCCAGCGGCCTGTACGCAGAGCTGGCGGAGCTGGTGGTGGGCAGGCCGGTCGCAGGCAGTGATGAGGCGAAGACAGCGGCATTGATCGATGCATTGCGTGAGCTGATCGCCGATGTCGCGCTGCCAGCCAGTCTGGCCGCTGCTGGCGTCCGCGAGGATGCCATTGACCGTCTGGCGGAGGATGCCATGCTGCAAGAGCGCCTGCTGGTGAATAATCCACGCGAGCTCGCACTGGAAGATGCGCGTGCGATCTACCGCGCGGCCTATGGTGATCCGGCGTGAATGAAAAGGATCCCGTATCGCGAGGCGATTATCGCCACTTCTATAAACTCGATACCCGCTGGTCCGACAACGACATCTACGGGCATATTAATAACGTCATCTACTACGCCTATATCGATTCGGTAGTGAATCGCTTTCTGATCGAGGAGGGCGGCCTGGATATCAGCGGCGGCGATGTAGTGGGCTTCGTGGTGAGCTCGGGCTGCGAGTATCTGAAGCCCGCGGCCTACCCCGATGCACTCGAAGCTGGCTTGCGTGTCGATCACCTCGGCAACAGCTCGGTCCGTTATGCTGTGGGGATTTTCCGCCGTGGCGAAGACAGCCCCTGCGCCTGCGGCTTCTCTGTACACGTGTTTGTCGCTCGCCCCGGCAATCGTCCGGTGCCCTTGCCCGAGACGCTGCGTCGGGCACTGCAGTCCCTGTTAATCGACTGATCGGGCGCTGCGCTGGCCCAGCGCCAGCACCAGCAGTGCGAGGAAAAAAATCAGCGCTGCAAACAGCGGCGCCAGTGATGACTGCACCTGGTAAAGCAGTCCGCCGCACAGGGGGCCGGCAACGAAGCCAATCGCAGGGCAGGCGGCGATCAATCCCGCGGCGCCCCCCTGTTCGTCGGCGCCGACTGCCAGTGAGGCGCCGGCGATGATGGCCGGCATGGTCAGTCCCAGCCCCGCACCCAGAAACGCCATCCCCGACGCGATGAACAGAAAGGCGCTGCCGCCGGCGAGAATGGCGGCGCCTGTGAGCATTGCCAGCAACCCCAGCCGGATGAAGGTCCCTGGCTGCAGCTGCAGCCACTGCATGGCGGTCACCTGCACCGCGAACGTGAAACTGGCCGAGACCATCAGGGCGGCACCGGTCATTTGTGCGGTGGCGATGCCGTCCAGTTCCAGCGTGTCCTGCACCAGAAAGCCCAGAGTCTGCTGGATGGCGGAAAAGCCGGTGAAAAGCGCTATTGCGGTCAGCACGTACGCCCGCAGGCGGGGATCACTGAATCGCAGGCGGGCGGGTCCCTGTCGTTTCCGGCGATCGCGGGGAGGTGTAATCGGCAGCATGCGCCAGACCAGCACGGCAGCACAGGCAGACAGGGCCCCGGCAAAGTACAGTGGCGCCAGTAGACCGAAAGCCGCGAGTGCGCCGCTGACGGCGGGGCCGAGGATCATGCCCAGGCTGTTCGCCGTGCCCAGTTTTGCCATGGCGCGTGTGCGGCCGGCGGGCGCGGTGTGATCGGCGGCGTAGGCGGTGCTGGCGGGACCAGTGGCCGACATCACCAGTGACTGCGCGCAGCGCGCTGCCAGGGCAGCGCCATACAGTGATAGCCCGCCAATCATGCCGGCAAGGCCGGCGTAGAATATGGAGGTGAAAATCAGCGTGCCAATCGTGTAGCCGATAAGGCCGACGATAATGATCGGTTTGCGGCCTACGCTATCACTGATCCGCCCCCAGAATGGTGATGCCAGGCCGAAGGTCAGTGCCGACAGGCTGATGATCGAGGTAATCTGAAGCTCGCTCAGCGCCACTTCGCGCCCGAGCGGTGCCAGGATGGCAAACACCAGCGACTGGCCGATACCGGTTGCCATAAGCGCGGTAATGAGAGCGGCCGTATGGCGCCACTGCAGGGTGTCGCTCACTCGGCGGCCCGCCCAAGCCTGCCGAGCCCCGGCAGCATGTGCGGATACCGCACTGGAAAAAGTCGCGCCAGGAGGTCAATAACGCGCGCGTCCTGCCCTATGAGCAGGCGCGGCTGGCGCCGTTCAATAGCCCGGATGATACGGGCCGCAGCCTGCTCGGGCGTGGTGCGGGCGAGTGATTCGAACTGCGCAGCCCGGTCATCAGCCGAGAGACCGGATTCGCCGCCGCGACTGTTGCGGGCTATTTTGGTCCTGACCCCGCCGGGATGCACGCAGCAGGCGTGAACACGACTGCCTCTCAGCTCCTGCCGCAGCGACTCTGTGTAGCCGCGCACGGCGAACTTCGAGGCGTTGTAGGCAGACTGCGTGGGGACACCGATAACGCCAAAAATGGAGGACATATTGATCAGGTGTCCCTGGGGCGCCTCCTGCAGCAGCGGCAGGAACGCCAGCGTGCCATGGACAACCCCCCAGAAATTGATGGCCATCAGCCACTGCAGCTCGGCATAGTCGCAGGCGTCGACCCGGGAACTGTAGGCAACTCCCGCGTTGTTGATGACGATGTCGACTGCGGCATGATCCTTGCGCGAGCGATGCTCGCTGATGTTTCTGGCCCATCGGTCGATGGCGCCTTTGTCGGCGACATCGATCCTGTGCTGATCTGCAGGAACCTCCGGACAGGGCAGGTCTTTCACGGTTGCCGCCAGACCCGCATCGTCGATATCGCCGAGGAACAGCGCGCACCCCTGACGGTTCAGCTCGATGGCAAGTGCGCGACCGATGCCGGAGCCCGCGCCGGTAATCACCGCGGTTTTCCCGGTGCAGTAACTCATGATCAGCGTGTACCTGTTGTCGAGTGGTACCCCCATCTTAAAAAACCCGAACGCGGACGCAACTGTTTTCGGCAGGGTTTTCACGGCGGCTACCCATAGCGTCGTGCTAATGCCCATTGCCGCGTCCGGCCATCAGCTAGCGCTGGACAGCAATCTCCCGATCACCTAAACTCGCCCACCAAATTGTGCGTACGCGTCTGGCAGTAAAAACTGCCCGAAACGTGTGCCCGCCACCCCCGCGCAGCGTCGGAGGACTTCACGGAAAGCGAGATGCCTTAACACATCTCGCTTTTTTGCGGCCGCTCGACGGGCGCCCAGTTGTCGCAGAGTGGAGGTCAGATTGTCCAGCCCGGCTTTACTCGCCCTTGAAGATGGCAGCCTGTTCCGCGGCACCGCCGTCGGTGCAGAAGGCTCCAGTGTCGGAGAAGTGGTGTTCAACACCGCCATGACCGGCTATCAGGAGATACTCACAGACCCATCCTATGCCCGCCAGATGGTGACGTTGACCTACCCCCATATTGGCAATACCGGTACCAATGCGGAAGATAACGAGTCCAGTCGTGTCTGGGCTGCGGGGCTGATCATTCGCGATCTGCCCCTGATGGTCAGCAACTACAGGAGCAGCCAGTCGCTGGATGCCTGGCTGCGCGATAACGATGTCGTCGCCATTGCGGACATCGATACCCGCAGACTGACCCGTGTGCTGCGGGAAAAAGGCGCGCAGGCGGGCTGCATCGTGACGGGAGCTGCGGCTGCCGATAGTGATGCCGCCATTGCCGCTGCCCGTGGTTTTCCCGGCCTGGCCGGGGCCGATCTCGCTCGGGAGGTGTCAGTCACAGAGAGCTACGTCTGGCAAGAGGGCAGCTGGCAGTGGGATATTGGTCACGCTGAACCCGCGAAAGCATCGCTCGATCTGCATGTGGTCGCCTATGACTACGGCTGCAAGCGCAACATTCTGCGCATGCTGGTGGATCGGGGTTGTCGCCTGACGGTGGTGCCGGCGAAAACACCCGCCAGCGAGGTGCTGGCGTTGCGTCCGGACGGCGTCTTCCTGTCCAACGGGCCGGGCGATCCGGAACCCTGTGACTATGCCATACAGGCCATTGCGGCATTGCTGGAAACCGATACGCCGATATTCGGCATCTGTCTCGGGCACCAGCTGCTGGCACTGGCCAGTGGCGGCCGAACACTGAAGATGAAATTCGGCCACCACGGTGCCAATCACCCTGTGCAGAACCTGGCTGACGGCAGCGTCATGATAACCAGTCAGAACCACAGTTTCGCGGTGGATGACGCAGCGCTCCCCGATAATCTGCGGGTGACCCACCGCTCTCTGTTTGACGGGTCTCTACAGGGGATTCACCGCACCGACCGGCCCGCCTTCAGTTTTCAGGGTCACCCGGAAGCGAGCCCGGGGCCGCATGATGCGGCGCCGTTATTCGACCACTTCATCGAGCTCATGCGGGCTCGCCCAGCGCAGGACTGAAGCCAGCAATGCCAAAGCGTACCGACATCAACAGTATCCTCATCCTCGGTGCCGGACCTATCGTCATCGGCCAGGCCTGCGAGTTTGACTACTCCGGAGCTCAGGCCTGCAAGGCGCTGCGCGAAGAGGGATTCCGCGTCATCCTGGTGAACTCGAATCCCGCCACCATCATGACCGACCCGGCGATGGCCGACTCCACCTACATCGAGCCCATCGAGTGGCGCACGGTAGCCCGCATTATCGAAACCGAGAAGCCCGACGCGCTGCTGCCAACCATGGGTGGCCAGACCGCACTCAACTGCGCCCTGGATCTGGCCCGCGAAGGCGTGCTGAAGGCCCATGACGTAGAAATGATCGGCGCCACCAAGGAGTCGATCGACATGGCCGAGGACCGCGACCTGTTCGACAAGGCGATGCGGCGTATCGGCCTGGAGACGCCACGGGCAATGATTGCCCACAGTCTGGAGGAGGCCTACCAGGTCCTCGACTCCATCGGTCTGCCGTGCATCATTCGGCCGTCTTTCACGATGGGCGGGTCCGGTGGCGGCATTGCCTACAACCGCGACGAGTTTGAGCAAATCTGCAACCGTGGCCTCGATCTGTCACCCACCAACGAGCTCTTGATCGACGAGTCCCTCATCGGCTGGAAAGAGTTTGAGATGGAGGTTGTGCGCGACCGCAATGACAACTGCATTATTGTCTGCGCGATCGAGAATGTGGACGCCATGGGCGTGCATACGGGGGACTCAATCACGGTAGCGCCGGCGCAGACGCTGACCGACAAGGAATACCAGATCATGCGGAATGCGTCGCTCGCCGTTTTGCGCGAGATCGGCGTTGAGACTGGCGGTTCCAACGTCCAGTTCGGACTGGATCCGCAAACCGGTCGCCTGGTGGTGATCGAGATGAATCCCCGGGTGTCCCGGTCGTCCGCCCTGGCGTCCAAGGCGACCGGATTTCCAATCGCCAAGGTGGCTGCCAAGCTGGCCATTGGCTATACGCTGGATGAGTTGCGCAACGAGATCACCGGTGGGGCCACGCCGGCCTCGTTCGAGCCGTCCATCGACTACGTCGTCACCAAGATACCGCGCTTCGCCTTCGAGAAATTCAGCACCGCGGATTCGCGTCTCACCACCCAGATGAAGTCCGTGGGCGAGGCCATGGCCATTGGCCGTACCTTCCAGGAATCCCTGCAGAAGGCGCTGCGCAGCCTCGAGGTCGGATCGACCGGGTTTGAACACATGCTGGATGTGGATAATCCCGATCTGCGCGATGAGCTGGTGGCCGAACTGACCAACCCCAGCTGTGACCGTATCTGGTATCTTGCAGATGCCTTCCGCGCCGGCATGTCCGTGGACGAGGTGCATGGCTATTCCGGGGTTGATCCGTGGTTTCTGGTGCAGATCGAAGATATCGTTCGTACCGAAAATGGTCTGAAGAAGCTCGCCCTGGGTCAGATTGACCGAGAGCAGATGTTCAGCTTGAAGCGCAAGGGCTTCTCTGACGCCCGCCTCGCCGTGTTGTTCGGCGTCTCTGAATCCGAGGTGCGTGCCCATCGCCATGGCCTTGGCATTCGCCCGGTCTACAAGCGGGTCGACACCTGCGCGGCTGAGTTCGTCGCAGAAACCGCCTATATGTACTCCACCTATGAAGAGGAGTGTGAGGCGGCTGCCTCCTCGCGCCGCAAGATCCTGGTCATTGGCGGCGGTCCGAATCGTATCGGTCAGGGTATCGAGTTCGATTACTGCTGTGTGCACGCGGTACTGGCCATGCGCGAGGATGGTTACGAGACCATCATGATCAACTGCAATCCCGAGACCGTGTCCACCGATTACGATACCTCCGACCGCCTGTATTTCGAGCCGGTCACGCTGGAGGACGTGCTGGAAATTGTCGATCTGGAAAAGCCGGAAGGCGTGATTGTGCAGTTCGGCGGGCAAACGCCGCTGAAGCTGGCGCGGGATCTCGAGACAGCGGGCGTGCCCATTATCGGCACCACGCCGGATGCCATTGACCGGGCGGAGGACCGCGAACGCTTCCAGCAGATGATCAACAAGCTCGGCCTGCGACAGCCGGCGAACACCACGGTGCGCAGCGTCGATGCGGCTGTGGCGGCGGCCCAGAATATCGGTTATCCGCTGGTTGTGCGGCCGTCCTATGTGCTCGGCGGTCGCGCGATGGAAATTGTCTATCGCGAGGAGGATCTTCTTCGCTACATGAATGATGCGGTGTCCGTATCCAATGAATCGCCGGTACTGCTGGATAGCTTTCTGAGTGCCGCGATCGAAGTGGACATTGATGCCGTCAGCGACGGCGAAACGGTGGTTATCGGTGCCATCATGCAGCACATCGAGCAGGCCGGGGTACACTCCGGCGACTCCGCCTGCTCCTTGCCGCCCTATAGCCTGCCGGCGCAGGTCCAGGACATGATGCGCAAGCAGGTCCGCCAGATGGCGCTTGAGCTGGGTGTGCGTGGCTTGATGAATGTGCAGCTGGCCTGGCAGGACGACACCGTCTACATCATTGAAGTGAACCCGCGCGCATCGCGTACGGTGCCGTTCGTGTCCAAGTGTATCGGCGCGTCGCTGGCCAAGATCGCGGCTCGCTGCATGGTCGGGCAGACCCTTGCCTCGCAGGGCTTCGACCGCGAAATCGTGCCGCCGTATTTCAGCGTCAAGGAAGCGATCCTTCCGTTCAACAAGTTCCCGGGTGTTGACCCGATCCTCGGCCCGGAAATGAAGTCCACGGGGGAAGTCATGGGCACCGGCGATACCTTTGCCGATGCCTTTGCCAAGGCTCAGCTCGCGGCTGGTGATCCCGCGCCGCGCAGTGGTACGGTGCTGATCAGCGTGCGGGATGTCGACAAGCCCGGAGCCATTACCGTGGCAAAGCAGATGGTCGAGCTGGGCTTTACGCTGGCGGCGACCCGGGGCACGGCGGCGGCGCTGGAGGCCGCCGGGCTCGAGGTGCGGCGCGTGAACAAGGTGCTGGAGGGGCGGCCCCATATCGTCGACATGATCAAGAACGACGAGGCAGATATCATTATCAACACCACCGAGGGCAGGCGCGCCATTGCCGACTCTGCCCCGATCCGCGCCAGTGCCGAGGCTCATCGCGTGTTCTACACGACAACGCTGACAGCCGCCGAGGCCGTCTGTCTGTCACTGAAGCAGGAGGGCGACACCAAGGTGCGACGGCTGCAGGATCTTCACGGGAGTATTCAGCCATGAACAAGGTGCCGATGACGGTGCAGGGAGAGGCCGCACTTCGCGAGGAGCTGGAGCGGCTGAAGAAAGTGGACAGGCCGCGTATCAGCCAGGCCATTGCGGATGCCCGCGAGCACGGCGACCTCAAGGAAAACGCCGAATACCACGCAGCCCGGGAGCAGCAGAGCTTCGCCGAGGGCCGCATCATGGAGATCGAGAGCAAGCTGGCGGGGGCTCAGGTTATCGACGTCACCCAGATTGCACCCACAGGCAAGGTCATTTTCGGCACGACGGTAACGCTGATCAATGTCGACACCGACGCTACTGTTGTTTACCGCATCGTTGGTGACGACGAGGCGGACGTCAAGAACAACCTGATTTCAGTGAGCTCACCGATAGCGCGAGCCCTCATAGGCAAGGAAGAAGGGGATACCGTTGTGGTGAGAGCTCCCGGCGGTGATACCGAGTACGAAATCGACCGGGTGGAGCATCTCTGAGAGCGGCAGTCGCCGCCGCTGCCCGCCGCTGCCGAATCATGGCCTGCGGATCAGGTTTGATAGTCTTGGATCGGGCTGCGAGCTGCGACGTAGCAGCAGAACGGTGTTGCCAATGCGCTGCACGGCCTGCGCCCTGCTGCGTTCCAGCAGCGCGCCGATGAGGGCGTCGCGCACATCCCGATCGCCCACCGAGAGCTTGACCTTGATCAGTTCGTGGTCGTTCAAGGCACGCTCGAGTTCGGCGATCACGCTGTCGGTCAGACCGTTGCCGGCAATGGTAAGTACCGGTTTGAGCTTGTGGCCAATGGCCTTGAGTCGACGCTGTTCCTGGCGATCAATGGAAGTCATTCGGCGGGTACGCTGTGGTCCGTTGGCGGGGCCGCGCAGTCTACACCAGCCTCATCCCGGGCGGAAACCCCGGAACCGGAGCTGAGTGCGTGGCAAAGAAACGATCATCCAGCAAGGCCTGGCTGCAGGAGCACCGCGACGACCCCTACGTGAAGCGCGCTCAGCGCGAGGGCTACCGCTCCCGAGCGTGCTATAAACTGCTCGAACTGCAGGAGCGCGACCGCCTTCTGCGTCCTGGTATGACCGTAGTGGATCTGGGCAGTGCTCCCGGCGGCTGGTCCCAGGTGGCGGCGAATCTAGTGGGTCACCATGGCCAGGTCATTGCATCGGATATCCTTCCCATGGATGCCCTGGCCGGGGTCGCATTTATTCAGGGTGACTTTACCGAAGACAGCGTTTTTGAGCAGCTGCTTGCCGAGATCGGGCCGGTTGGCGCCGATGTCGTTCTCTCGGACATGGCGCCGAACATGAGCGGTATGCCCGCGGTGGATCAGCCGCGGGCGATGTACCTCGTGGAGCTCGCGCTGGATATGGCGCTGCGAGTTCTGCGCCCGGGCGGTGTATTCGTGAGCAAAGTTTTCCAGGGCGAGGGCTTCGAGTCGCTGCTCAGGGATGCGCGTGACGGTTTCGGCCAGGTCCTGACGCGCAAGCCGGCGGCGTCGAGACCGCGGTCCAGGGAGGTGTACCTGGTGGCGCGGGACCGCAGGGAGCCGGCGTTTTCCCGCTAGCCCTTGAAAATGGTATGCAGGCACCGATTGATATAAAGTGGGGATAAGAGGCCGTGCTGGCGCCCGGAACCGGGAGTCGCGCACGGCAGAAGGCCGTCTTGGCGCACTTGCGCTATAATGGTTCTGTACATTTACTGACAGGAGCTGTCCCGCTCGGTTGTCTGGCACTGGACTGGTGAGGAAGCAGCATTGAACGATATGGCAAAAAATTTACTTCTCTGGTTGGTTATCGCGGCAGTACTGCTGTCGATTTTCAACAATTTCAACATGCAGACGCCGACCGAACGCATGGTCTATTCCGAGTTTATCGAGGAGGTGAACCGGGACCAGGTGTCCAAGGTCGTCATTGATGGCGTTACCATCATGGGTACCCGTAACGATGGATCCCGGTTCGAAACAACCCGGCCGATGATTGAGGATCCCAAACTGATGGACGACCTGCTGACGCACAGCGTTGAGGTAGAGGGGCGTGAGCCCGAGCAGCAGAGCGTGTGGACGCAGCTTCTGGTTGCCAGCTTCCCCATTCTTATCATCATCGCGGTGTTCATGTTCTTTATGCGCCAGATGCAGGGCGGTGCCGGCGGTCGCGGTGGCCCGATGAGCTTTGGCAAAAGCAAGGCCAGGCTGCTGGGCGAGGATCAGATTACAACCACCTTTGCCGATGTCGCCGGTGTCGATGAGGCCAAGGAGGATGTTCAGGAACTGGTCGAGTTCCTGCGCGATCCCAGTCGCTTTCAGAAACTTGGCGGGCGTATTCCCCGAGGGGTGCTGATGGCCGGTCAGCCGGGCACCGGTAAAACACTGCTGGCAAAAGCTATTGCAGGCGAAGCCAAGGTGCCATTCTTCTCGATCTCAGGCTCGGACTTTGTCGAGATGTTCGTCGGCGTCGGCGCGTCCCGGGTAAGGGATATGTTTGAGCAGGCCAAGAAGCAGGCTCCGTGCATCATCTTTATCGACGAGATTGATGCGGTGGGTCGTCATCGCGGCGCTGGCATGGGCGGCGGTCACGACGAGCGCGAGCAGACACTGAACCAACTTCTGGTGGAGATGGATGGTTTTGAGGTCAACGATGGCGTGATTGTCATCGCGGCCACTAACCGCCCCGATGTCCTCGACCCGGCGCTGTTGCGACCGGGCCGGTTTGACCGCCAGGTGGTGGTCGGGCTTCCCGATATTCGTGGCCGTGAACATATTCTCAAGGTCCACATGCGCAAGGTTCCGCTGTCGGAGGATGTCGAGGCGTCAAAGATTGCCCGTGGCACCCCCGGCTTTTCCGGCGCAGATCTCGCCAACCTGGTCAATGAAGCGGCCCTGTTCGCTGCCCGGGCCGGTGTACGCACGGTGGGGATGACGCAGTTTGAGCTGGCCAAGGACAAGATCATGATGGGCGCCGAGCGCAAGTCCATGGTCATGTCGGAGGCGGAAAAGCGCAACACGGCCTATCACGAAGCCGGGCATGCCATTGTCGGTCGTCTGGTACCCGAGCACGACCCGGTCTATAAGGTAAGCATTATTCCACGCGGTCGCGCCCTGGGCGTGACCATGTTTCTACCCGAAGAAGATCGTTACAGCCACAGCCGGCGACATATTGTCAGCCAGATCTGCAGTCTGTTTGGTGGCCGCATTGCTGAGGAAATGACCCTTGGCAAAGACGGTATCACTACGGGAGCGTCGAATGACATCCAGCGGGCCACGCAAATTGCCCGAAAGATGGTGACTCAGTGGGGGCTCTCGGAAAAAATGGGCCCGCTGATGTACGATGAGGGTGGCGAAGAGCCTTTCCTCGGACGCAGCGCCACTCAGTCGCATCAGGGCATCTCTGACGAGACGGCGAAAAATATTGATGTTGAAGTGCGCAGGATCATCGACGAGTGCTATCAGACGGCAGAAAACCTGCTTGAAGAAAACGTCGAAAAGCTCCACATGATGGCGGAAGCACTGATGCTCTACGAGACCATCGACGCCGACCAGATCGACGACATCATGTCGGGACGTCCGCCGCGTGAACCCAAGGACTGGGACAGCAGCAATAAGGACGGGCCGAGCGGCAAGGCGCCGGCAGTGGACGATGTTGAAGCTAGTGACAGTGGTGGCAGCAAGCCTGCCAGCCCGATTGGCGGGCCCGCTGGCGAGCACTGAGGCTGTTTCCCAGTCAATGTCTACGCCGGGATGGCTGTGACTCAAGGGCGATCGGCACTGCAGTGTGCCGATCGCCTTTTATCTTTCCGAACCCCTGTGATCATGGGGGTCCTCAACACCACCCCGGATTCTTTCTCGGACGGTGGCCGTTTTTACACGAATGGCCGCCCCGATCTCGATGCCGCCTTTGCCGCGGCCAGTGCCATGGTGGATGCTGGCGCCGGCATTATCGATGTGGGTGGTGAATCCACGCGACCTGGCGCCGAAGCCGTCAGCCAGCAGGCAGAAATGGATCGCGTTCTGCCCGTCGTCGAGCGTCTTGCCGGGTCGGTGGACGCCATTATTTCTGTAGACACAAGCTCGCCGGCGCTGATGTATGAGGCCGCTGCCCTGGGCGCAGGCATGCTCAATGACGTGCGCGCGCTGACGCGTGAAGGCGCGCTGGAGGCGGCACGAGACACCGGCTTGCCAGTGTGTCTGATGCACATGCAAGGGTCGCCGGACACGATGCAGTCGGCACCGCGCTACGGTGATGTCGTGGACGAGGTAATAATGTTTCTCAGGGCGCGCGTGACTGCCAGCGAAGCAGCGGGTATCCCGCGTGATCGGCTGTTACTGGATCCGGGATTTGGTTTTGGCAAGTCGGTCGCGCACAATCTGCGCTTGTTGGCACAGCTTACGCGACTGGCCGATGAAGGATTGCCGTTGCTGGTCGGTTTATCCCGCAAGTCGCTGATTGGGGCTCTAATCGGTCGTGACGTGCATGAGCGCCTGCCGGCAAGCGTGGCGCTGGCCTTACTCGCCGTTCAGCGGGGCGCCTCTGTGGTGCGCGTACACGACGTCGCGGCGACGGCGGATGCCCTGTCTATGTGGACCGCCCTGGAAACTGTGGAGTCATGATGCAGAAACGCTTTTTCGGTACAGACGGCATACGAGGCAAAGTGGGCGAGTCGCCCATTACTCCCGATTTCATGCTCAAGCTCGGCTGGGCCTGCGGTCGCGTATTTATCCGTCATGCTGGCTCTTCGGGGCGTTGCTCTATCATTATTGGCAAGGATACACGCGTATCCGGCTACATGTTCGAGTCGGCGCTTGAAGCCGGTCTGGTGGCGGCGGGGGTCGACGTCAAGCTTCTGGGGCCAATGCCCACGCCTGCAGTCGCGCTCATGACGCGAACGCACAACGCGGATGCCGGCATTGTCATCAGCGCCTCGCACAATCCTTTTTATGACAACGGCATCAAGTTCTTTTCCGCCAGCGGGGCCAAACTGCCCGACGCCATGGAGCTGGAAATCGAGGCTGAGCTGGAAAAGCCGCTGGCCACGGTCAGCTCCCGCGACATTGGTAAGGTGCAGCGTGTGGTCGATGCAGCGGGGCGCTATATAGAGTTTTGCAAGTCCACAGTTCCCGAGGGCTTCAGCCTGCGCGGTCTGCGTATTGCGATCGACTGCGCTCACGGCGCAACCTACAGTATCGCCCCGAGTGTACTGGGTGAGCTAGGCGCAGACGTCAGAGCAATCGGTGTGCATCCTGATGGCTTCAACATCAATGAAGCGGTGGGATCGACCGATATGCGCGCGCTCTGCAACCTGGTTCGGGAAACCGGAGCCGATCTCGGCGTGGCCTACGATGGCGATGGCGATCGGGTGCTTTTTGCAGACGAGCGCGGCGAGATTGTGGATGGCGATGAGCTTCTCTACGTCATTGCGCGACATCGAGTGCAAACCGGTATCGGCGAGGCGGGCGTGGTGGGAACACTTATGTCGAACCTCGGGCTCGAGCTGGCGCTCAGGGACCTGGGTCTGCAGTTCAAGCGGGCTAAGGTTGGCGACCGCTATGTTCGCGAGTTGATGGAGAGCGAGACATGGCGGCTCGGGGGTGAGTCGTCAGGACATATCATCTGCAGCGATGTCACCACCACAGGAGACGGTATCGTGGCGTCGCTGCAGGTGTTACGTGCATTGGCTCACGCTGATATGCCGCTGTCTGACCTTGTTGCCGGCATGACGCGCATGCCGCAGACCATGCTGAATGTCCGTCTTCGGGCAAAATGTGATGTCGGGGACTACCCGGCTATTGCGACGGCCGTGGCGGAAACGGAGGCGGAGCTGGGCGGTGATGGACGCGTCCTCCTGCGGCCCTCCGGCACCGAACCCGTTATCAGAGTCATGGTAGAGGGGCGCGATGCCCAGCAAGTCGCGTCGCTTTGCTCGCGTCTCGCCGGCACAGTTGAAAGCTGTATCGGGGTATGACGAGGCCTATTGTCAGTTCAGGCCATGTTGGTTACTATGGCGCCCCTTTGCGGTTCGGGTGCTTCTGATGCGACGGAAACTGGTCGCCGGGAACTGGAAAATGCACGGCCGTCTGGCAGCCAATCAGGCGCTTCTGGACGCACTGGTTCAGGCGCAGTTGCCAGCTGGCGTGGACGTCGTTGTCTGTCCTCCCTACGTTTATTTACAGCAGGTCGCGGCCCTTTGCGCAGGGAGTGGTGTTGTTGCAGGAGGGCAGGACTGCAGTCACATGCCGGAAGGCGCTTACACCGGTGAAGTGGCGGCGCCAATGCTGGCAGATATCGGCTGCGACTGGGTGATCATAGGTCATTCCGAGCGTAGGCAGTATCACGAGGAGTCGTCTTCCCTTCTTGCGGCGAAGATAGCGGTTTCCGTTGAAGCCGGATTGGCACCCATATTCTGTGTCGGTGAAACCCGACAGGAGCGCGAGGCCGGTGAAGCGGAAATGGTAGTATTGGCCCAGCTGCGCGACGTGCTAGCGGACCTGCCATCAGTACCTGAACTCGTCATTGCCTACGAGCCCGTCTGGGCAATTGGCACGGGCCTCACCGCAACGGCGGATGAGGCTCAGGAAATGCACGCATTCATCCGCACGAAACTGCAGTCCATCACGGGCAGCGGGGAGCGTACGAGAATCGTGTACGGTGGCAGCGTCAAAGCCACAAACGCCGCAGCGCTGTTTGCCTGTGACGATATAGATGGCGCACTGGTCGGCGGCGCGTCACTCCACGCTGCTGACTTTGCAGCCATCGTGCGCGCCGCGGCTGCGGCCTGACGAATAACGCCCCAGGGGCAGAGGACGTATGGAACAAATAGTGTTAATCGTGCATCTGGTGTTGGCCCTGTCCATCATCGGCCTGATTCTTTTGCAGCAGGGAAAAGGCGCTGACATGGGTGCCTCTTTCGGAGCCGGCGCATCACAGACGCTGTTTGGCAGCGACGGCAGTGGCAATGTACTGACCCGGGCGACTGCGTGGCTTGCGGCGCTTTTCTTTGCCACCAGTTTCGGGCTGGCCATGATCGCCACGCAAAAGACCCGCGTGTCGGATGATCTGGATCTCGTTATTCCACAGTCCGTGCAGCAGCCCGCACGTGAGCAGGCACCGACCTCCGATGTGCCTGCAGTTGACGAGGATGTCCCGAAAGCCGTCGAAACTGAAAATTCCTCGTCCAGAGACATTCCCGAACGGTAAATTGCGCTGTATGATACGCGTCCTCAGCCGAAGTGGTGGAATTGGTAGACACGCTATCTTGAGGGGGTAGTGAGCTTATGCTCGTGCGGGTTCAAGTCCCGCCTTCGGCACCATAAATACCAACGACAGCTCGGCTCGGCCGAGAGTTCGTGCGGGCCTGGCCGGCCGCGTTAAGTCCCGCCTTCGGCACCATAAATACCAACGGCAGCTCGGCTCGGCCGAGAGTTCGTCGGGCCTGGCCGGCCGCGTTAAGTCCCGCCTTCGGCACCATAAATACCAACGGCAGCTCGGCTCGGCCGAGAGCTCGTGCGGGCCTGGTCGGCCGCGTTAAGTCCGGCCTTCGGCATCATCAGCTTGTTAAATGTCCAGCGCCGGCGGGAGTGCAGACACACCCTTGCGTACGGCGTCGCGCACTTGCTCGTGGTCAATACGATTCGCGTCCTCAACGACTATGCTGATCTGAACCTGCCAGAGCACCTCGTTCGTCAAGGCATCAAAAAACATCAGCTGCATGTCCCCTGTCTCCACGGGGCGGCTCAGGGCGAGGGCATTGCTGGCTGACGCGCCATCAATCTGGCGGTTGACCGAGCTACCGTACAGCATGGCATTGGATCCGCCGTGTGATAACTGCCCATCGTTGGTGCCGGGAGCAGCAAAGTACTCGACAAGGAACTCAGCATCTGCCCTGTCGACCCGTTGGTAACCGAGTTGCGCCATTTGTTCTTCGACACCTGCCCGGATAGACGGGCTCTTAATCGCTAATATGTCCTTGCTGTAGCTTGTTTGCGAGAGTGGTTCACTGCGCCAGGCATAGAGCCTGTACTGATTGGCTGCAAAGGTATCCGTTGCTGCGGGAGTGATGTCGACACCACTACAGGCGCCGAGTAACACTTGCCATGAAAGGACGAAGCTGACGCCGAACATGCGCCTGATTACCGCCCTTGACGTTTTGCTCATGACCGACTCCTCCCGCAAATTATGTATTTTGAGAATGGTAGTGCAAACACTTATCAATATATACCATGCAATTTGTAAGGGTTTCGCTGCAGGACAGGCAGCAACGCGACGTGTTGCGTCGTCCTGGCCTGAGGGTCGCTTCCTGGCTGTTAAGCGAGCGCTCAGTGCATCGGGTCCGCCGCTAGCAACCCCGGTCATTAAATCGGCTGCGGGGGTGATTTATTGCCGCGACTTTTTTACTCTTGATGATCCGCAGTCGACAGTCAGACGCGTTGGAGGTAATTGATGAGCGACATTGAACGCATTCTCGGCGATGAAGCAGAGGCGCTGCTCAGCTATAGATGTCAGGGTATTGATCGTGACCAGCTCCACCTGCCGGGCCCCGATTACGTTTCTCGTGTTCTGGCGGATAGCGATCGCTCCAACGCCGTCCTGCGCAACTTACAGGCAATTCTGGGTCACGGGCGCCTGCGTAACACGGGCTATGTGTCGGTTTTGCCGGTTGATCAGGGGGTGGAGCATTCTGCTGCGGCGTCATTTGCACCCAACCCACTGTATTTTGATCCGGCAAATCTGGTTGAGCTGGCGATTGAGGGTGGGTGCAATGCCATTGCTTCCACGTATGGTGTTCTGGCGTCAGTAAGTCGGCGCTACGCTCACAGGATTCCGTTTCTGGTCAAGCTTAACCACAACGAGTTGCTGACCTATCCGAATCATTACGATCAGACGATGTTTGCCGCGGTTGATCAGGCCTTCGATTTGGGCGCGGTGGCCGTTGGTGCAACGATCTATTTTGGTTCGCCTGAGTCCCGCCGGCAAATCGAGGAGGTCTCGGCCGTCTTTGCTCGTGCCCATGAGCTGGGCATGGTCGCGGTGCTATGGGCCTATCTTCGTAACCCTGCGTTCAAGGACAATGGGACTGACTATCACACGTCGGCAGACCTTACCGGGCAGGCAAATCATCTCGCGGTAACGGTCGGTGCCGATATCGTCAAGCAGAAGCAGGCGACGGTGAACGGCGGCTTCAAGGCGCTGGATTTCGGCAAAACCCATGAACGGGTGTATTCGCAGCTGGCTGTCGATCACCCGATCGAACTCGCCCGCTTCCAGGTCGTCAACTGTTACATGGGGCGCATCGGAATGATCAACTCTGGTGGTGCGTCCGGTAATGACGATATGCATCAGGCCGTGCGTACAGCCGTGATCAACAAGCGCGCCGGCGGCATGGGGCTGATTACGGGGCGCAAGGCGTTCCAGAAGCCTATGCCGGAAGGTGTACGGCTGCTGCACGCCATTCAGGATGTCTATCTCTCTGATGGCGTGACAGTAGCCTAGTCACTCACTGCAGCCTCGTCGAGTAGCCCACTGCCGGTCGGGCGGGCAGCGCACTGTGACGAGGCCAACGGGTGTCGAATCAGCCATAGCGGCCTGTGATATAGGCCTCTGTGCGCGGATGCGAAGGGTTGGTGAAAATTTTGCTGGTCTCGTCAAATTCCATCAGCTGACCAATATGCATGAACGCTGTGCGATTCGAGATGCGTGCGGCCTGCTGCATGTTGTGTGTCACTATCACCACCGTCACATCTTTTGACAACTCCTGCACCAGATCCTCTACCTTTGCCGTGGCAATGGGGTCAAGTGCTGACGTCGGCTCATCCAGAAGCAGAATTTCCGGGTTCGGTGCCAGCGCACGGGCGATACACAGTCGCTGCTGCTGGCCACCGGACATGTCGTAGGCCGATCCGTCCAGCCGGTCTTTTACCTCATCCCAGATGGCGGCGCGGCGCAGCGCGGTTTCAACGGCTTCGTCGATGAGTGCCCGGTTTCGTACACCGCGCACCCGCAGGCCAGCGGCTACGTTTTCGTAAATGGATTTGGGGAAGGGGTTTGGCTTCTGGAATACCATGCCAATGCGCAAGCGCACCAGTACCGGATCTGCATCCGGGCCGATCAGGTTCTCTCCTTCCGGCTCAAGGATCACCGATCCTTCGTAGCGATTTCCCGGGTACAGGTCATGCATGCGATTGTAGCAGCGCAGCAAAGTCGATTTGCCGCAGCCGGACGGTCCGATAAGCGCCGTTACCTGGCGATCCAGAATCGGCATTGAGACGTCGCGTAGCGCTTGAAAACCGTCGGCATAATAGAAGTTCAGGTTCTCGACCCGCGCTCTCAGGGGCTCCTTTTCCGGGCGAGGCGGAATGGGTGGCTGATCGGCGTCCGTGGTGGCTTCCGCAGCTCTTTTGTCTGGCATATCGGTCATTGCAGCTTCCAGATTTGGCGACTCGGTGTATTCAATTGTGATGCGCGCGGCGCAGACGGTAGCGAATCCAGATCGCAACGCCATTCAGGGACAGCGTGAGCGCCATCAGAACCACGCCGGTTGCGGCGGCATTAACGTGAAATTCGGCCTGCGGACGGGAGATCCAGTTGAACATCTGGATCGGAAGCACCGTGAAACCGTCTGTCAGCCAGTCGAAGTTGATGAACGGAAATTCCCCCGAAATCGGGGCCGGCGGCAGGAAGGCAATGAAGGTCAGGGCGCCGATAGTGATGATGGGCGCCGTCTCGCCGATTGCCCGTGACAGGCCGACAATGGCGCCTGTGAGAATGCCGGGGCGTGCCGCGGGGATAATATAATGCCACATCACCTGCCACTGGTCGGCACCGAGGCCATAGGCGCCCTCCTTGATCACTCGCGGAATGGCGCGTACCGCCTCCCGGGTCGACACGATCACGATAGGCAGAATGAGTAGACCCAGGGTCATGCCGGCGACGAGAATGGTCTTGCCCAGATCCAGGCCATAAACGAACAGGCCGAGAGCCAGCAGCCCGTAAATGATGGAAGGCACCCCTGCCAGATTGGATACGTTGATCTCGATAATATTCGACAGCCAGCCCTTGCGCGCGTACTCCTCGAGATACAGACCGGCTGCCACGCCAATAGGGATGGCCAGGAAGGCCGTTGTCAGCATCACGAGAATGGAGCCGACCCAGGCGGACAGAATGCCGGCGCGCTCGGGGCGGCGGGACGGAAAGCTTGTCAGGAAGTCGTAATCGATGCGGGCCATGCCGCGCACCACAAGGTCGCCGATGAGGGTGAACAGCAGACCCATCGCGATAACCATGACCAGTATGCCGCCTACTGCGAACACCATGTCGATACGTTTGGCGCGATTGACGGCGCCGATGGCATCGCGCGTGGAGATCTCAGCCGCGGAGAGGTTTCCGCTACTTGTGAATGCCATGGTCAATAAGCCTCGCGGAAGCGCTTGCGCAGATAGAACCCGGCAAGATTGAAGCCGAGCGTCATGATGAAAAGCACAAGGCCGGTGGAAAAGATGGTGGAATAGGCCAATGAACCGTGCGGCAGGTCACCCAGGCTCACCTGCACAATATAGGCGGTAATGGTGGCGGCGCCTTCGCGCGGGTCGAAGGTCAGATTGGGGTTCTGGCCCGCCGCGATGGCGAGAATCATGGTTTCACCCACCGCGCGTGACATGCCGAGAATGAACGCGGCGGTAATGCCCGAAAAGGCGCCGGGGACGACCACGCGCAGCGCTACCTGCCATTTGGACATGCCCAGGGCATACGCGCCCTCGCGCAGCCCGTTGGGTACCGCGCGCATGGCATCTTCACTGACCGATACTACATAAGGCAGAATCATGATGCCAAGAATGATTCCGGGAACCAGGAGGTTGATGCCGGCAAGGCCGGGGATGAATTTCTGCAGGAATGGTGTCATCACCAGCAGTGCGAAGTAGCCGTAGACCACGGTCGGCACCGCCTCAAGCAGCTCCAGTGCCGGCTTCATGATTTCCCGGACCTTCGGATTGGCGTACTCGCTCAGATAGATGGACATGAGCAGCCCCATCGGCACGGCAATTATCATGGCCAGCGCCGCAGTCTGCAGGGTTGCGAGCAGCAGGGGCAGTACGCCGAACTGCGGATTGGCAAACACCGGCGTCCACATGGTGCCGGTCAGGAAATCGATAATTGACACCTGGGCGAAAAAATCCCAGGACTCCGATACGAGAATCACCACGATCGCCGTCGTCACGAACACCGACAGCGCGGCGCTAATGAAAAGCAGCACCGACATCACCCGACTCAGCAACTTGCGCCGGGCGACAAATCCCGACGCAACCAGCTCTGTCGCATTTGGAATTCTGGTTAAAGCCATGCTTCCCCCTGGCCTTAGAAATAAGAAAGGCGAGTGGTCGCAGTGATCACTCGCCCCGGTGCCGTCAGAGCTTACTCGATTGCCAGCAGGTCCTCTATCCGCACGCCGACTTCCGAGCCGCCGTCAAAATAGCTGCCGGTCTTGCGTGCCTTGATCTTCGCGCGCCCCATCTCGAAAGCTTCTTCTGGCAGTGGTACATAGCCCACTTCGTCAACCAGGAATATGCCGTTTTCAGGATCCATCATGTAATCGGCATAGGCCTGCACCGCGGGCCGGTCAAGAGCTGAGGCATTCACGTACATAAACAGCGGCCGCGACAGCGGCTGGTAGCTGCCGTCGCGTGCGGTTTCAACGCTGGGCCCCACACAACTGCCGTCGTCCTGTTTCACGTCCACGGCTCGCAGACGACTGCGGTTCTCGTCAAGGTAGGCGAGGCCGAGGAAGCCAAAGGCATAGCGATCCGAGGAAACACCCTGAACGGTAACGTTATCGTCCTCCGTCGCAGTAAAGTCGCCTCGCGAGTAGTGCTCGACGCCGGTCAGTGCGAAGGTATAGTAATCGTAGGTGCCCGAATCCACTCCGGCGCCAAACAGGCGCAATGGCGCATCCGGGAAGGTGTCGCGTATCTGATTCCAGTTGTTGATCTTGCCCTGGGCCTCCGGCTCCCACATGCGCCGCAGCTCGTCGACAGTCATGCACTGCGCCCAGTCATTATCCTTGTGCACGACGTTGGCGAGAGCATCCATGGCAATAGGCAGTTCAATGAACTCAACGCCGTTTTCGCTGCAGTCTTGCAATTCACCCTCGCGGATTGGTCGTGACGCCCCGGTAAAGTCTGTTTCGCCCCGGCAGAATTTCTTGAATCCGCCACCAGTGCCCGACAGGCCGACCGTTACCCGTATGCGCGTCTCGATCTGGAATTCTTCCGCAAACGCTTCGGAAATCGGAAATACGGTTGAGGACCCGTCAATAGTGACGACTTCCCGCGCCGTGGCAGCGGTTCCGAGCGTTGTGCTCAGGATCGCGGCAGTGATGATCGAACGTAGTGTGGTCATAAAACCTCTGGCTTTTAATTCCCGTAGATGTAGGTAGTGCGGTCTGGTGGTCAGGAGCTCAAGTTGCTGTGTCGGTCACTTCGACACAATGGGACAGGATGCCGGCAAATTGTTACAGAAATATGACAGATAGTCCTGTGTCGCGAGACACGGACCCGGTAAATGCAGGTGGCATTGCCAGTCCAGTCAGCAGCTAAGTCGGGCGCAGTGTACCGGGATTATGCCGTGTCGTCAGTTGCCAGTGACGCATGCCAACGTGCAGCGCCCCATGATTCTTTTATGCAAAGCGGTTGACCGACTGCCATGGCATACCTATAATACGCCACCTCAATGGAGGCAGCTTGAGGGCGGCTTCCGGGATAGACGCACAGGGTAACAAGCAACAAGTGCAGCTATCATGAGCGTGTTTTGATGCGGGGTGGAGCAGCCTGGTAGCTCGTCGGGCTCATAACCCGAAGGTCGTCGGTTCAAATCCGGCCCCCGCTACCAATTTGCATCACTTGCTCCTATACCGGTGATGCGACGTGAAAAGCCCCTTAATGGGGCTTTTTCGTATATGGCGTCTTTTTCGTAGATGATGTGAACGCTTGACGGGAGATCGGTGAGCAGCAGAGAAGACACATTGCGGCGGCTGCTCCAGCCGACAGTGGAAGCGCTCGAGTTCGAGCTGTGGGGCGTTGAGCACCTGTCTCAGGGTCGCCACAGTGTGTTGCGGCTGTACATCGACCGCGATGCCGGTATAAGCGTTGACGACTGCGCGCTTGTCAGTGCCCAGGTCGGCAGCGTACTGGACGTCGAGGACCCCATTGCCGGTGATTACACGCTTGAAGTGTCGTCTCCGGGTCTCGATCGCCGTCTGTTCACTCTGGCGCAGTATGACCGGTTCGGCGGCGAGACGGTGGATATCAGACTGCGTACGCCCTTCGAGGGTCAGCGTCGGTTTCGGGGGATTCTCAAGGGCATAGAGGGCGAGGATGTCGTGGTGCAGGTAGATGACCACGATTACCTGCTGCCATTTGATCAAATAGACAAGGCACGTGTAGAGCTCAAGGCATAGCCTTGGCATTGGCCTGGGGCAAGGTGACTGATGACGAAAGAAATCCTGCTGGTTGCAGAGGCGGTATCCAACGAGAAGGGCGTATCGGAAGACATTATTTTCGAGGCCATTGAACTCGCGCTGGCGACTGCCACCAAGAAGCGCTACGACGAGGACGCCGATATCGAAGTCACCATTGATCGCAAGACCGGTGACTACGAGACCGTGCGTCGCTGGCTTGTGGTGCCCGATGACGAAGTCGCACTGCTCGGCACGCAGCTCACGACCGAAGAGGCCATTGAAAAGGATCCGGCGCTGAAGCCCGGTGATATCGTCGAAGAACAGGTAGAGAACGTGGGCTTCGGGCGCATTGCGGCCCAGACAGCCAAACAGGTAATCGTACAGAGAGTTCGCGACGCGGAGCGTCAGCAGGTTGTCGAGGCCTACCAGGGCCGGGTTGGCGAACTGGTAGCGGGTTCTGTCAAAAAGGTGACCCGCGACAACGTCATTGTGGATCTGGGCAATAACGCCGAGGGGTTGCTGCCACGGGATCAGCTGGTTGGTCGCGAGACATTCCGTGTCAACGACCGGGTGCGGGCGGTCCTGCGCGAAATCAGCAGTGAGACACGGGGGCCCCAGCTTATTCTCAGCCGCTCCTGCCCCGAGATGCTGATCGAACTGTTCAAAATCGAAGTGCCGGAGATTGCCGAAGAGGTGATCCAGATCCGCAGTGCCGCCCGCGATCCGGGCTCGCGCGCGAAAATCGCGGTGAAAACCAACGACCAGCGCATTGACCCGGTAGGTGCCTGCGTCGGCATGCGCGGTTCGCGCGTGCAGGCGGTCTCGAATGAGCTGGATAATGAGCGCGTCGATATCGTCCTCTGGGACGACAACCCTGCCCAGTTGGTGATCAACGCCATGTCTCCGGCAGAGGTGGAGTCCATCGTCGTGGATGAGGATGGGCATACCATGGACGTTGCCGTATCCGGAGACAACCTCGCGCAGGCGATCGGCCGCTCTGGGCAGAATGTGCGTCTGGCCAGCGAGTTGACCGGCTGGACCATCAACGTCATGAGCAATGAAGAGGCCGCCGAGAAGCACGAGGCCGAGGCGGGCCAGATTATTCAGAACTTTATGGATCAGCTGGATATTGATGAGGACGTGGCCGATATCCTGGTCGAGGAAGGATTTACTACCCTGGAAGAGGTGGCCTACGTGCCGCTGGATGAGATGACCGCCATCGAGGGCTTCGACGAGGATATCGCGGAAGAACTCAGGGCGAGAGCCAAGGACGCGCTGCTGACGATGGCGATTGCGTCCGAGGAGCAGCTTGGGTCGAATGAGCCGGCAGAAGACCTGATCGGCATGGACGGAATGGATCGCCATCTCGCCTATGTGCTGGCCAGCCGCGGTGTGGTGACGATGGAAGACCTCGCTGAGCAGGGTGTTGACGAATTGATGGATATTGAAGAGATGACGGAAGCGCGCGCTGGTGAACTGATTATGACAGCGCGCAAACCCTGGTTCGAGGAAGACGCACAGTAAGCGCAACGTCGGGTTGTGAGAATGGGTGTGTTTTCAGTCGGCAGGGTACCAAAGGAGAGTATTGAATGGCGCAGGTGACAGTAGAGCAACTGGCGAAATCCGTGAATGCATCGGTTGAGCGCCTGCTCAAGCAGATGAAGGACGCCGGTTTGCCGCATAACGGTGCCAATGAAGTGGTGTCCGATGAGGACAAGCAGACGCTGCTGGCGTTTCTGAAGCGCAACCACGGCGAGCCCAGCACGGATGCACCGCGCAAGATCACGCTCAAGCGCAAGACGATAAGCACTTTGCGTACCGGTGGATCGCAGGGCAAGAAGACCGTGAACGTGGAGGTTCGCAAAAAGCGCACCTACATCAAGCGCGATGATGAGGCCGAGAGTGCGCCGGAAGACGTCGTGGATGCGCCTGCAGCGGAGACGCTGAGCGAGGCTGCCGGTGAAGGACCCGCGATGTCGGGTACGGAAACGGTAACGGCCGCGGAGGTCGCGCCGGAGGTGCCGGTCGAGCCGCCGGTAGAGACGCCTACGGTGGTCAGCCCTGAGTCTGCGTCCGAGTCCGCTCCGCAGCCTGAGCCCGAGTCAGAGCCTGAAGCCGAACCTGAGGAAGAAGTCCTTGATCCGGCCAGCCTGGATCCGGAGGTGCTGCGCCAGCGCGCTGCGCTGCGTCGTCAGAAAAAGGAGCAGGAAGAAGCCGCGGCCCGCGAGGCAGCGGTTGCTGCACGCAAGGCTGAGGAAGAACAGAAGCAGGCTGCGGAAACGGCGCGCAAGGCCCGCGAGGAGGCCTCGCGCAAGCCCAAGCGTCTGCATGCGGCGCCTACTGAGCCGGCGCGTGAAGAGCCAAGACGCAACAAAACTACCAAGGGTCGCCTGAACCGTACTGACTCACTCGGTCGCGGCAAGCAGCGCGGCCACAATCTGTCACTGTCTGATCTTGAGGCGGCTGAAAGCGGTCGCCTGCGTCGCCGTGGCGGGCGCAAGAAGATGAAGGCCACCCATGAAGAACATGGCAGACACGGATTCGAGATGCCCACAGAGAAGAAGGTCTACGACGTCGAAATCGCAGACATGATTACGGTGGGCGGACTTGCGCAGCAGATGTCCGTGAAATCCGGCGAAGTGATCAAAGAGCTGATGAAGCTGGGTGTCATGGCCAACATCAATCAGATGATTGACCGCGATACCGCGACGCTGGTCGTTGAGGAACTCGGGCATAACGTGAGACATATCAGTGCTGACGCCCTCGAGGACGACCTGACGCAAACGCTGTCCCAGCACGACGGCACGCCTGAACCACGGGCGCCTGTGGTTACTGTCATGGGTCACGTAGACCACGGCAAGACGTCTCTGCTGGATTTTATCCGCAAGGCTCATGTGGCGTCGGGCGAGGCAGGCGGCATCACTCAGCACATCGGTGCCTATCACGTGGAAACCGGTCATGGCATGGTGTCGTTTCTGGATACTCCGGGGCACGCAGCGTTTACCGCCATGCGTGCCCGAGGCGCAAAGAGTACCGATATCGTGATCCTGGTAGTCGCGGCGGATGACGGCGTCATGCCACAGACGATAGAGGCGGTGAAGCACGCACGCGCCGCCGGAGTGCCGCTCATCGTGGCGGTCAACAAGATGGACAAGGAAGGCGCAGATCCTGACCGGGTCAAGAACGAGCTGTCCGCGCAGGAAGTCATTCCGGAAGAGTGGGGAGGCGACACGCAGTTTGTGCCGGTTTCCGCCATCACCGGCGACGGCATTGAGGATCTTCTGGATGCGGTGCTTCTGCAGGCAGAGCTGCTGGAATTGAAGGCGCCGCGGGATGTGCCCGGGCAGGGTCTGGTGATCGAATCTCGCCTCGATAAGGGACGTGGCCCGGTGGCGTCGCTGCTGGTGCAAAGCGGGACGCTGCGACGGGGCGATATTGTGCTCGCCGGTTCACAGTATGGTCGCGTGCGCGCCATGCTGGATGAAAATGGTGTCAGTATTGAAGAAGCGGGCCCGAGTATTCCGGTAGAGATACTGGGCCTGGATGGCACGCCGGACGCCGGCGACCAGTTTGCGGTTGTCGAAAGCGAGAAGCGTGCCCGCGACGTCGCTGCTTTCCGCCAGGAGAAGACCCGCGACAACAAGCTGCAGCGCCAGCAGGCGGCGAAACTAGACAATATGTTCGAGAGCATGACGGCGGGCGAGAAACGCACGCTGAACGTGGTGGTCAAGGCGGACGTCCGCGGTTCCCTCGAAGCGATCCAGACGGCGCTGCTGGATCTTGGCAACGAGGAAGTGCAGGTAAATATCGTTTCCAGCGGTGTTGGTGGTATTGCGGAAACCGACGTCACGCTGGCCATGACCTCCGACGCAGTCATTTTCGGCTTTAACGTGCGTGCCGATGCCTCGGCGCGGCGCCTGGTGGAGGCCGAGGGCGTGGATCTGCGTTATTACAACGTGATCTACAATCTTATTGACGACGTCAAGCTGGCCCTCACTGGCATGCTGGCGCCGGAAATGCGCGAGGAAATCGTTGGCATCGCCGAGGTTCGCGATGTCTTCAGCTCACCGAAGTTCGGCCAGATTGCGGGCTGCATGGTGACGGAAGGCACGGTTTACCGCTCCAAGCCCATTCGCGTGCTCCGTGACAACGTGGTGATTTATGAAGGTGAGCTGGAGTCACTGCGCCGTTTCAAGGACGACGCCAGCGAAGTGCGCAACGGCATGGAGTGCGGCATCGGTGTCAAAAACTATACTGACGTCAAGGTCGGTGACCAGATTGAAGTGTTCGAAGTCAAGGAGATTGCCCGCACACTGTAAGTGGCGGGTAATGTTGGCCTATGGCACGGGAATTCAGTCGCACTCAGCGGGTTGCAGATTATCTACAGCGTGAGCTGGCGACCCTGATCCAGCAGGAACTGCGTGATCCGAGGCTGGGGATGATCAGCCTTACCAGTGTCGACGTCAGCCGCGATCTGGGTTACGCGAAGATCTATTACACACAGCTCGGGGTAGACAGCGAGGAAGAAGCGAAGGAAACCAGTGAGGTCCTTAACCGGGCGAGCGGTTTTCTTCGCAGTCAGCTGTCCCGGGAAGCCACCATGCGCAGCGTGCCGAAGTTGACCTTCCGCTTTGACCGCAGTGTGGGTCGAGGCCGTGAGATGGAATCCCTGATCAGCGAGGCGAAGGCCAGCGACAAGGCGCTGGACTCACTGCGAGGCGATGCTGGCGACGACGCGGATGCCGACGACAACAGCCAGGGCGGGCACTGAGGCATGGCTCGACGGCGGCGCGGTCGGCCAATCGATGGCATTCTTATTCTCGACAAGCCTTCTGGCCTTTCTTCCAACAAGGCCTTGCAGCGCGTCAAATATCTGTTCAATGCAGCCAAGGCCGGGCATACGGGCAGTCTCGATCCGCTCGCCACGGGTGTATTGCCCTTGTGCTTTGGCGAGGCGACCAAGCTGTCGCAGTATCTGCTCGACGCGGACAAAACGTACGACAGCACATTTACACTGGGTGTCGCCACGACGACGGGAGATGCCGAGGGCGAAGAGCGTTCGCGTACTGATACCAGCGGTATCACCCGGGATCAGGTCGAGGCGGCGATGGCGCCGTTCTGCGGCAGTATCGACCAGACCCCGTCGATGTACTCGGCCATAAAGCACGAGGGACGACCGCTTTACGAGCTGGCGCGAAAGGGTATCGAGGTTCCTCGCAAAGCACGCCGCATTACCGTCTACAGCTACAATCTCCTCGCTTTCCGCCCGGGTGCGGTCACTGAAGTCGATGTCCGGGTGCACTGCAGTAAGGGAACCTATATTCGCTCCCTGGCAGAGGATCTGGGCGAAAGTCTTGGCTGTGGTGGGCATGTCTCGCAGCTGCGTCGGGTTCAGTCCGGGCCTTTTTCCCTCGACGAGTCGGTTTCCCTTCCTGTGCTGGAAAGCCTGCATAACGCTGGCGATTCGCCCGCGATGGATGCGCTGCTGCTGCCGTCCCAGCGTGCCTTGCTGGGAATGCCCAAGGTCACGCTGAGCGAGTCAGCGGGGTTTTACCTGCGCCAGGGCCAGGCGGTGCTGGTGCCAAATGCACCCTGCGATGGTATGGTGCGCTGTTCCCTGGAGGATGGAGAATTCCTGGGTATTGGAGAAATATTGGACGACGGGCGGGTTGCGCCGCGTCGACTGATGGTCACCACGAGGTGACGCGAACCTGTCTGTCAGTCTGCACGGACAGGCTCTTTAGCAATCGGGGCACACAGCCTGCTGTCAAGCGGCCACCCCGGCAGATTACGAGAGGATATGACAATGGCATTAACAGTTGAGAAGAAATCGGAAATCGTACAGGAATACCAGCGTGGAGAGGGTGACACAGGCTCCCCGGAGGTGCAGGTCGCTCTGCTGACGGCGAATATTGAACAGCTGCGTGATCACTTCCAGGCACACAAGCATGATCACCACTCACGACGCGGTCTGATTCGCATGGTGAATCAGCGTCGTAAACTGCTGGATTACCTGAAGCGCAAAGATGCGTCGCGTTACCTTGATCTGATCAAGCGTCTGGGTCTGCGTCGATAAGCGCTGCCCACTCTACCGGGGCCAGGTGCCCCGGTAGTCATGTAAAGAACAGGAGAAGACAGTGAATCCAGTAACCAAGACATTCCAGTACGGCGGACAGACCGTCACGCTGGAGACCGGGCGTATCGCCCGGCAGGCAACCGGCGCAGTGCTGGTCACGGTAGAAAACACCTCGGTACTCGTCACAGTGGTGGCGGAGAAAAGTGCCCGTGAGGGACAGCCATTTTTCCCCCTGGCGGTCCACTACGTCGAGAAGACCTATTCTGTCGGCAAGATCCCCGGCGGTTTTTTCAAGCGCGAAGGACGTCCCAGCGAAAAAGAGACGCTGACGTCGCGATTGATCGACCGGCCTATCCGCCCGCTGTTTCCCAACGGCTTCATGAACGAGGTGCAGGTGATCTGTACCGTCATGTCGGCGGATAAGCATATTGATCCCGATATCGCGGCCATGATTGGTACCTCGGCGGCGCTGGCAATCTCCGGCTGTCCGTTCAACGGACCGATCGGTGGCGCGCGCGTTGGCTTTACCGAATCCGAAGGCTATCTGCTCAATCCGTCCTACGCGCAGCTCGGCGATAGCAAGCTGGACATGGTGGTAGCCGGAACGTCAGACGCTGTCCTCATGGTCGAGTCTCAGGCCGCAGAACTGACGGAAGACCAGATGCTGGGCGCGGTGCTCTTTGCCCACCAGGAAATGCAGGTTGTGATTCAGGCCATCAACGAACTGGTGGCGGAAGCCGGCAAGCCGCGCTGGGACTGGGAGCCCATTGAACCCGACGCAGCGCTGGTGTCGTCCGTTGAGGCACAGTCAAAGGCCGCGCTCGCCGAGGCCTACAGGATTACCGACAAGGCGCAGCGCTACGAGCAGGTAGCGCAAATCCGCAGCGCCTGTACCGATGCGCTGGCCGTTGAAGGTGGCCCTTCGGCCGATGCCGTAAAAGAGGTGTTCAAGGCGGTGGAGAAAGCTCTGGTCCGTGAGAATATTCTCAACGGTGAGCCACGTATTGATGGCCGGGACACCCGCACCGTGCGCCCGATTGCCTGCGAAGTCGACATCCTGCCCAAGGTACATGGTTCTGCGCTGTTTACCCGTGGCGAGACTCAGGCGATTGGCGCGGTCACGCTGGGCTCCACCCGCGACGCGCAGATCATCGACGCGCTGGAAGGCGAGCGCCGTGATCCTTTCATGCTGCACTACAACTTTCCACCCTACTCCGTGGGCGAGGCGGGGCGCGTGGGTTTCACCAACCGCCGCGAAGTCGGCCACGGTCGCCTGGCCCGTCGCGGTCTCGCCGCGGTGCTGCCGAAGGAAGACGAGTTTCCCTACACCATCCGTCTGGTCTCGGAAATTACCGAGTCCAACGGCTCAAGCTCCATGGCCTCTGTCTGTGTGGGCTCGCTGGCGATGATGGCTGCCGGCGTGCCGCTGAAGGCACCGGTGGCGGGTATTGCAATGGGTCTGGTCAAGGAGGGCAATCAGTTTGCCGTTCTCACCGATATCCTGGGTGATGAAGATCACCTAGGCGATATGGATTTCAAGGTAGCCGGTACCGCAAGTGGCGTGACGGCCCTGCAGATGGATATCAAGATTGAGGGCATTACCGAGCAGATCATGGAGATTGCGCTCGAGCAGGCACAGCACGCGCGCCTGCATATTCTCGGCCAGATGAACCAGGTCATGTCGGAGCCGCGCAAGGTGACGTCTGCCAACGCGCCGAGCATGCTCACGCTGAAGGTGGACGCAGACAAGATCCGCGACATCATTGGCAAGGGCGGTGCCACAATCCGGATGATTACCGAGGAGTCCGGCGCGACGGTGGATATCGATGACGACGGAACGGTCCGTGTCTTCGGCCAGGATCAGCACGCACGCGATGCGGCGATCCGCATGATCGAGGAAATCACGGCCGAGGCCGAGGTGGGTGCGGTCTACACCGGCAAGGTGGCGCGCATTGTCGATTTCGGCGCCTTCGTCAATATTCTGCCGGGCAAGGATGGTCTGGTTCACATCTCACAAATCGCCAATGAGCGCGTCGAGAACGTGTCGGACTACCTCAAGGAAGGCGAGGATGTGCGGGTCAAGGTGCTGGACGTCGATCAGCGTGGCCGCATCAAGCTCTCTATCAAGGAGCTGCTTGAAGACGAGGCACCTGCTGCGGACGACGCGGCAGCCGATGCCGAGGCGCCGAGCGAGGAAGCCTGAAACGACTGCCCGCGACGCTTGTCGCGGGTAGCATTGTTACAGGTTACAAGCTAAAAAAGGCCGGTCGCTGTGACAGCGAACCGGCCTTTTTTTGTCTCCGCTTTCTGCTTCCGCGACGCTCGCGGTCAACTCAGTGTGACTGGCGCTGGGCGATCAGGGATTCCACAACCTCGGGATCCGCCAGGGTACTGGTATCGCCGAGGCTGTCCAGCTCGTTTTCGGCGATCTTGCGGAGAATGCGCCGCATAATCTTGCCAGAGCGTGTTTTTGGCAGACCTGGCGCCCACTGAATGATATCCGGCTTTGCAATCGGGCCGATTTCCTCAACACAGAGTGCTATCAGCTCGGCCTTCAGGGCATCGTCGGGGGCCACGCCCTGCATCGGCGTGACATAACAGTAGATACCCTGGCCCTTGATGTCGTGAGGAAACCCCACCACCGCGGCTTCTGCGATCTTGTCGTGGAGTACCAGTGCACTTTCGACCTCGGCGGTGCCCATGCGGTGGCCGGAGACGTTGAGAACGTCGTCCACGCGACCGGTGATCCAGTAATAGCCGTCTTCGTCCCGCGTGGCGCCGTCACCGGTGAAATAGTAGCCGGGGTAAGTGCTGAAATAGGTGTCGATGAGGCGCTGGTGATCACCGTAGACCGTGCGTATCTGTCCGGGCCAGGAGGCCCGGATCACCAGGTAGCCGGCGCCGGCGCCCTCTATTTCACCGCCCTCCTCGTTCAGCAGCGCCAGGTCCACGCCAAAGAAGGGGAAGGAGGCGGAGCCGGGTTTGAGCGGTGTTGCGCCCGGGAAGGGTGTAATCATCATGGCGCCGGTTTCCGTCTGCCACCAGGTATCCACGATCGGGCATCGCGATTCGCCTACGATGCGGTAGTACCACTCCCAGGCTTCCGGGTTGATGGGCTCGCCCACCGAGCCCAGAACGCGTAGGCTGGAGCGGGATGTGCGCTTCACCGGCTCGTCGCCCACCGCATGCAGAGCGCGCAGCGCCGTGGGCGCGGTGTAGAAAATGTTGACCTGATGCTTGTCAATTACCTGCCAGAAGCGACCCGGGTCCGGATAGGTCGGTACACCCTCGAATATCATCGTCGTCGCGCCATTGCACAGCGGTCCATAGACAATGTAGCTGTGGCCTGTGACCCAGCCAACATCGGCTGTACACCAGAAAACCTCGCCGTCACGGTAGTCGAATACGTAGTAAAAGCTCGATGCGGCGTGGAGCAGGTAACCGCCCGTGGTGTGAAGCACGCCCTTGGGCTTTCCGGTTGACCCCGATGTGTAGAGAATGAAGAGGGGGTCTTCCGCGTCCATGATTGCCGGTTCGCACTCGCTTTCCGCGGCGGCGCTGGCCTGACTGTAGTCAACATCACGCGCGTCATGCCAGTCGACCTCTGCACCTGTGCGAGCGACAACGATGCAGCTGTGGACATCCGGACAGGCATCCAGTGCCTTGTCGACATTGCGCTTGAGCGCGATATGCTTACCGCCCCGCAAGCCTTCATCGGCCGTGATAACGGCGCTGCAGCTGCAGTCGAGAATGCGATCCTTGAGTGCTTCGGGTGAGAAGCCGCCAAATACCACCGAGTGAATGGCACCGATGCGGGTACAGGCCAGCATGGCGAAAGCGGCTTCTGGAATCATTGGCATATAGATGCACACGCGATCGCCCCGCTTGATTCCGCGGCTTTTCAGCACGTTGGCAAGTCGGCACACGGCCTCCTTGAGTTCGGCGTAGGTGATGATGCGGCTGTCAGCGGGGTCGTCGCCCTCCCAGATGATAGCTGGCTGCTGCGCTTTTTCCGGAAGATGACGGTCGATGCAGTTGTACGAGACGTTCAGTTTCCCGCCCGAAAACCACGTTGCTTCCCCCTGTGAGAAATCATAGCTGACCACGTCACCCCAGGGCTGCTGCCAGTGAAGAAAGCGCGACGCCATCTCGCCCCAGAAGGTAGCCGGATCGTTGATGGATTGCCGGTACATGGCCGCATAGTTATCCGCCGTAATGTGGGCGTCTTTGAACGATTCCGGAACCGGGTGGACGGGAAACTCAGACATGTGCAGATCTCCTGCGGGAACGTGATGCAGCCATGATAGTGCGCCTGAGCGGGAGCGCAAGGATCCCGCGCCCTGTGCTGTGGCGGCCTGCCCGGTGACTGCGGCAGGGCGGCATCAGGGGCTTGCGAGCATGCCCCAGTCGGATGCCGGGTTGAGACTGAGTCGAACGTTGTCGATGAGCCGCGTTCTGCCCAGTCTGGCTGCGGCAAGAATGGCGATTTCCTCGGTGTCTTCGGTAATATTGCGCAGCGTGTTTGCGTCACGGATGGCGAAGTAGTCTGGCGTGAATCCTGCCTGCAAAAGCTTCATGCGCGCATGCGACTCGAGCTGCAGGAAGTTGTCAAAGCCACAGGCTATCGCATCGCGGCAGCTGGCCAGGGTCTCGTGCAGCAGCGGGGCAACGCGTCGCTGTGACGGTGACAGGTAGCTGTTGCGTGAGCTCAGCGCCAGTCCGTCGATATCGCGGACCGTGGGCACGCCGATGACTTCTACGGGCATGCACAGATCGGCTACCATCTTGCGGACAATAGACAGTTGCTGGAAATCCTTCTCGCCGAACAGGGCGATGTCCGGACGCACGATGTTGAAGAGCTTCGCAACAATGGTGGTTACACCATTGAAATGCCCGGGCCGGCTGCTGCCGCAGAGCGTTTCAGAGAGGTCGGGCACTTCTACCTGTGTGTGGCGCTGCAGACCTTCAGGATAGATATCTGTCGTTTCGGGCGTATAAAGCAGGTGTGCGCCCTCGCCGAACAGCTTCTCCTTGTCGGCAGCGAGCGTTCTCGGGTAATTGTCGAGGTCCTCTCCCGCGCCGAACTGCAGCGGATTGACATAGATGCTGACGACAACGATGTCCGCCTTTTCCCGGGCGCGGCGCACAAGCTGGATGTGGCCCTCGTGCAGATTGCCCATGGTTGGGACAAATGCAATTCGCTGCCCTTTGTTGCGGCCCTCTGAAAGTCGCGCCTGCAGCTGACTCTTGTTGCCAGTTGTTCGCATGGTGTAACGACCCCGCTTGCGGTCAGGGAAGGGGCCTGTTGCGACCCCGGTATTGTTTGTTGTCCCCTCAGGGAGAGCCGAGTATGCCGCAAGCCCTGTGTCCGGGCAATACGCACAACGGGTAGACGGGAGCAGTATTTTGTTACCAAAAGAAGCGTAGGGTGGGTAATTTAGTTATAAAAACCGGGTGTTGCCACGCAGACTAAGGACCGCCGCTATTATTCGTAGGTGTGATCACGGGCGGGGAAGGCCCCCGATTTGACCGCCAGAACAAAGGCTTTGAGGGCCCCCTGCACACTATCCTCGTCCTGCATGAAGTTGCGCACGAAGCGCGGCGTGCGCGGTGACAGGCCCAGCAGGTCGTGGAGCACCAGCACCTGTGCATCGGTGCCGGCGCCGGCGCCAATACCGATCACCGGTATGTCGAGCTTGCTGCTGATGTCGGCCGCCAGCGCCGCGGGAATGCATTCGAGCACCAGCAGGCTTGCGCCTGCATCCTGGATTTCAACAGCGTCGGCGAGAATCGATTTGGCTTCCTTGGGGGTGCGACCCTGCACCTTGAAGCCGCCGAACGCGTTGACAGACTGCGGTGTGAGGCCAAGGTGCGCGCACACGGGAATGCCGCGCTCAACGAGCATGCTGATGCTCTCGCTCAGCCAGACGCCGCCCTCCATCTTGACCATCTGTGCCCCTGCCTGCATCAATCGGGTGGCATTGTGCAGTGTCTGTTCCGGCGTGGTGTAGGCCATGAAAGGCATGTCGGCGATCAGCAGCGACTCGGTTTGCGCGCGTGCCACGCAGGCAGTGTGGTAGGCCATGTCGTCGACTGTGACCGGCACCGTGCTGTCGTGACCCTGCAGCACCATGCCAAGGGAGTCGCCGACCAGAATCGTCTCTGCGCCTGCAGCACTGATCAGTGAGGCAAAGGTAGCGTCGTAGGCGGTAACGCAAACAAACTTCTCGGCCTTCGCCTTCATCTGGTTGAGCGTGCTGATCGTGACCCTCGCCATGGCGCTGCCTATCCAAAAAATGTGGGGTTGAAGTAGTGGCGGCCGCTGCGAATATCGAGCAGATAATCCACCAGTTTGCTGTAGTCGCGCTGGCTGTCAGCGAGGTCGATCGCGCTGGCATTGACGATCAGAAGCGGCGCCTTATCGTAGTACAGAAAAAACTGGCTGTACACGTCGTTCAGCCGCTCCAGGTAGCTGTCATCTATGCGCTGCTCATAGGTAATGCCTCGCTGCTCTATACGCTGCAGCAGGATATCCGTGGATGCCTGCAGGTAGATCACCAGATCCGGCACTGGCGCGTCGATAGTGAGCTGCTGATATACCTTTTCGTAGAGTGCGTATTCATCGGCATCCAGGGTGATGCGGGCAAACAGGGGATCTTTCTCGATGAGGAAGTCTGCAACCCGCACCGGCTGAAAAATATCCCGCTGACGCAGGGCGGCGATCTTCTGGGCGCGCTGGAACAGGAAAAACAGCTGCGTTGCGAGTGCCGATTGACGCGGATCGTTGTAGAACTTCTCCAGAAACGGGTTTTCGTCGGCGTCCTCAGACAGCATTTCATAGTTGAACGTCGCCGCCAGTCGGCGCGCCAAGGTTGTTTTTCCGACGCCCATGGCGCCCTCTACGGCAATGTATCCCGGCGGCGTTCTCCCGCGCAGTTCCACGCCAGCTATCCGACTCTGGTTGTCGCTCATTGCTGGGCGCACCCCGGCTCCGGTGCGAGCAGTTGGGTCGGTCCCGCAATCTGCTCCATGGGGCAGTCCGGGCAGGCTGCGAGCGCCTGATCCAGCCGTTTTCCGCCGGGCAGGCTGAAATCCGCACCGGCCAGCTGCAAAAGAGGCACGAGCACAAAGCCCCTGTGTTCGAGACCGGGGTGGGGGACAGTGAGGTGAGTGCTGTCGATGCACTTGTCACCGTACAGGAGCAGGTCAATATCCAGCGTCCGGGGCCCCCAGCGCTGTCCGCGAATGCGTCCGGCGCGGTGCTCCAGCGACTGCAGTTCGCGCAGCAGAGTCTGCGCAGCAAGTGCGGTGTCGAAACGGGCCACTGCATTCAGGTAATCAGGCTGATCCTGCGGTCCCATAGGACGGTTGCGATAGACTGCGGATACTGCGACATTTTTCATTTCGCTATGACGACGCAGCCGCTCTGAGGCCTCCTGAAGCTGCTCCAGGGGCTTGCCGATATTGGCGCCCAGACCGACGAAGCAGCGCAGCATCATCGTCGTGCTGCGCGTTTTTTCCTGCCGCTGCGCCGTCCCTCGGTCGCTTCAGCGTCATCATGCAGCTTCTTAAGGCGAGCATCCATGTCTAGAGTCTGAAACTCTGTCCACCATTGACCGCGATTGTCGCACTCTTCGCCTGCTTCTTCGCGTAGCAGCAGAAAATCGTAGGCGGCGCGGAAGCGCCGGTGTTCTACCAGTTCCGCGGCCTTTTTTCCGCGCGGTCGCTCAAGCCGATCCTGAAATTCCCAGATCTCGCGCATGGGCTGACTGAAGCGCTTGGGGATGGCAACGCGCTGGCAGGCTTCAGCTACAACCTGTTGACCGGCGCTGTGCATTGCCGGCACACGCGGCTCGCCGCGATCGTGGAGCTGCTCGGCGCGCAGTGCTACCACCGGCCACAGTATAGCGGCGAGGATGAACGCGGGCGTCACAGGCTTGTCAGCGCGTATGCGCTTGTCGGTGTTGGCCATTGCGCAGCTCACCAGGGCAGCCGCGCGGGGATCGCGATCCATCAGGTGTGCCGGCTCAGGAAACAGGTGCTGCAGCAGGCGATGCTGTCGCAACAGGTCCAGGGTGGCGGCGGCGTGACCTGCCAGAAACAGCTTGAGAATCTCGTCGAACAACCGGGCAGAGGGTATATCGTTGAGCAATGTGGCGCCCTCCGCAATCGCGGCCTGGGTGTCGTGCTCTATACTGAAGCCCAGTTTTGCGGCGAAGCGCACGACGCGCAGCATGCGCACGGGGTCCTCGCGATAGCGCTGCAGGGGGTTGCCGATGATCCGGACGCGCCTCGCTTCCAGGTCCTGCATGCCCTGAGCGTGATCGTAGACGGCAAAGGTGTCACTGCAGTAGTACAGCGCATTGATTGTCAGGTCGCGGCGAATTGCATCCTCGTCCAGGGTGCCGTAGACATTGTCTCTCAACAGCAGTCCCCGCTTTGACTGTCTGGATTGGTCGGTTGCTGTATCGTTATCGCTGTCGTGGTGACCGCGGAACGTTGTCACCTCAATAATTTCCCGTCCGAAGCGAACATGAACAATGCGGAAGCGTCGGCCGATGATGCGCGAGTTCCGGAACAGGTTATGGACTTCTTCCGGCGTGGCGTCTGTCGCTATGTCAAAGTCCTTGGGATGGCCTCCCAGCAGCAGATCGCGAACAGCGCCGCCAACGAGATAGGCTTCGAAGTTCTGTTTTCGCAATCGCGCCATGACTTTCAGGGCACTACTGCTGATATTGCGGCGGGAAATGCAGTGCTCGGTGCGCGGAATGACCTTCAAGCGGGAGGATCTCGTGGCTATGGGCGTTAAAAAGTTGATGGTATCACAGGGAAGCCCGACTGCCAGTGCGCCGTGTCTATGCAACGGCATTACTGCGTAGACTGCAGTGAATAACAGAACAACGGGGCGTTTGCCCCGTGCAGATCATGATTCCGCTTGTGATTATTCTCGAATCCTGAGGGTGTGCTTATTGTTATTAAGAGGACTTTATTAGAGAAGCGTTATAGAAATGAACGAGGGGAAGAAAACTTCCCCATCCAGGTCCATTGTTGTCATCGTTATTGTTATTGCCGCAATCGTATTTTATTTTTATTGTTGATTACACTGATATACTCTGCAGTGCTTGTGCCATTATAATAAAAAGCTCGTAAAAACAGATACCTATCGGTTTTTTATCGCTGCTTGAAAGTCTGTGAAAGCAGGTTTTGTTACCTTTATCCACCGCGCTTTGTTACAGCGCAATCAACGAGTAACGCTCAGGATGCCGCTTTCTTTACCCGGCCGGCGGATTTCTTGCGCGGTATATCAAAGCGCTGTCGTCTTTCCCACAGGCACTTCCGGCTGATTCCCAGCTTCTGGGCTAGCTCTGTTTCGCTCATGGAGTCCTGGTGCTCAATAACAAAACGCTGGAAGTAGTCTTCCAGGGACAGGTCTTCTTGCGGATCGCTCGTGATGTTGTGGCTGGCGTGCCGCTTCTTGGCGGCTGCCGGATTGAAGCCTTCTCCGCGGATGCGGTTTATGTTGACCAATTCGAGGTCAATGCCGAGCGCCTCATTATCAATTTCATCCCCATCCGTGAGGATCACGGCGCGCTCGAGCGCGTGCTCCAGTTCGCGCACGTTGCCCGGCCACTGATAGGTGGTTATCGCCTGTATTGCACGTGGAGACAGTGCAATCGGCTTGCGCTTCAGCTTCTCGACCTGCCTCTCGAGCAGGGTTTCGGCCAGGTAGAGAATATCCTTGCCTCGCTCCCGCAGCGGCGGCAGGAACAGCCTCAGGACATTGATACGGTAGTAGAGGTCCTGCCTGAACAATCCCTCGGCCGCGAGTGTATGCAGGTCGCGGTGGGTGGCACAGATCAACCTGACATTGACCTGTCTTGAGTCGACCGCACCGATCCTGCGTATTTCCCCCTCCTGTATGAAGCGTAGCAGCCGTGCCTGCGCTTCCATCGGCAGTTCCCCGATCTCGTCAAGAAACAGGGTGCCGCCGTCTGCGGCCTCGATCAGACCGGTGCGGTTGGTGTTGGCTCCCGTGAAGGCGCCTTTTTCGTAACCGAAAAGCTCTGATTCAATCAGGGTTTCCGGAATTGCCGCGCAATTGACGGAGACCAGCGGTTTATCAGCGCGAGGGCTGAGCCGGTGTATGCTGCGGGCAACAAGTTCCTTGCCGGTACCGGTTTCGCCCAGGACAAGCACCGTTGACTCGGTGGGTGCGAATTTTTCGACGTGCTGCATGAGCGTGCGCATGGTGGAGCAATTGCCCACCAGTTCTGATGTTTCATCCGGCTCACCTGCCGCGGCCCGCTGACCCTGCTCTTTTTGCTGCGGGTGATCGTTGATAATGCGCTTCACGGCGTTCAGCATGTCATTGTGATCGAAGGGCTTGGCAATGTAATCCACAGCGCCCATACGCATGGAGTCAACGGCTGAGCGCAGACTGGCGTAGCTGGTCATGATGAGGACGGGCACTTTTCCACCCTTGCGGATAAGATCGGTTCCCGGAGCGCCGGGAAGACGCAGGTCGCTGATGATCAGGTCGAAGTCAGCGAGGTTGTACGACCCGGCCTCGGCAACCGAGGCAGCCTCTTCAACCTTGTATCCGGAACGCTCTAGCAGTCGTCGCAACGCGCCACGAATAACAGATTCGTCTTCAACTACGAGTATCTGGTGCATATAAATCTGCCCTTACCGCATAGGTAGACAACATAACGCGTACCGGTGGGTTTATCCAGTTGCCGGTTCACCGGGGTGCTCCGGAAGCCATGGCCCGTAACGCTGCTGCCTGTGCATAGCGTGCCGGTTGCAGCCGCAATGTGATGCGGGTTCCGCTGCAGGTGTCGCCGGGGCCCGGGCTTTCCACGCGCAGAGAGCCACCCATATCCTCAATGATGCTGTAGACCAGCGGCAGTCCGAGGCCGGTCCCCTGACCGACGTCCTTGGTGGTGAAGAAAGGCTCCATGATACGCTGCAGCAGGTGCGCCGGTATGCCGTGTCCCTGATCGTCAATGTGGATGACTACGCTATTGTCGCTGCCTTCTGTTTCCGCGCTTATGCTGATCCTTCCATTTGACGGCGACGCATCGCGCGCGTTGCCCAGCAGATTGATAAAGGCCTGCAGCAATCGCTGGTTATCACCCAGAACCAACAGCTCGCGGTCGCAGGTATTGCTGAATATGACAGCGCGGGCATCGCGGTCCAGGGATAACAGGTGAATGGCCTCGTCGACGCAATCCGCCAGGTTGCATGGCTCTGCGCGCATGTCGCCCCGACCCGAGCCGAGATGAGAGAAATTGACCAGGGATTCCACGATCCGCGAGATTCGCTCGGTCTGACGGAGAATATCGTCGGCGGCTTCGCGAATCTCGCCCGGATCCTCGCTGTAGCCGAGGTTCTGTGCGAGGCAGGCTATTCCGGTGATCGGGTTGCCGATTTCGTGGGCAACGCCCGCCGCGAGCCGCCCGATGGAGGCGAGTCGTTCGTTATGCAGCACCTCATCCTGGAGCCGCTGATAATCGGTGATGTCCTCGAGCAGTACGAGCTGATCATCGCTGCCCGCCACTGGCCGGCTGCAGTGGAGGCTGATCCAGCGTGAAGCGCCCTGCTCGCCGGATAATTCGCGCTTGATGATGAAATCCGGCTGTTCGTTGAGCACTGCCGACAGGGCGTCGCACCAGATCGGGGGCAGGGATCGCCAGCGTGAGCCCACGGCCGTGTCGGCACTGATGCCAGTGAGTTCCGCCATGCTGCGATTCCACAGCAGTACCTCGCCATCACCACCGAGTGAGCACAGTCCAACGGGCAGTTCGTCAAGGGTCTGTCGATAGTGCCGCCGCAGGTTGTCCAGGTCTGCCGCCAGCCCGGTAAAGCGACCCTGGGCCTTTTCCAGGCGACGCTCGAGCAGCGTGAAATCCTCTGCCGCTGTATAGCTGCTGGCAAACGGCAGGCAGTTGTCGACGATGTCCAGTGCCACTGCCGGCCCCAGCATGCCCGAGAGATTGGCCTCGATCCGCGCACGCAGATGCCGCAAGGCGTAGGGGCGAGCCTCGCGCGTGTCGAAGCGCAGCTCGTGCAGTGCGCGCTCAACCTCCGCCTGCGCCGTTTTCTCGCCCAGTGCAGGTGCCAGCCGGGCGCTGAACTCACCGGCGCTGTTGATCACCAGGCTGTGGCGATAGGGTCTGATACGGGACTCCATCGAGCAGATTTCAGCGGCGATGACCTCATCGCGGGAGCGCGGCGTCAGCAGGGAAACCGCAATGAAGACGGCGGTGTTTGCGAGCACCGCAACCAGACAGCGCATGGCCCAGGCATTGCCGTCATCCGCAGTCAGTCCGAGGGTGTTGTCGCTCAGCACCGGCAGGGGCAGGGAGACAAACCAGATCGCCAGTCCGGTCGCCAGTCCTGCGAGCAGCCCCGTTCGGTTGGCCCTGGGCCAGTACGGCGTGAAGACCACGGCGGGGAAGAACTGCAGAGTGCCGCTGAAAGCCAGAATGGCCAGCTGCGGCAATGACTGCGCGCCGCTGAGGAGCATGTAGAAGGTATAGCCGCCAAGGATCAGCGCCGTGATGAGCGCTCGCCGCATCCATTTAAGCTGCTTGTAGAGACTCTGCTCGCTGAAGCGGCGAAGCAGCTTGTTGGAGAGCACGAGGTAGTTCAGGCACATGTTGGCGAGTGCCAGGGTGGTGACGATGATCACACCGCTGGCCGCCGACAGTCCGGCGACGAAGGCAAGCCCGCTCGCTGCGGGCGAGTGCAGCGCCAGTCCGAGAGCGATGCCGGCGTATTCGAATGGTGCGCTCTGCCCCGAGGCAACGGCGGCCCAGAGGATCGGCAGGATCGGCAGGGCCAGTAGCAGCAGATACAGTGGCAGTCCCCAGCTGGCGGCGCGCAGGTGTCGGTTGTCGCTGTTTTCGGCAAAGGCCATGTGAAACATGTGAGGCATGCAGACCGCGCCCGCGAAAAAAAGCAGCAGCATGGTGCGCGCGGCGACAGCCGACAGGGACTCGCCGGCGTCCGGCAGCGCCCGGGGCTGTGAGGCGAGCCAGTCCTGAAGCCCCGCCGGGCCACCAAAAACCTGAAATACCACAATGGCAGCGAGCGCCAGCAGCGCGAACAGCTTCACCAGCGACTCGAATGCGATAGCGGCTACCAGGCCCGGATTGTGGTTGGGGTTTGCTGCATTGCGGGTGCCGAAAAGAATCGCGAAAATCGTAATGATCAGGCAGAAAAGAAAAGCCAGTCCTTCGCCGCGGAGTGTGCCGACCATGGTGTCGGCGTTGCTGCCCGAGAGCACCTGTATACTGTCGGCTACGGTGCGGATCTGCAGCGCCAGCAGCGGCAGCAGGGTAAAGCACATCGCCAGAGTTATCGCGGCGCCCACCCAAGGACTGCGAAACCGGAACGTGAGAACATCCGCCAGCGATGCCAGGTGATGAACCCTGCAGAGTCGCAGCAGCGGCCGGAGCAGCAGTACGGCGAGAAGGAACATCAGCGCAATACCCAGGTAGTACAGGAGAAAGTGAAAGCCGTACTCCGCCGCCAGTGCCAGCACACCGTTACTGGCCATGCCGCCAGCGATGACACCGAGGGAAAGCACATAGGTGGCCGGATGACGGATAATTCCCGAGGGAATTGTCCCGCGGTCACCGGCATAACCGACCATGAATAGCACAAAGAGATAGGCGATCGTGGCGAGCAGAATCTGGTCGGGGCTAAAGTTCATCAGTCCCCCGGCGATACTGGTTCCAGAACGCAGCGATCACAACGGCGAACCAGATCAGAAACGGTCGATACCAGTGTTCTGCATCCGCAAAAACCCAGCCCTCCAGCGTCGGGAAGAATACCAGCGCAAGGGCAAACACCAGCAGCAGGGCTCGGTCGATATACATGGGCGTCGAGCTCGCGTTACGAATGCCGGAGTCTACGCAATGGTCTCGGAGGGGTAAAGTCGCGGGCCCTTGAGGCGCGTCCGGAGCACTATCCCACGACAAGACGTGCCATACCGCGGAGCGCTTCTCTGTCCCAGTTTTTAACGGCGTGCCGGAGTAGCTCCTCCGGTGTCTCCGCCCGTGGCAGCCGCTGCCGCAGCAGCGTCAGCAGCTGCTGCAGATTGCCCAGCGGTGTTGCCGGGTCTGCGGCCGGAGCCCGATTCTGCTTGCTCAGCTTGCGCCCCGCTGTATCCGTGATAACCGGGATGTGGCCGTAAACGGGCAGTGGCAGCCCAAGCGCCTGCTGAAGATAGCGCTGCTGGAACGTGGTCGGCAGCAGGTCTATGCCCCGGATAACGTGAGTGATGCCCTGGTGTGCCTCGTCAACTACAACGGCAAGTTGATAGGCATAAAGGCCGTCCTTGCGCCGCACCACAAAATCGCGTGGCGCATCTGCCTGTTGCAGGGATTGTTCGCCCTGTATGAGGTCCGCGAAAAACCTGTCGAACTCCGCCGTGACCCGCACGCGAAGCGCTGTTGGTTCTGCCACGGCGGCCCTGTCGTTGGCGCAGCGCCCGCCGCACGCGCCACCGGGACCGAGCTGTCGGCGAGTGCAGCTGCACCGGAAAAGCCGCCCCTGCGCTTCCAGTGTCGCCAGGGCGCTGTCATAAGCCGCGCTTCGCGTGTGTTGATACAGCACCGGCTCGTCGGGATGCAGTCTGTGAGCTCTCAGGCACTCAACAATGGCGTTTGCCGCACCCGCAGGCTCCCGCGGCGGATCGATGTCCTCTATCCGCAGTAGCCAATGGCCGCCGCTATGGTGGGCATCCAGGTAGCTGGCAAGGGCCGTGAGGAGCGATCCCTGGTGCAGCGGACCGGAAGGGGAGGGGGCGAAGCGCCCCCGGTAAATGTCAGTGTTGTGCGAGGTGGCGGTTGCCATTCACACGCTGCGGCCTCAACCCATTTCCTGGCGCTCTTTGATCTCAGCCAGAGTCTTGCAGTCGATACACAGTGTTGCCGTGGGGCGCGCTTCCAGACGCTTGATACCGATCTCGATGCCGCAGGCATCGCAGAATCCGTAATCATCCTGCTCCAGGCGCTCAATCGTTTGGTCGATCTTCTTGATCAGCTTGCGTTCGCGATCACGGGTGCGCAGTTCGAGACTGAACTCTTCTTCCTGCGTGGCGCGATCGGCTGGATCGGGAAAGTTGGCGGCCTCGTCCTTCATGTGCATGACGGTACGGTCGACCTCCTGCATGAGCTCGGCTTTCCATTTGCGCAGGATGTCCTTGAAATGCGCCAGCTGCGCATCGCTCATGTACTCTTCGCCGCGTTTCGGCTTGTACGGCTCGAAGTTCTTGAAATCCGTGGCTGCGGATGCCTTGTTGGCGCTTGGTTTCTTGCTCGCAGGGGCAGCATTGGCCGCTGCGGGTTTTTTCGTCGCTGTTTTTGCTGGCATGGCGGTTTCCATACAAAACATCTCGGTTTCGTTGGCGGATGCAGGGCCAGAAGCAACCCTGAGGCACCAAGGGCCGGAGAAGCTACCAGATTATTCGACCCCGATCCAGAAAAAATTACGGCATTCGCCGGGCGCCCCGATGAACCGTCATCGCGGCGCTGTGCCGGAGGCTTTGCACGCGGTATTCTGCCGCCTGTTCATTTATGGAGAAGGATTCTGACATGCGGTTCTCCGGTCTTGTCGAGGCACGTCTCCTGCGTCGCTATAAGCGTTTCCTTGCCGACGTCATGCTGCCAGACGGGGAGGTGCTGACGGTTCACTGCCCGAATACGGGCGCAATGACCGGCTGTGTCGAGGAGGGCGCCACGGTGTGGTTGTCGAGCAGCGATTCGGCCAGGCGCAAGTACGCCCACACCTGGGAGGTCGCCACGACGCGCCGCGGCACGGTCTGTGTTCATTCAGCCAGGGCCAATGTCGTGGTGAGGGAGGCGCTGATTGACGGGATGCTGCCAGAGTTTGCGGACTACACACGCTGTCGCAGCGAGGTCATGCTGGCCCCGGGAACACGTGCTGATATGGTGCTGGAGGGGGATGCCGGTCGCGTTATCGTCGAGGTGAAGTCCGTCACGCTTTGCCGGGACGAGGGCTGGGGGGCCTTTCCGGATGCCGTCAGCAGTCGCGGGCGCAAGCATATTCTCGCGCTGCAGGACGCACTGGATCGGCAGACCCGATCGCTGCTGGTGTTCTGCGCCATGCATACCGGTATCCGCCACGTCTGTGTTGCCGGCGATATTGATCCGGCGTATCGCGCTGCGCTGGGAGAGGCGAGGCGGGCTGGCGTGGAGGTTCTCGCGCTGGGGTGTGATGTCTCGCCGACGGCGGTTGCTGTGCGGGAGATGCTGCCTTTCAGTCTGGACCCAGCGGCATGAGGCGCGGGCAGGGAAAAGGGGTGGAGCGCTATGGCGTGTCGGACAGCACCCTGCAGGCGGCGGCAGGCGCTGCCCGCACTATCAGTGATGCGCAGCTAGCGGGCATGGATGACTCTCATGTCGTCCCGGTCGATGCGAGGCAGGCATTGCAGCCCCTGGTTGCGCAGGCGTTTGCTGCACTGCAGGAAGATGCCTATACCGCTGGGTTTGATCTTGCGGTCGCCAGCAGCTATCGCTCGTTCGACAGGCAGGCGCTCATCTGGAATGGCAAGCTGCGCGGTGAGCGTCCGGTCCATGATGACGGCGGACAAGTGCTGGACCTGTCGGCGCTGGCCGTCGCAGACAGGATTGCCGCCGTATTGCGCTTCTCTGCGCTGCCCGGCGCCTCCCGGCATCATTGGGGTAGCGATCTCGACGTTTTCGACGCGGCGGCGCTGCCCGCCGGTGCATCCGTTCAGCTGGTCCCCTCAGAGGTGCGCGTCGGGGGGTATTTTCATGCACTGCATTGCTGGCTTGATGAGCGTATGGCCTGTGGCAGGTCGCATGGGTTTTTTCGCCCCTATGGCTATGACCGTGGCGGTGTGGCACCAGAGCGCTGGCATCTCAGTTTTGCGCCATTATCGCGTCACCTGGAGCACAGGCTGACGCCGGGATTACTGCTTCAGGCATGGCGTCATGTAGCGCTTGCCGGGCGCGATGAGGTGGAGCGGGATCTGTCGGGTTTGCTGGCGCGATACGTTGCTGTACCAACTGACTGGGCACAGTGTGAGGCTCGGCGGGCGTGACGGTCTGGCGGGACCTGACCTGGAGATCAGGTCCCGCCGACGTCGTTATGCCTCCTGCTGCAGCAGATGACCGTAGTGATTGTGGTAGTCCTTTTCGGACGCGGCGATGACCTTGAGAGCCTCTTCCCGACCGTAGACGTGATCGACCTTGATGTTGATATTTTTCCCCGGCTGCATCTTGTAGGTTGAAAAATAGTGCTGCAGTCGCTCGACCTTGATTTCTGGCAGATCCGCAATATCGCGCGCGCCGCCCCAGATATTGTCGCCATCGAGAATGGCGATGATCTTGTCGTCCGCCTCGCCGTCATCAATCATCTGAATGCCGCCGACCACCCGCGCGTTCAGCACGATATCGGCGCGGTTGATCAGGCGCTCGGAGTACACGCAGATGTCCAGCGGATCACCATCGGCTTCTTCGGCGTCGGGGCACAGCTTGGCGACTTCCTCGGCGCAGTAGGTGCGTGGAATGAAGCCATAGAGTGCCGGAGGGCTCGAGGTGGTGCGCTGGGGGCGGTCTACCGTGAGGAAACCCGAGCCCTTGTCGAGTTCATACTTGACCACGTCCGTGGGAAGCATTTCGATGTACACCTGAACGATATCTTCCGGCGACCCGTCGGCGCGCGTATGCAGTCCGTGCCAGGGGTGGCGTCGCCAGCGATTGAATTGTTCGTTCCTGTACATGTCCCGACCTCTCTGTTGTGGGTTAAAGGCCGCAGAGTGTAACTCTGGCGGCTTTGAAAATCTTCAGACGACTGCGTGTTGTCCGGCTGTTACCGGCCCCGTCGTTCTGCTCACGACACCTTGAAGCGCTTGCGCAGCTTGCGCGGCACGCTGATGTTTTTCAGGCGCGTATACTGGGGCAGACCGTTGCGGTAGGGGGGGTAAGCTTCACCGACGACCAGCGGTGACAGATACTCGCGCGCCTCAGGCGTGATGCCAAAGCCGTCTCGGGTGATGAAATTCCGCGGCATTTTCTTTTCTCGATTGGCCACTTTCTCCAGCGGCGCTTCGCCCACCGACCATCGGTAGCGCTTGCCGCTGCCGCGAACGATGCAGGGCATGACGGCGTTCTTGCCGGCGAGCGCCATCTCGACCGCAGCCTTGCCGAGGGCGTAGGCCTGATCGACATCGGTCTGAGAGGCAATATGACGCGCAGAGCGCTGCAGATAATCTGCCACCGCCCAGTGATATTTGTAGCCCAGCTCAGTACTTACCATCTCCGCCAGTGCGGGCGCGAGTCCGCCGAGTTGCGCGTGCCCGAAGGCGTCGCGGGTACCGGCCTCGCTGAGAAAGGTGCCGTCGGCGTATTGTGCGCCCTCTGACGCCACGATGACGCAGTAGCCGTGTTTCCTGACCGTGCGCTTCACCCGGGCGATGAACTTGTCGCGAGCAAAACTGATTTCCGGGAACAGAATGATGTGTGGCGCGTCGCCCTCCTGATCCGCGGCGAGGCCGGCTGCCGCGGCAATCCATCCGGCGTGGCGGCCCATGACCTCCAGGATGAATACCTTGGTGGAGGTCTCACACATGGATGCAACATCCATGGCGGCCTCCCGCGTGGAGATGGCGACATACTTGGCCACCGAGCCGAAGCCCGGGCAGTTGTCGGTCTCTGCCAGATCGTTATCGATGGTCTTGGGCACGTGGATGGCCTGGATCGGATAGCCCATGGATTCGCTCAGGCGCGACACCTTCAGGCAGGTATCGGCGGAGTCGCCGCCGCCGTTATAAAAGAAATAACCGATGTTGTGGGCCTGAAAGACCTCGATCAGCCGTTCGTATTCTGCGCGATTGTCTTCGAGTGACTTCAATTTGTGGCGGCAGGATCCGAAAGCGCCTGATGGCGTGGTGAGCAGCCCGCGGATGGCGCCGGGACTCTCCTTGCCGGTGTCGATCAGATCTTCGTGCAGGGCGCCGATAATGCCGTTGCGGCCGGCAAGCACCTTGCCGATCTGGCCGCGATGCTCCCGGGCTGTTTCCAGAACACCGCAGGCCGATGCGTTGATGACGGCGGTGACGCCGCCGGATTGCGCGTAAAAAGCGTTTTTCTTGGCCATGAAGTCCGTTTCCCGCAGGTTGCCGGCAGCATGGGTGTCATCATACGTGATTTGCCCGGTGCAGACACAGGCGACATGGGGCGAACGTTACACTCGTGCTAACATTTCACACTTTTTGGAGACGTTTGTGTCACGCCATATCCACATTCTCGGTATCTGTGGCACGTTCATGGGCGGAATTGCTCTGCTGGCGCAACGGCTCGGCTTTCGCGTGACAGGCTCTGACAGCAACGTCTACCCGCCGATGAGCACGCAGCTTGAGGCGGCGGGAATAGAGCTGCGCACAGGCTACTCAGTTGCGCACCTGCAGCCGGCACCGGATGAGCTTGTGATTGGCAACGCCCTGTCGCGCGGCAACCCCGCGGTGGAATATGCACTCGACCGGAATATTCCTTATATCTCGGGGCCGCAATGGCTGTCCGAAAACATATTGCGCGATAAATGGGTGCTGGCTGTGGCGGGCACCCATGGCAAAACGTCCACCAGCAGCATGCTGGCGTGGATACTGGATTACGCCGGTCTGGCACCGGGGTTCCTGATCGGCGGCGTGCCCGCCAATTTCGGTGTTTCTGCACGCGAGGGCGAGAGCGATTTTTTCGTCGTGGAGGCGGATGAATACGACACTGCGTTTTTCGACAAACGCGCCAAGTTCGTCCACTACCGGCCGCGTACCCTGGCCGTCAACAACCTCGAGTATGATCACGCCGACATATACCCGGATCTCGCGGCCATACAGCGGCAGTTTCATCATCTGCTTCGCTGCGTACCCGGCAATGGCCTGATTGTCAGGGCGCGCGACGGAGACGCGCTGGATGCGGTGTTCGACATGGGCTGCTGGACGCCCGTGGAAACTTTTGCCATCGCCGGGGGCGATGCCGGGTGCGACTGGCAGGCGCGCCTTGTGACACCCGACGGCGCAGAGTTGGCCATCCTGCATGCGGGGGAGGCGGCCGGTCGTCTGACCTGGGGGCAACTGGGCCGCCACAGTGCGGAGAATGCGCTCTCGGCAATCGCCATGGCGCGGCATGTTGGCGTGCCTGCAGCAGTCGCCGTCGAGGCGCTGCAGCAGTTCGGCGGCGTCAAGCGGCGCCTGGAGCTACTGGGCGAGATTGCCGGCGTGCGCGTGTACGATGATTTTGCGCACCATCCCACGGCGATCGCGACGACGCTCCAGGGTCTGCGCGACAACGCGCCGCAGGGTCGCCTGCTGGCACTGATTGAGCCGCGCTCCAACACGATGCGTATGGGCAGACATCGGGCAGAGCTGGCGGCATCCGCGTCCCTCGCCGATCGCGTTTTCTGGTTTCAGCCGCCGGGAATGGAATGGTCTCTCGGTGATGTAGCGAACGATCACGACGGCGCCAGTGTTCACGACAGCGTGGAGCGCCTTGTCGCTGCAGTAGTTGAACAAGTGCGCGCGGGCGACCGTATCGTGATCATGAGCAATGGTGGCTTCGCTGGTATTCACGGCAGGCTCCTGCAACGGCTGCAACAGGGAGTGACTGAATGAGAAACCTCATCATGGCAGGCTATGATGGCGCCGTATTGCGCCGGCCGGTGCTGGTGGTGATGCTGCTGGCCCTCATCACCGGACTTGCGGCCACACAGCTGGGCAAGATACGCCTGGATGCCTCGGCCGATTCACTGCTGCTGCAGGACGATCCGGCGCTCGACTTCTTCCGCGAGGTGGGAAAGCGCTATAGCTCTGAAGAGTTCCTGGTCATCACCTGGCAGCCCGACGCGCCCTTGCTGAGCGATGATTCTCTCAAGCCTCTGGCGCGGATGCGCGACGAACTGCGCGGACTGTCCGGCGTGTCATCGGTAACGACCATTCTCGATGTCCCGCTACTCGAGAGCCCGCCGGTGGGTCTGTCGGACGTCACCTCCGGCGACCCACTCCCGACGCTGGAAAGCGCGGATGTGGATCGCGATCTGGCGTTGGAGGAGTTCACCACCAGTCCGCTCTACGCCGACCTTCTGGTGAGCAGCGATGGTGGCGTTACCGCCGTGCAGATCAATCTGGAGCGTGATGAGCGGTATTTCGAGCTGCTGCAGCGACGCGAGTCACTTCGCGCAAAGCGCGACGAAGACGGTCTGTCTGACGAGGAAGCCCGTGAGCTGGAGCGTGTAGAGCAGGATTTCAAGCAGCGCAGTGCCCTGATGCTTAAACAGCAGGCGCAGCTGGTTGAATCGGTGCGGGATGTGTCTGATCGCTATCGCGAGCATGCGAACCTGTTTGTGGGTGGCGTGCCGATGATCGCCGCTGACATGGTCAGGTTCGTACGCAGTGATCTGGTGTTCTTTGGCAGCGCCATTCTCGGGGTCATGGTCGTGGTGCTCGGGCTTATTTTCCGTCGCGTGCGCTGGGTCGTCATCCCGCTCGCCACCTGCACCGTTACGGTCACGATGATGCTTGGTCTGCTGGCGTTCCTTGACTGGCGCATGACGGTGATCTCCTCCAACTTCGTCGCCGTGCTGCTGATCGTAACCCTGGCACTGTCCATCCACCTGGTGGTGCGCTACCGGGAGCTGCACGCACAGGATCCTGAGGGCGATCTGTATCAGCGGGTGCGCGAGACAACCCGGCTCATGGCGGTCCCCTGCTTCTATACGGCGATCACCACCATGGTCGCATTCGTTTCCCTGATTGTTTCTTCGATACAGCCGGTGATCGACTTCGGCCTGATGATGACCGTGGGCATTTGCACGGGCTTTGTGGTCGCCTTTACGCTGGTGCCTTCGCTGATGCAGCTGTGGCCACAGGGACGCGCGATGCCACCGGTAGAGAGTGGCACGCCGCTGACGGTTCGTCTGGCGGGTGTCGCGGATCGCCACGGCAATGCGGTGCTATTGACCAGTGTCCTGCTGTGCGTACTCGTGGGTGTGGGTGTGTCGCAACTCAAAGTCGAGAACCGCTTTATTGATTACTTCAAGGAAAGCACTGAAATTCACCAGGGCATGAAGCTGCTGGACTCCCGGCTTGGCGGCACTATCCCGCTGGATATCATTATCAAGGCGCCCGACAGGGATGCGCCTCTGCCCGGGCTGGAAAACATGGGCGGGTCGTCTGAGCCGTCGGCGGAACTCGCGCAGGACGATCCCTTTGCGGATGATGTGGACAGCTTCGCTGCGAACGGCGGCGATAAGCAGAGCGACAGTGAGTTTTCCGAGGACGCCGGGTTCGATGACTGGGATGATGGATTCGAGAGTGATTTTGGCGGTGGTGAAACGGAGGGCGACTTTACGCCGAGTTACTGGTTCTCGCTTCAAGGGATGAACACGATTGATGCAGCGCATGCCGAGGTGGATGAGCGCGTCGAGACCGGCAAGGTGCTGTCGCTCTCCACGACGTTCAGCCTCGTCAAGACACTGATCGGTGGTGACATCGGCGGTGTCGAGCTGGCACTCGTACAGCGCAGTTTTCCGCCAGAAACCGCGGCTCTTATGGTAGACCCGTACTTCGACGCCGAGCGCGAGGAGGCGCGAATCACGGTGCGTGTCAAGGAAACCAGCGAAGAGCTGCAGCGCGATGTCTTCCTGCGCCAGCTGCATGAAACCCTCTCAGGCCTCGATGGCCTCAGCGAGGAGCAGGTGCACTTTACCGGTATGCTGGTACTTTATAATAACGTTCTGCAGAGCCTGTTCAAGTCGCAGATCATGACGCTCGGAACGGTGTTCCTGGCCATTATGGCCATGTTCTGGCTGCTGTTCCGATCGCTCTGGCTGGCGCTGCTCGCGCTCGCTCCGACCACGCTGGCTGCGGGGCTTGTGCTCGGCATCATGGGCATTATCGGCATTCCCCTGGACATCATGACCATCACGATCGCTGCGATCGTGGTGGGTATTGGCGTTGATAACTGCATTCACTACGTCTATCGCTTCCGGCGTGAATTCGGCGTTGATCGCGATTATCGCGAGACCATGTACCGCTGCCACGGCAGTATCGGTCGCGCGCTGTACTACACGACAGTGACACTGGTCATCGGCTTTTCCATGCTGACATTCTCCAACTTCAATCCGAGCATGTATTTTGGTCTGTTGACGGTCGTCGCCATGGTAGCCGCCGTGATCGGCGCCCTGCTGCTATTACCGCGCCTGATTATTTTGTTCAAGCCTCTGGGCAAGGAGGCGGTCTGATATGGAATGTCGCGTCGGCTGTGGCGCGTGCTGCGTTGCGCCGCGTATCGTGCAGGCCTTTCATGGCATGCCTTACGGCAAGGCTGCCGGCGAGCGCTGTGTGCATCTCGACGCTGGAAATCGTTGCGCGCTGTTTGGTGCGCCGGAGCGCCCCTTATTCTGCCGGCAGTTTCTCGCCGAGCCGGACGTCTGTGGCGGTTCGCGCGAGGAAGCGCTGGTGCTTTTACAAACCCTGGAACTGGAGAGTGAGCCCGCGTGAGCGATACCCCTGAAGATATACCACTGTTTCCACTGTCGGCCGTGCTGTTCCCCTACGCACGTATGCCGCTGCAGATTTTTGAGCAGCGCTATCTCGACATGATCAAGAGTTGTGCGCGGTCCGGGACGGGGTTTGGCGTGATCTGGACCAGCGGCGGCGAGGTGGCAGGCCGCGGTGAGCCGCAGCTCGGTGAGTACGGCACCTATGCGCGGATCGTAGATTATGATCAGCTGCCGAATGGCCTGCTTGGCGTTACGATAGAGGGGGGTGAGCGCTTTGATCTGCATGGTGCAGAACGCCTCGCCAGTCAGCTTATCATGGGTAGTGTCACCTTCCGGGATGCGCTGTCGCCAACGCCGATGCAGGCGGAGTGGGAGGGCCTTGTGGCGGTGCTGCAGTCGCTGGAAACGCACCCACACGTGGAGCAGCTGCAGCTTCAGATTGACCACGGAAACGCCTGGGCAGTTGCCTGCAATCTGCTGCAGTTGCTGCCAATTGACGAGCGGCTGAAGTACCGTTGGTTAGGTTACGACAGCGTTGAGGATGTCATGTCGGAGCTGGATACGCTGCTCAACGAAATCAGCGGCGAGGACGATACGCCCGAGGCGTAGTGTTCCTGGCTATACCGGCGGTGCATCCAGCCAGCCGCCCATTTCCCGCCAGCGGTTGACGATGTCGCAGAACAGCTCGGCGGTGCGCTCGGCATCGTAGGCAGCTGAATGTGCCTCGGTATTGTCAAACGCAATGCCAGCCTCGGCGCAGGCTTTGGCCAGCACCGTCTGGCCAAAGGCCAGGCCGGCGAGGGTAGCCGTGTCGAAGTGCGAGAAAGGGTGGAAGGGGTTGCGCTTGATCTCGTTTCGCGCCACCGCGGCATTGATGAATCCGGCATCAAAATGCGCGTTGTGCGCGACAATAATGCTGCGGTTGCAGCCCTGGTCGCGAATTTCCTTGCGCACTACCCGGAAGATCTCGGTCAGGGCCTCGGTCTCGTGAATCGCCTCGCGAAACGGGTGATGAGGATCGATACCGGTGAAGTCGAGTGCCGCCTGCTCGAGGTTGGCGCCTTCAAACGGCGCAACGTTGTAGCTATAGGTACGGTGCACGCCAAGCACGCCATCGTCGTCCATGCGCACAATGGTCGCTGCGATTTCGAGAATGGCGTCCGTGATGCAGTTGAAGCCGCCGGTTTCCAGATCGATGATCACCGGCAGGAAGCCGCGGAAACGCTGCCTGATCAGACTATCCTTGCCCGCTTCCGTCACGAGGCCACGACCCGCCAGTGCAGCGATTCCCCGCCGCGCAGCGGAACCAGCGTCTCCTCACCCAGCGCCTTTTCGCCTGGCACCGGCATATCCTCTCGCTCCAGCGTCACGGTGTCGTCATTCGCGGGCAGGCGGTAGAACGCGGGCCCATGGAGTGAGGCGAACAGCTCAAGCGCGGGCAGTGCATTGTGCGCGTCGAAAACCTCGGCATACAGCTCCAGCGATGCATGTGCGCTGTAGACCCCGGCACAGCCACAGCTTGATTCCTTGCTGCCGCGGGTATGCGGTGCAGAGTCAGTACCCAGGAAAAAGCGTGGATTGGCACTGGTGGCTGCCGCGATCAGGGCTGCCTGGTGGCGCTGTCGCTTGAGCACCGGCAGGCAGTAATAGTGTGGCTTCACGCCGCCGACCAGCATATCGTTGCGGTTCAATAACAGGTGATGCGCGGTGATAGTGGCGGCCACACCGGCACGGGCATCGGCAACAAAGTCCACCGCATCGCCGGTGGTGATGTGCTCGAGCACCACGCGCAGAGCGTCGAATCGTGCCACGATGGGCGCCAGGTGGCGTTCGATGAAGATCGCCTCGCGATCAAAGATATCGATATCCGGGTCCGTGACCTCGCCATGCACCAGCAGCGGCAGATCGACCTCCTGCATGACCTCAAGTATGGGATAGAGCGATTCCAGCGAGTTGACGCCGGCGGCAGAGTTGGTTGTCGCGCCAGCGGGGTAGAGCTTCACAGCATGCACACAGTCGCTGTCCGCTGCGCGGCGGATGTCGTCGGCGCTGGTATTGTCGGTGAGGTAGAGTGTCATCAGGGGCTCGAACTGTCGCGGCAGTCCTGCCATCGCGTCAATGATTCGCGCGCGGTAAGCTTCGGCGGCCGCCACCGTTGTCACGGGAGGCGTCAGGTTCGGCATAACAATGGCTCGACCCATGTAGCGCGCCATATCGGCACAGGTGTGGCGAAGCATGTCGCCGTCGCGCAGGTGAACGTGCCAGTCATCGGGGCGGCGGAGGGTGATTGATTCCAAGCGGGTTGGCCTTTTAGTCTACTCTCGGGGAGGGGCGATGCTACCGCAATTGCGGGCTGGCTGAAATGGTCGGGTTCCGGTCGAGCGTGTGGGCGGGACGGCCGGTCGCTGCGGGGGCGGGTTCCGGTCGAGCGTGTGGGCAGGACGGCCGGTCGCTGCGGGGTGAGCGGCAGCGGCCGCTGCGCAACTCGTTCAGCAATCGCTGGGCGATTGCTGAACTCAGACAATGCTCGCGGAAACCCCCGCTGCCGCTCTCCCCGCATAGCGCGACCTGATTGGCCGCCCTGCCCACACCCTCGACCGGAGCCCTCTGCCGGTGGTTCCTGCACTCAAATCTCGTAGCAATGGGTGAGGGGTGGTGCAGCCCGAATCTTGCGCGGGGTAAGGACCTTTCACGGTGCTATCCGGTGGCGGACCGTCTGCGGCCAGGACGGCCGCAGCTGAGCCCCCATGGATGGGATCTCGGCGTGTCCGGCAACCGTGCCAACGGCGCAGGTCCCGGGATCGAAGCGTCTCGAGGGTACGATTGCCGAAGAGGCAGCCCTGTGATTTCCCCACCACCCCCGGTAAACTCGACCCTCTTTAGCGGCAAGTCTCTGGAGCACGCATGTCCGACATCAACAAAGTGGTTCTGGCCTACTCAGGCGGTCTCGATACCTCGGTGATCGTGCGCTGGCTGCAGGATACCTACAGGTGCGAGGTTGTCACGTTCACGGCGGATATCGGGCAGGGCGAAGAAGTCGAGCCGGCGAGGGCCAAGGCGGAGGCCCTGGGGGTGAAGGAAATCTATATTGATGATCTGCGCGAGGAGTTCGTGCGCGATTTCGTGTTCCCGATGTTCCGCGCCAACACGCTGTATGAAGGCGAATACCGACTGGGTACGTCGATTGCCCGGCCGTTGATTGCCAAGCGTCTGATCGAGATTGCCAATGAGACGGGCGCCGACGCCATTTCCCACGGCGCCACAGGCAAGGGAAATGACCAGGTGCGCTTCGAGCTGGGTGCCTATGCGTTGAAACCTGGTATCCGCGTCATCGCGCCCTGGCGCGAATGGGATCTGACCTCCCGTGAAACGCTGATGGAGTACTGTCAGCAGCGCAACATTCCGGTAGATTTTGCCAGTCAGAAAACCAGGTCTCCCTATTCCATGGATGCCAACCTGCTGCACATTTCCTATGAGGGCGGTGTGCTAGAGGATCCCTGGCAGGAGGCAGAGGAACCCATGTGGCGCTGGAGCGTCAGTCCGGAGGCTGCGCCGGATACGCCCACTTATGTAGAGCTGGAGTACCGGCGGGGCGACATCGTGGCGATCGACGGTGAGTCCATGTCGCCGGCGACAGTGCTCGAACACCTGAACAGGGTGGGCGGTGCGAACGGTATTGGCCGCGACGACATCGTCGAGAACCGCTATGTTGGCATGAAGTCCCGCGGCGCCTACGAGACCCCGGGGGGCACAATCATGCTGCGCGCGCACCGCGCTATGGAGTCGCTGACCCTGGATCGCGAGGTTGCGCACCTGAAGGACGAGCTGATGCCGCGCTACGCGCAGATCATCTACAATGGGTATTGGTGGTCGCCGGAGCGCAGGATGCTGCAGGCCGCGATTGATCAGTCGCAGGAGTACGTGAACGGTACGGTGCGGCTGAAGCTTTACAAGGGCAATGTCATCGTCTGTGGCAGGCAGTCTCCCGACAGCCTCTTTGATGATCGCATTGCCACCTTTGAGGATGACGCCGGGGCCTATGACCAGAAAGACGCCGAAGGCTTTATCAAACTGAACGCGCTGCGCCTGCGCATCGCCGCCAATCGCGGCCGGGGTATGTTGTAGCGGCGAGCGCTGAATACAGGAGTGCCACCATGACTGCTGTGGATGCCGATGTCATCATTGTCGGGGCCGGCCTCTCCGGGGTCGGTTCGGCCTGCCATTTGAAAGAGCACTGCCCGGATCGCAGTGTACTGATTCTGGAAGGTCGCGAGGCCATGGGAGGCACCTGGGATCTGTTTCGTTATCCGGGCATCCGCTCCGACAGCGACATGCATACGCTGGGCTACAACTTCAGACCCTGGCGGGAGGCCAAGGCCATTGCCGATGGCCCCTCCATTCTCAATTATATTCGCCGCACAGCGCAGGACCACGGCATTGACTCGCTGATCCGCTACAGCCACTGGCTTAAGTCTGCCAACTGGTGCAGTGAGACAGCCCGCTGGACGCTTACCGTGCATGATGCGGCGAATGATGTTACGACTACGCTGCGTTCCCGCTTCCTGCTCATGTGCGCCGGTTATTACAGCTATCGCCAGGGCCACCAGCCGGCGTTTCCGGGTCGCGAGGCCTTCCGCGGCAATTTCATCCATCCGCAATTCTGGCCCGAAGCCTTTGACGCCCGCGGCAAGCGTATTGTGGTGATCGGTTCCGGTGCCACGGCAATGACGCTGGTGCCGGAGCTGGCGAAAACCGCTGCGGAAGTGACCATGTTGCAGCGCTCGCCGACTTATGTGATCACGAGACCAGCGCGGGACCGGTTGGCTAATCTGCTGCGCCGCGTGCTGCCGGAAAGCTGGGCCTATGCGGTTACTCGGTGGAAAAACACCACCATGCAGCAGTGGCTGTATCGACGTTCCCGCAGGTCCCCCGAGCAGCTGAAGAACTACCTCATAGGTGAGGTGCGCAAGAAGGTGGGTGACACGGTGGATGTGGATCGCCACTTCACGCCACGCTACAACCCCTGGGATCAGCGTCTGTGCCTTGTGCCGGACGATGATCTGTTTGAGGCCTTGCGGGGTGGCCGCGCCCGCGTGGTCACCGACCATATTTCCCGCCTCACCGAATCCGGCATTGAACTGGCCTCTGGAGAAACGCTGGAGGCGGATACGATTGTATCGGCGACCGGCCTGGAGCTGGTTATCATGGGCGATGCCGCGTTCAGCGTGGACGGCAAGGCAGTGGATTTCGCCAGCACCTGGACCTACAAAGGCATCATGTGCAGTGACCTGCCTAACCTGATATCGGTGTTCGGCTATATCAACGCATCATGGACACTGCGTGCAGACCTGACGGCGGAGTGGTTCTGTCGTCTGTTGAATCATATGCGTGATCGCGGCGTTGATGTGGCGGTGCCGCGGGTGCCCGAGGCACTGCAGTCAATGCCGGACCGCGACTGGATCGATGATTTTTCTGCCGGCTACATGCGTCGCGTCATGCACCGTTTTCCGCGACAGGGGGACCGGGCGCCCTGGGTCAACCCGCAGGATTACCGGCGCGACCGCGAGTTGTTTCTGAAATCACCCATTGATGACGGGGCTCTTCATTTCGCCGCCGCGCCGAGCTCCTTGCCGGAAAAGCCACGCGGCGGCAGCCGTGTGCGCAGCATGCAGGATGTTGCCTGACGCGGTTGCATACAGGCAGTAAACAGCGTTTTCGATGATCGGACAGGGCACTGGGCACTTAGTCCCTGGTGTCAGCGTGTAGTTGCCGGCAGTTTCATTATCCTCGGGTCACTCGTCGTCATCGTCATCGTCATCGTCATCGTCATCGTCATCGTCATCGTCATCGTCATCGTCATCGTCGGGCGCCTCGGCGTCATCATCGTCAGCCAGGTCGGCATCGTCATCCGCCTCCGCTGAATCGGTGTCATTTGTCTCTTCGCCGGGATCATCGTCGACGTCCTGAGAGTCCTCGTCAGAATCATCCTCCGGAAACTCGATATCGCCGTCGAGATTGAGTGCGGATTCGAACGTCACCTCATCAGCGATGCCGTTGGCAGGTTCCTCATCCTCCACGCGAACGAGATCCCCGACCGTGATGCTGGCGTAGAAAATGTCAGAGGCGACCTCTTCGTCGTCAACGGTCTCAAAGTCAGCACCGGCGGTGTCGAAGGTCACGCCCAGGATGGTGACGCTGACGCCGCTGACGAACCGCTCTGTCGGCCCCTGCAGAACCTGGTCATCGTCGTCATCCTCGCGCCGCACGCGGGTGGCCAGCAGGGTATTGCCATTCAATACGGCCTCTGCCGAGACGAAGGCGCCGGTACGAAGGGCATCGAAGGACAGGAAATCCTCATCGTCATCCGTGAACAGGGTGCGGTCATCGGATGTCAGTGTGATGCTACCGGTCGCGAATTGCAGCGTGAGGGTGCGTGCTTCTGCATCAATACCGCTGAGACGCGCCTCGGCCCGAATGCGTCCGCGACGTGTCTTGACTGATGTGGCGTCCAGCAAAGAGCCGTTCCAGGGCCCCTCGATCTCAACAATAAGCCCCTTGCGGAGACTGTCGCCAGACAGCTGCAGATCGGCACCATCGGCGCTGACAGGAATATCGCGGACACGGAAGTTGCTGCGGCTCACGAAGTCGGTGATGGCACCCTGCACGCGCAACTGATCGCCGCTTTGCAGGTTGTCGGTGAGGCTCCCGACCCGTGTTATCTGGCTGGCGGTGATGATATTGCCGGTGAGC